>JAABUH010002066.1_pt1 | contig 20173 bp, 35 predicted proteins | sample 5559121 | NCBI WGS metagenome assembly JAABUH01 (sample SAMN10711871, study PRJNA513364) | rock metagenome | isolation source: Antarctica rocks | place: Antarctica: Victoria Land, Battleship Promontory nord | collected 2015-12-28
GGGACGACAATCAATGTCTTGACTTGTTTCGCTTCGTTCTTCGAGAATGCCTTCTGTGAGTGTTCTCCCCACTATCAGAAGCCTTGCCTTGTTCTACGGCTTGCCTTCGACGGGTCGCGCCTTCCGGTTATGGGTCTGACCCTCTGTCTCAGACGGCGTACTTTACGGCTATGCCCCCGAAGTCTTCCCCACGCCTTCTCGGGGAACAGGCGATGCTCTAGCAGCCGCTGCATCTCGGATCGCCGGTATCTTCGCGCCTGTCATCGCAGTATACTCGAAAGCTGCGGATACACCCGATGGTCCCGTCTACGCCTCAGCATCAATTTTCGTCGTGTGAGTACCCAGATTCGAAACGGGACAGAGCTGATTCGATTGGCACGATCAGGACTGGGCTGGTCATGTTGCTCTTACCGATCGAGACGAGGGGTCACACGGCTCTCTGAGGAGCTGTATGGGCGATGAGAGGTAGTTTTATAGTCTATTGGGAAGCTTGTGCAAGAATGTGCATATCGTGAACAGGAAGAAAAGGTCACAAATTTGGGACATTTGATGAGCGCCAAGTGGAGGTGTTGAAGAAAGACCCGTGTAATCCCGTGTCCTCCCGTGTCTCTTGGTCGCGTAAACGAGGTTCTTCTTGATGGATAGAGCTTTTGTCTGTTTTGTGCCATAACTGGAACAGTCCACTTCCAGGACTCTCAGCACGACTGAGGATCTGACTCATGGCGGAAAAGTTTTTTCTGCCCACCTGATAGCTTCCATCTGCATTCCTTGGGTGCTCTTTGATCCGGCTCTTTGATCCGCTTCCCTCGTCCCGCCATGTCCGGGTTCGCTCTTCCTTGTCTCCCTTTTTATCCTTACTGATCGAGCATGGACATACATAGTCAAGGCGATGTGAAGATGTTCGGTGTGACTCCGCCCATCAGTACAGATCCACCGAAACCCGCCGACATCCAGGCTTCCGAGGGTGAGCTTGATCTCCACCTTGTCCCCTCGAAATCCGCCAAGCTGACATGGAGAAACAGCTCTCATGGCAGATCTGGTAGCTCTGAAGCAGTTCGAGTCGGATCAAGAGCGGAAGGTCCGGTCCGTGACCATCCTTTCCTGAAACCCACGGGTGTTGACTGGGATGACAGGGAGCGACTCCTTTCCAACATCGCCCAGCTGGTCAGCAAGTTCGTGCATGACGTCTCCATCCAGTCTGGGCTATCAGAGAAGGTGGCTTCGGAAGCGGGTGGGCGGATATATACCTCGGGCTCGTACCGGTTCGTCCCCTCTCTCAGCACTTTACAGCTATGATATAAATGAGGTATGCGTAGGCTAGGGGTACATGGACCGGGTTCGGATATCGATACGATCTGCGTCTGCCCTCGGCATGTCTACAAGGAACACTTCTTTGGGGAGTTCAAGGAGATGTTGCGGGAATGGCCGGCTGTCACCGAGATCTCTGTGTGTAATACTCAAACTCAAAGTGGTAGAGCCATACCTGATGGAGTGAGTGTAGGCGGTCGAGTCGGCTTTCGTACCGGTGATGAAGACGGTGATCTCTGGTGTCGAGGTGGATCTATTGTTTGCGAGGGTGAACCTGGCGGAAGCTGGCGATAAGCTGGATATCGAGAAGGATGAGATATTGCGAGGGGTGGACGATGAGTCTCAGCGGAGTCTGAATGGTGAGCGAGCGAGCTCTCTTGGCTGTCACTAAGCTGACGATTTTAGGGCCGAGGGTGACGGATATGATCCTGAATCTGGTCCCGGACGTTGCAAACTTCAGGACAGCATTACGGACGATCAGATTGTGGGCCAAGCGTACGTGAGAATTGGGAGGATGGGGGTGATTGAGCTTACTTTGTGTCCAGGACGAGGTGTCTACTCCAACGTCCTCGGGTTTCCCGGGGGTGTAGCTTGGGCACTTTTGACAGCACGAATATGTCAGCTGTACCCCACTGCTGCGCCTGCTACCATCGTTGGCAAATTCTTTCCGATCTTCTACCAGTGGTAAGTGCAGCCTTCTCTCTGCTTGATTGACTTTGAGTAGGGGCTGGCCTCAACCTGTAATATTGAAGAAGATCGATACTGGCCCAACAAACATGCAGCATTCTGTCTGGAACCCCAAAGTGCGTTGTCTGATCCTCGAGGAGCCTCAATATTCATGTCCTGATCAGCTCGATCGACGGGATATGGCCCATCGAATGCCCGTCATCACTCCCGCCTACCCATCCATGTGCTCCACCCATAACATCACCTCTTCCACAATGTCCGTAATCAGAAATGAAATGCTACGAGGTGATATCTATAACCCACTCGGCGGCAGTCTGTATACTGATATTTATGGGTTAGCGATGCAAATCACCGACAAGATCTTGAGCAATCCTGGATCATCATGGCTGGAGCTCTTCGAGCGGGCAGACTTCTTCGGCATGTATAAGACATATGTTCAGGTCGTTGCTTCTGCCTCCACACCTGAAGGGATAAAGAATTGGTGAGTCACATGATAGCACCTGTGCTGATGGTCAGGAGCGGAATGGTCGAGTCCCGAATACGGACACTGGTGCAAGACCTCGAAAACACTGATAATATCCTGACGGCACATCCTCAATGCGGCGGAATATCTGGCAAGTACGTTTGTCTGACCGAGGAGGAGCAGGCGGCGGCGTCTCAGGGGGAATTGAGTTTGGATGCGATGAAACGGACAGAAGGAGATGTACAGGGGGAGGAGTTCAAGAAGGTCTTTACGAAGAACTTTTTCATCGGGTTGGAGATTGAGAAGAAGCCGAGTGAGTTTATGGTCGAGCGGGAGATCAAACCCGATACTGATCATTTCGTATGCAGAGGACGGGCTAGGAAGTCGAGTTTTAAACTTATTTTACCCGAGCAAGCGGTTCTGCGCTGCTTGTCAGGCATGGGACAAGTACGACGAGCAGGAGATGAGTGTGATCTTACGGCCCGCGAAGAGGTAAGCACATGTTATCTGTCAAGCTGACAAGCAGATCCGAGTTGCCGTTTTACTGCTTTGCGGACGGACAGCCAAAGGCGAAGAGAAAGGCAAAGCGGGGGCCGCAGAACGTGAGCGGTTTCACTGATTACCTCACACAGCACACTAACATGCTTGCGCAGGGCCTGTCGGAAGTGGGAGCAGAAGAGGCAATTGATGGACGAGGACCGAGCAAGAGATCAAAGTGAGCACAGGAGCGGATGATGGACCACTGCTAAGGCTGAGCAGAGCATCACCACTGGGTTCAGAAATCAATGGCGTAAAACCCACGTATCTCCCACTATTGACACCTGAAGAGACACCGGCCGGAACGCCTGATGTACGAAACAATACACCTATACCAATACCCACAGGACCGGACCTTCGACCCGTTTCCAATGGACAATTACTCGATATCGCACTCGATATCGCCCCCCCACCAGCCATCCAAGGCATGCCACCTTTGTCTGCGACTGCTATGTCGAGCTTCGCCAGTGCTGCCAAAGGGGTCACAACGAAGGAGGAGCTAGATTCATTGGATAACAAGGAGGGGGTGATCGTGCTCAGTGGAACAGCGTAGTCGATCCTCTTTGTCGTCGCATCCCTAACAGCTTGGTCTCCGATATCTCTGTCGTGTACATCATTAGTTTCACTAGGTATTGTAGAAGTAACACGTCGATCTCCATGCATCGCATCGAATTGTTGGAAGATAACCTAGCGTGGGAGAGTAGACCAGAGGGACCTCCACTCCGGAACCACCTCGCTTGGGTTGATTTTCCACTTTCCTCCCTTTCTCCTTCTCCACTTGACGAATCTAGAGGTCGTAGCCATGTTCCTTCCTCTCAAAAGACGATCTAGCCTCTTCCTCGACTCTGAGTCCGAAGTTAGCGGGAGGTCTCGACTCAAATCTCGTCACCCGACACCACCGAACAGCGATGCTGGCGCAGTAGAAGAAGCAGCCCCCGGGGACGAGGAAGAGGAAGCAGATCTCGCCCCAAAGAAGGTACCAAACTCCCTCCTTTTTCGAGTATGTGGATACTGATGGGGGTGAGGATAGATGCTATCGTTCCATGCTCCGTACGGCAACACTCTCGCTGCGGCCTACTTTGATCCGGAGACGAGGAAGATCTACGTCATGGAGGATACGAAGGATACTTGGGGGTGGGATTTGGCTTGTCTGTGTGAGACCCTTCTCTCCTACCTTCCATCCATCAGTTCAAAGATGATTTTTTGAAGGAATGGGAGGATACTGATGAGCTTGCTACACAGTGATGGAGCAGGTCCGACCTGATCATATCATCTTGAGTACGAAGGCGCCGGATAGCCTTATCGACAAGGTCAGGGAGTTCTGTGAGTGCTTCAAGGCCTGAAATTCGCTGCTCTGTCTGACGACAACCCATCTATTCTATCATCCGTACATACCTGACCAACTCCTAGGTACGGATCGCCCTACCGAATCCTCGCTTCAGCCATTCAAGTCCTTCCACCCCTCCTCCGCGACATCCGCCCTAGCCTCCGTTCAGGTTACGAACCTCACATCTTCGGTCTTCCACCCACCGGATCCGTCGTCTGAGACTAGGAGGGCGTACGACGAGATGGCGGAGAGGTACGGATATGCCGAGGAGAAGGGCGCGGGGATGGGGAAGATGAGGTTCACGCTGTTGAAGATGGGGTTTTATGTCAATGTGGATGCTCCGACCGCGGTGAGTCGTGGAACGAGGAGGAAAAGACAGCTACTTGATGACGCGAGGTGAATAGGTATCGGCTACGGGAGGTCTGATCACTTATCTGAAGAAGGAGAAGATCATAGGAGCTGGACCGGTGGATCAGGGACTGCTCGAGCTTGCCGCCATCGAGAGCATGGCGCTGTGAGTCACTTCTCCCGGTCACCAGTGTGGACCAATCTTGCGAGCAGGGAGCAGCACATGCTGATCAACAATGATGCTCTGACGTGAGTATTTACCTCCCGACACGCTGATATGGTGTAGATCGCTCGCCATACTCGACGTTGAAGCACACGGCTTTTACAACACGGAGCGCCAAAAGCAGGCTCTTTCCATCTTCGGTGCGCTGAACTGAGTTGTATTGGATGGACCCTGGCTGACGGATGCTGCATCAGGCATTCTCGGGGACCAGATGTCTACTCCATTAGGCCGGAAACTCCTTCACACCTGGCACCTAAGACCGCTCCTTGACATCGGAGAGATCGAGCAGAGACACAACGCAGTCGAGCTGTTCTCCAATCCAAATCACCAGCACATTGCAGCCCATATGCGTCGCGCAATGAAGGGCGTCGGCAATGTCAAGGTGTTCTGCAACGCGATCTTGCGCGGTAGGAGCAAGCCAAGGGATTGGAAAGGATTGCTGCATGTGAGTGTGCCCGGATGCTTTCATCTGACTCAGTCGATGTAGGCTCTGGCGGCTGGTGTCGACATTAAGGACACAGCGATGGGTGTGGCTGAAGGTCGACGTGTACCCATCATCGAGAGAGTAAGTGCAAGCACTCCAGCAGGGCTGATCTGAAGATCCGTAAGGAAATGACCATCGAGCTAAACGACTTCGAGAAAAGCCTGGTCACAATAGTGAGCGCTTCATGCCGCGAAAGCTGACAGCAGATCGATTGGGATGCTTCGAAGGATGAGAAGAGGGTCTGCATCCGAATAGGTGTTGATGCGGAATTGGACGAGTGGCGGGAGCGACTAGCCAGTAAGTACACAGTCTGGCAAAGTTAACGCCAGGCTACGACCTGCTCCTTGTACGTCAACACCTGGGGCAAGGTCTAACGAAAAGACTAGCGTTGGCCAGGCCATAATGCCGACAGTCCCCCCGGGTTTCGCTTCCGACGTGAACGTCCTCTACTTTCCTCAGCTCGGGTGTCTGGTGGCTGTAGCTCTTCAGGATGATGGCGGTCCTGCTCCTGCAGGTTGGGATCTCTCGGTAAGCTGGCTTCAAGGGTGCTCCTGCTATGCTCCTGCTGATTGCAGTTCGAAACGGATGACCTGCATTACTACAAGACACCCCACATGCGCAACCTGGACAACCAGTTTGGAGATTTGCATAGTCTCATCGTTGGTAGGTCCATCAAACAAAGCTTGGCGGCTGATGATAGACCGCGAGATGAACCTCGTTGGAACACTGACAACGCAGCTGAAGGAAATCGAGCCGGGTCTTCTCGCTTTGGTCGATGCGATTGCTGAGCTGGACTGGTAAGCTTTGTTTCGGCGTTACGCTGAAAGCAGTCTCCTCGCTCTCGCCCACGCCGCGCAATCATTCCAGCTTAACCGACCCATCCTGACCGAAGAGCCGATTCTTGAAATCAGAGACGGCCGGCACCTACTGCAAGAGCTCTGCGTTTCACAGTATATCAGCAATGATACGGTGATCGCTGGCGGATCAGATAGCGATCGACGCAGCATGGTGATTCCCGATCGTTGCGACGGTGCTGACGATAGATGATCGTGACCGGCGCAAATGGCTCGGGCAAGTCAGCATACGGGAAGCAAGTGAGTTGTCATTCCTAGAGTGGCTGACTTCGAGGTCGCTTTGATTGCGTTCATGGCTCAGATCGGGAGCTTCGTGCCGGCTGGATGTGCTAGGATCGGAATCTGTGACAAGAGTAGGCGCCGAAGAGAAGAACAATGCTGACGATTAGTTTACACTCGCTTGCAGACTCGTGAATCGGTCTCCAAGGTAGGCATAGACTCGAAGCACGCTCACGGTAGACCGCTTCGGCCTTCATGATCGACCTAGGTCAAGTGTCACACGCACTGCGAGGCGCGACGTCGAGGTCACTCGTCATCTTAGACGAGTTCGGCAAGGGTGAGCAGGTGTCGAAACTGATCTGACGGTAGGGACCACACCTGCGGACGGTGCCGGCTTGCTCGCCGGAGTCATCGAGCATCTCATCACAGGGCCATGTCCGAGGACCATTGTGCTCACTCACTTCCAGTGGGTCCAGAGGTCTCAGCCGAGCTGATGATCAGTGAGCTCTTTGCGCAGCAGTTCCTGCCGCCGGACATTCCGATCCTCTTCTGCCACATGAAGACGGTGCTCGTCGAGGGATCTACCGACATTACTTACCTCTACAAGTGAGTTCTCCATCACCGACTTTCTGACTGTAGGCTTTCGCCAACTCTGAGTCTCACATCGAACGCCGCTGAATGCGCCCTTCTCCACGGCCTGTCACCCGCTGTCGTCGAGCGCGGTCGCGAAGTCAGGTAAATCTGCACATCTTATCAATTAGTCCTCCGCGCTGACCGATCCAGCGAGCTCATCTCAACCTTCCAGATCTCCAAGATTCTCGATGCGGAGCTGACCGAAGAAGACGAGGCTGAACTACAAGAGGCCGAAGTTTTGGCAAGGCGGTTCCTGTCGTGGACTATTGACGAGAAGACTACTGACGTGATGGATGCCCTGAGGGATATGTTGGATCAGGGGCAGGTAGAAGAGGGTTCGAGCGAGGCGGAGGAGAGGGAGCAGGGGGAGGACGTGTGGTGGGATCAGAAGAACTGATGCGAACCTCATATGTATATCGTGTGTGACACTCTATACCGATTACGCTAAGATGTCGAAGAACCTGCTGTGTCTCTCGGCGCTCGGTATTGGGGTAACGGTGTTCCCACTCCTCGGAGTTCTTCGCAAAGAGCTCCATCTTGAGTTTCGGAATCTCTCTGGGGTCCAATTGTCCTACGTCACCTCTGAGGTTAGTACTGTCCATTAAGACACCAAGATGGCCTTGACAGCCTCGATATCCGGCCCCTCCAAGACCGTATAAATGGCCCTGGATCCGACTCTCAATCAGCTGAAATCACTACAGCGATCAAAGGTTGAAAGGGGATGACGTACGATCCGCGCTCTCCACAGAAACAAGGTCGAGCATTCGCCCTTGAGGACCCTTTGTCGGTGTAGAGATTGGGCGTGCCGGTCATCTTGAAGACTTGGGGGGGGCGACGAAGAAGTTGGTCGTCAAGCTGTTCCCTCCATCAGGCCGGAAATCCTCTGTTCTGAGACTCCGGATGGGGAAAATGCCGAGGGCGAGGGAGGGGGACGTACGTCGTACCGGAAGAACGACGACAGCCAGTACAATCTACGTCGATCAATCAGCCCAGAAGGTTGGACGGTACGCCGAGGATGGGACGGAGATTGGGGTGGGACCATGACGTACGGCATAAGATCGCGCTGTCGGATTTGGGGATGGTCACTTTCATAGCGCCGGGATCACCATGTCCAGAGATCTTCGACATGAGGATCGGTCTTTGGTAATGGATAGGTTGACGACAGGGATCGCTCGCTGACTGGGAAAGTTGGGAACGGGAACGGGAATCCGATTCGGTGGAATTCGGCGATTCGATGCAATCATCCTCACTACCCGGATCGCCGGCAAGGTCTATCATCGGACAGGCCGAATCATGGGTAGATAGGATCGGGGGCAGAGGACAAGGACAAGGGGAAAAGGAGCCCAGAACGGGCCGCGAAAGGCTTCGTGAGCGGGCCCCGTCAACGCATCGTGGACCGGCGCCAATGCCTCGTGACTCGACACAATTGATTTCCCGAGAGGTCCTGGCGCCTCGTAGTGAAGACGTCATCGACCTTGTGACCACCCCTTGGACTGGCGATAGCCAGAAAAACTCGCAGCGGAGTCGATATCATTAATCTGAGGCACAGCCCCAGTCTATTCGCTATAGCGCGGAATCGCTTTTCTAAGCAAAAGCAGTCTGCCCATCCACCTTATCCTCCCCTGCCACACCCGCGTCCCACTTCGGCACCGTATAGCTCCACTCGTGCTCGATCCGTCCTCTTTGAATGCCGGTGATGGTATCGCGGAGAAGGAGGATGAGGGGGTTGGCCGGGATTCTGTGGAGTTGAGATTGGTATTGGATCTCGCCGATGGAGACGACTACGACACCGGTGCCGCTGCCAAACATCCTGCCAGGGGTCAGCGAGTGCCGAGATGAGGCAACATCAATTACTGACCCTCTCAGAGTACCATCCTCGACCCCCTTCACCACCTCCGGCATGCTCAGATCTCGCTCAACGACCCTGACTTTCCGCGGCATGCCCTCCAACGGGAAGTCCTTTCGTTTCTCGGCGTGATCGGTGATGAGCTGGATGATGGATTCGCGCGTGATACCGGGTAGGACGATACCGTTCTCGAGGGGCATTGTGATGAATTCCAGGTCTGCGTCCCAGAAGAACATGGGAGGAGATACGCGTGACCAAACACAGGTGTAGAGATCATATTGAACGGCACGAGACGATAGGGGAAGCAGGCAAGAAGGTGCGAGTCAGTCCGTCAGCTCGGGACCACTGCTTGAGTGCCAGTAGCGACTCACACCCATCAGGCGCCTCCTTGATGATCCAGACATTCATCGCCCCAGCCTCCGAGATGAAGTCTTCGTCCCCATGCAGCCACAACGACATTGCGAATCCCTGCTTCTTCGCGACGCTCACCGTGCCTGCCCAAACCTATCAGTATCCATCGTAAAACCACCAAATTCCCTCTCCGGACTGACCGTAATTCGCTCCGAGCTTGTAGCTCCCCGTCCCTCCCGGCCAAGCCCGGATATACTCCTTACAAGCATCGAGCCTGATCCCCTTCCCCTCGGCGGCTGGGTAGAGCCCTTTCCCGAGGTTCTTGGTGGTGACGATGTACATCAGCGCTTCTGCGGCGTAGGCGTCTTCCTTAATGCCGAAGCTTTCGGAGGTCTCGATTAGTGTCGGGCGGATGTAGAGGTTTCCGCCGTCGTCGGAGGGGACCAGGGGTGCTTCTGCAAGTTTGAGTTGATCAGAATCTGTAAGGGAAGCTAAGGAAGCTGGACTTGCCCAGGGCGAGAAGCTTGCAGAGCATGACAAGGAGCTCCTCATTATCCCACTCGCACTATTCTCGATCAGCGAGAGCGTTAGCACAGGTGGTCAGTACGGACGGGTAGACCCAGCCGCCCTGCTGATCGCTTGAACCGATCGAAGTTCTTCTTCGGTCTAAACAGCATCAAGTCCCCCTCCTCGCTCTTATAGCACTGAAAATATCGCCTTATCAGCCCCAGCAGAGAGCTAGAGAAGCACAGCACACCTTCATCCCCTCGAAACACGTCACGGCATATTGCATCACACCACTGAGGGGATCGACGCTCAGCTCCTGCCTTGGTGCAATGTGCGCCTGACCCCATCCCGAGACCCGGTTCCAAGGGATACTGAGCATGTATCGGCCATGAGACTCTTTCCCAGGTGGGGGGACATGGCTCGGTGGGAGTGGGGAGAAGAATAGGTTGGAGGATGATATTGAAGCCAGGGTGGGTTTTGTGATCGTCATGGCGGATTCGAGATAGATTGTTCTGGTCGACCGGTGACGGTCAATGAAGAGGATTTACGCCGAGGTCGAGTCGAAAATTCCACTGACTTTTTGAGGTGCTACCGACGGAGACGAGCTGATACGAAACGCTACACGTCATTTTCGCTATGGCCAGACCCGAAGCCTAAGGTATCTTTCCGTGGCGTATTGATTTCCGCCTGACCGAAGAGTCTGAAGGGAGACCCGACCTTGCATTTCACCTCACCAGCAGTCATATTGCCATCAGGCAGAGCAGAGCTTGGGAATCGAATCGATTGGATAAAGGAATCTGATGCGGTTCTTTGCGGGCTACGTATCGACTTCGCCGAGCTCGGCAGCATGTTTCGAGGAGACGATTCGATTGGCGATCGTGCGAGGACGAGCAAAATACCTGCGGGGAGGAGAACTTCAGGAGCGGACAGTCTGGGCAGGACCATATGGGCCTTGCGCCAGAGAAGAAGGGGGACGAGGTACGCCAAGAATCCGCTACCAATACACTTGCTCGTCTGCTCGGTTCGCGCAACGATGTGCCAAAGCTGATGGACTGTGATACAGCTCGGACTTACTATTGATGATGGATCACCTCAGTCCGTAGCGCCACGACGATGATCGCAACCGATATCCCCTGAAAGGTGGATGTCATTCGGAGCAGAGGGTTACACGGGCTGGGACAGGTGCTTTGTAAGTGCCTTTCCGCCGCTAGGTAATACTGATAGTAGTTGTTCTTTTCCTCCTCGTCGTTGAAACCCATCCCGTCGCGACCACTTCATCCCGTCGTAGCGGCACCGTCTTCACGTCATTGCATGCGCTGGCCACGTGCCTTACCGCCACACGTGCTCAGTTCAGGATCTCCGACGGAAACGCCGAAGACAAACCCTGAAGTTCGAAAGCGGGATTTCAGGGTTAGACAATGGACCCGGATCCCCCCCCCCCCTTCGCTTTCTGCCAGCTCGCGTTAGTCCCAAGCAACGACTCCCCCTCCCCCTCTCCTTCGGAACCTTTACCATCGAAAACCATCCATTCATTCCCATCCATCGTGACATATCATATCATCCGACCGGCAGGGCGCATGACTTTCAGGAAGGGGCGCCCGTATTTCATCCCGACAACAGACTCCAATCTAGTCCGAATCAGCACCCCCCGTTCCGGTGCTCGGACCTTGTTGTGACGAGTCGATTTGTTGACACTTTCGTCATCCCTTTCCATCCCACCTTTTCCTTCGTGGTGGCCAAGAACACCCTCGCATCAATATCATAAACGCCGACATAGAAGTATTAGGGTTTTTGGGGTTGGAAACAAGACGGATTGCGGACGGGGAGAAGGCTCGTGCGGGGCGGGAGATAGGATCGACTTGGTTCTTGCATTCAGGCCCTTCAAGCGGAGACGGAAGACACCAAGACAGTTCGGAAGATCTTGTGAAGGCCGCCTGGGTCTTGGAAGCGTGTGACGACGTATCAGCGCATACTTGCGTTTCATCAGCACCCAGCATCTTCTGCCCGATACACTCGCTTGACAACCATCGCTCAGCTCACTCTTCTGGCTCGCATCTTCTTGACGGCTCGTAATCGCACGACCGACATTAGCACCGACGCATCCCGAGTACATTCGGGCCACATCAGCACAACTTACGAATAATCCCACCCTCAACACTTTTCGCCATGGTGACACCCCCTTCCTCCCTGCCATGCCCCTCGTCCTCCTCAGCCCATCACCACCAATCCTTCTCGACGCTCTCGCAAATCCAGCCGAATAATCCTCCAGTCCGGGCGCCATCTGCTGCTTCTCACATGTCTGCGGCGTCGGGACGAGAAAGCAAATCCGGTAGCCATCTCAGCAATGGGTGCGTACCGGGTGAGGGATACTCTCCCCCATCCGACCCGTCACCAGGCTATGTCGATCCGATGTCAGGCCATTCCCAACACACAACTCAACCGTATCCAGGTGGCCCCTTTGGTCACTCCAATCCATCCACCATGCTTCCCCAAGTCACCGCGTCCCCTCCCCCTCAAGCACCCCCGTACATCCCCCCTCCCCAGCACGCCATGGCTCCCGATCCGATCCACTCGATGGCGATGAATATGATGATGAATCCACCGGGACCTGGAGGAATGATGGGTCCACCCGGCATGCCCTGGCAACATGGACCGGGCCAATGGCGACCTGGACCGAGCAACTACCCGGGACAACCGCCTTATCCTCGTCCGCATATGCCCAACGGGCATGCGCCGGGTATTCAGCGCCAGCTACCACCAGACCCGCTCGAAGCATATGCGCCGACTCGAACCTCCCTGCCCTTGACCGGCATGCCAAACGGTATGCAGGTACAAACAGCGGCGATGCTGCAGCAAGCGATACTGGCGGCGAACGGTTCCGGGCGGCCTCTTTCGGCGCATGGTGAAGGGCGGGAGCGGCGGCGGGAGAGGGAAAGGAGCCACAAGGACGATGAGCGGGCTGACGGAGAAAGGGAGAGCGGAAGGGATGAGCCGGAGGTCATCACTACTATCTTCGTTGTCGGGTTTCCTGACGACATGGGGGTGAGTTTCGCTCACCTTTCCCTTCCTGCTGCTGATCCCATCCAGGAACGCGAGTTTCAAAACATCTTCACCTTTTCCTCCGGTTTCGAAGCAGCCACGCTCAAATTCCCTTCCAGCTCTGTCCGCCGCGAGCCAGCTGCTGCACTTCTTGCCGAACTCAGCCAGATTGCCGCGAACCACACCGCTGCCGGAGAGCATGGGGAGATGCCGCCTGTGGGGCTTGAGGAGGCATTGGCAGCATCGCAGATGGGCGGGACTGCGAACACATCATCCTCAACCACTCCATCCGCTGCGATGTCACTCACACCTTCCGCACCGTCCGGTCCCACCTTCGGTAATCCTGCCGCTCTTCCTCAACTCCCGACTCGCCGGCAAACCATTGGCTTCGCGCGCTTCAAGACCCGAGCGGCCGCGATTGCCGCCAAGGAGCATTTACAGGGCCGTAAGATCGACAGCCTGATAGGCGCGACGCTGAAGGCGGAGATGGCGAAGAAGAACCTTCATACAAAGCGGACGACTTCAGGCGAGGAGCTTGTCGGGCTTCTGCTGAGATCTGGGCGTTTGGCGGGGTTGATGAATGCAGCGGGGCAGCAGAACTTGGCAGCGAGTATAGGTTCGGGGCAAGGAAGTCTGCAGGGAATGATGCCGCTGTCCGCTGGTCCGGCTCCTCAGCCACCTTCAGCAAGGGAGGCATGGGACTCTTGGCCGGTCCAGGGTGGGGAGCGCGAGAAGGCGATCGAGGAGTCTAGACCGATGATGCCGCCCAACTACCCGAATCCCTCTTTCCCGTATCCCACTTCGTACCCACCTCAACAATCTACCATGGCCACGTCTGCTCAATCGGATGCGTCGACCTCCCCACCACTCAGCGTCAAGTCACCGAATGGACGACCTACCGATTCGAAAGCCTTACTCGCGTTGGCAGAAGAAGCGGATGAGATGGAAGGTTGGAGTGTGGGTGGCGCGGTTGGAATGGGAATGGGGCTGGACGGGTTTCACACTCACCAACGTGAACGTGAGCGGTCATCTGGATCTGGGACTCAACCTCTGGCGATCTCCAACATGCAACAGGGCGGGATCAACTCTTATGGACGGAATGATCCGGTCAACTATGGGATCAGTCCACCGGGAGGTAGCGATCACATGAGTGATGCGGGGAGGAGTCTAGGGGGAGCTGCGAATCCTGCAGACCAGAATCCACCGGTTCGTCCGGATTCCTCGGACCGAGAGACAAGCTTACGTGCATCAGATCAACACCCTCTATGTTGGTAACCTCCCTGCGATATCACCGCCTACTCACCCGCCCAACTTCCTCGAGGAATCACTTCGCGCGCTGTTCAGCCGGTGTCAGGGGTTCAAGCGGATGAGCTTTCGGCAAAAGATCAACGGGCCGATGTGCTTTGTGGAGTATGAGGATGTCCCATTTGCATCGCAGGCCATCAAGGACCTGTATGGGCACAATCTCGTTCGTCAATCTCCTTTTTCCTCACCAAACCAGCTGACGGCAGATCAGGGTGGACTGGTGAAAGGCGGTATTCGACTGTCATATTCGAAGAACAGCCTTGGCCAACGCGGTTCTTCCCATCCTACCGGTATCAACTCCTCCATACTTGGCGGTATCGCACACACCGTCGCCCTCGCCGGCATGTCCAGTCCGTCCACGTCCAACTCCGTTCCCGGACCAGGTTACGGCCTTCAATTCCAGCCTGGATCCGGACCGAATTCGCAATCCGCCCCGATCTCGGTCCGAAGATCCGGTGACGGCATGAGCCTTAGTCCCACCGCCCAACCCTTCAACGCCACCCTTCCCACGGCCACCTCTCCTCGATCACGATACTTCGGATCCAGTCCGCCCAATTCCTCGAAAGACCCACAAGGGGGATACCACTCTTATCCGCCAAACTCACAACCTCCTTCTGTTGTAGGGCCCGGGCCTGGGGGCAATGGCGGACAATTTTCACCCGTCTCCTCGCCGATCCGGACTCCAGCGAGCTATTCTTGGGTCTCGTCGGGCGGTTCGAGCGGATATGGTTTCGACCCATTTGCGGGACACGGCATGAGTCTTGGTGGAGCGGCCAGTGCTTGGGGTCAAGGGGGTCAAGGAGGGAATGGAGGAGGCAATGGCAGTGGTGGACCTCAATGATGGACTTGGTCGTGCCTCTTTGGTCTCTTGTGTACAGTCTTTCATCTTGTCATCATCTTCACACCATCTTACACTGCCGTGTCTCTCCAGAGCAGTATAATTATCCCTCACATTTGATCCCCCGTAGCACTCACATCCCTCTCGTGTCGATAGTACCAGGTAGCATTGCACCATGCGAGTACCAATCATACAATGCTATCGCCCATTGCACTTCCGGCTTTGGGTCTGAAGTTTGAATACTTCTCCATGCTAGCATTAGGCGTCGGATACACTCCAGATGCAGATCGTCCTGTCTATCCTCACTCCACTCCCTAGATCCATCCATGTCCCCTGGCAAGTTCCAAGATCGGAGCGAATCCTCAGTGGGTCTCACGCCGACTTCTCGGGAGGCCGCCGCCCAATACTCCGCTTCTCGACCATCCTGGTCCGCCTCCACCTCCCTAACCTCCTCAGCGCCCTCTCCGAACCCGATCGGAGATAGGTGTACGAGAAGACGAGGAAGAAACCGACTGTACAAGGTGCCGCGACTTTCCAGAAGTACGAGACTGGGCCCTGGAGTTGGTCGAAGCCTGTGAAGTTCTGCGTGGCGTCAGCGGGACCTCGTCGATGGCAAAAGGCAAGGCTGCGGTAAGAGGGGGAGGCGGGAAGGAAAGGAGAAGGACGAGGTAGACTAACCATCCCGAAATATGATGCCTGAAATCAACATCATCAGCTGAGCTCGGTCAGGGGTGAGTCAGGTCAAGGACCAACGATGAAGGTCAAAGCTGAAAGCAAGGATCTGTCAGCGGGACTATTCGCCACTATACGACGAGTGGACGTACGGAGGAAGACCACCGTGACGATGCTCAGCCGTTCCATCGATGCGTTCGTCTGGAATGACAAGGTATTCTACCCATCTGTCAGTTCATTCTCCACCCCGCACTCGGAGTAGCAACTCACAAAGACATAATCCGTGAGATGATCGCAAGTAGCGACAAACTGATCCATGCTCGAAACGATGATCTCCAGATGATCCATCACATCCCCGATATACACCTTTGTCATCGGGCTAAAGAACCCTTGTCCCTGTTGCGTAGGAGGCGGGCTATGTCCTCCCATCCAAGATTTGATGCTCGCCGTCTCCATACCCGGTGAGTTGGGAGCGCTGGGGGCCAGCCAATGGGTGTCGCGAGATATGTGGTTCTTGTCCTGAGGGCGGGGGCCGGTGCCAAGAGCGGAAGCGGCCTGGGAGCGCTGGGCGTCTTGGTCGCGGATGATGTAAGCTACTTTGAGGAGCGGGGTGAGGGAGCGGCGGAGGCGGATGAGCTGGGAGGAGAGGACGTGGAGGTGGCGGACGGTCTCCATCTGGGATCCCAATCAGCGGATTTCACACCAGAGATTCCTGACGAGAGGGGGTACTGACTTGCGGATCGACGAGAACGGAGGCTTCGAGGTGCAAAATCTCGGCTTCGAATGTCTGGGAGATCTGAGGGGAGTCAGTTGACGTTTCGCGGATGCAGCGTAGATGTCTCACCTCAATGGCCAGATCCACGGCTGAGCGGGATCAGCAATGAGAAGAGCCACAGAGTCTCACTCACAAACGTCAAGTAATGCCTGAGTGAGCATACTCGGATCGCCCGACTGTCTCAGCAGACTCTGCTCGTCCTCGAGCCGCTGATAAATCGGATCGAGAACCTCCTTCATATCTCTGCGGGCAACAGTGATCACGGTGCCTGCATGACAGTCGCTAGATCAGCTTCATGTCAATCCAGCTGGAAGAGATGCCTCGGCAGGTTGTGAAGACGGATTCACCGTCCCTGGTCATGAACAGACTCATGATCCCCCTCCTGACCGGGACCATATACTTTGCGCTCAGCTCATCCACCGTCAACCGATGTGCCTCCTTATGATACGGCTACGCCCCACACTTCAGCTCGAACACCGGCTGGCTCGCTGAGCGACGCACCGATCTCCCACCCTGAAGCCTGGTCCCCCCTACACTCGGCTCGAAGACCCCCTCTACCCCCTCGGGGAGGGTCAACAACTTCCTCTGACTCCCCGAGAACTCCTCGCGCAGGTGGAGTTGTCCCATCTCGTCTGCGGCGGCGGAGAGGATGGCTTCGTCGGATGGGTGGGTATGTTGGATCAGGATTTGGAGGTAGAGGTGGGTCTTGTAAAAATCGAGTTTGGATCGGGGGGAGGTGGTAGCTCGCAGCGCATCCTCGACAGAGAGCGGATGTAGTCTGGCGGGGCGTCTCGGAGCTACCAATGATGGAGATTGGGTAGACGTACCCATATTGAAGGGTGAGGAACTTGATGACCTCCCAATTCAGTCCTTCCACATGGACTACTATCCTCAGCGCACCTCCCGGAAGGTGAACATCACCCACTCCATCGCACCCCCTTCGGCTTCCCGTCCTCCGTCAACAACCTCTTCGCATGGTCCGTCTCGAACCACTCCTCCAACCTGTCTCCAAGAAATGAAACCTTGATGTCCTCATCGTCCGTCTCCGCGGTGTAATCGCACACCTGCTCCGTACACGTCAGCTCCACTATCATCCGCATTGAGCGCCTCCAAGCCGCCGTCCCCGTCTCCAATCCCCCCCCCCTTCTGTTTCGAAACTCACGGTGATCGTCGTCGGCCCCTTCATATGCTTATAAGCCTCCTCATCCCTCCTACTTCTCACATCCACCCCCGGCTCATCCCCCGTTCCCCCCCCAATGGGACCCGCTGAGACCGGATGGAACCGCTCAGCGCCACGAGTCGGCGTCGAGTCCCGTTTATGGCGTAGATGGAGGCGGGAGGTCGCGGATGAGGATGAGGGGACGTTGGATTCGAGGTCCGAGGGGTTGGGTGGTGAGGAGATCCGGTGTGGGGCGGAGGCTGCTAGGGTTCGGGCGTGGAAGCTACCTTTGGGGGAGAGCCAGAGTGTCAGTTATGTGACTTGGCCGAAGAAGCAGGAACGAGGTGGATGACTCGTTGACACGTACTGCTCCGGGGCGAGATCGCGTCGAAACGGTGTGGTAGGGACAGTGTGTCTGTAGACATCTGGTGTGTAGAGGGGAGAATATGTAGATGAGAGAGCCGGAAGAGGGCTGGCAGGACTGGGGACGAGAAGTGTTTATTTCTGGAACGGGAAATGGCAGAATGGAGACGGTGAAGCAAGATCATCCAGCGTTGACTTCTGATTTGAACATCAAGGATGAGGAGAGATCCGGCGGTGGGTCGGATACAAAGGTGATCCTCAACGCCAAAACGCGACATCCGCCCGTAGTGCAGGCCAAATATATGAATCATTCTTCTCCGACCTTCTTTGCCTTTCCCTGCTCCAACATCGCCAATCAACGCGAAAAGACGGGCCGTACAGCGAGGGGCGATGACGATAGACGTTATGATGGAATCGGAAACGACAGGTCAGTCAAACATCCCCATGAAACGGTCCGGACGAAGCTAGAGACAGCTTCCAAGAAGATGTCAAGAGGGACGAGACTGGCTCACCCGGATGTACTGGAGCATCTGGAAGGTGGAGCCGAAGAAGGAGATGCTGAAGAGGATGAGGAAGGAGCCTTTAGTGGCGTCATGCGTGGAGCAGGTTCAGGAGTCGACGGTGACGAGAACCGTCGCCCGAAAAGAGGTACAGAAGTGACGGGACACGACAGGGATGAGTGACCCGGACGTGGGGAAGGAAGGGATTCGGCAGTGACGGGGTTAGGGATGAGTGGTGATATAGCGTGGGAAGCGGAAGCGGCCGACATTGGCAAGAATCAAAGGCACACGCGTCAGCCCCACATCCTGCCAGGCCAACCAAGCGACTGGAGAGGCATCACAAAGACTCACGGTAGTAGATCTTCCCCCGTGTACCCTTCATATACGTCGGGCTCGGATCATTCTGTCACCAGCATCAGCCCGGCTCATTTCCCACCACTCCTGCCCCAGACCACCCATATTCAAGCTATGACAGCTCCATTGAGAGACGCGAGACAGGCGACCGGTGATATCGATGGCAGGCTTGACCCACCTGCATCCTGATCTGCTTCTCCCTGATCCGGTTGGGCACTACCTCCGTCAGCTGGCATAGGCGCATTTGAATGAGAAAACGTACTGTTCAGAATAGGACTGAGAGGACCACCCGCCATGATGCCTTAGTCCTCTTGAGGTTTGGGGTGAGGAGACTGGGGTTATCCAAGGGGATACAAGCAAAGAGAGGGAAGGAGAAGGTCGTCCTGTCCGACGCTTTATTTCTTATTTCTGTTGTCTTTCTCCTGATTTATCCAAAACGAGATTTCTTCGTCCATGTGCTTTTGCGCTTTCTGCTTCGCTTTACTCCTCCAGCAGAAGCAACACTAGACAGTATGAACGTCTCGCAGGATCGCGAAGCATATGCTGCGAAGCAGTGCGTAGTCGCCCTCTTACTTCGGTTTCCTCGTTGACCCGACTTTCTAGTACGAATACCGTCCTTGACCGAGCTGTTCCCATCGAGGTTGATACCGGCCTGCTTGCAGCATTCGACAACACCCCCGTAGACATCGACGAATATTCGTACGTCTACCTCCATGCCTTCCTCACCCTAGCGAAGCTGACAATCATACAGGACCAACCTCAACCCCCACCTCCTCGCCCTGACCCTCACCTCCACCCAATCACTACTCACCACCCTCCTAACCCTCCCAACCCATCCCTCCGCCCTCGGCCCCCTCATCCACCCCTTGCCCCCGACCACCCCCTTACCCCGTGAGAAGCCACTTCCCAAGCCGAAACCCGAGACCAAGTGGGAGAGATTTGCCAAGGCCAAGGGGATGAGCCATAAGAAGCGGGAGAAGGACGAGTGGGATGAGGAGACGCAGGAGTGGGTAAGTCGGTATGGCAGGGGTGGGAAAGTAAGGGAGGGGGAGGAACAGTGGCTACATGAGGTCAAACCGGGCGAGGGTGCGTCCCTTCCTACCCTCTTTGATAACATGCTGAGAGTTCGGGATAGATGCGGATCTGGACCCCGCGGCGAGTGCTCGGACGGAACGGAAAGGCAGAATAGCCAAGAACGCCAAACAGGCAGCTGCCAACCTCTCTCGCGCAGCATCATCCAAAGCCGATCCCACTTCAGCGCCTAAAAAAGACCGAGACGCCCGAAAATCCGAGCTGGAACGTTCCATGCTCATCTCATCCACCTCCACCGCCTCGCTCGGTAAATTCGACAAGCGAATCGAGGGCGAGCCAAAGGTCCGCG
>JAABUH010002073.1_pt1 | contig 20134 bp, 20 predicted proteins | sample 5559121 | NCBI WGS metagenome assembly JAABUH01 (sample SAMN10711871, study PRJNA513364) | rock metagenome | isolation source: Antarctica rocks | place: Antarctica: Victoria Land, Battleship Promontory nord | collected 2015-12-28
CTCGTCAATCACCACGTAGATCCCTATAATATGCTCGGCGGTCATCGTCCTCTCCCTCTTTCACTGTGTGTGTCTCAACTACAGTGAAACGGGTCGCGGCGATGATCGCCAACTAGCAATCAAGGTAGAAGGTGAGTTTTGCATCAGGCGCGCGCGGTCCCGCCGCCGCTATCCTACGAGGTAGTAGGGGGTGGACGCGCCGTTGTGGGGACGCCGGCGTGCCCACCCCTTATGCCTGCTCTCTCCCGTGCATCATCCTCCCCGCCCGCGCGCGACCACCCCCACACACGGGCCGCGCGCGGCGGGACACGCGTCCCTCATCAGCCCCCTGTTGCCGCATGGACACGGACCGCGTATCGTCTAGCCATGACGCCTCGACGCCCCCCTCGCCTGCACGCACCCCTGCGCGGCGCAGCCCTGCGCGGCGCAGCCCTCCTGCTCCTCCTCGTCGCCGCGGCGGCCGGCATCGCCCTCGCGGTACAGCCCGCGGCCGCCGGCATCCCGCTCGACCCTAACATCCCGAATGAGCAACTACTCATCGCGCGTGGTCTCTCCGGTGTACCCGACCCCGGCCAGCCGACCACGCCCATCGCCGTTGATCGCGTGGTGAGCGACGGCGCGACTACCTACGTCCAGTTCCACACATCCGCGTCGCTGCGCCCCGGCGGCCCTTTCTGGTCCTCGTTCTCCCCCAGTCTGTCTGATGGCGCCCGCGCGATGCCTATCTCCAATTGGAGCCTGAGCTTCTCGTCGCCGCCATCGCCGCTGCCATCGCCGCCCTTCCCCGTGCCGTCGTGGTTCCCGTGGCGCCCACCCGTCGTGACGCGCGGTGTGCTCGTGCTCGGGCCGCTGCCCCCGTCCGCCCGCGCGGCGGTGCTCCGATTCGATCGGTTGGGATTAGGGGCGGCGACCGGGGAAACGGTGCGCGTGCCGCTCACCCTGGCCGCGCTCCGGCGCATCCCCGCCTATACCGGCCCGCTCGTGCGACGGGCGGGTCTCGAGCTCCGCGTCGCCGCGGCGCGCGATACCGGCCTTGTCCTCGGCTACGAGTTGCCCGACGACCTCACCTCGCCCGTCAGTCTGGGCCGCGTGACGCTGCGCGATGCGCGCGGCCGCGCGGTGCCGCTCGCGATGCAGCTGTCGGGCGGATGCGCCAGCGGGGGTATGCCGGATGTCCAGCTCATGTGTCGCGCGGTGTGGGCCTACCCACCCCAGCCGCACGGGGCGCGACTGACGCTCACGATCCAGTCCTTCACCTCCGATACGCGCCCGGCCGGCCTAGTCGGTCCCGGCTCGTGGCAGCTCCCTGTCGCCATCCCCTGACGCCGGCGACGCCTCGGCCGTGCCCCGCGCCTTGAGCGTAGAGGGCTCAGGGCTGGTGCCCGCTACGCCGCATTATGAGCCTGTGCTGGCTACTTCGCGCATCCGTATAGCTACACCTATTTCGTTGCACGGATGCGCGAAGTAGCCAGCACAGGGGCTGTCCTGGGGCAGCGCGCTCCTCTTCGGGGCTATCGTCTCCGCCACCGACCCCGTGGCCGTGCTCGCCGTCTTCGGCGAGGTCGGCGCGCCGCGTCGGCTGGCCACCATCGTCAACAGCGAGAGCCTCTTCAACGACGGCACCGCCCTCGTGCTCTTCGCCACTATCCTCTCCGTCATCGGCTCCGGCAGCTTTCACGCGGCGGAAACCGTCGAGCGCTTCGCGGTCGAGGTCATTGGCTCCCTGGCCCTCGGCGCCGCCCTGGCCATCGTCGCCGGCACGGTGCTCCGGCGCATCGACGACGCGCTCCTAGAAACGACGATCACGCTCATCCTGGCCTACGGCGGCTTCCTGCTCGCTGACCGGCTCGGCGTCTCGGGGCCGCTGGAGACGGTCACGGCGGGGCTCGTGCTCGGCGCGCGAGGCCGCCAGATCATGTCGCCCACCACGCGCCTGCAAGCGCAGGCCACCTGGCAATTCCTCGACTTCCTGGCCAACTCGCTGCTCTTCCTGCTCGTCGGCCTGGGCCTGCGCACCGTCGGCAGCGCTGCGGTGGGCCGCCTCGACGCGGGCGCGGTGCTGTGGCCCCTCGTCGTGGCCATCCTCGCCACGGTCGTCTCGCGCGCGGCTGTGGCGTGGGGTGTCGCCCAGGTACTGCGCGCGGTGGGCAGGCCGCTGCCCCGCGGCTGGCGCACCGTGCTGACCTGGGCGGGCTGCGCGGGGCCGTCTCGCTCGCCGCCGGGCTCGGCCTGCCCGGGGACCTCCCCGACCGGGGGTTGCTCCTCGCGCTCACCTTCGGGGTCGTGCTCTTCACGCTGCTGGCGCAGGGCCTCACGATCCGGCCGGTCATGGAGCACCTGGGCCTGCTCGGCGGCGAGGCCTCGCGCCACGATTACGAGCTGGCCGTGGGCGAGGTGCAGGCGACCGAGGCGGCCATGCGCGAACTGGCGACGCTGCGCCGGGCCGACCTGCTCGATGCCGAGCTCGGCGTGCGGCTGGAACGGGAGTACGCCGAGCGGCGTGCGACGACGCGCGCGCGGCTGGCGGAGCTGTCGCGCGGGGCGATACCAGAGCGCGAGCAGGAGGTGGAGGCGCTGCGCCGCCTGCTCCAGGTCGAGCGTGAGGCGGTGCGCGCCGCCCGCGCCCGTGGGCTGCTCTCGTATGCGACCGAGCGCGAGCTCACCGACAAGGTCGAGCGCGATTTGGCGCGCCTTGAGCCCGCGCTCAGCGAGGACATGTAAGGGCGACGGAGGCGCGGTGAGAGGGTGTGGGGCGGTGCTGCGCGCGCGAGGCGACGGTGACACCGACGGAGGCGCTTTGCCACACCTGCGTCGCTGTACAGGTCTACGCGCCCTGCGACGCCCTCACTACCGCACAATCGCGCGCCCCCGCGTGGGGGAACTGGGGTTGTGCGCGGGCCGCGCATGGCGTGTCGCCCCAGGCCTACGTCGGCCGAGCAGGCGCGCCAGACGGCCTTGGCCGGCCCGGACGAACTGAGCCATCATAAGCATCATGGGTGTAGCAGATACTCTCGTACCCCTGGGCAACGGGGCCGCCGACGAACGGGAGGGCGAGTCGGGATGCGGGAGCAGGCCGGCCAGGTGCAGCGCCAGCAGCGGGACGCGCAGAGCCAACAGGCCGAACGCGACGAGGAGGACCCAAAAGAGCCAGCGCCAGCGGCGGAGGACGCCGACGATGAGGATCGCCTTGCAGGCGAGCAGGGCGAGGACGAGCACGGGGACAACCGGCCCCGGGACGCCGGCGAGGTCGTGGGCGTAGAGCGCGGGCTGCACGCGGCCGATGAGCAGGAGACTGGCCGTCGCGCGCACGACGAACGCGATGAACGCGCGCTGCAACCGGCGCGTCGAGGGAGTGGGGTCCGCATCCACCACCCCTTACTGTACGCCCGCCCGGCGATGGTCAGCCTAGGCCGGCCGCGCAGCTTTGAGATGATGAGTTATCGCCACCACGAGCGTCGCGCCCGTCCTCCCGTCTCGGTCTTCTCGACCGGTATCGGGCGGCGCCATCCGCACCTACTTGTCTGCGCTGCACATGATGACAGCATGTACGCTGGCGCCCCGACGACGACGCGCTCCTACCATCTGGACCTCCTGTCGTCCAGTGCCCTGCGTAGTGCTGCGGGGGAGCGACCTCTCGTCGCCGCGACGAGTCCTTATATTTTCCGTATACCGTAGGCACAAATCCTTACACCGTCCTTATATGTGACCTCTATGCTTCGAGGGACGACTCGATATTGGTGAGGAGGGGACGACGGATGGGCCGCATCGTGGTGCCTTTCGACGGCGGCTATGCGGGCACGCGCATGCTGACCATGGCGTGCGACACGGCCAGGTTATGGGACAGCGAGGTGGAGGTGGTCTACGTCCTCCGTATCCCCCCACAAGTGCCCATCGATGCGGATTTGCCCGCGGCGCGGGAGCGCGCGGACGCGATCTTCGCGCGCGCCTACAACGTGGCCGCCGACGCGGCCGCGCGCGTGCCCCTCGCCGTGACGACCGTCCTTATTGAGGCGCGCCATGTGGCGACCGGTCTGGTGGTGGCCGCGGAGGGGGCCGACCTGCTGATGATGGGACTGCCGGACCGCCGCCGCCTCGTCCGGCGCGTGCTCTTCACGCCCACCCTGCGGTATGTCCTGGCGCACGCCCCCTGCGAGGTGCTGGTCGGCTACGTGCCACCCATCGCGCCTGACGTTCCCGTATCGCGGTTCCTGCACGCGCGCCGTGCGCCCGTGCCGCCCTCGGCGCGCATGCCCGACAATGTCCGGGTCCTCCGCACCGGGCGCGCTGGAGTCCTAGGCGCCCCTCACGTACCGCCTCATCCGGACCAACGGTCGCCCGTTGGCGGCGTGGGGCGGGGGTGAGACGCCGCCCCACGCCACCCCGCGCCGCTTGGTGCGCGGGCGGCATGGCACAGGCGGCCGCCTGTCAGGCGGCCGCCCGGCACAGACGCACGACGCGCGAGTACATGTGAGACGACACAGCGTGATGGAGATTATGGACACACACGACACAGCGGTGGGGACAGACGCGACGCCTGCGGGCGACGCCGAGCTGGAGGCGCTATACCGGCTGGGGCAGAATTGGTCGACGGGGGCGCGGCCAGCCACATTAGGCGACATCTCGCCCGAGTTGACCACGCGCGAAGTTAAGTCCGGAGACCACCACGGTGGGCCGTACGTGCGCATCGGGCGACGCGGGCGGGCGCACTTCCGCCACGTCGGTGCAGGCATGATCCAGGCCACCGAGGACGTGCCGCGCGCGCGGGGGAGCGTGGGCAGTGCGTTCGACCAGGCGCGCGGTTTCCTCATCGGCGACCCGCTCTCCAATGAGCAGGCCATCCATGAGCGCCTGACCAAGGTCAAAGCCCTCGCCGTCCTCTCCTCTGACCCGCTCTCCTCGGTCGCCTACGCCACGGGGCAGATGACCACGGTGCTGATCCTGGCTGGGGTCGGAGCGCTGGAGAACTCGTTAGGCATCATGGTCGCCATCGCCCTGCTGCTGGCCATTGTCGGCCTCTCGTATCGCCAGACCATCAAAGCGTACCCGAAAGGCGGCGGCTCCTACATCGTGTCGCGCGACAACCTGGGCGACCTCGCCGGCCTCGCCGCCGGCTCCTCGCTGATGATCGACTACGTGCTCACCGTCGCGGTAAGCATCACCGCCGGTGTCGCAGCGCTGCAAGGGCTGGTGCCTGCTCTCCTCCCGTACACGGTGCCGGTAAGCCTCGCAGTCGTCGCGGTGCTCCTACTGGGCAACCTGCGCGGCATCCGCGAGTCCGGCTCGATCTTCGCGCTGCCCACCTACCTGTTCCTCGTCGGCATGTACGCCATGATCGTGGTGGGCGCGTACCGCTTCTTCTCGACCGGCGCGCACGTCGTCCCCTACCACCCCCAGTATGCGGGCGCCTCGGCTGTCCACACGGTGGAAGGCTTGAGCGTCTTCCTCGTGCTGCGCGCCTTCGCCTCGGGCTGCACGGCCCTGACCGGCGTGGAGGCCATCTCCGACGGTGTCCCCGCCTTCAAGCCTGTGGAGTGGAAGAACGCACGGACCACGCTCACCGTCATGGTGGGCCTGGCCGTTGGCATGTTCGTCGGCGTTACCCTGTTGGTGCATGCCTTCGGCCTTGTCCCCACGCCGGGCGACGCCCCCCCGACCCTGCTCACGCAGCTGGCCGGCCACATCTTTGGCGGCAGCCCCATCTTCTGGTACCTGGAGATCGCAACCGCGCTGATCCTGGCCCTGGCCGCCAACACGGCCTACTCGGACTTTCCCCGGCTGCTGTTCTTCATGGCCCGCGACGGCTTCGTGCCGCACCAGTTCGCCCAGCGTGGCGACCGCCTGAGCTACTCCAACGGCATCATCCTGGTCAGCGTCCTGGCCGCCGCGCTCATCCTGTTCACGGGCGGCAACGTCAACGACCTGATCAACCTCTACGTCATCGGCGTCTTCAACTCGTTCACGCTCTCACAGGCCAGCATGGTCAAGCGCTGGTGGACCCGGCGCAGGCCCGGGGTCGAGGGGTACGAGCCCAAATGGCGTCGCAACATCCTGCTCAACGGCGTCGGCGCGGTCGTGACCGGGGTGGTCCTACTCATCACGGCGGCCACCAAGTTCACGCACGGCGCCTGGCTCGTCGTCGTGCTCGTGCCTCTGTTGATGACAACGTTTTGGCGCATCCACCGCCACTACGCGCGGACCAAGCGGCAACTCGAGGCCGAGACGCCGCTCACGCCCGCGCGGATCGAGCATACCGTGCTCGTCCCCGTGGCCGACCTCAACCGCCCGGCCCTGCAGACGCTGGCCTACGCGCGCTCGATCAGTGAGCGTGTCATCGCCGTGCATGTCTCGGACGACGCGGAGGGCCAGGAACGGATGCGCGCGAAGTGGGTGGCGTGGGGCGACCATGTGCCATTGGTGGTGATCGACTCGCCCTACCGTTCCATCGTGCCGCCGCTACTCTCCTACATCGACGCGGTTGACCGGCAGAGTCCCACCGACACGCTCACCGTGGTGCTCCCCGAGTTCGTGCCCGCGCACTGGTGGGACACCGTGCTGCACAACCAGACGGCGCTTCGCCTCAGGGTAGCGTTGCGCGCCCGCCCGGGCACCGTTGTGACCAGCGTACCCTACCACCTGCGCCAGGATACGGGAAGGGGTGGGACGGCATGACGACGCGGGAGTCCGCGCCGACGACCGGCGACCGTCCCAGTTCCGCTGGCGAGACGCCGGCGGCGCGCCAGCAGGCGCTCGGGCCGTTCCTGTGCTGGGCTGTCGTCTTCGCGGACATCGGCACGTCGGTCTACTATGTGCCGGGTATCCTGTACGGGACGCCGAGCGTGCGCCAGCACGCTGCCCTCTTCGTCACGCTGACGATGGTCGTTTTCGTCCTGCTCACGCTCAAATACGCCGAGGTGGCCGCACGGTACCCCCAGGGCGGTGGCGTGGTGACGGTCGGCACGCGCGCTATCCACCCCTTCGTCGGGCTGCTCGGCGGCATGTTCATCCTGGTCGACTATTTCCTCACGGCGGCGCTCAGCGCCCTCTCGGGGGTGATCTACCTCAGCGTTGTGATCCCGTCGCTCACGCCGCTCGTCCTGCCCGTGACCCTGCTGGCCCTCGCTATCCTCGGCCTCCTGAACTGGGTCGGGATCAGCGAGAGCGCCAAAGCCAGCGCCCTCTTCGCCGCCGTGGCCTTCGTCAGCCAGGTCGTGGTGGTGGGGGCCGTCGTCGCGCGTGTGGGGGTCGCGGCGGCGCTGGCCGCCGTCCCGCGCGCCTTCTCCGGCCCCCACCTCGGGGGCCTGACCGTGCTGACCGGCTTTGCCGGGGCGTTCCTGGCTTTCTCGGGGCTGGAGAGTATCTCGCAACTCTCGCCGGTCATGGCCGAGCCGCGCCACCGGGTAGCGCGGGTGGCGATGGGCCTCGTCGTGGCGACCATCGTGCTGACGAGCCCGCTGCTGACCCTATTCGCGACGACCCTGCTCGACGCAAGCAAAGACGACCCCAATCAATTTATCTCGAAGCTGGGCGGGGTCGCCCTTGGCCGCGCGCTCGAGGTCGAGGTGGCGGTGAGTGGGGCCGCGCTGCTCATCTTCGCCAGTAACACGGCGCTCATCGGGACGTACCACGTGTTCCTGGCGCTCTCCCGCATGCGCTTCTTCCCCCAGATTCTGGAGCGGCGGAACCGGCTGCGTGGGACGCCGCACTGGGCCATCGGGCTCGCGGTGGGCATTCCGCTGTTGATCCTGCTGGGCGCGTCGGGGAGCGCCGACATCGTCACGGTGCTCGGCGACCTGTACGCGTTCGGGCTGCTCGGCGCCTTCAGTCTGACCTGCCTCTCCCTCGACATCGTGCGCTGGCGCGAGCGACGCCGCGCTCCGACGGGTGCCAGGGCCGACGACACCGGGGCGCGGCGCGGCGCGGTGTCGGCTGAACACGCCTCAGAGGAGACACGGGTGACGCGTGTGGGCCGGGTGACCTTTGGCGTGGGGGTCCTGACCACGGCGTTGGTCGTCCTGGCGTGGAGCACCAATCTCGTGGCCAAGCCACTGGCCACCGAGTTCGGCGGTGCGGTGACCCTCCTGGGACTGCTGGTGGCGGGCGTCAACTACGCGCTGCTGGACCGGCGCGGCCGCCCAGCAGCGTTCCCGTCGGAGGCGCGCACGATCCCACCCGAGGCAGTGCTCGTCGTGCTGCCCCGGCACGGCGACGCAGCGACCACGCTGGCGCAGGCAGCGGCGGTCACGGCCGCCGGCCGCCCGGTCGTCTTCCTCTACCGTGGGGCGGCCGACCTCCCGGAGCGCGTCCCGCGTCTCTTCGAGGTGATCGACCCCTACCTGGAGGATCGGGCCGCGCAGAACGCGTTCGGCGCGGTCGAGCGCGTGGGTCGGCGCCTGCGGGTCGATCGGCGGTACATCTACGTGCCCGGCAAGGGAGAGGTGACCGACATCGCGCGCGTGTGGCAGGCGATTCGACCGCGGGACACGCTTGTGGCGACCGACGACGCGGACACCTTGCACGAGGTGGCGCCCGATCGTGTGGGCCGCCAAGTCGTGGACGGCCGCGCGATCCTCCATTATCGGAAACACTGGCCGTCGGCGTGAGTGGCGACGCATACCGGCGTGGCGCACACTCCCCTCGCCAAGCCGTCGCGTCCTGGTCACGACATGCCCTCATCCCGTCGCGTCCTGGTCACGACATGCCCTCATCCCGTCGCCTCACATCATCGCAGTCTACCAAAGCCACGGCGGCAGGAGTGTCTATTTCCGCGCTACGAGGTCATCGTTAGGCTCTCGACAGCAGTGATCTCCGCGGCCTTGCTGATCCTGTACGGCCTCCGCATCCCTATCCCGATTGCACCATAAGCGCGCGCTGACTGCCCCCACGACAGCGGTGATGGTGGCGTCCACATCATCCATGCCATACGCATCCAACCACGCGCGCCCGAACGCCGCGGCCGCCCCCCGCCCTGTCGCCCCCTTCCAGCACGTCCAGAGCTTCGGTCAGCGCGTCCCCGTCGATGTGCTGCGGCCCGATGTTGCGCGGCCGCGCGCGCTCCTCGTTATAGACCTTCACCATCACCCGGCACGTGCCCACGTCCAGCCCGTGCTCCGGCACCCGCTCCCGGAAGGCCCGCGCGTTCGCTGCCCGCTGCTGCGCCGTAACGATCCCCTGCACGCTGATCCGCAAGCCCGGCGTCGAGCGGCTGAGCGCACGAGGCCACCGACCACGTCGGCAGCCCGGTCGAGGCGCGCGGCAAACTGCCCGTGCCCCTCCTCCAACGCGCCGATACGCCGATCCTGGGCGCGCTGCTCCTCCTGGAAGGCAATTTGCTGCTCGGCAAACGCCGTGATGGCCGGCCCCATGTCGCGGATGTGGACGAGCGAGAGCATCGTATCGTCGCCCCCGCTCGGCGCCGTCGTTGCGGACGCGGGCGCCTGCCCGATCCCCGTTTCGCGCTGGAAGGCGTCGAACACTTTGTCGATGACCCACCGTTTATAGACAAGGAGCTTGTCCTGTAGATCGGGTCGGACGCGCGACACCTCGACCGTCGAGAGCCCGTAGGGGACGACGCTCAAGCGCAGGCAGGGCGTCGCCTGACGGCCGCCCCCGGTCTCTAGACGGATCTCCCGCACCCCCTCTTCCAGCGACGGGTCGCGCTGGATGCGCCGGCGCTGCGGCCGATAGGAGAGCCCCAAGCTCTCGCACATGGGCCGCAGCGGGAGATAGATGGTTCCGTCCTCCGCCCGTACCGCCCGCACCTCATCCCCCTCCATCAGAGCCACCCGACGCTCGTTGACGGGCACCAGCGCCCGCGCCTTGTCCTGCTCTTGATCGTCCATCCCCACCCTCTCTCTTGTGTTTCCACCGTAGCACACCGGGCGAAGGGGTGGACCATCATGGTCCACCCCTTTGTGGCCGTCGATCGGTCACGAGTGGCCACGCGTTCGCACGCGTTAACCACCCCACCACGTCGCCCGCTTGTGGTGCGCCCGGCACCGCTGTCAGCCCCTGATGTCGAGGACATCACTCTGTCGGTAAATTCCGCGCGCCTTGACCGTCGCCCCAGCGTCGGGCCTTCTCCCACACCTCTCACGCGTCCGCGTCGTTGCCCTCGTATCGCCGCGATGGGTCAACATGACGTTGACCCATCGACCGCCTGTGTGTCCCGCTGTCTCGCCATCATGATGGCCCGTTGCTCGTTGCCGCCAGCAGCTCATTCAGCGCGGCGTTCGCGGCGTCCCAGCCCGCCGCGTACCACTCAACCAGCCGTGCTACCGCCCGCGCGTCGAGCGCCCCGCCCAGCGCCCCCAGCAGCCCGTGCATCCGCCCGCGCCCCGCGTCCTGCCCAGCCCCAGGCAGATCCCATACTGGCACCGCCCCGTCTGATGCCCTGATCGCCCGCATGTCGTGGGCGTCGGCCTCCCCTAGTTGGTAGGCCAGCGCCAGCGTCACCGCCTCCTCCTGGGTCAACCCTGGCAACTGTCGGTAGATGTCGCCCGCGTCCATTCCGCCTCCCTGTGTCACGCGCCCAACGCGAACGTGCCCAGCACATCGGTCACCTCCGCGTCCACGTCGATCCCATACGTCCCCAGCCACGCGTTCCCGAACGCCTCGGCCGCCGCCGCCGTGTCCCCATCTTCGAGCGCGTCGAGCGCGTCGATCAGCCCCTCGTTCGCCCCGTCGATATGCATGTCTCCAATGGTGCGCGGCCGCGCGCGATCCTCGTTGTACACCAGCACCATCACACGGCACGGCGCCACGTCCAGCCCCTGCTCCTGCACCCGCTCCCGGAAGGCCCGCGCGTTCGCCTGCCGCTGCTGCGCCGTGGCGATGCCCTGCACGCTGATCCGCAGCCCCGGCGTCGAGCGCGCCACGCTGCGCGCCTCCCCACCCTCTTTCTGCCACCGCTGCACCGTCCGGACGGAGATGCCGAGTTGGCCGGCCAGCGCCTTGTTGCCCGCGGCCACCTGCGCCCGCCCCTCGCCGCCGCCCAGCTCGCGCACCACGGCGCGGATCGCCGCTGGCGTCAACTCCACGTCGGCCGCCGCCACCCGTGCCTCGTAGGCCCGCGCCAGGTCCTCGCCCAGGTCGGACACGCTACGCCGCTCCCTGGTCCGTCAGCGTGGCCGCGTGATCGCGCAGTGGCTTCAAGGGATATGTCAGGACTCAGAATCACTGGTGGCGGGGAGCCAGATGGTCGGGTATCCTTCTCCTTTTATAGGGGTGCATGGAGGAGGGGACGATGGGCTGCCCCTACTGCCAGGGGGGTTCCGTTGGGTTCTGCTGACTTGACGTATTATTGACGAAAGACCTTCAGGTGAGGCGCGTAGATCCTGGCGTTTTCGGCCGATTTGATAGCCCTGGGCCTTGAAAGGGGCAGGGAATCAATGCTAACGAGTGCTCGAAACGAACAGCTTTCAGGCACATCAGCAGAACCCAACGGAACCATCCTGGCTGTGTCAGGGCTCTGCGCCGCGCTGGCCTCGTGGTTGGCGCCGCGCCTGCTAGCACGCTACGGCTACCGGCGCGCGCTCATCGGTGGCCTCGCCCTCGCTGGCCTGCTCTACCTCCCCGCGTTCGTCGTGGGCGCGGTGTGGCAACTCGCGCTGGTCCGCGCGGCCGTCGGACTCGCCCTGGGGGCGGCGCTGCCTGCGGCCGGCGCCATCATCGGCCTGACCACGCCGTCACATCAGCGCGGAGCGGCCTATGGTCTCACCTCGTCCGCCGAGTCGTGCGGCTTCGCCGTCGGCCCGCTCGTCGGCGGCAGCCTGGGCGCGCTGCTCGGAGTGCGCGCGGTCTTCCCGGTCAGCACGCTCGCGCTCCTCGTCGTGGCGATGGTGGTGCTGCTCCGGGTGCGCGAGCCGGTGGAGGTCGTCGACGATGACACGTCCGCGCCAATCCTCATGCGTGCAAAGTGATATCCCCTCTGGTCGGACAGGGCTGGTCCACGCCTATTCGCTCGGGACCCCACCGATGATCCCTGCTCCCTGGAGTCAGGCGCGCTGCGAAATCCCGACCGACCGTGCGGAAAGCGGTCGCGTGGACAGCGGCATCGGTGTACGCGCCGCACCTGTGCTCGTCGGCCGCCCGTTGCGTGTTTTCGGCGATGTTACACCTCCGTCCACGTTGGTTCGGGGCGCGACGTCCGTCTCAACGGGCGGAAATCGCGGACGCGCGACAGCGCGCCGATCGCCGCGAGGGCCGTCGGGTCGGACACGGCCGTGGGCGGCGCTTATCCACGCCGATCCCGCGCTGACGCGGCCTGTAAGAGACGCGTGGGCATCTTGCAGACCATGGTGTACGCCGGGTCGAAGACGTTGCCGACGGCGTACTCCACGCCCTGGCCCAACAGGAGGCCCAGGGCGCGCTCATCTAAACCAAAGTCGTCGCGCAGCCAGTGGCACATCTCGGTTGTGGCGTGCTGCAAGGCCTGGTCCAGCGGGCGCGCGTTGCCCACCGTGAAGATCTCCCGCGCGTTCTCCCCGCGCGGCCAGTGGATGAGCGCGCCTTTGCGTAGACGCACCGAGAACTGGACGTCGCACGAGACTTCGATCCCCGTTCCCGCGATCTCGCCGTCGCCCTGCACGGCATGCCCATCGCCCAGGTGCAGGAGCGCCCCGGGCACGAAGACGGGGAGGTAGACCGTGACCCTCGCCGCGAAGCCGCGATAGTCCATGTTGCCGCCGTGCTCCGCCGAGGTGGCCGTCGAGATGGCCTGGCCGCCGGGGGGCGCGACGCCGAAACAGCCCAGCATCGGGGCCAGCGGCACGGTGTACGTCCCCAAGGCCGTCGCGGGGGTCAGAAGCGTCGCCGTCCTCCCCGCGTGGTCGATGCGCCAGTCTGCCTCCAGCGGCTCCGGCACCGTGTGCACGAACGCGGGATCGACGACGTTGGGGGCGAGGACGGTGCTGCTCCAGCCGGTGTCGCGATTGGGGTCGATCCGTTCCAGGGCGAGCACGAGCGTGTCGCCCGGCGCGGCGTCGTCGATATAGAAAGGACCGGTTTGTGGATTGCCACGCGGGGTGATCTGTGTGCCGCGGGCATCGCGCCCGGCGGCATCGACCGTGGTCGTGCAGACGGTATCGCCAGCGGCGATGTGCAGGACGGGGTCATGTGACCCGATCGTCGTGTGATAGCGCGTGGGGACAAAGTGGTGCGTGGCCAACGGCGTGCTCCTTCCGCTTTCTCCGTGCTACAGGGCGATCGTCTGCCGACAGCATACCCCACGAGGCAGCCACCGCAGCGTAACAGGGCGAACGGACGCCGAGATTGGGCGGGTCTGATTATAGGTCGTAGCCGGGGGCGGCCGCCACCGGGTGGTATCCCCGCGGCACAAGCGCCAGCGTGCCGTCCGTGATCACGATGGCCTCGTCGAGGGAACGGTCGGGTGTGTAGACGCGCTGGAACGCGAAGCCCTGCGCGGGCCGGATGCGGTGGTAGTAGGTCTCCTCCAGGTACGTTTCGCGCGGCGGGTCGTCCGTGTCGTGCTTGTGCGGCGGGTAGCTCGACCAGTTGCCGCCTGGCGTGATCACCTCGACCAGGAAAAGGCGCTCGGCGGGGCGGTCGGCCTCCAGCACGTGCCGGACGTAACGTTGCGCACTGCCCTGCCCGCGCGTCTCCTCGCCGATCTCGTCGGGGGTGATCAGCCGCGCCGTGACCCCGCGCGCGGCCCGCGCGCCGGCCCGCGCCACCTCGCAGTCCGTGACGGCGGTCAGGGTGTAGTCCGTGCGGGGGGGCAGGTAGACCACGTAGGGCTTACCATCGAACGGGCTGTCGCGCCGGCCGATCCCCTCCCACGCGCCGGCGGGCGACGCGACGCTCGCCGCGCCGCCCAGGATGACCAGCCCGATTTCTTCGTCGCCCGTGTCGTCGCGCACCGCCTGACCGGGCTGCAGCCGCCACACCTTGAAGCTTACGTAGTCCCAGCCGGCCTCCGCGCGCGTAACGCCGACGAGCGTCCCATCCGCCGCGGGTTCCGCCGCCGGCCGCACCGCCAATCCTTCACGTCCCATCGCTGTTTTTCCTCCCACGGCTCCCGATACGGCGCGCTTGCAGAGCATGATCATGGCAACGTATGGTATTACCGTAACACGGCGAGCGCAAGAATTTCGATAGTGGCCGCGAGGAGGTTCTATGCCGCGCGAATCGGGCGCGCCGGGCGCGCTGGGCGACTATGAGGAGATCGAGGGGCAAGCGCGCGAGATACGTCGACTGGTCGTGCGGACGGTCGCCCACGCGGGGGCGGGACACATCGGCGGTCCCCTCTCGGCGGCGGACATCCTTGCCGCGCTGTACTTCCGGGTCATGCGCGTCGATCCGGCCCGCCCGGACTGGCCGGACCGCGACCGCTTCATCCTCTCCAAGGGGCACTCGGCCATCGGGTGGTACGCGGTCCTGGCCCTGCGCGGCTACTTCCCGGTCGAAGAGCTTCAGACGTTCGACGCCATCGACTCCCGGCTGCAGGGCCATCCCGACATGACAATGACGCCCGGCGTCGATATGTCGAGCGGCAGCCTCGGCCAGGGGCTCTCCGTCGGGCTGGGCATGGCCCTGGGGGCCAAGCTGGCGGGCAAAGACTTCCACACGTGGGTCATGCTCGGCGACGGCGAGCTCCACGAGGGGCAGGTGTGGGAGGCGGCGCAGGTGGCCCCCCGCTATCGGCTTGGCAACCTCACCGCGATCGTCGACCACAACAAGCTGTCCCAGTACGGCTGGACCTACGGTTCGGACGGCTACGCCGGGCTGCAGCGCGAGGCGCCGATCGGGGACCCGGGCGGCAAGTTCCGCGCCTTCGGGTGGTCGATCGTGGAGATAGACGGGCACGACGTGGGGCAGATCCTCGCGGCCTGCGCCCTGGGCCGCGCGTCGGAGCGGCCGACCCTGATCGTGGCGCACACCCTCAAGGGCAAAGGGGTCTCCTATATGGAAGGCCATTATGCCTGGCACTCCAAGCCCATCACCGAGGACGACCTCGCGCGCGCCCTGGCAGAGTTGGGGGTGATGGGACCGGAAACGCCAGAGATGGCCCTCGTCGGGAGCGTGGAGGAGGCGTTATGACCGCGATCGGCGACCGGCCCATGGTAGCCTTGCGCGATGTGTGGGGCCAGACGCTGTGCGCGTTGATCGAAGAGGACCCGCGCGTGGTGGTGCTCGACGGCGACCTCGCCAACTCGACCAAGGCCGACATGGTGGCGGAGCGCTACCCCGCGCGCTTCCTGCAGATGGGCATCGCCGAGCAGAACATGGCCGGGGTGGCGGCGGGGCTGGCCGCGGTCGGCTTCGTACCCTGGGTTAGCTCGTTCGCGGTCTTCCTGGCCGAGCGCGATCTCGACCAGATCCGCATGACGATCGCGCAGACGGGGCTTCCGGTCAAGCTCGGGGCCGCCTACAGCGGCATGCTCACCGGGTACACGGGCAAGACACACCAGTCGGTCGAGGACATCGCGATCATGCGCGCCATGCCACGCATGACCGTGATCGCCCCCGCCGACGCCGAGGAGTGCCGCCAGGCGGTGCGAGCCGCGACGAACCTGCCGGGTCCTGTCTACTTCCGGCTCACGCGGGACCCGGGTCCCGCCGTCTTCGACGAGGGCTACCGCTTCGAGGTGGGCAAGGGTGTGGCGCTGCGCGAGGGTGGCGACGTCGCCCTGATCTCGACCGGCGCGCAGACGACGCGCGCGCTCGCGGCCGCCGACCTGCTCGCCGCCGAGGGTATCTCCGCGTACGTGCTCTGCACCTGCCCACGATCAAGCCCCTGGACGAGGATGCGGTCGTCGCGGCGGCCGCGCGGACCGGCGCGGTGGTGACGGCGGAGGACCACTCGATCTTGGGCGGCCTCGGCGGGGCCGTGGCCGAGGCTCTTTCCGAGCGACGTCCGACCCTTATGCGACGCGTGGGCATCCGGGATACCTTCGGCGAGTCGGGCCCCAACGACGCGCTGCTCGAGAAATATGGTTTGACCGCCCGGCACGTGGTCGAAGCCGCGCATGATCTCCTGGCGCGAAGGGCGCATGATACCGGACATAGGGCGTCCTCAGTACAAGCGTCCCCTGTCGATAGATAGTCGATAGTAGGAGGATGTAAGCGCATGACGCTGGGGGTTGGGGTGATCGGGGTCGGCGTGCTGGGCCGGCGCCACGCGGAGAACGTGGCGCGGCTGGGGCCGCGCGCGCGCCTCGTGGCCGTCGCCGACGTCAACGCCGAGGCGGCGCGCGCGGTCGCGCGGGAGCTCGGATGCGACTGGACCGCCGACCCGCGCGAGTTGGTGGCGCGGCCCGACGTACGGGCGGTGGTGATCGCCACCGGCTCCGACACCCACGCGGCCCTCACGGTCGCGGCGGCAGCGGAGGGCAAAGATAGCCTGTGCGAGAAGCCCCTGGCCCTCACGGTGGCGGACGCGCAGGCCGCCGTTGATGCGGCGGACCGCGCGGGTGTGCGGCTGCAGGTCGGCTTCATGCGCCGCTACGATCCCGCGTACCGGGCGGCGTACGAGGCGATCGAGCGGGGCGAGATCGGCCGACCCGTCCTCTTCGCTGCGATCAGCCGCGATGCCCAGCCGCCCCCGCGCGCCTACTTCATCTCGCCCGGCGCGGGAGGGCTCTTCATCGACTCCGGCATTCACGACTTCGACCTGGCCCGCTGGCTGATGCGCGACGAGGTCGCCACCGTGTCGGCCACGGGCGCGCTCGTGGCCTGCCACGACCAGGCCGACGTCCAGCCGATCGACCTCGGCCTGGCCACGCTCTCCTTCAGGGGCGGCGCCGCGGGGACCGTGCAGGTCTACCGGCGCGCCGTCTACGGCTACGACATCCGTACCGAGGTCGTGGGCACGGAGGGTACGGTGCGGGTGGGCGACGATCGCTGGCGCTCGCTGCAGGTAATGCGCGCGGAGGGCATCACGCACACCATGCCGCACCATTGGCTCGAGCGCTTCGGCGAGGCCTACGCGCTGGAGTTGGCCGATTGGGTCGAGCGCATGGCCGGCGATCGCCCGGCGGCGGTGACGGGCGAGGACGGCGTGCGGTCAGTCGCGTTGGCCGTCGCGGCCGATGAGGCGCGGGCGAGCGGCCGCCCGGTGGAGATGCGTTAGGGCGCCGGCGCTCGGCTTGACAAACAGGGGGCGCTCGCGATGACCGTCTGCTCGCCGGCGACAACGCCGCGGAACCAGAACCGCTCGACGTCCAAGGCGAGATGGCGTACTAATCCCAGGCAGGTCCATCTCGACGGCAGGACCGGCCGCCGGAGGGCGTCCTCGTCAAGACCCTCCAGGATGCCCAGCACGTGATCACGCTGCGCGTTCAGGGATGCACGGAGCGTCGTACTCTCCATACCCAGTGTCGGTTGCGCCATCGCTTCCTCCATCGTTGTGGGCGAGGCCGGGTAATCCATCCGCTCGCCGGCTACGTCGACTTCGCAATCTCCCAGATGTGGCCGCCGGGATCGCTGAAGCTGGCGGTGCGCACGCCCCACGGCCGATCCATCGGGCCGTTCAGCAACTCCACTCCGCGTGTGGCCAGCTCCGCGCACATCGCATCCACGTCATCCACCTGGATGGTGAGTTGAAGGCGGGATCCGACCTCGCAACGTGCCACCGCTGCAGGCGCGATGAGCCCCCGCGCCGCCGTGGCCGTCAGCAGGTTGATGAGCGTGTTCCCGAAGTCGAACACGGCCGAGTTGTCGTCCTCGAACACCACCGGCAGGCCGAAGATCTCCTGGTAGAAGCGCTTCGCGGCCTCCACATCCTCGACGAACAGCGTGATGGCCCCGATACCTCTCGGCCACGCCCGCCCGTCCGCCCCTCTTCCCGGAGCTACCACCATGACGAATCTCCTCGTGTACACGCTGTGTCCGTCGATGGACACCGCGTCTGTTCAACGTTGTGGCATGGTCGCCACGTTCGACGCCGCCCGCCTGCGCCTGCGAACACGCGCGGGCAGGGCATTGGCCCGCGCCGCGGGCCGCTGTGCTGGGGCTATTCCCCTACGATAGCACAGGCAGTCTATGAAAACCTCTTATGCCCTGTGGTCTTAGCTGTGTAGCGAGACCATCGAGATGTGGTCCCTCGTCCGATCCAGCACGCTTCCTAGCCGACGAGGGCCGCACGCCCCGCGTCCGCGCGGCTCCGCCCCTACGGCCACCCGACGCCCGGCACGGGCGCCTCGGCGGTGAGGACCTGACCCGTCCGTGCCCGATCGTCCATTTGCGCCGGGCCGCGCCACTCGGCCGCCAGTAGGAACAACGTGCGCTTGTCCGCGCCCCCGAGCGTGCACGCGAAGCAACCGCGGTCCAGCGCGATCGTCCGCAGCACCGCGCCCCCTTCGCGCACGCGCACGCACCGCTTGTTGGGGACATCGGCGTACCAGACGGCGTTCGCGGCGTCGAGGCAGGTGCCGTCCGGGGTGCCGCCGTCGAGGTCGGCCCACACACGCCGGCACGACAGGCTGCCGTCCACCGCGATGTCGAAGGCGGTGAGCCTCTGGTCGTAGGACTCGGCGACGATCAACGTCGCGTTGTCGGGCGTCACAACCATGCCATTGGGGAAGGCGAGGCCATCAGCCACCTGCCGGACCGCGCCATCGGGGGTGACCAGGGCGACGATGCCGGGGGCGAACCCCTCGCCGGCCAGGACGTCGAAGCCGCCGCCGTTGATGTAGGCGTTGCCGCGGCCGTCCACGACGATCTCGTTCCAGGGGCGATCCGAGAGGCCGCGCAGGTCGACATGGGTGACCAGCGAGCCGTCGGCCTCCCTGCACAGGCGACGCCCCTCGCGCCCGGAGACGATGAGCAGGCACCCATCGGGCAGCCAGTCGATGCAGAACGGGATGGTGGTCGGCACGCGGCCGATGACCTGGTTCTGGCCGTCCACCCAACCGCAATGACCTCCTGTGCGCCCCCGTTGCAAAACCACAGACGGCCCTCGTGCCACCGCGGCGACTCGCCGACCGCGAGATCGGTCAGCAGGGTGTGTAGGTCAGGCATGCACGGCTCCTTTTCCCGATTCCATACGACGGACGTTTTATGGCCGGGCTTGCAGGATCCCGAAGACAGCGCCGTGCGGATCACGGATCACGGCAAATCGTCCGTCTGGCGAATCCATCGGCCCGGACATCACCGTGCCGCTCAACTCCGCGCTTTGCGTGGCACAGCGATCGGCGTTCTCCACCTGGACATACACCAGCCAGTGCGCCGGCACCTCTGTCGGAATAGCCGCTTGCATGGGTATCGCGCCGGCGACACTCGCGCCCTGCAGGGTCCACTCGGTGTACTCCGGCTGGCCCGGACCCAGGGGCGTGCTCTGCGCGCCCCACCCGAAGACCTGCTGATAGAAGGGGATGGTCGCCATCACGTCGCGTGTTTGCAGCTCGGCCCAGGCGAAGGCATTCGTCTCCTTGATCAGGTCCGCCCCGCGGTGCTCCCGCGGCTGCATCACACCGAAAGCAGCGCCGGTCGGGTCACCGAAGAACCCTTTACGACCGGCGTTCGGGATATCATCCGGCTCCATCATGACGGTCCCGCCCGCGGTGCGGACGCTCTGGGCGATCCGGTCGATGTTGTCGGTCGCGATGTAGACATTCCAGGCGGGCGGCTGCTCCGGAGCCATGAGCGACGAAACAGCGGCCACGTTCTTGCTGTCGAGCGTGAAATACGTGTAGTTCCCCATGTCGGGACCCCCGACCTGCTGCGTCCCCCATCCGAAAAGGCCGCCATAGAAACAGGCTGACGCCGCGATATCGGGGCTCGCGAGGTCGACCCAGAATGGGGTATGCGGCGCGTGGCTGGTCATCTCTGGCATCATGTCCTCCGTCGCGCAGGCCCGTACCTGCCGATTTATACGTGCCGGGCCGTCGGCCCGTGGATACTATAGCACATATGTCCTACTTGGAACTTCTCCGATCTTGCCCTGTCGCCGGTGCCCACAGCTTGACAGACAGCCTCCGCCCTGTCGCAGCGCCGCCTCCTCGCACGATCGTGCGGCCGTCCGGCATTGAGCCACGATCGCGCGATCCCTGAGACTGCGTAATTGACGTGGGGTCTTGCCTGCCTATACCTGCGCCACCACGTCTGGGAGCCTATTTACCTTCATCTTGCGGGTTGTATGCTCCTAAAATCGCGCTCATCAGGACCGTTCACACGA
>JAABUH010002074.1_pt1 | contig 20115 bp, 17 predicted proteins | sample 5559121 | NCBI WGS metagenome assembly JAABUH01 (sample SAMN10711871, study PRJNA513364) | rock metagenome | isolation source: Antarctica rocks | place: Antarctica: Victoria Land, Battleship Promontory nord | collected 2015-12-28
GGTGTTCGTCCAGCCCTTACGGATCAACGGCCAAAACCGGGCCTCAAGGCCTGCCAACTCTTCTCTTGACCGCACCAGCAACACCTCACATCATTAGGGGTGTTGCGACGACCGTCTGAACTCAGGCCACCCTCAGCGGGACGGCCTGCCGGCGGTCCTACGGGACGGAACGACCTGGGCACTCCCCCACCAATGGGGAGGCGCCGAGTGTCGCAGTCAGCGTTCCCCTTGCGGCAGACCACTCAGGCCCGGCGGCGCCTAGCGCAAACACCCGTACGGCCGGTGGGAGGCCGTTACGACCAAGGCGGGCATGGTACGCCATTGGCATGGGCGAAGATGCTGATCTGCTCACTGAGTTGCTCGAGATGCTGCGCGATCGAGTCGATGATGAGGCCGTCGATCGACTTGACCTTGGCTTGTCAACAACGCCTGAACTCTGACCCCCCTGCAACGGTTGAATCTGACGACCTAACGGAATCCCACCCGTCACTCAGGGCGGCTCAATGTGTCATTGGCGTCACCTCCCGAGTTCTTCAACTGCACCCATGGCCTCGGCCCGGCTCTGAGAACTCGAACGCGAGTCAAGAGGGAACTTCGCTGACGGAAAGGTACTTTCGTCGGCCAAACGTAATGTAGTAAAGGCCCAGTGAACCGCCAGCATTTGAACTGACAACTAAGGTTCGCTGCTGACCGGATGGGAAGTCGAGACTAATCTCCGGACTTTCAACCCAATCCATCTTGAACTTTATTGTATGAGTACCCGGGGCCAAGGATAAATCTACCTCGCACGCGGGTTCGATATCAGCGAGTCTATGTCCATCAACTATTATATGGTAATCACGTAGGCTATCTGCGTACTGCCAATCACGCCGCACCTTCAACTTCGCCGACATCTTGTCCGCCGCTGATTTATGATCCTCCATCATAAGGGAACTCCCCCGCCACGACGTCTATATCGAATGATTACATAAAATAGAACCCCCATAATTCCGCCCACAAACGCGCTGAATGCAAGACCTCCTCCGAAAATTGCGAGTAGAACGGTCATGATAGACGAGTGTCTCACTGGTGACTCCAAGACGATCAAAACACCAGCAACGAGCCCTCCCACGACGGAACGGATCAGGAGGCCGCGCCACAATCGTCGGTTGTTCTTGGATGAAATCACAACTTGGTCTAAACCACCTTCTTGACTATTGCGGCGGAGCCATACCTGATTGAGACAACAACTGATTTATTGCTACGCGTACCGCGTTTGATCCGACGCAACCGGCCCCAGCAGCGACGGCCTCACCTATAGGACCAGCGGCAATACCGATCGGCAACGCTGTGGCGGCACCGGCAACACAGGTGGTGATGAAAAACGCCGCCGTTCGAATGTCGCCCTCGTGCTTTTTGAAGAAGCGCGGCACACTCTTTGTAAAGAAATCAGAAAACGCGTTCTGTCCGCTCAGATCTACCAGATTGATCGGGTCATCCCCGGCGTAGGCATAGCCGACACTTTGACCCGACGGATCGAGCTGGCTCCACCGCCCGAGGCTCGAGTCGTAGTAACGGGCTCCAAAGTGGTACAACCCAGAGTACGCATCCAGGTAGCCACCGGCGTACCGATTGGGATTGGCCACCTGCTCCGTGACACTGCGGGCGCCGCCGTAGGGGTCGTAGCTGTAGGAGTTGACCTTGGCGCCGCTGGCGTTGACCAGGCCGACCACGCTGCCCAAGCGGTCGAAGAGGTAGTAGTAGCTCTGGCCACCTACCCGCTCGCTGATGAGCGTTCCCGAGGGATCGCGGGTGAAGCTGGTGGCGGCGTTGCTGGCGGTCTGGTTGGCCAGTCCCTCAGGGCCGTTCTGGTAGGTGGTGGCGCCAGAAGCGGTGCGCTCGGTGTTGGTCAGCCCGGCGTAGGCGAAGCTGGTCGGGCTGTTGTTGAGGGTCAGACCCAGGATCTGATAGGTGGTGGTGAGGCCAGTGAGTTGGTCACTGGCCGAGTAGGTCTCGTTGATCCGGGGAGGGCTGCCCACGCCGGCGGTCTCGTTGCCGTTGGCGTCATAGGACCAGCCGTTGACATTGCCGTTGGCCCCGGTTAGCTGATCGGCACCGTTGTACTGGTAGGTGGTGGACGGAGCCGAGCAGCTGGCCCCGGCGGTGGTGGAGCTACCGGTGCGGTTGCCGTCGTTGTCATAGCAGTACAGCCAGCTGGCCGTGGTGTTGCCCCCCGTGGTCTCGGTGGCCTGGGTCAGGCGGTTGAGGGCGTCGTAGGCATAGTTGGTGGTAGCTCCGGCCACTTTGTCGGTGCGGGATTGGTTCAGGGAGGTGTCCCCTGAGCCGTTGGCGTAGGTGTAGGTGAAGTCGGAGAAGGTATTGGAGCCGTTGGTGGACTTGATCTCCTGGGTGCGCATGGAGTTGTCCGGGGTGTTGGCCAGCACCGTGCCACCCGGGTAGGTGGTGGAGGTGCGCACGGCGTCGTTGTTATAGCCAAAGGCAGTCCTGGCCCCGCTGGGCTCGGTGAGGGAGGTGAGCTCGTTGGCCGCGTCGAAGCCGTAGGAGACGGTCCCGCCCGAGTCGGTGTAGCTGGCCACGTTGCCCACCGAGTCGTAGCTCTGAGCCAGGTTGGCCCCCGAGGACAGGCGCTTGTTGATCTGGCGGTCCAGGTTGTCGTAGGTATACGTGGTGAGGCCGGTCTGGTCGGTCTGGGTGGCCAGGTTGCCGTCGGCATTGTAAGTGGATGTGACGCAGGTCCCGGCCGCATACGAGCAACTGGTGGCCCCTCCGGTGAGGACCTGGGTGACCTGGTCATCTGCGTTGTAGGTGGTCCTGGTCACCTGGCCCTTGCCGTCGGTCACGCTGACCGGGCGCCCCAGGGAGTCCACCGCGATGGTGGTGGAGCCCAGCGGCGCGGGCGGGGTCACCTTGGCCAGGTTGCCGGCCGAGTCGTAGGTGTAGGAGGTCACATTCCGGTTGCCGTTGGTGGTGGAGCACAGCTCACCCGGCTTGCCCCCACAGGTGGGTGTGCTCGGGTTATAGATGTTGGTCTGCTGCAGGCCGGCTTTGGCGTTGGTGGCGGTGGTGAGGTTGCCCGGCCCGTCGTAGCTGAAAGTGCTCATGTTGGACTGGGCGTCCATGGCGCACTTGGCCAGGTAGGGGTGGCCCGAGTCGCTGCTCGCACAGCTCTGGCCGCCCATGGCCTGGCCGTTGGCGTAGGCCAGGTAGCCGGTGGCCCCGGTGGGCAGCGCCTGAGAGGCCGGGTTGTTGAGGGAGTCGTAGGTGAAGGTGGTGGTGTTGGGGCTGCTCATGGCGTCAGCCGCGGTGAGCACGTCCTTGTCGGCGCTGTAGGTGCTGGCCCGGCTTCGCCCCAGGGCATCGGTGGCCTTGAGGGCCGTGCCCGTGTAGGCCGACTGGTAGGTGGTGGCATGGCCGTTGGGGTCGGTGGAGGTGGTCTTCACCCAGGCGTTGACCACGCTGGGGTCAGTCGGCCCGTAGGAGTAGTTGGTGGAGCTGGTGGCTCCCCCCGAGGCCGCCGGCGGGTAGGTGACCGAGGTGGCATGGAAGTAGCTGTCGTAGCCAAAGCTCCAGGTGTTGCCCCGCTCGTTTTGGATGCTGGTGAGCTCGTTGGTGGGAACAGGGCCGTAATTGTAGGTGACCGAGGTCCCGTCTGGGTAGGCGACCTGGGTCAGGTAGCCGGCGCTGTTCTGGGTGTAGGTGACCACCCTGCCCGTCGGGTCGGTGATGGTGTGCAGGTAGGCGCCGTTGTAGGCCAGGGTGTACTGGCGGCCCTGGGTATCGGTGATGGCGGTGAGCTGGGCCGATGAGTTGTAGGCAAAGGTGATGGCGTTGCCGTTGCGGTCGGCGTCGCTCACCAGCAGGCTGGCACTTACGGCGTTGCCGAAGGTGTACACCTCGCCGGTGGCATTGACAGTGAGGGTGTACTGACCCGATCCCAGCTTGACCAGGGTGGCCTTGACACCGGGCGGGGAGGTGAAGCCCGACCCGTTGTTGTGGAAGTACAGCTGGCCGGCCGTTCCCCCGTAGCCAGCCAGGATGAAGCTTCCGTCAGGCAGGGGGGACAGGAACAGGTCTCGCCCGGTGGTGAAGTCCCAGCCGTTACCCACTCCGCTGGCAGTACCACCCGGTATCTGGGAGTTGTACACCCGGTCCAGGGAGAAGTTCACGCCCACTCCATGCACCGAGAGGTCCTTGGCCGAGTCCACCAGGTTGCCATTGGACACGTTGGTGCCAAACGACTCTTTGGTCGAGGTGGCATGCGACTCAATGGTGGCCCCGGGAGCCCCGCCGGTGTTGGCCCAGTCGTAGAGGTCGGTGTCGTTGCCCACACCACCGTTGAAATAGCCGCCGAAGAACAGCAACTGGCCATGCCCGGCGGCCGGCACCATGACCATGGAGCGGCGATAGGTGGGCACCACGATGGTCGATGCCGCCGCCGCCCAGTCTGCCCCGTCCCACATCCAGACGTCTTCATAGGTGTAGGTGGAATCCGAGCCGCCGTAAAAGACGATCCGGTCCAGCACCGAGTCAAAGGCCATACCCTCGCCGGCGCGCAGGCCTGGGAAATGGGCCGGGGAGGCCTGGACCCACCCGGAGGCGGTGTACAGCCAGGTGTCGCCCAACACGGTGTTGGTGGCATCTTCTCCGCCGTAGAGGACCAGGTCGCCCGAGGAGCCCCCACCGACAGAGGAGTCATACGCCATCCCCGGGATGATCCGAGCCGAGGGGCCGGTGGTGGAGAGCTGGGTCCAGTTGGTGCCGTCAAAGGCCCAGGTGTCACCTAGGGTTGCCGTCGAGTTACCCCCGCCGAACATGACCACCTTTCCCAGGGCGGCATCGTAGGCCATGACCCCTGCGCCGCGGGGCGCCGGTGACGTGGCCGGGGCCAGCTGGGTCCAGGTGGTGCCGTTGAAGGCCCAGGTGTCACCCAGGTAGGTACTGCCGTTGTAGCCCCCGAACAGGTAGGTGGTGGAGGTGGCCTGGTCGTAGGCCATCTGTACCCCGTCTCTGGCCGAGGGTGAACTGGAAGGGTTGGCCTGGGACCAAGTGGTCCCGTTGAAGGCCCAGGTGTCGCCCAGGAAGGCACTGCCGATCCCCAGGCCACCGAAGATGAAGTCCCGGTTGTGCGATGAGTCCAGGGCGGCCCCGGCGAGCTCCCGGGACGGCGGGACCGGGTTGGGGTTGGCAACGTTGGACCAGTCGGGACTGCCGAACTGCGGGCCACCCGACGACGAGGGCGTCGACACTGCCGAGGTAGTAACTGCCGAAGTGGTAACGGCCCCCGACGTTGGTGAGGTCGCCTGGTGGGTTGAGGCTCCCCGGGGTCCGAGCAGGCTGGGCGACCCGTGGCCGGCGGGTGCCGCCAGGGATTGGGTCTTCGAACCAGACCCGCCAAGTGATGTCGTTTTGGTCCCGGCTCCCAGCACTGCCGACAAGCCCAGGCCGGCGCCAGTGGAGGCCACATGGTCGGGGGCCAGGGCGCTCGGAGCCGTCCCTGGTGCCCGCTGGGCGGGAGCAGACGACGTGCCTGAGGAGGTTGTGGCTCCGGCCGGCAGGGCCGGCAGCAGAGCGACCACCATCCCGACCACCACTACAACTACTGGTGACCAGCGATGCCGATGGCCAGAGTGACTGAGTACCGGGGTACGGCTTGGGTTGCGCGTCCAGCGAGTGCCCATTGGGGGCTCCTTGCGTTATGGAAGCGAACCCGGCTGGCCGGCTCCGTTTCCCGAGTGTGTCGGGGTTCGGTGCTTTCGCAAAGGCCACCAGAAGAGCCCGGAACACTGACGGCCCAGGCATCAGACACCCACCGGCAGCGTCCGTCAATGACTATTTTCTGCGCCGCCCAAGCGGACTACTTGGGAAGTAAGAAGGGTGCCTACATCCCCAGCCCGGGTCCCTCCCGGTGACGCCCAGGATGGCTGGGGCCTGAGCGACTGGGGCTTCGATAGGGCTCTTGGGAAGCCGCCAGGCGTTGCTCGGAGTTCCGGGTCAGGCGGCCCATGTGCTCCCGGTCCTTGGCCCGGTTGCGGGCCAGGTCAGCCGCAGCGATCTCCTCGGGGGCCATGGTGGCCACGTGGTCCTGGCGGTATTGGCGCAGGGCCGCCAGGATGGCTTGCTGGCGCTGGACGAGGTCCAACAGGCCGGCTCGCTCGATGGCGTTGTTCCGGTTGGCCCGTAGGGCCTGCTCGTGGGCCTTGCTGGCAATGTCCACCTGGCGCCGGTAGGCCGCCGCCGCCTCTTCTGACTGGGCGGCCTGGTCTTGGTGGTAGTGGACCTGGGGGTCCACCGTGTCGTTGATCAACTTGGTGGCGAAGTGTGCCACCGCCTGGTCAGACCACCCCGGGTCGGGTAGCTGGTCGGTGGGCCAGCGCTGGGCAATCTCGTACAGGCGAGTCCGAGCCGCCTCCACCTGTCCCCCCCTATGGCGAAGCAGCCCCGGGCCGGCGTCGATGATCCGGGCAGCATCTCGGGCATCGAGGAAGTCGGCTTGGGCTGTCGTGGCGAGCTCGGCGGCATCCTCCGCCAGGCGCGATGCCTGGTACTGGTGATGGCGAGCTCGCTCCCGCTCGACGCTGGCGGCCTGCCGGTCGGGATCGGTTTGGCGTAGGTGGTCTTCCTCAGTCATGGCCGGCACGTCTTGCAGCTGGCGTAGGCGGGCTTCGACTTGGGCCTGGGCTCTGGTGGCGTCGGCCCCCAGCTCAGCCTCGGTTCGCCACCTGCCCAGGTCGATCTCGGGTTGGTGGTCCGGGTGGGTGCGAGTCCTCTGGGGGGCCGGGGCTGATTCTGTTTGGGCCTGGTCCCGGGCCACGTCCAGGCCCCGGTCGGTGCGGTCTCTTCCCATGGCGGCCACGATGCGATCTGAGGCCTGATCGAGGTCGGTGGCCACCACGTGCAAGGCGTTGGCGTAGCGGCCCCTGGTGGCCCCTACGTACAGGCCTGCGGCGGTGGTGGCATCGGCCACCCAGGTAAGGGACTTGTCGGTGGTGGTGCCCTGGTTGCCGTAGTCGGTGGTGGCGTAGCCCAGCTGGACGGCTCGGGTGACATAGGCCGAGTCGAGCAGCACCTGGCGCTGGCCTGGGTCGGCCAGCAGGGAGCGGGCCAGCAGGGAGCCGTCGGTGTTGATGGCTGCCACCGTCCAGGACTGGCGATTGGAGACGTCGTTGGCGGCGTCGTTGGAGCGGGTGACGATGTGGTCCCCCACCCCGATCCTGACCTGGTCCATGCCGGTGGTGACCTGGCTGTCGTCCACCGTCCCCTCCCGGATCCGCAGGTCGCGTACCGCTTGGTTGATGGCGCCGGCTTGTTCATTGGTGGCCACCGTGGCCGCCAGGGCGCCGGGGGTATCCACCTGGGCCGCGATCTGGGTGGCTATGGCCTCGATGGCCTGGCTGGGGCTGGGGTGGATGACCACCGCCCCTCTCTGCACCAACCTGGCGGCCACCTGGTCGGGATCGGTTCCCTCCCGCAGGGCCAGGCTGAGCTGGGCGTACTGGCGGTCAGCCTCGATGGTGGGCAGGCCGTCTTGGTCTGTGCCCAGGGCCAAGAACCGGTGAATCTCGTCCAGGACTGTGGGCGCCACCCAGCGGGAGGCGGTTTCCATGACCCCTCCCCGGCCCACGGCCCCCAGCTGGCGGGGGTCGCCCACCAGGCGCAGAGCCGCCCCCGACTCGGCACACAGGCCCACCAGGGCGTTGGCCTGGTCCACGGTGGTAAGGCCGGCCTCGTCGACCACCACCACCGATCGGGCGGACAGCTGGGCCGTCGGGTCGGGGCCGGCGTACTGGTAGCCGGTGGTCGGGTCCACCTCGCCGGGCTCCAGGCGACTCCAGGCGCCCAGCTCGTCCCAGCGCCAGCCGTGCTGGTGCAACAGCTTGGACAACGAGGCGGCCTGGGTGCCCACCTCGGCCCCGGCCACCAGGGCGGCCCTCCGGGTGGGGGCGACGATGACCATGTCCCGACCCTGGGACTGGAGGGCCTGGCGGGCCGCGGCCAGCATGGCCGTCTTGCCGGCCCCGGCTGGGCCGATCACCACCTCCAGGCCTCTGGTCCCGCACAGGGCTTCCACCGCCTGGGCCTGGGCGGCATCCAGGCCCAGGTCCTGGGCTATGCGGATGAGCTCGAGGTCGACTGATCTCTCCCCCGGGCCGACCAGGCAGACCAGGCCCAGGTTGAGGTCCCGGTCGGCGTCGAGCACCTGGGCCGAGCTCAGGTACTTGGACATGGCCGTTGGTACCTGGTCGGGATCCAACAGGGTCACACAGCGAGCTGCGGCCCGGGCCCCGATGTCCTCGGCCAGCTCGGTTACGGCCTGGGGGTCACCCACCACCCCGGTGCGGGTAACCGCTGATTGCACCTGGGCGGTTAGCTCGGCTGAGGACCAGGCACTTTTTCGCGCTGAGAGGACCGCCACCGCTTCTATGGCCACGGATTCCCGGTCCACCTGGGCTACGGAGGGGGCCTGCCAGGCAATGGGCTGGCGAGTTCCGGGGGTGAAGTCCATGCCAACCTCAGCCAGCTCGAGGCGCACCCGCTCGGCTACCTCCTCGGGGGTCTCGGGATTATCCGGCTTGGCCCGCCGCTCGTGTTCCCAGGCAGCCTTGTCCCAGCCGGCCATGGTTCGCCGGGAGGGCTCTCGGCCTGGGTACCTGGCCCGCCAGGTGGCCTCGGCCCGGTCCCGGTTGACCGCTATCTGGGCCGAGCGCTTGGACATGAGCTGGGTTGCTGCTCGGGCCTGGTCGATCTCACCATCGCTTCCCAGGCTGTAGCCCTGGGCGGCCAGGGCCACCCGCAGGTCCGGGTCGCCCTGCAGGATCCGGGCGCCCAGGGCGTTGATGGCGCCGATGTGTTGGCGCAGGGCCACCGAGTGCAGGCCGTGCCAGGTCCCGTCCGGGGCCTTTACCCGAGTGTTGGTCATCAGGTGGATGTGGCGATGGGGGTCTCCCTCCCGGCTGGTGAGGTGGGTGACCCTGGCCGTTTGGATGCTGAGGCCTCCTACCTCTGCCTGTGCCCCCCGGGGGCCGATGCGGGTAACTGCCACCTTGGACAGGTACCTGGCCACCTCGTCGGCCTGGCGGGAGAGGACCTGGTCCAGGACCTGGGCAATGGCGGGGTTCTGGGAGGCCACCACGCTTAGAGACTTGGGGTTGTTGACCGTCATCTCCACGAAGCGCAGGGGCTGGCGGTCCGGCCCTCCTGAGCGGATGGTGCCCTTTACCTCCCCGGTGGCCGGGTCGATGCCCTCCACCCAGGCGATGAGGTCACCGGAGCGGGCCAGGTCGGTGGTGGCACAACGCTTGCCATCTCTCCAGGTGTCGATGGTGGCGGTGATCCGGGCATCTTGGGTGTAGTAGGCCTCCACCTGGTGGTGGCCCTCCTCGAAGTAGTGGGCTGCGCCTGCTCCTGAGCCCCGGTAGAAGTGCATCCCCCCCTTCACTGGTGACCCTGGTCCTTGGGCTCCTGTGCCCAATGGGCCAGCTCCTGTGGGCCGGGGACGGTCTGCCCCCGCTCCCCCGCCACCCAGGTGTCCAGCGGGGCCTCGCGAGACAGGGCGTCTTTGCCTGACCCCCGGTAGAAGCTCATCTCGGTATCCATCGCACCCCCTCCACCCCGGCCGCAGGGCCTGTCCCCGACGCTTAGTCCCGGACCGTGTCCCGGAAATTGTCCCGACGGCCAGGCTACCAGCAGGTAGCATATGTGCAGGCGAAGTTGAGGAAGTGGGTTGGGCTGTGTGAGTAGTCGGTCGGGCTGGGTCGGGAAGGCTGGGGGGTCGGACAGTGGGTTGGGCTGTGTGAGTGGTCGGCCGGGCTGGGTCGGGAAGGCTGGGGGGTCGGACAGTGGGTTGGGATTCGACGTAACGTGAGGGACTGTGGCGGCGGGACAGGAGAGGGGAACGACGACATGGCTGAAAAGGCGGGCAAGGCACGTAAGGGCACCGGCGAGTACCGACTGGAGGACGCAACCTCGGGTGGGACTCTCGACGCCTGGCCCGACGAACCGCCCCGATCTCCGAAGTCGCCGGGGGAAACCTTCCGACTGATGCTGATCGACTCTCCAGGCCAGGTGCATCGTCTGACCTGGAAGTTCAGCGACGTGGGCCGGGCGTCACGGATCGCATCGGCATTCAAACGAGCCAAGCCAGCGACGCTTTCTCCCAGCGCTACTGGGAGCTTTGACGCTCGGGCGTTCTTCGACCCCGACGAACGCAAGTGGCGCATCGCCGCCCGCTATGTGCCGGCCGAGAATCCTGGGGCCGCCAGAGTCGGGAGCCGGCCAAGGTTCGGTGGTAGGTGAAGAAGGGGGCCTGTGCTTCCCGACTGCTACGAGAACAGCCAGCAGTGACTCCTCGTACCTCGTGGGTACTGAACGATGACTAGGAGGCTAGGTAGTGCTCGAGGGCATCTCGGACCAGGTTGGAGATGCTGCGATGCTCGTCCTTGGCCCGCTGGGCCAGGCGGGACCGGAGGTCGTCGGGGACGCTGAGGCGAAGCTGGGGGGAGCGGACGCCGGGACGTGACAAGGAGGGGCGTCCCCGACCGGTGCGCTCAAGGATCTCGGCGGCCAGCTCGTCGGCCCTGGCTTCAGTAAGCCGGGTGCCGTCAGCCAGGCGGATGTCGTGCTCGTCGAGGTTGATGGTGCCTCGGTCTTGCACCTGTTCACCCCGGATGCGTAGCGGTCGGGTCATCGGGCCTCTCCTTTGAGCGAGGTTGGCATGACGTGGATCACCAGGTACAGGCCGGGCAGGACAGCGGCGACAATTTCCAGCTCGATGCCTCGGTCGTCAGGCCCGACCCACAGGAGCCCTTCACTCCCGTCGGCCGTGGTGGTCGTAGTGGGTTCAGTGGTGTCGATGACGCATCGGGCGTGGGCTCGGCCGATGCGATGCTTTCGGCCCGATTGGGTCCAGGCCAGCTCCACACCCCCCATTGTAGGACCGACAAATAGAAAGGGGGGCATCCGGGGCCCGGCGGCCCGTTCCGTGCCACGACGCCGCTGTGTGCCCAGACTCAACCCGGCTCGCTGAGTCCCCTTGGCTTGATGACCCGACGGCCGGGCCGTCGGGTCGCCCGCCGGCGAAGCCGGCGGAAAGGGCGGCGCTATATTGATGCTGCCCAAGGCACTAGCCGCGGGAAGTGAGCCCGAGACCCCACCCGGATGGTGGTGGCGCTCGGGCTTTGCGCTTCGCCATTCAGGATGATCCTGTACGGATCGTCGTCACAGGCCAGGCAGAATGATCGATGTACGGGGGTGTTCCCCCCGGAAGACGGAGGCCCGGATATCCAGCCGGATTGGCTGGATATCCGGGCCGAAGCACGTCAGGGGCCGACGTGAGTGAGCATCGAGGACGTAACAGGTCGAGCCGTCACTTGCTGATATACGTCTATCAGTAACGGCGCAACCACGCCGCTACTGAGTCACGTGGTAGTGTAAATGCTGTGACTGTGATCGCGGTGGTCGCCTTAAAGGGCGGAGTGGGCAAGACCACTACGGCGGTGTACCTGTCGATGGTCCTCGGGGCCCGTGGCCGGCGCGTGGTATTGGCCGACGCCGACCACCAGGCAAGCGCACTGCGCTGGGTTGATGAGGCAGGTGGGCTGGGCAAGGGACTACTGACGGTGGGTGCAACGACCCCAGAGGCGTTGCGGGGCCTACGGGAGATCGCCGCCGGGGCCGATGTTGTGATCGACACACCGCCGGGTGATCTCCGATTGATACGCGCCGGACTCGCCCAAGCCGATCTGGTATTAATCCCAGTCCGGCCCACCATGCTCGACCTCGATCGCATCAGCGAGACCCTCAACGAGGTACACAATGCCGGCGTTCCCGGCGTGATCTTGCTAAGCCAGGCGCGTAATCGGACCCGAAGCCTGGCCGGTGCCCGCTCTGCTCTCGACCAACTCGGCTTGCCGCTGCTCGACACCGTAATCCCTGCGCGGGAAGCCATCGCCGCCAGCTTCGGGGACCGACCGGACCCCGGTGGTCTCGATATCTACCGCGAGGCCCTTGAGGAGATCGAAGCAGCACTGACAAGCACGATGGAGACGTCATGAGCCCAAAGGACCTCAGAGCACGAATGCAGTCGGTGGCTGCCAGGCCGCCACAGCCCATCATGCCGGCGGAATCGCCAACAACCGATACCCGCACACACCGGGTAACAGTGGACCTCGATGACCACGACTACGCCATCCTGCGAGAAGTTGCCTACCGGTGGCATGTCCCAGGCTCCGCGGTGCTGCGTGGCCTGCTAACGGAGCTGGGTGAGGATGAGGACCTAGCCGGTCGAGTCCAGGCACGAGCCAAACAGCGTACATAGCTCAGTAGATCAGTAGGTCCGTAGATCAGTAGGTCCGTAGGCTGCTGGTGATGACGGATTCAATCTGCTCGACGTTGAGCGACTGTCAACGAGCGGCCCGTCAACCCAGGCAATGTTCCGCTGTGGCCAACGTTAGATGGCATTTCTAGGCCTGTGAGACGACGACCAACCGGCGCCTACCTCGTCCAACCCTCGCGGCGCCGGCCGGCGGATCAAGACCGAGAGGCCTGATTCATTCTGGGGTTGAGGGTTGGGGAAGTTCCCTGGACGGTCGCCCTGTCGGGGAGCCGCTCGAACCCCTGAAGGCATGTGAAACGTCAGTCGTCATTCGGTCCGGCGTATCCTTGGGTTTGTGCCTGCCTTACCGGCCCGGACCACCGACATTGCCTCAGCCAACGAAGCTTCAGTTCGAGAGCAAGCGCTGGACGAGTTCCTGGCGACGGCCGACGAGCGCTTCGGGCCGGCGTCCGAGGAGGTGCTGGCCGAGATTCAAGCGATGTGGCCCGAGTAGTCCTAGATGCTGGGGCAATTCTCGGCGCCGCCCAGGGAAATGAGCGAGCCCGGGTGGCAATTCGTGTGGCGACGAGCTCATGGTGACGATCTGGTTGCTCCGGCGGTGGTGGTGGCCGAGGTCGTCCGGGGTATTCAGCGCACCGACGTTCACCGGCGTCTCGGGGCCCAAGCACGGTAGATGCCCTGGTCATGGTCGACGCCTTGCTCGCTGGCGGCAGTGCCGTGGTGGTCACTACCGACGAGGACGACATGGCCACCCTCCTCGAGCAAGCCCAGATCATTCCCCGCCTGCGAAGCTCTGCGGCTAGGGTCACGATCCTTGCCGTGTAGATGGGCTCTGGTGGCAGCCGCGAGTCCCACCAGGCAGCTGACCAGCCTGACAAACTTTACATCTCATGAGCGGTTGAGGCTCGGGGTCGGTGACCAGTGATCGGCGCCCGATCCGTACTGCGACCAGAAGCGACGGCGACGTTGGCGACGGAACACACATCATTGGTGGCAGCCTGGCCAGGGATAGTGTCGAGCGCCGTGGGCAACGCCAAGGGCAACCGGGGACGCCGACATCGAGTGCGCCGCCCACAACAACGCCCCTTGGACCCAGCCATCCGCTCCGCCCGGGCTGAGAGGCCACCACCTCACCGGGCACCATCAAGGCCCCCGGCGCCACCGACTGCCGAGGAGCCGATATCCCCCGAGGAGCCAATGACCGCCGAGGAGTACATCGTCTCCCAGTTCCCCGACCTGGCCCCCGAGCGGGTGGCTTTGCTCGACGCCGTGATCGACACCCTCGCCAGCGCTGGCCTACCGGTTCGCCTGTGGGGACCCTTGGGCCTCGACACCGGCTCAGCCCAGTACAACGACGGGGGAGTGGTCGTACATCCCACCGACTCGCCCAAGGTCAACCGGGCCGGCTCGTGGATCGGGTGGACCTGTGCCGATGCCTTTGACGGTAGGCAGGGCAACTCCTACATCGACGTACAGGTGGCCATGATGGGTGCCATCCAGGCCATCTTGGACAAAGCGGGCTACGCGGTCAGTGCCTCGAGCTATGTAGATCCCGGAGAGTCACCAGAGCCGGTCTTAGTCCTCGGGGTACCAGCCAACCCCCGCTAGGCCCAGGTCCTGCCAACCCGGCAGCGAAGACACATCATTGGTGATCCAGCCGATCTGGTGGAGGTCGCCCCAGCACTTGGTTCTGGAATGTTGAGAGGCGAATCAGGCGGGCTCGGTCGGTGACCCACGCTCCCGCTTGCGCCAGTCTTGGAGCCGATCCATGAAAGCCGCTGGAGTGATCACGGGGGGGTCTAGATCCACCAGCTCGGTGAGGTGGGGATCACCCGAGACCAACGCCACAACATCAGCCACGCGGGCCAGGGCTACCAGGAACTCATCTTTGGGGTCGACCGTCTCCGGGGCCGAAGAGACCCCAGGATCGGCCACCACGTCAGCCAGGACTCGTACGTCGGCCACAAATTGAACTGCCTCTTGCTCACTCAGCCAGCGTCGGAACTTGCCACGAGCGAGAACCTCATCGAGCTCGGCCATCAGCAGCGGTGAAGCGACCAACTGCCAGCGCCCATCAATGGCAGCTTCGAGCAGGCGTCCACACACTCCTCGTGGCGTGATGGCGGCGGCCACCAACACGTTGGTGTCAGCCACCGCCCGGGGAAGCTCCACCTATGACTTCGAGTGTCGGGCGCCCCGCACCGCTCGAACCTCGTATACGGCCAGGGCCATCGCTTCTTCGTCATCGAGGTCGGCCCGCTCAGCCAGGCGGCTCATCAGCATTTTGAGATCTGCGCCCGCTGCCTCAAGCTGGCCGCTGCGCAAGTAAACGCGCAGCGCGTCCTCCACCACCTGGCTCTCGCTGCGGTCACGAGAGGCGGCCAACACCTTGGTGGCGGTCAAGACATCGGCGTCCAGGTACACGGTGGTTTTGCGTCGGCTCACATATCCATGATTCCCCGATGCCCGTCATGACGTCAAGACGGCAAGACGGGCACCCGGATTCAGAGCTGGCGCCCGTAGCAGTCCACTTCCCCGCATATCGAGCACGCTTTACGGGACCGGGCCTTGACCCTGGCGTGCAAGGCGGCCCGAGCCTCGGCCGCCACCCTCTCCCCGTGGGCAGCCATGGCCGCCTCCAGCTCGCCCGGCCTGGCCCACACCGCCCCGTCGGGGCCCCGGTAGACGTTCACCAGCTCGGCCACCGCCAGGCGCATCGAACTGGTCGGGCCGCGACGGTGGCGGTCCCAGTCCGAGACCCGCACCATGCCAGCTATCCCGTCAGGGGCCTCATCAGCCACCCCGTCCGCCCCTCCCCAAAGCCAGTCTCAAAGTCACTGAAAGATAATGGCACGAGGAAGACTCGAAGCATCAGATAGACCGAAGTCACTTGATGAACGCTGCCCAGCGCTAACAACTCTTTACATAATAGATCTCATGGGCGGTTGGACGTCTCAGGAGGGGCCGATGACCAGGATTGGCGCTTGGTCCGTGCTCGGAACGAGAGGGCCGGGCCACGTCGGTGGCGGAATAGTTCATCATTGGTGGCAGTCCGCCGAAGGCGGACCTCAGGGGCGCCGTAGGCGCCCAGTTCAGACGGGGACCCAGAAACTTCCGGCCTGCCCCACTTAGTTGGTACCCACCCTGTAAGGGGGGTTAGCGCGGCCAGCGATTATCCGGTGTGACCTGGGGATTCATGGTCCTGGGGCCGGCTTGGGGGTCGGTGAGGGCGACCTAGGGGGTCTCCGGAGCTTCCAAGGGCGACCAGGACACGCCTCAGTGACCACTCGAACCTCGGCGGAGGCCCCTGATGGCCGGCCAGGCCTGTTTCGGGGCGCGCCAAATAGGCGCCGTGCCCAGGCGCTAGCAAATCAGCTCGGTAAAGGCCGCCTAGCTAGGGAGCGTGGCTGCTGCGGCCCTCGAGCAGGCCCCGGTGGGCCGCCTTGAGGGCGCTCCAGGGGTTGGCGCAATCCTCGACGCCGACCACCGCCTGGTCGGTGTCGGCCGGGTCCTCATCGGCCTTCTCCTCTGCTTCATGGCCAAGGCGCTCGAGGTCCACCTCGTGCAGGGGCGCAGCGGTGGGTAGCGAGGTGAGCTCCCCGGCACCGGTGGGGGGCACCGATGCCGCTGGCTGGCCGGTGCCACCAGGTCCCCGCTGGATCTCACAGCAGGCCTTGGTCTTGGCCCCCGACCCGCAGGTGCACAGGTCGTTGCGGCCCGGGCGGAAGGCACCCAGGGCGGGGGAGTCGGCCAGGCGCTGGGCCTCTTCCTTGCCCACCGACTCGGCCAGGCGGGCCAGGGTCTGCGCCCGGCGGCGTTCCTGGGCCGCCCGGCGGGCGTCGGCGGGACAGCCGTGGCGCTTCTTTCGCCGGCCCAAGATGGCCCGCTCTGTGGCCCCCTCGGGGGGAACGGTCAAGGTGTAGCGGTTGGTGTCGGCCCGAGCGAAGCGCCCGGTCTCGCAGTCCTGGCGGGGCTTGGAGCGCTTCACCCGCAAGAACCCGGCGTCCTCCAGCTCACAGATCGCCCGGGAGATAGTCCCGGTGGACAAGTTGAGCTCGGTGGCCAGGCGCTCCTGGCTGGGGTAGATGCAGGTGCCGTCCCGGTTGCCGTGATCGGCCAGCACTATGGCCACCGCCCAGGCCGAGAAGGTCAGGGTGGGGTTGGAGTGCACCCGGCGCCTCCAGCGCTCCCGTATGGCGTGGCGGGCGCCACGCAGGGCGTAGAGGGGCACTCCAGGGCCTTCGTAGCCCATGCGGTGGGAGCCGGGCACCGGGCCCGGCCAGGGCTTGGGTGGGGTCGTGGGGGCCTGTATGGAAGCTACTGGGGCGGTGGTGGTGGTCATGGGACCACCACCACCTGGTGTCCCAGCTCAAGAGTGGTTATTGCCGCGCGCCAGGCGCGCGGAGTAAGATGAACGTCCATTAGTGGACCTCCAAGTGAGGTGGACCACCGGCCAACAAACTTGGTCGGATGAGGGTCGGTTGGTCCGAATCGGTTGTGGGGTAGGGGCTCGGCTGACGAAGCCGGGCCTCCTGCTCGTTTAGGCCCCGGAAGCGATCCGGGTGGTCATCACCTCCTTCGATTCATCGACGGGCCGCCCGGCGGGCCCCTACGCCGGCTCTGCCAAGGGCAGCTCGGAGCGGTAACGCTCCCAACCTGCCTCGGTCAGGTGACATTGTTGAGGTTCGGTGATCGATCCGGATGACCGGACGATCAATCCGCAACGGTCGAGATGCTGGAGACGGCCTTGGGCCGTTCGTCGGCTCTCGCCCATGGCCTCAGCCAACTCGGCGGCCGTGATGCCCGGATGCTCAGCAATGAGTCGAAACGCCCAGTTCTCGGCCCGTGTGGCATCGGAGTGACGAATGCCGGACTGCGGAGCAAGACGAACCCTTTGGGCAAACACTTCAACATCGCTTCGGCGAACGAACCAGCCCTGTCCTAGTCGGGCGGCCGGTAGCTGACCGCGACGTATCAGGGCAGCGACTCCACCTGGGCTCAATCCAAGCAAGTCGGCGACGTCTATGGTGCCGAGAAGGTCATCGGTGGAAGCGATTGTTAGTGCCATGGATGTAATGCTTAGCGCTCAGCGCGCGGAAAGTGTGGGATTCCGGGTCAGAGGCTGTTTTGACTTGTGCAGATGGAAGCTGAAGTGAGCTTCTCGCCGGGCCGTCAGGATCGAGCTTGGCCCATCTGGAGCTGCGGCTGGAGCCGCTGGTGGCTCGTCGGAAGGCTGGACCTTCGAGGAACATCAAGTTATCTTGACAACGGTGGATCCAGTCGTCCTAGACAGCGCTCGAAGGCATGGAATCGCCAACAACGACATGCTTCACGCCTATCGGAACCCGATCCGAATCTTTGAGTTCGACGACCTCACGATGCTTGTCGGCGCCGACCAGGCCGGCCGGATGCTCGAAGTCGGTGTGGCGACCGGCGATGGGGTCGAGTTCATCGTTCATGCCATGACCGCCCGCTCCAAGTTCTTGAGGTGACCACGATGCCCCGATCGATACAAGACATCCTCGACCACGCCGACGAGCTCGCCAAGAGGTTCGAGGACTACGACCCCATTCCTGAGGACGAGGTCGGTGTTGCCGAGCATCTCCTGCGCCGCGCTGCCCTGGTTCGGGCCCGAAGTGAGCGCCAAATCAGTGAAGCCGTTGAGGTCGCCCGGCGCACCGGGGTTTCCTGGAAGCGTATTGGCACAGAACTTGGCATCTCGGCCCAGGCTGCACAGCAGCGGTACGGGAGCGTCATCAAGCCGGCCTAGCTGGAAGCTCTCTCGCCGAGGACAGGTGGCGCCCGAAGGTGACGCCCGCACTCCTACACAAGCGGTCAGTCCCCCGCTGTCAGGCATCCGGGATGCGCTTGTCTGCCACGCCCAGGGGTCTGTGGGCTGAGGAAGCGAGCGTTCAATAAAACGACTCGAGCGAACGTCGCTCTCACCTTCCGCGATAGCGCCTAATTAATGTTGGCATTGCGAGCGCCTGCACAAGGAAGCCCACCCCGAGAACTATACCCACTGCCCCAATCATGGGCGTGGAGATTTGATGCGTATGCCTGTCATTACTCAACACGATACTTATGCCTAGAAATAGAAATCCTATTCCTACACAATAGGAACTTCCAATAAGCCCAGGAGTCCAACCACGTTTACGACCCGCCCAAAGCAGTACTCCTCCCAATACTAGTCCTGCGACGCCTATATATGTCATAAATATCATTAGAATCCAAACGCCTTACTTAGGTCATTTAGGTCATTTATAGCGTTAGTTACCCCACGCGTCCAGCGAGTGCCCATTGGGGGTTCCTTGACTCGTGGAAGCGACCCCGGCTGACCTGGAGGCCCATCGTCGTAAAGGTGTCGAGCACATATCGCCATCCGCCGAACGTCAGTCAATGTGGCGGAGACGTTCGGCGGTAAACAAAGAAGCTAGCTGCCGTACAAATTACGGCCAGCGAACTTGCAATGATTGCGGCCATAGATAAGGTTACCGGAGCCGATAGAACTGCCAAAAATATCATAAGCATCAGCGGGATAGGAAATAAGAGTCGAGAGACTATTTGTGGCATAGTCAAGAACCGGCGGATTACTTGTGGGCGATGATTAAAAACCGTCTCATAGCCAACCCCTACCAAAACCGTCCCATAGGTAATAAGGGCAAGTACTCCTATCACAATACCACGCTTTACCCATATTGACTCTATTGCGCTGCCAAGGATCAGTACTAGAAAGATATACCAAGGCCAACTAATGCCTCGTGACGGACGCCATTGCTCAAGTTTTGCTCGTCGCATCTCTCAACCTGCAGGTTCATTAGAGCCAAAGAGACCAGCTACTCCCTTGTGGCGGGGACCGTCCATGTCGAGCGATGCTACGCCCACGAACTGGTGGCAGTGAATGCCACTTGCTGACGTCGCCTCATAGGTGCAGTTCAGAAGCCGTCGCCGAGCCGGTTCTGCGGGCGCCAGGAGCCCGGAGTCACCCTGAGCGAGGGCTGGAGTGGGCCTACATTCCGATCCCGGGTCCCTCCCGGTGACGCCCAGGGTCGGGGCCTGAGCGGCTGGGGCTTCGATACGGCTCTTGGGAGGCGGCCAGGCGTCGCTCGGAGTCCCGGCGTAGACGAACCAGCTCCTCCAGCTCCTTCGCTCGCCGGGTACGGGTCTGGTCGACCGCGGTGATCTGCTCGGGGGCCATGTGGACGGTGTGTTCCTGGCGGTACTGGCGCAGGGCGCCCAGATCGACCCGCTGGTATTCAGCCAGGGCCAACGCCTTGGCCCGTCGAGAGGCATTGAGGCGGCCCTGGAGCTGGTTGTGCTGGCGGACCTCGAGTCTTTGGCGATAGGAAGCGGCGGCCTGGTCTGCTCTGAGGGCCTCCTCGGAGTGGCGAGCCGCATCGTTGACCATGGCCTGAGCCAGGTTGACAGCGCAGTGTCCCACCAGCCGATCAGACCAATCCGATCCACCGTGGTTTCCAGGTAGGACACCTCCCCGGCATCCAGGCGGATTGAGCAGTCGGCCATGGCGAGTTTCCCACCGGCACGTAGTCCTCTGGCCAGCTCGGCACCATCGGCGAGTGCCCCTGCTTGCCTTGCCGCGGCTCGCCACAGGTACGTCAACGGGTCACCTCCAGCACCTCGATGGTGGCCTCAACCCGTCGGAGAGCGGCGCGCCCGGAGACCAGCGCCGCCTTCGCCTGAACCATTAATACCTCGACCTCGGCCGGCTCAAGTGTGCCCGCCTCAAGACGACGGCGAATGTTGCTCAGCTCGGCGAGGGCGGC
>JAABUH010002075.1_pt1 | contig 20108 bp, 37 predicted proteins | sample 5559121 | NCBI WGS metagenome assembly JAABUH01 (sample SAMN10711871, study PRJNA513364) | rock metagenome | isolation source: Antarctica rocks | place: Antarctica: Victoria Land, Battleship Promontory nord | collected 2015-12-28
AGCCCATGCATGTGCTGCGCAGCCCTCAGACTCCGCGACAACCAAGTTTGAGGGTGCGCTGGAGAATGCAGGCGCGCGCCTGTCCCCCGCACCGCCGTGAAGGGCGAGCTGCCTTCGCCCCGTTGCAGGCGTGCTGAAGCGTGTGCTGCCGTGCAGGCGTTTTTATTGCCGCGGTCATCATCATGACCTTCGGCCTGTTCCTGCTGTTCAAGTACCGGGTGCGGGCGCCTCCGCCTCAGGCCCTCCAGGACACTAGGCTTCACATCATGTGCAGTGCTGTCGCGGGAGCGCTGCCCAGAGTGGGGCGGCGGAGCTCCGCGGCGCCGACGCTCGGGCGCGGCGGCGCCGCAGTGCACGCGCTTCATCTACGGGTACATGGCCTTCGCCGGCTTCAGCATCTTCTTCACGCTCACGGGCCTCATCGCGCTGCAGCTGGTCGCCCGGCTTGGCCTGGCGCTGGACGCTGTGTCGTTCACCTTCGTGCTGTACAACTTTGCGGCGCGCCCGGCGCCCGCTGGCGTACCGCACCCACACTCGCTGAGCCTCTCCAACTGCTCCTAGGGCATGCTCACAGGGAGCACCATGCGCCGTGGTTGCCGGCCGCGCGAGCCCTGTGCGCGCCGTCAGGCCAGGCCTGGTCGCGGCGCACTGCGTCGCAGCCCCGCACGTTTGCCTTCCTCCAAGCACGCGAGGTCGGGCGGCCACACCTGTTCAGGCAGACTCACTGGGGCATACGCCAGGACCGCACATGCCAGGCGCGCGCGCGCAGGTCGTGGGCGTGACCGCGCTGTTCTTCTGGCCCGCGCCGCTGGGCCTGAAGCAGGGCTACCTGGTGGTCGTCGGCGTGGTAACCGCGTACATCTTCACCTTCGTGCCCGAGTGGACCACCTGGGTGCTGCTGCTCGGCATGGCGCTGTACGATCTGTGGGCCGTGCTCTCGCCCGTCGGCCCGCTCAAGGCGCGCGGCGCCGACGCCGGCTCGTGCCGCGCGTGTGCAGCGCAGCAAGCGACAGAACGCTGGCATGCATGATGCGCGCGATCGAGCTCGCAGCCAAGCTCTGAATCATGTGCTGGCGCCGTCGAGCCAGGCAGGTCCAGCGTCGTGTGGGTGCCGCGGTGCTCTGCTGCGCCCGCACGCAGGCGGCCACATGCTGAGAGCTGGACACGGGCGCGGGGCTATCCAAACCCAATCTGGCATGATGCGCAGCCTGACCGTGCGCAGGTGCTGGTCGAGCTCGCCCAGGAGCGCGAGGAGTCCATTCCGGCGCTCATTTACGAGGGCCGCCCAGTGGTGCGCGCCCGCGCGCCCGCGCACGCCGCGCGCACGCCGCGCGCACGCCGCGCGCACGCCGCGCCGCACTAAAGCCATGCAGCGTCGCGCGCCCTGCTGCCCTCATGTGACTCTGACGGTGAATGGTGGCGGAGGCCGACGCCCTCTGAATGGCGCCTACGGCCTGAGGCCGCGAGCCTGCCACGGCGGCGCAGGGGCGGGCGCCTCGGGACGCGCGCGGCGCGCGGCGGGCCGCCGGTGCGGCCGGCGCGGGCGCGCGCCCGGCCGTAGCGTCGTCCGCGGCCGCACTGGCCGCAGCGGCCGTCACGCCGGTGAGCGGACATGCGCATCATCAAGCCCCTGTACTTCATTCCTACTGGTTTCAGCCCCTGTAATAAGCTGCCTGCAGTGGATTGCTGACAGGCGTGCTCTGCGCCCGTGCTGGCTGTGGGCGCACTTCCGCGCTTGTGCGCGCAAGCGTCTGTGACGCACGCCGGCTGTGACCCGTGCGGCCAGGTGGCCCCGCTGGGCGTGGCTGCCGCGGCGCCTCCCGCGGGGGATGCAGCCGTGCGCGGACACGGCGGGCCCGGCGAGGCAGGGCCGCCCGCGGAGCGGGCGTTGGGGGATGCAGCCAGGGGGGCAGCGGCGCATGCCGGCCAGGCCGCAACGCCGGGCAGGGCCCCGCTGAGCGGGGCGTGGGCGGCGGGCGAGGGCGGCCGGGCGGCAGGCCCTAGGCATCAGGGTGCAGGGCCTGGCGGGGCCTTGCCGGCCTTGGACCGGGTGGCGGGCGAGGGCCGCAGGGCAGCAGGGGGCCTGGATCCCGGCGACGCGCCGCCGGGGGCCGGGCGTAAGGGCGGCAGGGCAGCGGTGCCCGAGCCGGGCGCCGGCGCCGCCGGCGCCGGCGCCGGCGGGGCAGGCGCGAGGAGCAGCGCGCAGCCGCCGCCCGCCCTGCCAGCCGAACCCGGCACCGGCGGCGCGACGCGATCAGGCTCGGCGCAGGCCGCGCCGCCGCCTGAAGCGCCGCCGGCGTGGCGCTTCAGCGGCGACGGCGGCGCCGCCGCAGAGGAGGATGCGGAGCAGCCTCTGCTGCCGGCGCACGGTGCGCCCAAGTCCGGATGTCGTGCCCTCCGCGCTGAGCTGCTGTGGCCGAGGCAGACATAGCGTGACAAGTCCGGGCCTCCACAAGCAGGTACCAGCCGGCGCAGCACCCTGCACAGCCAGCCCGACGGGCCGCCGCCGGCCCCCGGCGCCAGGTCCCGCGCTCGCCACGTCACCCGCCTTCAGGCAACGACCCGGCGTCTCACGCGTGCGCAGGCGGCGCGCGCGGCGCGGCCGGCTCGGCCGCGGCCGGCGCGCCGGCCGGGCACGCCACCGACGACGAGGACGCCTCCGAGCTCGGCCTGCCGGACGGCATCAAGCTCGGCATGGGCGACTTCATCTTCTACAGCGTGCTCGTCGGCCGCGCGGCGATGTACGACATGCTGGCCGCCTTCGCGGCCTACCTGGGCATCGTGGCCGGCCTGGGCGCGACGCTGCTGCTGCTCGCGCTCGCGCGCAAGGCGCTGCCGGCGCTGCCGATCAGCATCGCGCTCGGCGCCGGCTGCTACTTCCTGGCGCGCGGCGTGCTGGAGCCGTTCGTGCTGCCGCTCAGCGTGCACCTGCTCTACATGTAGCGCCCGGGGCAGCCGCGTCCTCGCGTTCGGTGCATGGAGCAGCATTGCGGCCAGGCCCGGCGGGGCGCGGCCGCTGCTCGCGGCGTGCCGCTCGGCGCAGCAGCTGATCTGTCTTTGTGTATGCGCACCACATGCCTGTGTCATCATGTAGCAGTGCCAGCCGGTTGAAGAAACCTCGCAGCAGGTGATGTGCACTGCCCAGCGCGACTGAGCAGAGTGGCAGCCTTGCTGTCTGTGCGCTGACCTTACTCTGTTCCTGCGACATGCCCTGCCATAGCAAGGGCGCTCCATCGCATGGTCTGGCACTGCAGAAGTTACACAGCATGGGCACGTGCCAGTCACCTCTTGAATATACCCTTGTACTCTTCCTTCCACAGAATCATCAGGAGATTTGGGCCCTGCATCAGCCAGGTGCATAGCGTCGCTTGATGGGAAGATCATCCCAGGCTGGAATCCTAGCTTTGCGGCTGACCATGTTGCGCCTGCCTCTTGGGGCCGCGGTGCTGCACTGGCTATAGCCCAGCGGGCGCTCTGAAATGCGCGCCCATGCAATGCTATAACTGCCCCGGCGCTTTTCAAAAGGCGCGCCTGCGCAGTGCGCACAAAGGCTCCTGCCAGCAAACCAGCTGCCATTGCATACGGCGCATGCTATATGCCTACCTCAACATCAGCATAGGGATGATGAAGACCAGGGGTACTGCAGCGTCCCCAACGGAGCAAGCTTCACTCCCAATCTCTTGGTTGGGAGCGCCTGCGGCCCCAGCCCGCAGCTATGCAAAAATGAGCTGCGGGTGGGTGCGCGCTGGAGGACCGCTGGAGAGCGCTATGCGAGCGGCTGGCAGCCTGTCATGGTGCCAGAGCATGCCCGCACACAGGCGCGCATGCATGGGCTCCTTTCCTAGTGCGGGACCGGGGCGTGCTCGGCACCCCAGCAACCTGGCTTCCCATGCTCGCTGCAGGGCTGCCCGCATGCGCTACAAATCCTGGGCAACGGCCCTGCGCTGAACAACCCCGGCTCGGCGCAAGAGCCACATGCGCGCACTCAGCAGCGCAGCGGCCTCGGACCGGCCGCGCCGGCGCGCCCGCGCGGCGCGCGCCCTTCTGCCCGCGCAGCGCGCGCCCATCCGCGCGCTCAGTCGATGAGGTCCAGGAAGTCCATACGCGCCTTCATTGTCTTCTTTATCTTCTCCTGCTCGCGCTCGGCGCGCTGCGCAATCCGGATCTCCGCCTCCGTCACCTGCGCCGCGCGCCGAAGGCGTCAGGGTTAGGGTTGGGTGCAGGGCCAAGCCCTCTATCTGGAAGCCTGTGCATGCGTCGACACTCTTCGTGGAGCCTTGTTGCCTGCCAATAGCGCCGCAAAAATTCGCGCGACTCGGCACCCAGACCCGTGGCGACCAAGCCCGGCACAGCATGTTCAGGCACTGCATGCCGGGATACATGCAGCGCAGACGGCAAGGCACAGGCACGCCAACAGCGCGGCAGCATCGCCGCGTGCGCAAGAGGTGGAATGGCGCAACACGCAGCGCCTCGCGCTCGCGCGCGCCCCACCGCGCAGGCAGCGAGGCAGCTGAGCGGTCGGGGCCGCCGCCGCGCGCACCCGCTGCAGCGCGGGCGGCGGGTCGCGGGCCTCGTCGATCTCGCCCAGCAGCACCACATTCTCGCCGCGCACCACGTACAGGCCCAGCGGCGTCTCGGCGTACAGCGCGCCGACGATCACGCGCTCCACCGCCGCCTCCAGCACCAGGTTGGCAAACTGGTCGAACGACCTGCGCGCGGCGCGGCGCGGCGCGCTGAGCACACCAAGCGCCACAGAAAGGCGTCAAGGATACAGCTCGACTCCCTCTAGCTGCGGTCCCCCCCTGCACGCCCCTCTGCCACCACGTCAGCGCGCCTGCACCAGCGGGTGACCAGGGTGAAGGGGCTCCACACGCCGCATCACAAGCGCTGAGCGCCTCGCCTCACAGCAGGCGGCTGCTGACAAGCGTGACCCGCGTTTACATGCCACCTGAGCAGCCGTGCACAGCCTCTGTAAACCCCGCACTCGGTGCAGCCGCAACAACCTGAGCGGCACCCACCAAGCACTCACAGCCTGTCACAGGTATTCTGGCGGTGTGTGACACCAGTGACTCAGGCTATGACTGGTCACTCACGGGTGTCACACACGGCCATGGCGCAGCAGTCCACTGTTGCAGAGGAGCAAGGACCGGCGTACCTGAGGATGCCCATGATTTTGCGCCCATCTCGCAGCTGCACCATCAGCAGCTTGTCCAGCTCCTCCACCAGGGCAGTCCCTACACACAGAATACACGTTCTGGCTGCACCCCAACCAGACAGCTCGTCACGCAGGCAAGCAAGCATAGCCGTGCGGCTTCACGGTTCAATATTTCTTCAGCGACACAAGCTGCAAGCAGCCCGACATGCACGACGGCAATGCAACCTGTGCTGTGCTTCACAGAGAACCACACAGCGGTCAGAGGCCAGGGGCTTGAGCGGATCCGCGCCTGGCGGTGGCACCTCGTCCATTGCGGTGGCACGAGCACCCACATGCGCTGGCCTACGCTGGTCGCCTGCGCAGCAGTGCACGCACGGGCCTGCGCCTCAGCCCGCAGGCGGCCGCAAGCTACACACTGTCCCTGATGAAAACTTGGCACGCGCAGACCCGCCGGATGCGCTCTCTGCCGCTCCCTCCTCCTATAAGAACCAACTTTTGCGGATATTGAGTGGCACGCTGAGACAAGTGCGCTCGATACACACTGTGACATATGGGAAGAGGGTATATGGGGTCTGCTGCTGTTCACAAGCAAGGCGTGCGTGTCGAGCGCTTATTTTTCTCATACCTCTGCAAGATGAAGAGCGTGTATCTGTGCCTGAGCGTCCTGCTGTGTGCTGCGTCGGCGTCCGCCGCGGCCAGGCCCCCGTGGTTCTGCCATGACCTGGACTGCCCCCAGTACACTGTTGGGGACGTGAACGATGACTATGAGGTCCGGACGTATGCCAAGGGTGCGTCCGGACAGACTGCGGCGTGCTGGCACCCACCTCTCAGCTTTCTGTGCTGTCCCTGCAACGCGTGCGCCTGCCTGCAGGCAAGTGGGCCTCCACGCACATTGAGGGCTACCTGTACAGCGCGTCGCTTCTGCAGGGCTTCAAGGTGCTGCGGCCCCAAGGACCTGGTGGCCTGGCTGCGCCTGCTTTGCGCAGGCAGTGGCTGCATACCTGTCCAGCATGCTGCTGGTGATGGAGCAGGTGAATGACGACTTGCCTGTGCTCTGCGCAGCGCCTGTTTGACTACATCTCAGGCGAGAACGAGGCTTCTGTCAAGATCAACATGACTGCGCCGGTGCGGTATATTACCTGTTGCGAGTTAATGACCGAGCCAGCAACATGGCTGTAGCTGTGCTGTGCTATCTGCACTTGTCCGCACACGCATATATGGTGCAGACACGTGCTGTCCTCGTGAGGAAAGGAAGCGTGCAGGGCACAGCAAGCGGCGGGAGCAGAACCTGTGGGACACTGAAAAGGCTGCTGATACCGCTCGCAGGTCGTGACCAAGGTTGAGCACGGCGAGGGGCCTTTCTGCAAGTCCAACTTCACTGTGAGCTTTTTCGTGCCGTTTGCTGACCAGGCGTGCCCCAGGGGCTCCGCTTAAGCACCCTGGTATACCGCCCAGCCAGCCGCCAGTTTTGTCACATTGCTATTATACTGGCACTGGACTGCCTGGCAACGGTGCAGCAGCTTCGAATGTTGTGGGGTACGTTTCTAAAACCTGAAAGGGATGCGGAGAACGATGAGCGCCCTGTGTTATTGCTGTTGCGGACAAGCAAATGCATAAAGTACGTTGAAGGCGGTCACCGCTTATGAATCTAGGCGAGGCACGGGTGCCAGTGTGTTGCCTGCAGAGCACTTGCCTGCGGTCCCCAAGGTAGGCTGCCGTGCAGCGCGTGCTCCCGGCTGGTCCGTCGTATCAAGCGAACCTGTATCGAGTCTGGCAGTCTTGAGTCAGCGGCGTTGCTCTTGGCCCGCGCAGGACGACACGCCGGAGCCGACCAACCGCGCGGTCTACCTGCACGACACGCCCAGCGCCACCTTCTTCGTCAGCCAGTACGGCGGCTTTGGGCAGGACGACATCACCGTCAGCCTGAAGGTGGCGCGCCCTTCTTGTGAACCTGCTGCCGCACTTCCGTGTTGCGCTGTTTGCAGTGCATGTGCCTGCTGTCTGATCATATTGTCCCAACATGCAGCGTGATTTAAGGGTGTTTGGGGACGCGGGGCGCGAGGCTCGCCACGTGCAGCAGGCAGTAGTAGCGCGCAACACAGATCCCAAAATTCGGACAGTTGTAGGTTGATGACGGGGGCGGTCTGCATCGAGCAGGCCAATGCGCTGGCGGACAAGCTGACCAAGGCGGGCGAGAACTTCGTGTCCGGCCTCTTCTTCACCGCCGGCTACGACCCGCCTTTCCGCCTGACGGGTGCGCTCACGCGCGGGCTGCGCTGTCTCCTGCGCGGCCTGCCCGCTGTGTCGCGCCCGCCTGCTGCGCAATCTGGGCAAGGGGTGTGAAGTTGTTGTGGCAGTCGGGTTGCTTTCACAGACTGCTTGCTCCCGCGGAACTTGCACTGCGCAGAGACTAACGCGTTCGCGGCGCCGCAGGCCGTCACAACGAGATATGGATCATGAAGAGCGGCCGCGGCGCGGGGGCGGCGAGCGAATGATTGCAGCTTATTAGATTATTAGCATAAGTTGTTTTAGGCTGAAGATGACAAATGCTGCAGGCCTACGCCAGTGGCACAGTGCCATCGAAGTAAATAAAGATCCTGCGCCTGCACAGTACTGTAAATGTGGGCGTGCCGCTCCAAGAAGAACAGATGGAGCGATGAAGGTGTGATTGAATGAATGAATGAAAGGCCCTTGGGGTGCGCGCCCCTTTCGGCGCACCCAGGGCGTATCTGGTTACAGCCTGTTTCAGCCAACTAGGGCTGATCAGGCAAGCGAGCAAGCGAGGCATCCCATACCCACAGGTCAAGAGACATTTGGGACAGTTGGGGCAAGGTAGGTCTTCAGGCATGCGAGAATGAAGCAGGCAACGCCGCGAATGTCCCGCTGCTGCATGAACTCCAGCATGGTGCACCCAGGCGTAAACAGGTGCGCATACTCGGCACGGACGCAGGCGACAAAAGGACACTCGGAAAGCAGGTGTTGCTCGTCGCCCAGGGCGCCAGAGGCACACTTCACGCACTGGCGCTGTTCCCGGAGGACGTTGTTGTTACGCAAGGCAACAATGGGGAGCCGGTGGCAACCCAGCCGAAACTTGATGATTTTCAGCACGCGGGACAGGCCTATCTGGTCGGTGACATAGTTGTTGCTCCCCAGCCTGGGCCCCGGCCGCGGCGCAAACCAGCGATCATACTTGCACAGGCTGGCGTGCTCCGTTGGGCACGTGCGCGGTCACTCAGAGAGGCCCTGGCAGGGCCGCCCTGCCAGCACACTTGCTCGCGAGCCGTGGCAGCATCCATAATAACCCGGGCGTCAAGCTCCGGCAGCCCATTGCCGTCTCGAGGGCCCAGCCCAATGTGCGCAACGTGCGCAAACTCCCGCAGGCCCCACGCCCAGTTTTTTGTGCATTTTGTGCATGCCGGGAGCTGCGTCCAAGAAAGGCATGTAGGGTGAGGTTAGGGCCGTCCAAGTGCCTGCCAGACCCTCTGCAGGCTAGTAGTCACTGCTCGGTTCTGAGGCTCAAATCGGGACCCCCTTGCAGCCCAGAGCCTCGCCCGTGACCTGCTGCCACCTGCTACGATGAAGATCGTCTGCATTGGCGCAGGCTATGTTGGCGGTGAGTGGCCCACTTTGTGAAGCGCAGCGGAGAAAGGGGGCAAGGCCTGTGGGAAAGCCAGATCTGTGGGTGCTTGGCTGTCAGGGGCAGCCACAGGCCTCCCAGCGCAACAAGGGGTGCAGGCATCTGAGGCCTTTGAATTTCTCTGCTGCTGGCCGTGTCTCAACCTTGTTCAGCGCTGGCTGAGTTCCGCTGGCTCTTGGCTGCATGCAACGCGGTGGCCAGTGTGCTGGGTTGCGCATGGTTTCCTGGGTGCAACCCGGTAAATCGCAGCACTTGACTTTGTATGCATGGGTGTGGCAAACTGGCCAGCAAAGACAGTGACGTGCACGCAGAGTCGCTGCCTTTTTGTCTGCGCACAGCCGCACTCACTTGCGGCAGCACATCCGCGACTCGATCTTGCGCACGGACCGGCCTGTCTGCCAGCGCGGCCGGTCGCTTTGCTTGCGGGGTGTTGCTGAGTGTTTCAGCCTGTACCCCGCCGGCGCCAGGGGCCCGGATTGGCGGCAAGCGGGAGATTGCTGGGCGCCAGCGCCCTGCGGTCTACCTTTCGATCAGGTTGCGGCGTGCGCTGCCCCCGTCGCTCAGGCGCCGCCCGGGCGCCCCGCGCAGGGCCGACCATGGCGATGATCGCCTACAAGTGCCCGGAGATCCAGGTCGTGGTGGTGGACATCAACCAGGCGCGGATCGACGCGTGGAACCAGATGGGCGGCTGCGAGCTGCCCATCTACGAGCCGGGGCTGGAGGAGGTGGTGCAGGCGGCGCGCGGGCGCAACCTCTTCTTCTCCTCCGACACGCACAAGCACGTGGCGGAGGGCGACATCATCTTCGTCAGGCGCGCGCCCGCGCGCGGCGCCCCCGGCCGGGCTGCAACGGCTGCAGCAGCAGCGCGGCCTGCCTGGGCGGCCTGGGCTGCGAGGGGTGGAGCAGGCGGCAGGCGGGAGCGAGGTGACCTGTGGGCGTCCAGCGACCCGCACGAGCGCCTTGGGAAGCCCAAAAAAAAGTCTGTCTGCCAGGTGCTGCCGCCTGTGCAGAGGGCGCCTTGGCCAGGACTACAGCAGGCCCTGCGGCAGCCACCCAGCCAGGGCCAGGGCAGCTCTGTGAGGCGACGTCCCCGCGCAAGCTGGGGTCGCGGCGCGGACGCGGGCGCGGCGGCCGCTTCACGCGCTGCAGAGGCTTGGCGAGCACGGCGGCGCTCGCCCCTGCCCCCTTCCTGCTCGGCGCCCCCACGCTGCGCAGGCCCTGCCCCCGGCGCCGCGCAGGCTCCGCGCAGGCCCCTGAGCCGCTCCGCCACCGCGCGCAGCGTGAACACGCCGACCAAGACGCGCGGCGTGGGCGCCGGCAAGGCGGCCGACCTGACGTACTGGGAGGGCGCGGCGCGCATGATCGCCTCCGTGTCAACCACCAGCAAGATCGTGGTCGAGAAGTCCACCGTGCCCGTGAAGACGGCCGAGGCGATCGAGAAGGCGCGCGCGCGCCCATTGCCCCGCCGCGGCCCCGTGCGGGAGCCTGGGGGAGCAGGGAGAGCCTGCGGACAGGGGAGCCTGCGCGCCGGCGTGGCCCTGCCTGTGAGCAGCGCGCGGCGACGAAGGGGGGCGGGTCCTCGGCGTAGCGGCGCGTGTTGGGGCCTCCAAATAGCAGCAGGCGCAGGCCACATGCCTGGAGTAGTGCTCTCTCCTCCTCCATTTTGTCAGGCCACATGCAGGGCCAATGGCGCAGGTTGGCCAATCATATTTCCAACCTATCGCAGCCTTGCAGAGCAGTTTGCAAGAGCTTAGTACGTGCATGGCTGCACGTTCAACACAAGGGCGATCGCATGAAAGGAGCTCGAACACACCGCGCCGAGCGCGTGCGCTCGGCCGCGCAGGTGCTGCGGCGCAACTGCGCGGACCCGAACGTGCAGTTTGAGATCCTGTCCAACCCGGAGTTCCTGGCGGAGGGCACCGCGATCGTGGACCTCACCACGCCCGACCGGGTGCGCGGCCGCCGCGCTGCAGTCAGCTTCTAAGCCAGCAGGTCTGCGTAGGCGGCGCTGGGTCTGTACCTGACCCAAACCCTGTGATGCACCACCACACCAGGCTAGCGCGCTGAGCCTGGAGCGCGCGGCGGCGCCCCGCGCGCAGGTGCTGATCGGTGGCAAGGAGACGGAGAGCGGGCAGCGCGCGCTCGCGGTGCTCAAGAGCGTGTACCAGCACTGGGTGCCCGACGAGCGCATCCTGTGCACCAACCTGTGGAGCGCGGAGCTGTCCAAGCTGACCGCCAACGCGATGCTCGCGCAGCGCATCTCGTCCGTCAACACCATCTCCGCGCTCTGCGAGGCCACCGGCGCCGACGTGCAGCAGGCGCGCCGCCGCAACTGCGCCGCCCGGGCCCCGCGGTGTCCGCCCGTGCGACCAGAGGGGCCGCCGCGCTGCGCCGCCTGGGCCGCTGCCGCCGGCGGCGGGGCGTGCATAATCCTACTCCCAACCCTACTCCCAACCCTATTGAGCGCGGCGCGCGGCGCGGCGCAGGTGGCGCACTCCATCGGCACAGACTCGCGCATCGGGCCCAAGTTCCTGAACGCGAGCGTCGGCTTCGGCGGCTCGTGCTTCCAGAAGGACATCCTGAACCTGGTCTACATCTGCGAGGGCGTCGGCCTGAAGCAGGTCGCCGACTACTGGCAGTCGGTGCGGCCGGCGCCCGCCCAACCATGAGGCCCCTGCATCGGGGCCCACACCCTCTTTACATCGACCACAAGCACATGGCTAGCGGCCTGCAATGAATCGATTGGTGTGTTGGTATGCTGTTACGTCAAGGATTTTCGCAGGGCCGTTTGCTCCAGGACAGGCAAAGGCGGCACTCCGCGCATGCGGCTCGATCCGGGAGCGCCGCGCCCAGCCGGGTCTGCGCCGGGGCAGGTGGTGTCGATCAACGACTACCAGAAGCAGCGCTTTGTGGAGCGCATCATCGAGGCCATGTTCAACACCATCAGCGGCAAGAAGATCGCCATCCTGGGCTTCGCCTTCAAGAAGGTCTGCGCCATGGCTGCTCGCATACACACGCTACCCTACCTTACCCTACTGCATCCATCTCTCACGCACCCACGTGCACGCTCTGCGCCTTGACCAGCGCAGCGCGCTGTGCTGGTCGTGGGCGCAAGCAGCGTCACACGCCGCGGCTGAGGCTGGGGCGCGCGAAAACAGCGCGGCTGGGGTTCGGCTCTGGACCGTCCTGCGCGCATGTCAGTCTGAAGCAGCGCGTGCATGTCGACAGGGGCCACATGACCATCCCTGTCGGCTCCGGTAAGTGGGCAGTCGTGACCAGGTGCAGCATTCAAGTGCACGACCAGGGGACATACCCTGGGCCGGCCCGTGGACGGGTGTTGAGCCTGCAGCCAGCGACGCCCAGAGCCCGCTTGTGGCAAAGCGGGCCGCGCACCGGGCCCCCGCAGCCGAGCCGCGCGCCGACCACGCCGCCGCGCCGCGCGCGCAGGACACGGGCGACACGCGCGAGACGCCCGCGATCGACGTGTGCAAGGGCCTCACCAACGACGGCGCCAAGCTCGTCATCTACGACCCCAAGGTCACCGAGCAGCAGATCCACCAGGACCTGGCCACGCCCAAGTTCGAGTGGGACCACCCGCAGAACAGCGGCGCCAAGTCGCCGCGCTCGGCCGCCATCACGGTCGTGGAGGACGCGTACAAGGCGCGCGCGCGGCCCGCGCCGCTGATTTCACATAAATCGGTGAAACCAAAATGTTTGTTTTGTGTATATCCAGTTCGTACAAGTAATGCAGAAGGCGGCCATTGTAGAGGCCGCCTGCCCCGCGCCTGCTGGGCGCGGGCGGGCTGCTTCGCGCGCCGCGCGCTCGAGCAGCTGCCGCTGCAGACGCGCAGTCGCCGGCGCCGTGCCCCTCCCTACCGCCTGCAGCGGTGCTTGAAGACCCTTGTCACAATGTCATCCCCGTGTAGCCTGCGCCCGTGCGGCGCGCCCCTGCGCGCGCCTGCGCTTGCCAGCGAGGCCGACGCTGCGGCGCCGCCGCGCCCGCAGGCGTGCGAGGGCGCGCACGGCATCGCGATCCTGACCGAGTGGGACGAGTTCAAGAAGCTGGACTATGAGCGCATCTACGCGTCCATGATGAAGCCGGCGTTCGTGTTTGACGGCCGCAACATCCTGGACCATGCCAAGCTGCGCGACATCGGCTACATCGTGTACGCGCTCGGCAAGCCGCTGGACCCCTTCCTGAAGCGGGGTTGAGGCCCTAGCCAGGGCCTGAAGCGGGGGCTGAGGCGCTGGCCAGGGCGCTGCCGGCGGGCGGGCGCCCCGCAGGCCGCCGGCTGTGCTGGGGGCGCGCGGCAAAACGCCGTGCCCGGGGTGCGCCTGGCGCTGCGCGCGCCCAGCGGCGAGGGTTCTGTGGTCATGTCTTGAGGCGCAGCGCTTGGTTGTAGGCGTGGTAATGCGGCTTACATAACATAGCCGCATTTTGTCATAAAGCTGCGGCAAGAGCCTTGTTTGAAGCCCAACAGGCTAGGGCTGCTGCTGCTTGCATTTGTGACGTCAACACTTGCCCTTGTCCCTGGCTGTGGCGGGGGCTCCACAGCTTATGATTTGACTCTGGGGTGTCGGCTGGGGCTGGAGAGACACGGCCGAGTGTCAAGGGAGGGGTGCAGTCTCAGGACAGCGCATGGGTGAGTCTGCTGTGAGCCGCGGCCTAAGCTTGCGGCCGTGGGCATGGGCAGCATCGGTGGACGCGCGGACGCGCGCGGGTGCACGCCATGCACGCCCGGTGACCTCGGGGGCATGCCCTGCTTGCGGGGTGCCGGGCATGGTCTCAGGGAGGGCGTGTTGCAGTGCGCTGCAGCAGCATACTGTGATGCATGTGTCAGGACTAGGCGGCAAGAATACATGACCCGCAGCGTTTTATCGGGTGAGTGGCTGTGCTTCTCTTGGCCTGCGTCTTTGGCTGCTGGCGCACAAATGGAGCCCCTTGGCTCGCTTGTGGACCAGATTGAATGTCGCTCTTGCACTTCCGGCTCCCACGCAGCTTGTCTGCGTGTCGCGTTCCGACGTAGCACCATAGCTGGCACCGCTAAGCGCAGTGACCCCAGGCGTACAGGTTGCAGGTAGCAGGGCCGCATGTGCTGCGACTTGCACGCCGACTACTGTCGCATGTAACTAGAATTTGACATTTAGCGCTTGAGCAGGTAGCAACGCAGTCGCATGATGAGCCTCACAATGATGATATCTGCCTTGGGTTGGCACACTTCTTTCCACATGCAGAGCCAAGCAGGAGCAAGTGCGAGTGCTGCCCCCGTAAAGCCACACCAGCTTGTCAGATGAAAACATATGTGTCGAAGAAGCGTAGTGCAGCAGCCCTGCAGTTGCCGGTGCCTCCGTCCGACCCAGGCAAGTGCACCACACTGCCGCTAGCTCCTGGTGCGTGCAGTGCACAGCCCTCAGCCTCAGCCTCAGCCAGTGCCTTGCACTTCGCGCCAATAAGCGCGTATGAGATGTAGCGGTGTTGCTGTGCGGGATCGTGAAGTTACTAGATCAGCAAGTCGTCCTTGTATGGGTTGGCAGTTCTGTACAGTGCGCTGCAGTGCAGTGCGCGGCTCTGCTGCCAGTTGACAGGGAATCGCACACCCAGGCAAAAGCAGCCCAACAACATGTGCGCGCACCTTGCTTGCCAGGGCACCCCTGTCGCCAACTGCCGCTCACAAACAGCGGCAAGGAGAACCAGCAGGGCTGCGGCCGCCTGGGAGCAGACCCCAGTGTCGCAGTACAGGAGAAGGCCCCGTCTGCTGCTGCTTGCACCCCACAAACGGCATGAAAGCCCACTTTGCATGCTATGGAGGTCATGCATGCAGGCAATCAGGCTTTGCGTGGATATCAAAGTGGATGCAACATTGCAGGGTAAGGCCGGCGCACAATGGCGCACAGCTAACGCTAAGCCGCAGCTGCCTGTCGTGCCGCAGGCGGCTGATGCAGTGAAGGAGGGAAGCGCACAAGGCTGCGGCCGCAGCACACCTTACCTTGAGACTGAAGGGGCTTTTGATGATGCTAAGCAGTTACCTGGCATGCATCTTGTCAGGACATGTTGTCTGCTCCGCGCTGGCTGGCGGGCCTGACATGAGGAGTTGGGGGCTGATGCATGCGCTTTAATCTGTTGTGGCTCGTTCCGTGCAGGGCACAATCACTGCTGCTGACCGAGCAGCAGGCGGAAAGGCCAAGCTGCTAACCATGCCTCGGGTGCGTGCATGCATGCACAATCCGCATGGACCAACTCTGCCTGCGCATTCCGAGTTGACGTACGTGCAAGCACATGCATGCCAGCGCTGACTGTGCTCCGGTGCTTGCTTGCGCATCCTGGTGCAGAGCTGTGCACATGAGCAGTCTGATGAGCAGGGTCATCACTGCATACTGCCACCTCAGCAACAGAAGCCATGCACAGGAGGTGCCTCTGGTGATGAGCAGGGCGGCTGCACAGCCCGGGCCCGAGAAGTGTATGATCGTGGAGCTGCAGCACAGCTTGAACGATACATGCTTTGACGGCGACTCCGGCGTGATCGGGCGCGTGGCCACGAGCGGCCCCATGGGCACAAGCCTGGACCTGAAAGGTGTGCAACGTGCTGGTTGCCACAAGGCCGCATTTGACACAAATGATAGAGCAACGCAACGACCGCATTGAGCGTCATAGCTGTGCTTCCACCTGGCAGCGCGTTCACCCAAGAGTGCCAGGGCGAATTGGCAGGCATGCGGGTACGACCATGACTGTCATGCAGGAGCAATACACAAGACGGAGCACCTGCCGGCTGCCACCACCCTGCTCCTGCTCCACGTCAAGACCTCAGGTGAACCTCTTTTATCTGCTTCGGCCTACATGCATGCATGCACGCGCGGCAGCAGCCCTGTCGCTCCTTCTGGCCAGCGCCGCTCGCCCATCAGCCCTTCAGCAAGGCGTGAAGGCGTTGTATGCACATGCGGGCTCACAGCGACACTGTCTGCCAGGTGCGCAAGCTGGCACGGCGCTGGTGGAGGCGCGGTTCGCACACTTCCTCAGGGCGACGCCCGCCGCAGATGCAGCAGGTGTGCCCCGCCCACACCCTCGCGCTGAAAGCGGTGGGCGCTCGCATGCGCGCCTTCCGCAGCACCAGGCACGGCCCCTGAGGCGGCGGCCGCACATGCATGCGGTGCAGAGCCGCTCTGGCCATCTAGCTGGCCAGCCGCAGGCCTTGCCTGCAGCCGGATGAAAGCCTGCAGCTGGGTGACGCTGTTGGACAGCATCTCGACCACAACGGCAGTTTTGGCGTACGCAACCCACCCACCCGCAGGTGACGCCGGCGACGCACCAGAGTGGTCCGATGATGACTGTGAGGTGCCCACAGCCGCCATGGCCAGCGCAAGCCGCGCCGACCCTGTTGTGAGACGCCGCGCCAAGCTGGCAGCCCCGGGCAGGCCGGCCAAGCGCGCGCGCCCGGCAGCAGGCGCCAAGCGCAAGGGGTAGCCCGGTGCCCCGCCTGTCAAAGAAACGCAATGCACAAGCCTGGCAGACCTGCACAGGCCCCCATGTCTCGCTTCAAGTTACACGCGTGCTGGCCACAGACCTGGGCAGGCACAAGTGTATTGTTGCTTTGCCTGTCTAGAACCTTACAGGCAGAGACCTGCCTGCTGTGCAGCAAGGATATCATGCTGCCCCAAGCAGAAGCACCACAAACTCGCATTCAGTTCCACACCCTGTCCACACCACAGAAATCATATGCCCATGGCAACCTGCTCGCCAGGCAGTGGCAAATCATGGAGCTGTAGCCACCACAGTGCTATCGGGCAAGCCTTCTTGCCAGGCGCCTTGGCGTCAAGGGCACGTCAGTACGTCGGGCCCTCCTCGCCGCCATCGTCCAGGTCCTCATACTCCTCATCATCATCATACTGGTTGCCCTGTGCAGCCAGCGACGCACGCTCAGCTGGGCACGCGCTACAGACCAACCTGTGCAAAGTGCCGGCACCGAGCGCTGACCCTACACCTAGAGCATCCTGGTGGGGCAAGGCGCCGAACAAGTTTGCACTGTCATTGAATCGCAGCCATGTCTCAGAGCCAGCTGCTGCAGCACAACAGTCCCATGTGCTCCAGCATGCGCAGCGCGCTGGGACCAGGCGCGCGCCTGCAGATAGTCGTCATCCTCCTCAAAGACGGCCTCCTCCTCCTCAGCCTCGCCGCCCTCCTCCTCTTCCTCATCCTCCCCGCCGCCCGGCTTGCGCGGCGCGGCGCCGTCGCGCCCCTCCGCGCCCCGGCCGGCGCCGGCGCCAGCGGCGGCCCCGCCGGCACCGCCGCCAGGGCCCGCCTCGCCGTCCTCATCCCCAGCCGCCCGGTCCAGTCGGTCAAAGCGCTCAAAGAAGTCGGCACCTGCACGACGCATCGCGTCAAATGCAGTGACACAAGTGGCACACTAGCTTGTCACAGGACATCGTATGGCCTCAAGAGCATGGTGGCGGGTCGGAGCTACAAGCCGGTGGGCGTGCGTCTCGTAGTCTGCTGCTGAGACATGTAACTCTGCTGCTTCACACCAACTGCTCGCTGGAACTGTGCCGCCACCGTGTGCGGCCCAGATGTGGCTGGCTGCGTAGCACAGCGCCTTGCTGCGCAGCGCATCGAGCGGCGCACCCAGGTCCTTGTCCCTGTCGCCGAAGGCTTGCGCCACGGACGCGCGCTCTGACTGCCTGCCCCCACCGCATGGGCACACCTATCTCACTTTGGCCATGTGCCAGAGCTGTGGCACTTGTACCATGTCTGAGCATGCACTGCATGACAGCTCACCACAACTGCGGTCACTGTAGGCCCGCTGGATGCTCCGCACGCTCTGCACAGGGCCCGGCGGCGGCATGCGCGCTGAGGGCACGTGCGGGGCGGGAGCGCGCGAGCGCACCGCCGCTGCGTGCGGCTGTACAGCTCCTCGGGGAAGGTGCTCGGGTGCAGCGTCAGGACCTGCTCCAGCGCCCCGCTCCGCCCGCTGGCTGTGGCCGGCGGCGCCGGCGGCGGCTCGACGTCGCCCGCGCGCATGCCGGCTGCACACAGGCGCCCACAGAGCCTGGGTGTGCTGCTCTGCACGCGTGTTGGCTGCTGTGATCACCTTGGTGCGCGACAGGCTAGGTGGGTGCGCACTGGCTTGCGCCGCATCCAGGCGCAGGTAGTACGGCAGGGCGCGCGTCGCGTTGAGCAGCTTCTGCCACACGACCTGCGGCGGCGCAGAGTAGAACCAAACCTCGTCGTCCCTCACGTGTGCTAGGAACCTCCTTGGCCCGCACGCAGAGGCCACGAGCGAGAACTATGCTATATCAAGCTGCTGCGCATGTTGTGCGTCGAAGAGCAGTGGCGGGAAACACTGCGGGTGCAGCTCACCATCAAGGCCTTCTCCAGCTCAGTGCCTTCAGTCACCTCCGGCAGCTCCAGGTCCTGCGGGCGAGATAGCACAAGGCCCGGGCTCAGCCAGCTGTACCATGTATTGGCAGCTTTATGCCAGCAGTCAGCTGAGCAGCAAGAATGCACAACAGGAATTTGGGGCTGACTGGGAAGAGCTTGGGCGGTGCGTCAACGTCCAGCGACACGCGCTTGCCGGTCTCCTCGTCTGTGAAGGGGAGGATGGCTGGGCCGCGGCCGCGGCCTCGGCCGCGGCCGGCCATTGTTGCTTGTTGCTTGTGAGGGCGCTCTGAGTAAAGCCTTGGCAATACTCCAGTTACTGAATGTGCTTGCTAGCCGTAGTGAGACTTGCGTCCGACGCACGCGGTAGGAATGCAATGCATGCACACCAGGCCACTGTACCAGATGTTGATGGACTACTTGTCTGCTTCTCGAGCAGTCACTTTTCGACGTAGATTGCGCGGTCCAGCTCCTCTTGCTCCCATTTTACTAGGCCCTTGGCTGCACGTGCAAGGTTTAAACGGTGCCAAGCAGCTTTCCAGATAGACTTATTTCGCCCGTGCCCTGGACACGATGCTTAAAGCGCAGCGTATGGTGCCTGGCGCTGCCACCTGCCCTGAACTTGGCTTGGCGAGGCCCTGCCGCACGAACAGAGTGATTTCATACAGGCTCGCAAAGAAAGCGGGGCGGCGGCGGGTGCAACGTGCTTGTCTCAGCGCATCGGCATCGCCATCAGCGCCGTCTATGTATGAGCCCCTCGCCGCAAGAGATTGCTGTTTTACGCAATGCAACCTTCGCAGTGCTTGTGTAGTGCACAAGGTACTTGGCCCTGCCACTGTGCCATAAGGAAGCGAGTCTTGCTGCCGAAGAGCGGGGGCTGTGCAACAGGGCGAGCCATCACGTGCTGGAGTCGCGACACATGCTGCCAGACGGGGCGCGGCTGGAGCTGCTGGAGCTTCCCGCCTGCACAGTGCGGCGCCCCTCCCCCCACGCTTGCTGCTCTCTCAGCACCCACGCTTGGTCGCGGCAGTGGCTTTTGCGTCACATGCTCGACGCAGCACTGCAATCTTATGTCTAGTGTTTGCTAGTACACTGCTCCTGGTACTAGCTGGGGCAACTGTGTCCTTGCGCTTGAAGTGCGAAAACATATCTGACTCACGTGTGTTCCAATTCTCGTGCCTGCCGGCCTGCAGGGCCAGGGGACGCAGCGGCCGCCACTGCTGTTTGTGCATGGCTCGTTCCACGCGGCCTGGTGCTGGCGCGAGCACTTCATGCCGCACTTTGCCGCAGCCGGGTGGGACACGTTGGCGGTCAGCCTGCGCGGGCAGGTGAACAAGCAGCAGCTGTGCTCCAATGCATGGCCCTGCACAAAGAGCAGCTTATCTCTACGTATGTGGGAGTCTGAACTTGCTTGCCTGCCTCACCCCTGCGTCTACATGTGTGTTGCCAGACGATGCACCTGTGCTTGGTCGGCACCCTAGCCGGGCAATAGTATACCAATTGCATGCTGTACCCATGGGTCAGGCAACCGCCATCCTGTCTGTGGCCAGTATTCATGGCCATGCACCTAGGCCCGCATTTGGCAGCTTTCTACATGCCTGTCCCTGCAACGAAAAAAGTGTCCATATGCAGGGCAGTGCCCACCAGTGCGGCAGCTCTGCCAGCCAGGTAGCACTGCATGCATGCTGACTCACACAGTCACGCCGGATCCCGCGGAGACCGCCGCACGCCCCGCGCCGTGCCGGCGCCCCACGACTGCCCTTCCCGCGCAGGGCGCCAGCGACCGGCCGCAGGGCGCCAAGGCGGGTGGCACGCTGGCGAGCCATGCGGCCGACCTGGGCGCGCTCGTGCGCAGCCTGCCGCGGCCGCCCGTGCTCGCGGGGCACTCGTTCGGCGGCCTGGTCGTGCAGCGGTGCGCGCGCGCGCGCGCGCGCTGCAGCGCCTGCCCT
>JAABUH010002076.1_pt1 | contig 20098 bp, 22 predicted proteins | sample 5559121 | NCBI WGS metagenome assembly JAABUH01 (sample SAMN10711871, study PRJNA513364) | rock metagenome | isolation source: Antarctica rocks | place: Antarctica: Victoria Land, Battleship Promontory nord | collected 2015-12-28
CTCCCCCTCTCCCCCTCTCCCGCCCCTTCTACCCCTCTTTCCTCCCCCACTTCCTTCTACACCCCCTCTTCGCTCCATGCAAGCGCGCTCGCTAACGCTCGCTCGCCTACCCCAGCATGCTACTGGTCCATAGTAGTCCTAGCCCTCTGGATAGCCCTCTGCGTCCTCTCCCCCATCGGATACCAGATCCGTGACCTAGATTCCATCACCCGTCACCTCCGATTCGCAGTCATCGAAGCTTGCGTCCTGTGCGTCACCCTCTTCGGGGACGTACTCTCTTGGCTCGCATTCGGGTTGGGTAGGACGGCGTATCTGAGTGTTCAGAATGGTGGTGGGATGCCGAAGAGTGGACATGCGATGGAGACGTGAGTCCTCCTTATCGATCCCCGAACCATTCCGAGCTGATCATTCCGTCTCTCCCCCTTTCTCTTCCCCTTCCTCTACACTCGGTGTTGGATCTGTATCCGGCTCGTTTAGCACCGCCGTCGCCGCACTCATGTCCCTTCTCTCCCTCTTGCTCGCGGTATGGGGCCTTCACCTCCGGCTCCGCTTCGCTCAAGCTCACTGGAAAGAAGAAGCAGTCATGGTCCGTCGTCGTTCCATGGCGCTCTCCGTTGCCGGTGGTGATGGTGGAGGAGCAGCAGTCGGGTCCGAATCCAACGCCGTTGGACAACTTGGCGGTGTCGGGGAGAAGAACGGTTCGAACAGGTGGAGTGATGCTCCGGAATCGTACTACCCTAGCGGTGCTAAGAGGGGTAGTATGGCGAAAGAAATGGGGGATGAGGAGAGCTTGGAGGCTGAGTTGGAGATGGCGAGGAGGAATTCAAGGGATCAGGAGATGATGGTGAGGAGGGCTTCGTGGGTCATCTCTGCTTCCATTCGATCTCTTGCTGACTCGGTAGCGCCTCGTAGGATGGTCTCGCCGAATGATGGGCCTTACGCCTCAGTGCAAGGCGCGTGAACCGGCCACCGAATGCCATACCGCCAGAAGACGAAATTGAGCTGCGGTGAGAAGGGGAAGTGTTACCTATGTGAGCTGCGGAAGGTCAGTTCGAAGTCCCAGAATACCTGTAATCAGTGAGAACTAGCCAAGATCATACACGTGTCGATGTATCAGTTGCCCTTTGTACAGGTACAGCATGGTAGATCGCATATCCTCGTCGCGTATCCTCACTCCCTGCCCTCCCTGCCTACCGTGCCGGCCCATTCCCATTCGGACTCTTCGCTGTGAGCTCCACAGCAGGTCTCGTCACCTCCAATAACGATACATCCACCATAAACTCGTCTGGCGTCTTTTGCCGTGTGAACGTCCGTGGGTCGAAGACGACGAACGGTCCTCTCAGCCATTGTGATTGGGATGAAGTGTCTTGAAAGGTGGGGGATGTGAGCCAAACCTGTAGATCTATGTGATACCGCCATCCCCGGTTATACCTGATTCCGCATCAGCACCGTTACCAGCAAGACATCAGGGGACGAACAGCTCTTCTGCCGCCTCGAGTTGAAGGACGTCTTGAGGCGACGTGTAGAAGGCGTAGAATAGCGTATCTTCTGCGAAGTTCGGTAGTTTCGTTTGGACAGGGGGAGCATGGACATTGTAGCATTGGGGGATGTGATATAATTCCTCAATCCGTAAGGATTGAGATATTTGAGAGGGTTCTGTCCAAGGTGTGACAAAGGTCGGATATAGCGGACTACGGGTATGAGCAGAGCTTCCCCCTTGTGTAGCGCCGACGCACTCCTCGCTCGTCAAGTCCACTCCCAACTCGCTCAACTCCTCCCCAAATATCAGAACCCCTCGATCCCCTTTCCCCATCTGCGTCTTGATCTCGTACAACAGCGCTTTCAATCCCCATTTATCCACGGGAGACTGCATGATCTGCTGCACAGGCCGAACGACGGGTTCTGCAGGTCGTCCTGGCGATTGTCGAGGCCATGATGAATCTGCTGTTGAAGGTGCTCCATCTGCGCCGGATCGAGGATGTGGTGGATTCGTCGAAGGTGTTGCGGAGTTGGAGTGGGATGCGCTCGCTCCGTTCGGTAATGTTGAAGGCGGTGAAGGAGGGGGTTGGGTGTGATTTGCCGTTCTCAGGTAATTTGCCATCTGCCATCACACAGATGGTCAGCGACCCCTCATATCCCACTCGACTATCCACCCACTCGATCCTTCCCATCTGGTCCTGCTCCTAATGCCGGGAAATCCTCTCCTCTCAGGCTCTCCCCCATTATCCCGTTTGCTTGACTTGCAGGCGATGTTGCAGGTCCTCCTATACCAGGTGGAGGCGGAGGTATCAGTCCTCCCATCTGTTGTTGCAGCAAGAATATCTGCTGTGCGAGTTGAGGATGTTGTTGGTTCGAGGTATTTGACGGTTGAGGTGTTTGTGCTTGTGCGGCATAGGTGGAGTTGGAGTGTGTAATATGTGAGCCAAGCGCAGGAAAATCGTTGGGATCTGTGGAGTCTCGGGTCAGCTCATCACAAGCGGCGTGCCGGCAGTCTCAGCAGGACTGTTCGCATCGCTCGGAAACGAGCATAGATTCCCCCTTCGAAGTTGAACTCACCAGCCCCTCTCGTTGCGAATCCCGGTGGTCCCCCTCGTCCGATAGCACCAATAGGTGGGAAGCCTCCTCCAACAGGTATCCCTCCAGCTCCATTTGCTCCTCTTTGCGTAGCCTGCTGTCCCGCCGTCGCGTAATACATCGCTGCTTGCTGTGACGAAGGTTGAAGTGGTCGAAAGGTTGCTATTCGATCGCCAACGACTATACCAAACATTCCTTCAGTACCTGTTTAGTCGACTTGGGTAGGAATTGACACACCGGTCTGACGATTCATACCTCTCCCCAGAGGAATGTAAGGGCTCTAAGGCGACTGAATGGGACGCGAGAGGGCCGGTAATGCACGGGAATAGGTGATTTTTCCCGATCAGAGACTCGTTCTGAGCTTCTGACCTAGACTTGTAGACGTACTCGGTCGACGAGGATCGACCCAGTGGTTAAGTGAAGCGAGGAAGCAGAAGGTAGCTTGTAGAAGCTAGTCGCAATGTGGCCACAGGTAGACGGAAGTGTGCCCCCCTTGTCTAAGCCGGGAATTCGGTAATATATGGGTGGCAAAAGGGGAAATAGGTCCCGGATGTTTCAGCTGAAAGTATACCGTTCTCGATGACTTTCTCGTTCATTCCTGCTCAGACAAGGTCATGGTACGTCTTGCTCAATCCTCTTAGGGTGAGTACTGATGACGTTGTCTAGTCCGAGCTCCGATACACCCAAAACACCCAGCTGGAGCAGCGTAAGTCAAAGCAGACTCCGAGCCATTCCGCACAGACTGACACCGGCTTAGTACACGCTCGATATACCGGGACTGGACACGCAGATACCACCAAATAGTATGTCAGCTCGACTCCGATCCTACCCACTGGGTTGTAGTCTCCTCGCGTTTCGGATGTAAGGACCACAAGCTGATAGTTGGTTCAGTGAATGGCTCACTCACCAACATCGCGATACCCTGGCTTCGATAGTCGGACATCCACCTCTACTCGCCTATGTCTCGATGGCGGATGGAGAATGTCAGGCTAGGGAGAAGTTTGAGCTGATTGAGGTGAGGAGATCGCTGGACGGGATATGGGTCTCGCTAATACGTGGTCGGGACAGAGGATGTTGCAGCCTTGTGGAAATCCTCCTGGAAAGACGGACGACTGATTGGAAGATGAAACTTGTCACATCATATCGCTCGCAGTAATCCTGAATTATGCCTCAGCCTATGGAGCCAGCTCAATCATATTCGTCTCTCGATACGTGGTCTTCTCATCAGGCGATGCTGCTCTACAACCCGCGACCACCTCTCCCCCCACGCCCCAGCTCGCCCACGATTCCCGCCTCGCACAGCACTTCCCCTGTTCGGGCCCTGCGAGGACGCTGCGGAAGTGCTCGGAGGCAAACCGGTGAGGTCCAGCTCGCCCGGAGCGGACAGCTTCAGCAAGGTGATGAAAGTCGTCAGCGGGATGAATGCAGCGAGGAGGTTCGCGGCGGACTTGCCGCTTTTCTTCGCCTCCTCAAGGTCAGACCATGTCCTCTGGATCTCCTTCTGTAATTGCCCTTGATGAGCGGGGTTGCCCTCTGTCGACATTGCATGGTAGTGGCTCGCATACGCCGCATCGAGGCTGTTCAAACGTCAGGAAGTGTGTATGGTCCGGTACTCACTCAACTCTGAGAGGCTAGGTGTCACTGACAATGCTCTTGGCAATGGAGCAGATCTTGAAGAGACTCGCCTGGAGGTTAGGCCCGCAGTTGGACACAGTGATCATCTCTCTGATTCCTTGCAGAGCATCCTCTTTGTCCCACACGGTCGTCGCCTTGAACAGATCGATGGTAAGCTTTGTAAGCTTGTCTCGCCTTCCATCGTTCAGATTCGTGTATTTGAACTCGTCAGTCAAGATCTTGAGCACGGTGACCTTGGCGGTATCGAGGACACTCGATCGCTCGGTGTCGGTAGATGGTCGAGTGTTGTGAAGTGCTTGCGGAGGTCTTCGTGTTCCTTCCGGAGACTTACAATGGTGGCAGCGCTTATTGTGCTGACTGAATGTGTCTGTAAGGTGAGCGCGTATTTGTGATGAAAGTGCAAATGAAGAGGAGATACAAGTCAAGAGACATGACGAAGACTTGCCCGTATTTATACCTCGTATGAAAAGGTCGATTGAGCGATGCACTTGAAAGATGTGCTCGGAAAGAGCGCATTTCAAGACGGTCTATTCAGTCTACAGTGCTTTCCACCTCGGAGCATGAAATCTGCATTAGAAGGCGCCCGGCCAAGACTTGAAGATACTTGGAGATCACATGCGAGCTCAAGGATTCTCCTGACTCGCCTGTCCACAAGCATGGATCTCCTATGCGAGCATCAGTGCAGTCTGATCCTGGCAGACCAGTAGGGATATACCGCACTTTAAGAGCATGATGAGTGCCTACAAATCAGATTCATTCACCGGGAAGCCGCGAGACCAATGGGGCTCATTTATCGCTTGATTACACATCAGAAGGTCGATCTGGTAGACTCTCGAACACTTCTTGAGTCGACTTTGCATATTAAAAAAACACAATCGCTAGCATAAGAAGCGAGAGCTCAGACGTTCTCCCTGAAACATCTCATCATAAGGCTATGCGGGTGATGAAGAAGCAGCCATCGGTCTCGCTCGCAACGAGAATTGATGTGGCTACGAACGATCATGAGCGAGCTTGGGTTTGCATTGACATTATGGCGATAATCAGACTTCAATCTCGATCGCAAAGAATCCTGTGGGACACACCCGAGCGAAGCAGATTGACATCAGGTTTCATTACTTGAGAGAGCTGGTCGAACGAGACATCATATCGATCGAGTACATCGCAACACCCTCCATGCTAGCAGATGGTCTCACCAAGCCTCTTGTCCCGGTACTGTTCGCTCGATTCCTCACAATGCTTGGTCTTGTTCCGATCACGCACCGCTCGATCGGACGATCGGCATACTTGGCAATGACATCGTCTGACATCATTGCCGAGTCAGGGATAACCCCGCACGACCTCCTTGCTTGTTCAGCAATGACATCGTATGACATCGTCGCCAAACGTTCATTGGCATCGTCGACGACATCGCCTATGACATCGTTTTGTTCAAGGTCTAAGGACACGTCGAGCGATTCGGACACCTCGGTATGGAACGGCATTCCTTCGGAAGCTCCTTCGATCGAGAACGCTCCTTCGATCATCAATCCCTCTGCTGCGCTCGCTGCCCTCGACAAGGCTATTGATTCTCTAGAAGTAACTCTAGATGATCTCAAGGCAACTGGTTCGGCCATGATTGCCACAATCATCACCTGAGACGGTTCGGATCGCGGTGGATTGAACGCTTCGAGCGACTCGGATGATTCGGACAAATCAATGGCGAGCGACCTCGCTTAACCTCGAGTGGGGGTGTTGGAAGGCTCGGATAAGCTCGTGTCGGGTCGCTTTCGGTCGTTCATAGTGTGATTAGTTCATTTCGCTTGTACCACCTCATGCATCCTTCATAAACTACAACAATCTAATCAACATCAAGGGCAGTCCGGCAAAGGTCGAGGACAACATCTGATCTGATTCGAAGCTAAACGAAAACAGGTAGGAACCCTGGACGCGTTAACTCGAACAAGCATCCGAAGGACAGGAGCGATCTGATCGACACGTACGGCATACCGGTGTACAAAGCGGGAAATCGAAACTTGCACAGCGAGGTACTGTGAGATCCAACCCGCCTGTCGAGAGTGCTCTAAGAATTATAGCAGAATCCAGAGAAAGCCTGACCGCAGGAGGGTATCTACATGTTGCATGTGCCACATCACTTTCCACAAGAGAAAGCAGTCCCAGATGGCAAATGCCCAGTTCACATGGTCCTGTCAAGGTAAGTCGGGGTAAAATGCCGCACATAAGACATACCTTGAGGAGGAACCGCGCATTGTCGGAGAGGTGAGAATGCCGGTCAAAGTCAGAGCAAAGAGGAAAAGTGTTTTGCGCTGGACCGACTTGCGGAATGCTTTTGCCTTCACTCTTTGTTCGGAAAGACAGACGGCCGTCTTCAGATCTTGAATCGCTTCTGCAAGACTGATAAATTGGTCAACATGGTGTGTCTGACGAGACATACGTTGTCACGTCACACATCACACCCCCCCAAGTGCATTTGATGTGATCTGTCAAGGTCAGAAGAGAAGCTCGCGTGGTGCTGCCTTCCTTGTACCTCCCCTTGATGAGTTGGCACATCCTTGCAATGGTTGCAAGCTGACTGTTGTATGGGCGGGAAGAGATGGGAGGATCGGAAATATCGAAGTCAATCGCCTCCCGGACGATCGTTTCCAACCCGTCCGCGGCGAGACGTAGGACTCGTTTCTTCTCGTTCCGCGAAGCATCATTGCTGTCATCAAAAACCGGTTCCGTCAGAAGGTATTCAATGGCTCCTCGAGCGGTGCTGATGGTAGTTGGCATCTATCTTCTTCCAAGGTATCTGTGAGAGAGCGTTTGATGGGCAAGTTGAACGATGATTGGTCGGTAGGACTATCCGAATGCCCGATATATATGCTTATCGTACCGTATGCCGGAGCTGTCTTTCGTTCAGTCGAGATGAAAGGGGGAAGACGAAGGCTTACTCGCCCACGCTCTGCTATTCGAATCTTACAAACTGGCATCCTAGATTAAAATCCTTGGATTGGTTGTGCTTAGATAAAAACGATTATTTATCTCCCATCAGTTTGTACAGCCAACTATAGTCTATAGCCCCTTTGTTCTAGGATCACTTTAGGCTATAGTGCCGAATCGCTTGCTTGCGGATCTTTCTGCTTGATGCTCACGGATCAGAATTAACTTGGTCCCGCGTGCACCAATGGATCCACAAAGCTTCTTCCGAAACGCCTCACCATCGGCTAAGCGCGTATATATTCTCTCTATGATCTAGCCGGCGGTCAACGTGAAGGGAGCGATGCTAGTATCATACGTTCTCCTAGGTATAGTGGGTGCCCGGGCCCGGTATGTGTGCTATTATTGGGTCAAGAGGTCGACTTTATGTCGTAGATACAGAAACACAGCTTGTCTGGGACCTGCAATATATCCAGATCAAATTTTGAACATGGCGAAATTGGATAGAAAACCAGGAGCAAAGATGAAACGCCACAACCCCACACCGCCACTCACCTCTTCCCCGCGCTCAGACTCCAATAATACCCAAATGGACCACCTGGCTGGACCCCATCCTTTCACCCATGAACCATGATGTCGCTCGCTGCTCCTTTAACGTGGAGTGCTCAACTCTCTGGCAACGCTACTCACGGGTACCCACAGGCGCTGAACGAGGGGAATCGACAGGGACAGGGACAGATGCAGGCGCCTAGGACTATGATGTCGGATGGGATTGGGATTGCCAAGTGGGTTCACCTGCGAGTGATGATGATGAGAACGCTGATGGGTGGTCACAGCTTGCCCAATCAAGTGCTTCCTTCCCTCGTCGTTCCCTTGTGGTAGAATTGACAGTTGCTCATAGCGACATAAAATAGTCAATCAGAATGGTGCCCATTTCACCATTATGGTAGTCGGTGAGTAATTTCAGCTACCCATGGCCGTGCACCGCTTTCCGTCCTCCTTCGCAGTTTCCTTGCACATTTTGCAACCATACAAGCTGAATCGGAAGCTGATGTGCTTTCCTCAATGCAGGAGAGTCAGGACTGGGCAAGACGACACTCATCAACACCCTCTTCGCTATTGAGATCTGTTCGCCGAGAAATTACCGTCAACGGTGAGTCGACGCTTCCTGCACCATCTCGATCATGTAGGGCTGCATCTTCGAGAAGGGAGACTGACGAGAAGATCAAGATTCGCCAAGCAGCTGGATAAGACTACGGAGGTGGAGATTATCAAGGCGGACTTGGAGGAAAGGGGGTTCAACATCAAAGTGGGTGAGAAACCACCGAACTGCTCCGCTCCTTAACGCGAGCGGACGGTCGAGTGAGCTGAATGCCATTGTATTACTAGTTGACGGTGATCGACACGCCTGGCTTTGGAGATTATGTGAATAATCGGGACAGGTGGGTTTGTAAGGGGTCACAAAGGGCTGAGCTGATGGGACATGTCGCTCTCGCTATCGACCTCAAAACCCCCTACATTACCCACGCTCAATGTCGTTCTCCTCCATGTCCATCACGTCATCGTCAATGTAGCTGGACACCCATCATCGACTTCATCGACGATCAGCATGAATCGTACATGCGCCAGGAGCAGCAACCTTTCCGCAGGGATAAGCAGGACTTGCGGGTACATGCGTGTCTATACTTCGTCAAGCCATCTGGTCATACGTGAGTGTTCATTTCGTCCATCGAGCAGCTCTTTTCCTACTAGATGACTGGAATGATGCAACCGCTGATTGAATGGCACAGTTTGAAACCGCTCGATGTAGAGATCATGAAGCGTCTCGGCACCAGAGTCAACCTCATCCCGGTTGTAGCGAAGGCGGACACGATGACTCCGGAAGACCTACAAAGCTTTAAATACCGGGTGCGTTTTGCCCTTTACGTTCTGCATGTGTTGGCTGATCTTCCCCTGTCCAGGTCCGGGAAGTCATCGCCGCGCAGAATATCAAGGTTTACACGCCTCCCATCGACGCAGAAGACGAAGCGGCAGCCGAGCATGCGCGATTAATGCAATCTGTCATGCCTTTCTCGATCATCGGGAGTGTCGACGACGTGACGACGCCGGATGGAAGGGTGGTGAAGGGGCGGGAGTATCTGTGGGGTGTTGCCGAAGGTATGGATCTGTACCCATCTTACATTGTTCCGCTTTGACACTCTCCAGTGGCGAACGAGGACCACTGCGACTTCACAAAGCTCCGCTCCCTTCTCATCCGAACATACATGCTCGACCTGATCAGCTCGACCGAAGAGAGCCATTACGAGCAGTACCGCCTCGCCCAGATGGAGACGCGGAAGTTTGGCGAACCGAAGGTGAAGAAGCTCGACAACCCGAAGTTCAAGGAGGAAGAGGAGATGTTGAGGAAGCGGTTTACGGAGCAGGTCAAGCTGGAGGAGTCGAGGTTCAGGCAGTGGGAGCAGCATGTAAGCGAGCGAGGCGAGCTTGAGGAACCTCGCTGACCAATGGCGGACAGCTTATCGCGGAGAGAGATCGGTTGAACAAGGATCTCGAGCAGGCCCATACGTCAATCAAGGCGCTTGAAGTGAGTTGGCTCCGTGGTTGCGATCTACCTGCTTACATCTCGCAGTCCGAACTTGAGCAGCTTGCAGCTTATCACCGACAAGGCGGAACAGTCGGGCGTCGCTAAAGGTGTATCTCTGCTTATCTCGATACCATTTCATATGGTTTCTATTGCTCCTAAGATATACCCCTGCATGATCCTTTGAATTGTCGCATATATCTTATGGACGATAATATCTCTTGTGCTTGTTGCTGTGCGTCCACGTAGCGGAGGACAATGGACACTGAATCAAGACGGGCAAAGGCAGATACTCAAGTAGCTTGATCAGATGAGGATCTCATCTTGGACAATCCCTCACGAGAGCGAGGGCGGAAGCTGGATCAATCCATGTACCCGTTCATGCGTATTCCCGAACCATACCCAAGCGGAAGGAGGTTCCAGCCCGTCTTGTTGGCCAAATTACCTTTCCACGTGTTCAAAGCTAGCCTGATTACGGACATCCGGATCGCCGATATCCGGTTTGACCAAAACTTTCAGAATTCTTCTGCATCAAACCACCTCTACACCATGTCGTCCACCCCATACAGTCCTTACCTGATCTGTCGATCTTCATCCTACCGTTTACCAACGCCTTCTTCAAAATCCACCACCCCGTTCTTCTCCACGACCGATGCAGATAACCTTTTCTCACCCGACCGACCACCGGAAACACCTCATCTCTCCAACACCTTCATCCTCGGTACTCGAAAATCGAATCTAGCATTGATCCAAACCCATCTCGTAGTTTCTTCACTCTCTGACTTCCACCCCTTTCTAGAATTCTTGGTGGAATCATTGACGACAGTAGGTGATCGGAACCAAATCACACCTCTACAACTGTTAACTCCTTATTCACAACAACAACCTGCTAAATCACTTTGGACCGATGAACTTGAAGCTCGACTGACGAATGGCCATTTCGATTTACTCGTACATAGTTTGAAGGATGTGCCGACGAGTTTGAAGGAGGGTTGTGAGATCGGTGCGATGTTGAAGAGGGAAGATCCGAGGGATTGTTTGGTTGTCAAAGCGGGAGAGGAAGAGAGGTTTAGAAGCCTTGAGGATTTGCCGGAGGGGAGTGTTGTTGGGACGGGGAGTGTTAGAAGGGTTGCTCAGTTGAAGAGAAGGTTTCCGGGTTTGAGATTTGAGGATATGGTGGGTTAAGCGGTCGAGCCAAGCGAGACTTGAGTCAAAGGCTCACTCTTTGTTTCCATTTGGCTTTGTAGCGAGGTAACCTGTATGTCTATCTTACTTTGGTTTGGCGGGTCTCATAGCTGAATTCACGTCGTAGGAACACCCGCCTGACCAAACTCGATTCCCCAACATCCACTTACTCCACCCTAATCCTCGCAATATCCGGCCTAACCCGTCTCGGGATGGCTCACCGAATCACCTGTCCCTTAAACTCGCCAACATTGTACCACGCAGTAGGTCAAGGAGCACTCGGTGTTGAGATCCGTTCTGGCGATTCACGAGTCCGAGAGGTACTCCGTGGTGTTGGGCATTGGCAGACTGAATGGCGATGTGGTGCTGAGCGGGCATGTCTGAGGGTTCTGGAAGGAGGGTGTAGTGTCCCTGTTGGTGTTGAGTCGGAGTTGGAGGAGTTGGAAGAGGACGTGGAAGCGGAATTGGATCAAGAAGATTTCGTACCGCTCGAACCGGATTCGCCCATGTTGTGGTTCTCGGGTATACTCGATCCGACAACACCCCTTCCTACGTCTTCTTCAACCTCCCTTCCTTCGTTGACCACACGGAGAGCCCGACTTACACTGCGAACATGCGTTACATCCCTCGACGGTTCTTCACAAGTCATCCATTCTCCACCAGGCATAGTAGTCGGTTCATATCAACAAGCAGAAAGATTCGGTGAGATCTGTGCTTTAGCCATTCAGGAGAAAGGTGGGAAAGAGATACTTGAGGAAGTTGGAAGAGTTCGGAGGGAGAGGGAGAGGAGGGATCTCGAGAGGGCTATAGAGAAGAGTCGAGCTGAAGCCTCGGGGAGTAAAGTCCCTCGACCGGGTTTGGGCAGGGGACAGAGGGTTTCGATGTTGAGGCGGGGAATCGGGCTTGATGGGGATGATAGTGGAGGAGGAGGAGGTGGTCTAGCGAATGGGCAGGTGGATGAGAGGTTGATGGAGGGGGAGGAGGATGGGGGATTAGAGGGGGATGGGAGACATCGAGGGTTGGATGGGTTGATGAGGGATTTGACGGGGACATGGTTGAAGGACGGAAAAGGGAATGGGCATCGGGAGGGGAACGAGGCTGGGCCTTTTTGATGCCGTTTAGATTCTAGAGGAGTATTATAAGCCTGCATGCTACATATGGCCACAATCAGAATGTCGATCACTATTCAGCGAGACTTCTCGATAGCGGTCTCGTCGACGGTCCTCCTTGTTCACCTTGTATGGCAAAGTCGAGGAGGTTAAAGCGATTTGTCTGAGCTTCGTGCATAATGTCCTGCTTCCTTCCCTGCGTTCAAGCTATACTGCTCTCAAGAACCCATCCTCCCGCTCTTAAGAAGCCATCCTCCCCACATCAAGTCATCGTTACGATGGCTGCACGTCGGCCATCATTTGCCACACCTGCGATTGGTCGGTCCATTCCAACCACAGATCGGGCCCCGCATCACTCACCATCCATCCGCCGATCAAGCGTTCTCTCGCATTCACAAAGGTAACCTTCGAGAAGTAGCACATGATCCTCCCCAGAAGCACACTTCTACTCAAGAACAGCTACAACACTCTCCGTTACGCACCTCTGATTAGTCGTATCAGCTCGTTACGCAAGATGGCTTCAATCGTTTCGGACGTTAAGGAGGTGGAGGTTATGGATGATAGTGAACTCAAGGATGGGGAGAAGTGAGTGGATGCACAGCTTCAGATAGGAGTCCCTACGGCTTTTGAGGTGGCAGACGGTGGGAGCTGAGGAGCTGACTCGCTCCTTTTCCTAATAGGAAGGCAGTCGACTTCGCAGGCGGAAAGATCTTGGTCTCAAAGATCAAGGGGCAAGTGGTGAGTGATAAATACGCGTGTCCAGCTGCGAGATCGCTGACTTGTGAATAGTACGCTACTTCAGCCTTCTGCACACATGTATGACATCCTTCACCCATACGTGAACGTTCGCTGACTTGACCCGTAGTACGGCGCACCGCTTGAGAGTGAGCAGCGTTCCCGTCTCTCAGCTCAAGAACTTACGGTCATGTAGAGGGCGTCCTTTCCCATGATGGCCGGATCGTCTGCCCATGGCACGGAGGTGTGCCCAAAATCTTCATTCACCCAACATACTGCTGATCCCGCCTAGCCTGCTTCAATGTCCATACCGGCGATATCGAAGACTCCCCAGGTCTCGATTCCCTCTGGTCCTTCGCTGCAACGGTCAAAGACGGCAAGATCGTAGTGAAAGCCAGCGAGAAGGAGGTGAACTCCAAGATCGGTCGGATCGTTCCGAAGGATCGGACTGGTAAGGAACTGACGAAGGAGACTGTTGTTATTGTTGGTGGTGGATCGGGAGCGATCCATACAACCGAGAGTCTTCGGATGGTGAGTCAGGCTCTCAGTGGAGTAAGAAGGCTGATGGGTTGGTAGAATGGGTACCAGGGTGATATCGTTATGATCTCCGAGGAGAGCTATGCGCCTGTGGACAGGTCGGTCCCGCTGCCTCAACACAGCCTATGCCAGCTGATATTTCTCCTCATCTAGGACTAAGCTGTCTAAAGCCCTTATTGATGACGCCTCGAAGCTTGAATGGCGAAAGCCGGAAGAGCTGAAGAGCGATTTCGGTGTGGACTTCCGGCCTAGTACGGTAAGTACATCATTCCCGGAGGATCTTCCCTGCTGACGGTAGTAGGTTGTGACCGGAGTCGACACCTCCGCCAAAACCGTCAAAACATCCGACGGCTCGACCGTCAAATATGACCACCTCGTCCTCGCTCCCGGTTCCAAGCCCAAGAAAATCCCGATTGAAGGCTCCGATCTCCAAGGCGTCCAAACTTTGCGAACGGTTCAAGATACCAAAGCCATCACTTCAGCAGTCACAAAGGAGTCCGAGATCGTCATCATTGGGACTAGTTTCATCGGGATGGAGGTTTCGGTGGCTCTGATGAAGAAGGAGCCGAAGAGTGTTACGCTCGTTGGGATGGATGAGGTGCCTTTTGAGGCGATCTTGGGGAAGGATATCGGGATTGCTATCATGGAAGTGAGTTGGCAGACTGGGCGAGGCTGAGGTGGAGAATATGAAGAAGCAGGGGATCAAGTTTTACATGAAGGCTGGGGTGGAGAAGATCCTTCCGACTGGTGCGTGGCTCTTTTCGTGATCAGTATTGTCAGATTGACGATGAGCTCTAGATGGCAACTCGAAGCATTGCGGCTCGGTCCAGCTTAAAGGCGAGTCCCCACTCCCAGCCAACCTCGTCATCATGGGTACCGGTGTTTCCCCATCTACAGGCTTCCTCGAGGATTCCGGCTTCTCGCTTGAGAAGGATGGCGGTATCGCTGTTGACGAGTATCTCCGAGTTAAGGGGCAAACGAATATCTATGCTGTTGGGGATATCGCGCATTACCCGCAGTACCCCGACAAGCAGCAGAGGAGGGTGGAGCACTGGAACGTTGCAGGTAACCACGTTAGTCCGCCTGTCATCAACCACGGACTTCCCAAAACGATAGCTAATGGGCAATTCGTAGGGTCGGGAAGTCGCGCACAATATCGCACGACCGAACGACCTCGTCGCATACACCAAAGTCCCCATCTTCTGGTCCTCCATAGGCAAAGGTTTGCGATATCTTGGCACCGGCGGCGGCTTCGATGATATCTACAACGACGGTAGTCCAAACGAATTGAAGGTGCGTCAATCTTCTTGTCCTTCTCACCCCAAAGCGCAAGAAGACTGACGGGTATCGCCCATAGTTCATCTCGTACCAAGCGAAAGAAGGTAAGATCACGGCTGTCGCAACGATGCAGCGGGACCCATACGTCGCGAAGGCTTCGGAGTTGATGAGGTTGGATATCATGCCTTCATTGGCGGAGATCAAGGCGGGTAAAGTGAGTGTGACAAGGTTGAGCTTGTCAACGGTCGCGGCTGACCTGGGTGGGCAGAACATCTTGGACATCCCGTTGATCGCTGCGGCTTGAACAGGAGGAGTGTTGGGGAAATAAGGGGAAGCAGTTCTGCAGCTTACGTGGTGGCAATTGTCATCATCATGCATTCATACGGTGGAAACTTTGAAAGCCATCGTTCCGTTTAGCTGAATCTCGTCGCACAACAGAGAGTTAGTCCCAGTCGGCGGCTCCTAAGAGCTTAAGGATGAACTCTGCCACGCTTGTCTTGCCAGACGCGACTGAGCTGTTTCTTCAATTGTTTCGCTTTCACCTTTCTTTCACACTTCGCCTCCCTCTCCGTCATCCAGCCATTTTTTGGAATGCCGACCTCGCAATGTCAGCACTATCCACCAACAGAGCTCGAGACTATTACAAACAAGGTACACGCCAATATGCAGAAGGCGACTACCCGAACTCAATAGCTTCTTTTGATCGGGTACGTTCCTTCCCATCACTCCGTCCATCTACTGGGAAGATAAAGCTGATGCATGGCTTTCCTAGGCGATCGCTCTGGGTGATAATGGTCTGAATTATGTGATACTTGATGGGAAGGCTGCCGCGATGAATAAGGTCGATGAGTGGAGGAAGCATGCTTATGCGGTTGCTGTTAAGCTTTGTAAAGATTATGGGAAGGAGGGGAAGAGTGCTTTCAAGGTGGGTTCATTTAGGATCTCTCGCATACAGATCCCTCCCATATCGTGTCCTTCTGTACACGATCCTTCAGTCATTACGAGCTGGATTTCTGGACTTCCTGCTTAGACTTCCGCTTCGTGGCAGGAGGTGTTGAGGGTGATCGGATCGGCATGCTTACTGGAATAATCTGATAATACTTGTTTCGAGCAAGCACACCCTGGTCTGGCTCTTTCCTCTCTCACCGCTGTCTGGTCTCCGCCTGTCCGCTGCGAGTTGGGCTGACACCTCATCAGCCTTGGTACCGTAAAGCCGATATCCTCCGCTGCATGAAGTCGTACGCCGCTGCCCTCGAAGCGCTCGACAAAGCCGTGTCCCTCGCTCCTCCTCAACCTCCCTCCGTCCGCCAAACCCTGACCAAACTCTATGCACTGATCCTCGACGACCGCTCCGACACAAACCGACGTCGACTCGCTCGCGAGACGGACGATGCTCGAAGACAGGCTTTACTCGACGCCGCCCGAAGTCAGGCTAAAAAGGCCAAGTCGAACTACATTCACCTTTTGCCGCGGGACGTGCTTGTCAGCATTGCTGAACAAGGGGTGGCGGTGAAGATGGGAATGGTGTGCAAGAAGTGGAGAGAGGTCGTTTGTTCCCAGCCGGGTCTATGGAATACCCTCAGTATTGGCAAGGGGAGGGCGGTGGCTAAGGCGAAGATTTGGATGGAGAGGAGTCAAGGACGGATCAAGCAGCTCAAGATCGAAGAAGGTTTCGACGCCAGTTGTCGGACGCAATTACTGGTGGAAGTGCTCGGCGAATGCTTGCGACAAGTCAAGAGCTTGATCTTGATCCTGAAGGAACCCAAAGGAGTGCTGGAGGAACTGCAGGGCCGATTCGGTCAACTTCGACAACTAGTTCTGAAGTTGGACAAGAACGGCGGTCAAGCTCATCGAAATCGTCCTGCGTTGCCTGACCTGCGCCTGAGTCCGCCTTTCGCTCATTCGCTCCGTCATGTCGAGCTTGAGGATTTTTGTGTGAACCTTCCGTTACGATACCCGAGGCACCAGCCGGGTGCCCGATGGATCTTGGCATCAGCGGAAATTCTTCGTATGTCTGGGTGCACAATCGAGGGTGACCGAGGCGAGCCCATCGACGTCATGCAATTGAGTCCTGCCGCACTGGAAATCGAATTCTCCCATACACACTGGCGGAACCCCACCCAAGCGTCTCAACCGGTGCAGGAAGAGAAGATGCTAGAGCACAAATCCCTGACATCGTACAAGGAGACCGGCGAGATCACGACCATCCGCTTCAAACATCTGAAGACTCCGAATCTTACCTCCCTCGATTTCGGGTCCAGCAACTTCCCCTCGAACGTTGGCGTACTGAATCAGATTCTAGCTCCCGGTCTAGCTCTCGCACTGCCGAATCTCAGCTCTCTCGACATCGGGAGATGTGCCCTTGAGCAGGTCCGTCTCCTCGCCGTACTCGCCTGTCTCCCTCGCCTTAAGTTTCTCAACGTTTCTTTCTGCTGCCTCGACAATGCATTCCTTGCCGCACTGGAACGAAAAGATGGACAAGAGGACCTCCTACCGCATCTCACGGCTCTGTCGATCGCAGGTAATAATACCATCACGGCAGGGGCGGTCAAGGATTTGGTCGACTCGCGACTTCCTCCCGCTTTACGCAGGATTCCGCAGATTCGAGCTCCGCCTAAGCGGACATCATCCTTTTTGCCCAGCGCTCCGAGCCAATCTCAACCGGTCACAAGCACTCCATCAGAGTCCGACCCGTCGCCATCAAGCACTCAATCTCCGTTGCCCAGTATCACTTGGCTCAACCTCGATTCATGCGAGCGGATCGATCACGCTGCAGCAAGGTTCTTACTAAAGAGGGTCCGATTCGTTTCGAACGTCTTTGGTGCCATTGCGTACGATCGCGTTCGCGGCAAAGGGGCGTGGGCGTGGGATGGGGATTGGACGGAGAAATGCGGTAATGGGGAAGAGAATGTCTGTCAGCTGAGGAAAGTGCCGGGTATGTCGTCAGTCCGAAATCAGTGGGAGTTAGCTGAAAGTTGCGGTCGTAGGGACCAGCGACAAGTGGTTTGTCAAGCACATATGCGAGAAGATTGAGAGGGAAGATGACGACGAGGTGGGTTGGGAATGGTCCAGCCAGAAGTCGAGGTCGGGATAAGTGAATGTCGAAGTCGGTGTAAAGAGGGACTGCAGACTGAATAATGTCATCCTTTCGCTTCATCCTTTCTTCCAGATCTCCCGTCACTCCTTTCGCAGGTCTGACCCTGCTCAAGATCCGCTGATCCAGTATCATACTGATTGTGAACGCAAATTGCAAGCAATCTACAGCAAAACCAAGGCGCAAGATGAACAAGCCTTCCGGGTTTCTGGGCGGTGCGAACGGGGTTGATAGACCGCTTAATCCGTTTAATATCGATCCACCTTCACCTGATGTGGGTACCGCATCCGTCTTCTCACTACACATGCCGAGGATAGTCGGACTGACGTGAGGAGCAGGGTAAGGAGGATGATATACCTGGTTACGTCAAGCGTTTCGGCGCGTATGTAAGTGATTCATGAAAGCGAGACGAGGTTTGAAATACTGATGACCAGGTTAGCATACATTGTGAGCTCGTAGCCACCAAACAATTCCGCCAGACGAAAAGGGCTGACATGTATATCGCTAGGACGGAAGGGGTGTTGTAAGTTCCGTTTCATGATCACTGGTACCGCGGAGCTGAGGGTTGGTTCTAGTTTGCCAGCGGGAACTCTTCTACCTGAAGGAGCGAGTTTCGCAATGCAAGCGACAGTTGACTTCGGTATTCACTTCCCAGTGCGCCCGCTTCCAGTCGTCCGGTTGAGATCGCTGACAAGAAATGGCCAATCGCAGAAAGGGACTAAAGTTCCAGGGGGCTTCTTACTCCCAGTGAGCCTTTTGCTTCATGATCAGCCTAGAATGCCGAACTGACTTGGAGGTGTTAGGTGTCCGTTGTGGAAAAGAAGAAAGAGGAGGAAATTCATCCGCAGGAGAATCCGATTTGCTTGATACAATAGAATCGAGAATGTATAATTGCTCACGAATGGCGGCTGTATTTAACTTGTGGTTTATGCTGATATTTTGGAGGTTCGTCGAAGTACCGCCTGACTGAAGGCGGAGAAGGGTTTCGGCCTGTCTCGTCGCACTATTAATAAGCCTGTGAAGTGGCGGGCGATTGTTCATATCCAACTGGTGATGGAGTTCGAAGTAGTGATAACGAGCCAACGCTGATCATTTCCTCTTGTTCACCCTCGAAATTTCTCTCACCAGATTAGCAACCCTTTCATATACTATAAACAGGAGCACCCCCTACAAAGAGAAACTTTTCAAGCTAGCAGGCCGCTTAAGATGAGATGGCTCTTCAGAGCGTCATTGCGATGACCGTCCCCATGATAAGCACCACCCCACCCACACCCCAAGCCCCAACCCCCTTGGTCCCTTTCGAAGTATACGCCTCCGACCTATCCCACCACAACAATCAGCCCCAGAATCCCATCAGTCGAAAAAGGTCAAAAGCCGGAGGAGCACTCACGTGAAGTACGAGCTAGCAGATTGGATGTACGATTCCGGTAAAGTGATATTGATCTTCACTCCACCTCTACGACAAGTATCGATCCCATACTCTATCGCGTAAGCTGCGTCCGGGGCGGAGAGGCATGTCTCGGGCAGGCAAAGGGACATCAGGTTGATGTATTCCTATCTCCGATGTTTGGTCAGCCTACCATACTTGCACCAAAAATGGGTGGTGGAGGATAGGTAGAGTTGGCTGTCAAGGAGGTGATGCAGGTGTGAGAAGACACTCACAGGTAACTCGCAGTTTCGAGAGATGTAGACTGCTCCGTTAGTGTTTCGTCCGGGGAGGTTCATAGTGCTCGTCGCTTCGGTTGTGCATTTGAGCCAACATTCTGCGAGAGGGAAGTGTAGGTCAGCAGGAGTAAGTTTGAGGAACTAAACAGGTTGATCCGATTGGCGGGTTTGAAGATTTCGTAAAGCGGGGTCCTTGTCGAAGCAGAGAGGGGAAAGAGATAGTGTTTGGGGGGGCGGGGAGGGGGAGGGTGACTTACCGGATGGCTGAGTGAGTGGTTTGAGATGATATTGCGAAGCTGCTGAGGCGAGTGAGAAGGGGAGGAGAAACAGTGTTGCTACGATGACTAGAGTTGAGCGAAACATCGTCGGGTGCGTTGAAGGTGTCTCTCAGCTGGATTTGAAGGGTGTGAGAAAGGTGTAGCTGGTGTGGTAAGCTTTTGAAAAGCCGGCGTCAGTAAGACATGAGTAGAGATGCATCGGGGACATGGCGCGGACAATAGCAAGACGTCGAAACAAAAGGGAAACGCCAAGGCACGGAACACAATACAATGCATGACGTGGCCGGTTGCCCCCTTTTTGTTACCGTCAGACATTACAGCACAGCCGTGAGAGTTCCTGATCGTCACTATCATCTTCTACGAAACTACAGGGGTGTCACGAACGGAGGAGCTAACGCCGAAACCCCGTCAGCGTGGCAAATCACTCTCCTCTGACTTTTCGACCTCCATATGGATCCATGTCCTGATATCTAGACCCAATGCATAGGTACAGCCCTCTACTCTCCCCTAG
>JAABUH010002078.1_pt1 | contig 20067 bp, 20 predicted proteins | sample 5559121 | NCBI WGS metagenome assembly JAABUH01 (sample SAMN10711871, study PRJNA513364) | rock metagenome | isolation source: Antarctica rocks | place: Antarctica: Victoria Land, Battleship Promontory nord | collected 2015-12-28
CGGCTGTGCCGTCTTTCCTTTTGCAACGGATGCGATAATGCAACAAGGCTGGCGGATGTATCAACCACGTGTCGAAAAATTACGAACGGAATGTCTTGTGGTATGTTTGTATGCTCGGGGGCTAGGCTAACGTGCAAAGAAGTTGACGAATGTATCAGCGAGCTATCGGAATGGTACGATTGGGATATCTGTATGTCTCTAGGCTGGGGCCTCGCTGGCCGCCCTTCAACCGATATTGTCCATCGGTGCTTTTCTTTAATTCCTGCATCTTAGATCTCTACAATGCTGAAAGCGGGCAAAGAGCGTAACGCTCACTAGCTTCTTCCGCATGGAATTTCGAATTAGAAAGGATATTCATTGAAGCCGAGCAAGCAGTCAAGTGAATCACCAATAGTGATTCCATATCCGACTTCTCTTTCTCCCATAGCATTGCGGAGCACTTCCTCTATTCTACTACACAAGGACGTCCCTGGGTACCCTTCCCTTCAAGACTTTCGACTTCCCACTTCCCCGCCGCTTCAATGAGAGTTATAGGATTTCGCAACGGCGTTTTCATCTACGGAATCTCCTTTGATCTTCGAACGTGACTCACGCAATTCGCCTCTTTAAGGCAACGATACAAACATTTCCAATGCTACTGTTCAGTCCATACACATAGCCTCTAAATTTTCAGGGGATCTCTTTCTCCGTACTCTATCCCGCCATTTTATTTTTTGCCCCCTCCAAGACCCTATCGTAAACATATCAATGGAATACGCCCCTTCTACACAGCCATTCACCCCCCTCTCACTAAGGTACCATCTTCGTCCGAGCGTAGGTAGAACCAAAATTTAGCCTTCCCTCGTTTCCTTTTCCATTCTCCTCCTCCATGCCCCCCACATTTACCCAGCCTTCCCTAACAGCCAATTTCCCCCAGTCAAAAAAAAGCCAAAAACATACAATAGAAGGGATTCGCTGGTCGTCACCGACCCAACTACTAGTCTTCCGATCACCAGCTTATGTATGGCAGAGCGGACGGGATGCCCAGTTTTCTTGCACCCGGATTTGTGTGCGCGGTACCCGATCATCCCCAATACGGTTTAGCCGGGCCTCCCGCCGCTTGAACCTCTTCCTCCCTCTTCCCTCAGCGACTGAACTGGAGCCCTTTCGCCGCTTTTTCTGGATGCTTCAACCAGACATCCACAAACGGCCTTCTGGCGCACGTTGCGTCCTGGCTGTGCCAACATGTGTTTTCAGGCTGCCCCCCCAATCTCCCTTCCTTTCTGTCGTTCCCGCGTCCCTCCCATTTCCCCTCGAACCTTTTTACCCCAACCGATCTTCTCGTGGTTCCTGTTCATTACTTCTGAGGCGAGCAATTCTCTTGCTAGCCCTCGCCGTCGTCGTGTGTGTACAGCATTATGGCTCGTCGACGTGACCGTCCACTTCGCAACGTTAAGACCGCCGCGTACTATGTGGAGAAAGGCCGGCGGAAAAACGAACATCACGACCTGCGAGGAGTGCTGGCGGCGGCTACGCAAGCGAAACTGGGAACGACCGAGGGGACATGGACACGGTGCGTTACGGCTTCAATGCCCCGGTGGTTCAGGATTCATGTTGACTGAAGAACAGGTTCTGCGAGCATCTTGGGGAAGATCCTCACGATTATCTTGCACGGGCGACAGCAGAGTCGATTACATCCTACTTAGAATGGTACCTCGACCAAAGCGATATCAAAAGGCAGATATGCATTCAAAATAAGTTCAGGATGATACAGATGCTGTATCGCTACCAGGTCGGACATTCAATGGACAAAGTCGTCAATGAGGAAGTCATGAAGGTTTGTGCCTGATAGACACCCTGCGTCGCTCGCCCTCCTGACTGAGCAACATGTGCAGTCGATCAAAACTCAGCTTAGGTTTTCCCACGCCTTGGACGTGGGGACTCCGCATAAGCCGGTGATGGAAGTCCCGGACCTGTTCGCGTTCCTGCATTTCTTGTGGAACGACGACCCCCATCGGTTTTCTCACGAAAGAGAAAGGGTTCAGTTTTCGCTATTTCTATTGCTATGCGCCTACACGTCATCACGACCGGGCGCCTTGGTTGAGAGTAGCGCAGATGGTATCAGAGGCTCTGGCGATGCCTTGCGCTACAGAGACGTCAAGTTGACCTTGATCCGAAATCCGGTGGCAGGGGAGAAGGACGTGTTGGTACTGGAGATCACTCTACTTTTGATGAAAGGGAAGAGACACATGAAGGAACCGTACGTTCTACGCCGCGCTGGGGCTGACATCGTTGGCTGTGAGCTAACGATCGATAGCACTACTTATGTTTTACACGAACAAGATGACAATCTGGCCCTCTGTCCGGTGTTGCACTTTCTCGCCCTCGCTTTCTCCGACAACGCCTTCAAGGCTCCGGACCTCGATTGTCCCGAGGCAATCTATCAGATGAAGGTTCCGGAACCACGGCAAGCCATAGAGCTTGAGTGGGATGGTGAAATACTGAACAAGTGCATTTTCCGAAGAGCAGAGAAGGGGGTTAGTGGGATGAAAATCTCGGATCGAGTTTTGCCGTACTATTCCATTAGCAAGCACTTCAGGAAGGCCGGGCAAGACGCAGGGTTCCGCGAGAACTTAACACCGTATGCCATTCGCCGAGCCACAGGCAACGCTGTAAACAGTATTTATCACCATCGTGGTCTATTCTTTGGCCGTGTTTGCTAATGCAGTCCAGGTGGTGCGACGGAAGCCGTCCGTAACCAGGTCATGGGCCATTCCCGGGGAGAGGTGTTCAAACATTACATATCCCAATCGGTCAAATACGACGTTCAATCTGCTTATCTTGGTATCGAGCCGAGGGCTCAGCTCATCTCAGCTGCAGGGAGGATGATCCTGTCTCGAGATCGGCGCGCGCCGACCGAACTCTCGTCCCTGGAAAAGCGGGAAGTCGATCGCCAAGATCAGGTCGTTGACCTCAAAAACAAAAGAGCTCGCCTGGTTCAGTTGTGCCAGACAAAACACGTAACCCTGGAACAAGCCCGGGTCAGCGGGGGAATACTCGCCCGTAAATTCCACGTTGCCGACCAGGCTCTGAAAAACGAGGTACGATACCAGAGAAGCCAGCGCTTAAAGAAGAAAAAGGAAGAATTTTTCGCGACAATCAACGTTTTAGAAATTCAAAATCAGCTCACCGGCTCGCCTGAATACTGCGTTTCTCCTCTTCCTTCACCGTCTCAACATTACCTTTTGGAACGCACTCGCTTGGCTTGCAAGTTGTTTGAATCACCGCACTCAACTTCTCACTTAGGACAAACGGTGCTCCTGCGCCTTTCGGCTCTTCACGACCTTATACAATTATGCGCCCGCCAGGAGCCTCGGGGACCGAGGAAGGTGAACTATGAGAAGATCGAAAGTACAACTTCGGAGTCAAGCTCGTCAGAAGAAGAGGCATATCCGATCCGTTGTGCTGCAAGAACCTGTCTTTTCTGCCTGGGTAATGTGGCTCTGCCACGTCAGTATCGACAAAGAAACTTCAGCAGCGGCAACCGGCTTGCAAAGCACCTCGAGAACCAGCATTATAGGCTCTTACGCCGTGACCCCGTCTCAGTCGGTCAAATCCCGTGCCCTCATCCAGCCTGCAGCAACATACTTGAGGGTATCCCGCACTTTCAGAACCATGCAGCGAAGGTGCATGGGGTCCGGTTCACGAGGAGCTGTGGTCAGCCCGCAATGACAGACTAACAGAGGCGCGTTGCCTCTGAGAACACCGTATATAATTAAGAAGCGGGTGGTTTACTCTGAGATTTCTCATGCTAGGATCAGTTACAATGGATAGTAATAATACAAAGTTATTCATTAGAGAAGGTTGAGATCAGATGTTGAAGATACTGATTCTTCTAACCTAAGCAAGAATTATCTGTTTCACGGCAGAAAATACTTAGAAAACGATATCTTTCACGTTTCCATCGTCAAAGTCAATGCCCCAACAGCTGAATAGATCGGGTTCCGCTTATGCTCACTTCATTGATCTTTCCTCTGGAGCGCTATCAACCTCTGACAGTGTGGCTTCCGTTTCTTCATGAAGCTTGATGACTTTTCTCAAGAATCTTATATCAGTCGCCCCCAAAGCGTGGACGGACGCAGAGTCTTGCACGCAGCGATAGTTTGCAAAGGCACTATCGTCAAGTGCACTTTGAATATCAGGTCGGCGCCTTTTCATGACTTCTACTAGATTGTAAGAAGATCATCCACGATTCAGACCACTTCGCCAACCACGCAGTCACTATGAATAAATCGGACCTCGAAGTTCGAGCTGTCATTACGGAAGCACTAAAGCTAACTACCAAGCCTAATCAACTTGCCTTGTTTACTTTATGAGGATGTCAACTTTACATCTCATCTGAAATCATATTATATATCTCATGCATACGTGTCTGATGTTAGATTGTGGATCGATTTTATTCTGGTCCTTTGAAATGGCCGACAGGAGTTTATGGTGTTGCTTTTATTTACATTACACTACACGGATCGTGGCGATGGTCCTTTGATTGAGAGGGGAGAGGTGCCAGGAGGTAGTCGTTTCTCCGCTACACTTGCTGTTCTCATTGACAATTTTCTCTATGTTGATATGCCACTAGCCTTGTATGATTCTTCCTTTGGGATAGAGAAAAAGAGCACTGTTCATTACATAGCATATCTTATTTCCGTTTATTCGACTTCCAGCCTGTCTTTGAACATTTAATATTCGAAATGATCTGATTTTAATTGAAAGTGTTGTACAGAGATTCAACGCGAAAGCAAAGACGCGACTTCATCGCAATCCCCGTGAAATGCGAGGTCCAAAGGAAATTTCAGACCAGATGGTGGTGCGTCCCTGTTGATCCATACGGTGAATCCGCCCTGAGCCTTTGCGGCGCGACAGAGCACTTTCAGGTGTTTGCCGTGTCGGGTTTGGCACCCCCCCGCATTGGGGAAAGCGTGCCGGCACAGCCCCTCGCCGCTTTCCCAGTCGATAAATAATCGCCCGTCCCCCTTCGTCTTTCATCCTTCCTTTTCATCTCCCTTGTCTTCTTCGTCTGGGTTGTTTGTCGGCTCCTCTCGGACCTCAACCCTCATCTGGAACAAGTCTAATCTTTGCGATAATCGATTCTACTGGCTCAGTTAACACGTCACCCATCTCGCCGAGACTTGTTCCTTGCGGTTCTGCTTACGGTCTCCCCCGTTTGATGGCGCGCACTTGTCCCCCCAACCTCTTGAATTGCTGTTCTTCGTGTCCTTCACCTGTGCCTCCTCGAGCCATCCTGGACCTTCTCGTTTCCCTCTCTCAGCGTCCTTCAGTTTCCTATCCACAGCTGACCTTTTACTCCTCGTTCTATTAGCGTGGCAACTATTGTTCACGGGTTGCTGGGCCATCGCCATTGCCACGACAAGGGCGCGAACAAGGTGGAGCCTGCCCAGAACTACCACCTGTGCGCCAAGACCCATCGAGTAAATGCCTCACACCACCCCGAGCGTATTTCCTACTGCGCCGCCGGCGAATGGGGGGCGTGATGCTGTTGCTAGCTGTCTGTTGACATCTGCAGGAGCCTGGCTTGCGGCAATTGAGCAGCCTTGTCGAGTTCCGCTCGGCTGGGTTTGAAGCATCGGTTGGTGCTGACGTGGCAGTGGCTCGATAGAGAGGGCATGCACGTGCATTGCGCAGCACTGCCTGAATCGAGAGTTGGGCTGTGGGAGAGGTGACACCTTTCCTGTGCCGTCCTGTGCCCTCTTGCCGAACACCCTTCATCCTTGCCATCTGCAGCGAAAAGTTCCCAGCTCATGAAGGAAATTGTCTCAGTCGTGCCGATGCCGGGCCATGGACTATTGGTGGATCATCGACGATTAGCTTTAGAGGGGAAAATCCGTGCGGCCTGTGCTCTATTCAGTGTCTCGCGAGGCGTTCTGCGAGGCGTTCTGTGAGATTTGATCCATGGAGATGGACGACGATCCAGCTGACTGCTACAGTGGAGACCTTCGGATGCACATCGTCCCGAGGGATACAGCGCGTGGATTGGACGGCAAAGAACCAAAGAGGGGAAACAGGAATTATTGAGGGCTGAGCAATCCTTGAGGATTGTGTGCAGCCAAGAGGGGGCTCACGAAGCTTCAGAGGAGTAGCGCAGAGATGGTGCGGCTCGCAATAGGATTGGGTGTACCTTTGTACCGAGAGCGGTTAACGGGTCTCGACATATAATCCCTCTCTGCGCTCCCCTTTAGAATAGGCAGCGATTTCCACTGTTTTCACGTTTACAAGATCCCCTCGCAATTCTATTCCACGATGGCTGCCGTCGACATGACCTTCATCTACTTCTACCGACCACCACCGGTGATGAGCCCACGCCCCAGCCTCAAGCCACCAAGTTTGGGTAATGCTGGCGGAAAACGCACGGCGACCATACAGCGCGACAGCTTGGACAATCTGTTCAAGACGCATCGCGAAATGGAACCTTCGCTTCAAAACAAGTTGACTGAAGATACCAGAGCCGGGGATGAAGGTATTGTCGGCATTCAGCGTCATGAGAAACTTATCTAATGAACGCAGAAAACTCGGAAAGGGCTGGGAACAATCGAGTCGGCGGCGGCGGCGACAATGGCACCAATAACAAGGAAGACCTTTGCCTTCCATTCATCGAGCCTTTCGGAAGCCCCAAAAACCTTTCGTCCGAAGCCGACGAGAATACATCTCTTCCACTGAAGAAGATTGCCCAAACTCTTTCTGATGACGATTTCCTCGACATTGACGGATTTCTTCACCCCGTCTGGGGAATGCCGAACCCAACGCTCCCTACCGATGACGAACCTATGTCGGCAACGGCCATACCAGAGATTTGTGATTCCCCCAAGCGCAAGGCAGACACAGTCGATTTGGACGAAAGCGGCAGAGCCAGGATTCATGGTAACGCTATATTCACTTCAATTTCGACGTGTCTAATAGTCTTACAGAACACTCACTCGGAGTTCTCAATAACACCATCAAACCAACCTTCGGACTTAGCGATGGGTGGAACAAGAACTCAGACATCATGCCGACCAGAACGCACTTCAAGTTACCAGGCAAACAGTATTGGCTTTTCCGGGACTGGGTGAGCACAATTCGAAGCGTGAGACGCAGGGTGAGCGTTCAGGTCAGTGCGGATGTCTCGATTGTTGTGGGCACGTCTGATAAGTCTAGAAGACTCGATACTGATCGACGATACCGACGAGGACAGAACCGATATCGATAACCATGATCTCCCTGCATTGAAGAAGCATAGGGGACCGGAGAAAGCGACTCTACAACCTGTATTCAAAGTTCCTCCTGGACTCGAACTTTACTACAATCGAGCGCTTCAAGACCACAAGAATACTGCAAGCTCAAATCGATCGAGTGAGGTTGGTGACAGTCAAGGTTGGTACAGAATGTGAACCTCTAATCTTAAAGTGAAACGATGTCTGACATTCCAATAGATAACTCGTTCGTGGTGCAGGACGAGGACATCAAAAGTGGAGACAAGGGCTCCCCTAGCATCACTTCAATCGAGGACTGTGAAAGGCCGTCTGTCCACGCAAATGTTCATACCGGGTCAACGTCGGCCATGAACGATTGCGCCAGCGCTACCGCCACCAGTCCACTTGTCACCGAGCAACATCAGGGTTCTGGTGGCTCAGTAGAGGTAGAGGAGCAGGAGTGAGAAATTACGGAGATTCTCGAGAAGAGAGCGGCCGGGTCAGAAACGGAATACAGGGTACGCTGGAAAGATACATGGTTGCTCAGAAGTGAATTAGGAAGCGCACAGAGGTTGTTGAAGAAGTTCGAGGCAAAAGGCCGAGCACAGCATGGACGCAAACGGGGTAGATTCGCTCGCAAAGACATAGTTTGGTGATCGTTATATATAACGCGTCGATGTAGAATCAGTTTCCTCTCAAGCAATCGTGTATGCTCGTCACCCTCAGCCCTCACTCGTCCCCCTTTACATCAAGAATAATCGCGAGGGTGTAAGAGGCGTCTGCATCTACACGCATACCATTCTGTCCGGTTAGAGGTCTAATTATTGATGGGCAACGGAGCACCGTGTCCGAACAAGCCTCCCTTGTTCATTGCTACGGAAATCGATGAGTACCCTTCTTCATCTTCTAATCTGTAACTCCGTCGAGTTTTCACTAACACATTTCAACTCTAAGATACATGATAGGATCGTGACTTAATATTTCTGCTACTCTGGCATCGACGTGATCAACCTCCTCTTTTTCAGAGCTTCACAAGATCTTGTGGTCTCTTGCAGGTCTTGAAACAAAGCAAACAGCGTGTTTCGTTAATAAGGCCTGCAAGTGGCTCATGCGCAGGGTCATTCTGTTCACGAATATGAAGAGTAACGTCTTCTACTCAGAGGTGAGTTAACGCTTTGATATCAGTGTACTTGCACAAGCTCGAATACAATCGAGGGATTTTGATAACGCCGTTCACTCAAGCCATTCACACGTGATTGCGATCAAGCATGGGCTACATATCGAAGCTAGAATTCTTGATCATGCCCTCACCATCCCTTCTCTGCCTGTCAACGTCATATCGCCAATGCTGCTCAGTGTGGGGCTCATTTGGTATGACTGGCCTTTTCCAGCTGACGGCGAATACCCAAGCCAACGACTTGCAGGACAGCATAGTCATTGAGGGTCAACCAGTCAGAGGACAAGCCAACCAAGAGGCAATCAGAGAGCCAACTCCAAGGGTCAACTGTGAAGGCTAGCCAGCGAAAAGAGCAACCGGGGGACCAGTCAGAGGGGCAACCAGATGACCAACTACGACGGCCAACTAGGAGGAGCAAACAGAGCGTGGAGCAACTGAAGGGGGAACTGCGAGGTTCAGCCAGCCAGAGGGTTTAATGAAGGATCAATCGGAGGGGAAACCAAAGGAACGATGAGGATAATCAGAGCATCAGCCAGAGGGGCAACTAGAGGGTCAATTAATCAGTTGGAGCGTGTACCAACCAAACCAGAGGGCCAACTAGCTAGACGGCTAGCTAAATGGCAAGCAATCAGAGGGATATTCAGAGCGTCAATTAGAGCGTGGACTACTAACTGGAGGGCCAATCGGAGGGGTGGCCAACTGAAGAGTCCACCCGGGTGAGGTATAAGTACTGAAGTTATAGGGTAAACTAATCTTAGTGTTCAAATTTGTCCTCTCCACCTTTCCACTCATGTAAAGCTTTGAGCGATGTCTCCGTGTGTGAATGCGTTGGCCCAAGGATCTGTTTCCGTAGCTTGAAGCATGTTTCCATTAGTGAGATGGCCTCTGCCTCGCGGCTTTGAGACTTCAATGTATATGCCAAGTTGTGCATACTGATCAGAGTGCTGGGATGCTCTTCGCCTAACACCTTCTTTCTCGTCTTCATCACTTGCACGTTTAGCTCTTCGGCTTCTTTCCAGCGTTCTTGATTCTTGTATGTCAATGCCAGATTGTTCATACTGATCAGAGTGCTAGAATGCTCTTCGCCTAACATCTTCTTTCTCGTCTTCATCACTTGCACGTCTAGCTCTTCGACTTCTTTTCAGCGTCCTTGATTCCTGTATGTCGATGCCAGGTTGACGATACTGATCAGAGTGCTGGGATGCTCTTCGCCTAACATTTTCTTGCTCGTCTTCATCACTTGCACTTCTAGCTCTTCGATCTCTTTCCAGCATCCTTGATTCCAGTATGTCGATGCCAGGTTGGCGATACTGATCAGAGTGCTAGAATGCTCTTCGCCTAACATCTTCTTGCTCGTTTTCATCACTTGCACGTCTAGCTCTTCGGCCTTCTTCCAGCGTCCTTGATTCCTGTATGTCGATGCCAGATTGTTCATACTGTTCAGAGTGCTAGAATGCTCTTCGCCTAACATCTTCTTGCTTGTCTTCATCACTTGCACTTCTAGCTCTTCGGCCTCTTTCCAGCGTCCTTGAACACTGTATATCAATGCCAGGTTGAAATTTAATTTCGAAAAAAGCCCATGTAATTGACCAAAGACTAGCTGAATACTTTGAATTTCCTGTTTGTAGCTGATTTCGGCCTTTTCCAGCAATTTCTGTTCACGGTAGTGTTGAGGTAAATTAATATACGGAAATCTTCCTTGACGATGTAACATTGAGAATAGTTCGCTTTCAGATGAAGATTCTTGAATGCCTTTAATAATTAGCTGGATCTGACTTTGAAGGTCTACAGGTTCTAGTGAGTATTCATGCAGAATGAACCTCGCTTGTTCATCATCTTTGCTTGTTCCAAAACCGATAGTATAACACAATGCTAATTGAAGAGCTGCGTTTGATAATGATATGTGTTGAATGATTGATTTTGTTGACTCTGCAACTACAGATTTAAGACAATTGACAGTAAATTCACGTAGTCGATAGTCTGCATTATAGAACTCATAAAGTGAAGAAGAAATCTATGAACTGTTAGCATTCTTTATACAACTATTACTGTGAACTTATTACCTCTAAGACTTCGTGCTCTGTAATAGAGCTTATCTGAAGAGGCTTCGTTTCTGGCAGAATTCTATTCACTTGTTAAAGAGTTCTTTACAGAATACACATATCGACGCTTACCTATCAGGAGTTAGAAGATTAAGCAACTGCTCAAACTTTGTACATCTCGATTTGGGTTCAAAAGTCAAAGTGAACTGAAAAAATGATATCAAATTGTTCTTTGTGCTACTATCGAAGTAGTCGTTTTCTTGTATCATCCAGCAGAGCCATTTTACCAATCGATTGTCACCCTTCCAGACTTGAAGTAAGTTGTTTTCTGGCTCGTCTCGCTCGAAGCTGACAAGCTGCCCGCTTTTAAGAATCGTATCGGAAGGTAGCGGTAGATGGTCAGAGGATCCTGCTTGGAAAAGGAGCCAGAAACATAGCAACCCGAATGAGTAAACGTCCATTTGCTTGGCTTGTTCAGGTCTAAAAGATCGGTTGTGATGTTCCGGTGCATTCCAAGGCCCGATATCTGGCATTAAGATTCGATCGTTATGGCTTTGAAAACACGTAGCGAATCCAAAGTCTGCTACTTTAGCAATGATCCGAGAATCCTCTTCGAAGATAAGTATATTCCAAGGTTTAATATCTCCGTGAATTATGCCTGTATTGCAATAAGCTATTATTCAACTTGTTCGCAAAATATATTACCGTTGCGATGCATATCTCTAATAGCTAACCCTACGTCTGCACAAAGATTCAATTTATCTTCGATCGATAGATCCTTGAAACTTTCCAGCCTTGCGAAGCGATGAAGGTCTCCAAGGTGACTCTTTTCAAACACCAGAACTGGCCATACTTGATTATCTTCTGGAATATCCCAGCATATCCCTTCGAGCGTAACGATATGCCTATGTTGCCGTACCGTAGGATGACTGAGGACTACCATCTCTTGAACGATCTCTCTGAAGGGATGTTGCTGTGGACGATTGAACAGTTTGAATGCGAAGCTTATTTGGGCAGTGACTAATGACTCATTTATCCCAGCCTGGCCACCCTTTCCTATTGGACCCAGCGGTGCCTGCCATGTTATAGGTAAGAAGCGGACATGCAGTCTTTGAGCTAGGCCTAGCATAGCAATAAAGCCATAGTCTGCATATTTCTCAGAAGCAAATACTGGCCTGGCGCTTGAGCCAAACTTTTTTGTACTAGGGTCTGAGGCTAACGAGCCGATACCGCCTGACAAACCCAATGATCGATCGGTCATTTCTATCTTCTGAATGTTCACGGACAAGACGCTTTGAAAAGTTGGTGTTCGAGTAACGTGAGCTTGTAAGGAAATGCCGAGCTGCAAGCCTAGGGACTTGAAGTCAGCAATGCTTAGGAGATTGCGTGTGTGTAGAGACGTGCTTGCGTGTGTATAGTGAAATGTCGATGTTCTGTAGGTGTCCTCCTTTGGGGAAGATTGTTCTGTGTTTATTCGTGTTCCCCTCCCAAGGTCTGTCAATGTAGGGTATGAAGGACGGTACGATGTTCGGTATGTGTAGAGATTTACTTGCTGATCTATCGATGTCCTAGAATGTATTCCTTGCGTTTGCTGCTCAGTAATCGAAGTTCCCTGGCCCCACTGCCTCGTGGTCACAACCGAGAGCTGCCAGCCTGCCACCGTCGTTGACAACGTTCTTGACTGCACAGCTAGATCAGATCGCCCCTGGCTAAGTCACCAAAGTATGAGGACGATAATCGAACGGACAGAAAAGGGAACGATTTTATTGCCTTGTGTATGTAGCTATCTAGTTGTACCTAAGTATAGGCTAGCCATATGTGTACTAGTGTGAATGCCAGGCTAACAGCGTCTTTCCGAGCTTGAAGTTAACACGCAGTGGCGGTGTTTGCGCCTTGCGATAGATGCAATCAATTTTGCACAAGGCTTTTAGCCAGTGCGGTCTTTCTACAAGCCTCTGCATTTATGCATCATGATTGACTCGTGAGACCTCATTCCCTGTAAGTGCCTGCGATGTTATAGCCCACTTGCCTGTATTTGCCAGGCTTAGCCCTCGGCCTGAATGGCTTAGCCAGCAAGGCTTTGTGAGGCGGATTGTGATGCTACAGAAACCAGACAATGCTATGAATGGTTCAGAATCATATATCAAGCGTGTTGCTCCCATTCAAGCTTATACAGTGTTATTCACTCAAGAACAAGACAGGGATACCACACAACATTACTAAAGGAATATATCCCATTACTCGCCCTTGCAATGCCGGTTGTACAGACAATCAAAGACCGGTACCTCGATAAACAAAAGCTACACAATCTATTGCAGACCTTATTCCCAAATGGAGATTACGAGTGCGAAGTGCGCATTACTTCGTTCCTTCTATAACTTAAGCGTATTGACCCCGGTATTTTAGTTCAAAGACAATATAGAACCAACGATAACACTCCGTAATCTTCCAAGGAAACTCACTGAGGTGATACTCTCCCTTGTATTAAAATTCAATTTGTCAAGGTCAGTGCTGACTTCACTTAAGGCTGAGATAGAAGGAATCAAGAGTAAACCCTGAGCAATGTGTATTACTGTTCGGTGATGAGAGAGACTTTGGTGGAGATTCAGTATTTTGTGAAGAATCCATGAAAGCGTAAATTTACCCTTTCATGTTGTAGTGGATGGGCCAGGAGATGGTATTAGTATTGAGAACTTTTAGCTCCTATCGACCTTCTGTAGCTACGGAGTCGTAACCTGTTACAAAGGACATCTAAACTTCACTGAGTGCTTCTGAGTATTCAACTAGTATCAGCTCTTTTACTGCAAACTTCATCCTCTGCGCACATTTAAGTTCGCCTACTCCTGCAAGGCAAGATGAGTAATAGATGCCCCTCAATCCGAACATTGAGGCGCAGCCACCTTGATACGTTAGATAGCTTTCCTATCAGATTACTCGATTTGACAACTCCATATCACAAGTTTTCTAATCTAACATGCTTGTAGAGCCTGCTCAAGCACTGCAAAGTATGGCCAATTCCAGTGTGGGTAGACTTCTTGACGTCGGCAGTCAGTCAATACCTACCGATTTTGAGGTGCGGCGGCTCTTCCACCCCACCAAGATGCGAATCGAGAGGCTCTCGCTCCGGCGATTAACGCCAAGGTAAGTTATGAGAAGGGTAAGCCAGCTCAGTGAAGACTGCTTACATATACTGCGATGAGGATCGATAAAAGGATATTCAGCAATATACTGGAGTTGAAAGAAAACTTACCCGTAATATTGCGCCAGCTAAAATCTTGTAATTCAGGAAAATGGAACTATCTAATAGACAGCAATAGAACATAAACGAGGACCACCTTTCATTCATGTATGGAAACCAATAGCCGTTATCCGAATCTTGAGGTTTAATGACTGATAGTTGTATGGATGCAGCGTTCTTCGTCAACAGGACACTTGGGACTATATTCAACTAAGCTATCAAGCTTTCGCATGTTTAATGCGAACTTATCGGATTTTCCCACCACTTTGGGACCTCGTACGTGGCTTCGGAATCAAGTTCGAGCCAAAGGATGAGAACATTATCAACCTAGACTCCAGGACAAGTGTCACGTAGCTCTCACAAAGCTCTCCCTGTGAATGCTGACCATCTGTTAACATAACTTTAGCGACGGAAGATCTGAAGTGTGCTATAATGTTCGCTATTTCGAGAAGCACAATCGTAGAGATACGAAAGCGATCTGGTCTGAAAGACAAGTGGCCCTCTATCACACTTTCGACTTGAGTAAGCAAAGCTCCTTATGGATCCTCATACAACCATCAGAAAGTATAGAGTCTCGACTTCAAAATGTGATGCATGATATGCAGAGCCAAGATCTTGTACCTTCTGAACACTTTGATTTACACGCAATGTTCGCACTAGTCCTTGCAGCAAACTGGAGATCGTACATCAACTATCTAGAAGATCAGCTCTCAGAATTGGTGAGATCAATGAAAAGTTAGATATGTTTGGTATGCTGACTGACGTACTGATGCATCAGGATGAGAAGGCGTTGAACTCCTCAGTTGTAAACGCTTGTAAGCTCGACTATCCTGTCACATTCCGTGATGCCCAAGATCTGGAACTTGTTCGGCGAAAACTCTTGAAAGCGTCGCTGATTCTAAGATCAAGTGTGAATGTTGGACGATCCTTAAAGACACATATTGAGGAAGTTGCGCGAACCCTGCAACAAAGCAAGATTCCAGGCAGCCTTGAGGTGTTGGACCAATACGCTGCTAGCCTCGAAATGCACGCAAGAATCGTGAACGCTCTCTTGAAAAGATTGAGTGGGACCAGCAAGCTGGTATCTGATACACGTCCATGCTAAATAGAGGTTCTTTGCAGCTCACAAATTCTAGATATTCCATATGCTAGAGCACCGACGTGAAGAGATAGGTTTGACAACGGGTGAGGCTATTCGCAACGATGGCCATCACATTAAACGGCTCACGGAGCAAACGGCAGCTGCGAGCGACTTGATGGCAGATTTAACGAAAGAGATGCGCAACGATTCAAAATTTATTAAGATGATTACATTCCTGGCTCTTCTCTACGCACCAGCGTCTTTGGCTGCCGTAAGTTAGCTTCATCAGATAGGCTCTTGAACAGGCGTTGACTGCTGATGCAGACGACGTTCAGTTCTAACTTAGTGCAGGTTGAAAGGACATCAGGAGATAGAAACATGTATATGGTATTGGTATCGGATTTCTGGAAGTACCCTCTACTGGCAATTATTATGGTGATCACCACAATGACGCTAGCGTTGTGTTGGAATAAAAATTGGCCTACACGTGGGCAGAGGCTTCTCCAGCGGATCCTCTGAAGTATTAACGCAGAGTTGACGAGGGCGTATGAAATCTATTGTGCAAAGCTCTCTGTAGACTCGAAAGATGATGGTATTGGTCGCATTTTTGGTCGATCCCTTTGGTCGAGTTACTGCAGTCTATGTTCAACTGTTTTCCGAAGAAAGAGACTCAATAATGAATTATAAGGAATGAATTTTGCACCCGTTTGCGCCCTAATGAATATTCTCCTGCAAAGGCCAAATTGAAGTCGAATTGCTACAGCAAAACTAGACTAAGCATTTCGAGATGGGCATAACAACATTCTCATTGAAACCGTCCCTAATATCCTCGGGGTGAATACTTTTCCTTCTGTTCCTCCACGTAAATCGTCAGACAATATTGTACCGCGGCACCATATATATCGCCCATATACACCTTGACCACAGGTACGTACTTTTCCAGAAGCTTTGCTAACATTTCCTTCCGCGATCCCTCAATTCTTGCAGTGATCAATTTCAAAGGTGCCCAGAAGGCGATTTCCATAAGCACCATGCCAACGCTATAGTAATCAAATTCCTGACGGAATCGTACTATGGGATTTGTGCTATTGTCCGCGTATGATAGAGCATTTCCTTGATATACAGGATGCTGATACTCCATTTCGGGCCCAGATAGCGAAGAGTAAGCGTTGTCGTCATTTACACGGCTGTGATTGAAACCAATGAAATATGGGGTAGAAAGAGACGCCGCGATACTTGGAAATGCGTCTGGGAAGCAGATAATGTTGAGTGCAGATATGCCTTTGTGCAACCAGCCGCCACGGTGAAAGCTCAAAACATGCGATACCAAGACGGCCGCTAACTTATAGCGTTGCGTCAATGAAGGCTGTAGGGTCCTTGCCTCTGTCCTCTTTAAGACCGTTACAAAATTAATGGGTACTGTGTTCTGGGCTTCGGGGGGTAGTTTGTATACGATGCCAAACCGACTTCGCGTAGGTTCAGGGTAGTAGCCGCAGCATCGCAGGATGGGAAAGATGGAGACGCTTTTGCTACGCAAGGATGCTATAGCATTGACGCGTTCGAGTAGTTCGTCTTCGCGAGAGCTCCATGCCATTTCGTAGGTCAAAAATTCGATGAGAACAGGTTTGCCCTCGAGCTCTAAATTGCCAATTTGATGAGGACCTAGGTCGGACCACGGCCCCTTAATGGATTCTCTGTCCAATCGAAGGTCTTGGTTCTGACGATCTTGACGCACTATAGCAGAAGCGACACTTCTCATAGTTGCGAGACATGCAAAACGCCTGCAAATCCGTTCGGTCGATGACGAAGAGCTATCTCCATCGAGACTGTCACTTAGGGTTCCCTGGGCCAATTCCGAGGCCTCTTGAAACTGTGTAGGGTTATCCTTGCTCAGCATCGTCTCTTCCAACCGACCAAACATCATGCGACGGACAGCAAGAGGTTGGCCGTCCCAAAGCTGGTCCTGTAACTGTTGTAAGCGATAATAGAGACGGAACGCAGGCTGGCTGGAGGACGTCTTCTGCAATTCTGTTGCAATCACGCCGATTTCGGTTTGAATATTGATGAGGAGTAGCTGCAAATTTTTATACTCATCAAAAGAATGATTCACCGCAAACCAAGTAGAGCAAGGAACATTCAACGGGTCTGCATTCAACCCGACCGTCTCACTCCAGATTCTCAACCTTTCCATCTCGATCTTCAACTCTAGGTCCAGCGGTTCCACATCTGTACCCAAGGTTGAAGTGATTGCGAAAACACGCGTCTGCTGTGTCAGGTGAAATAGGAGCCGAGTGACGTCCACTGCTGAGGGTCTTTGATCTGGATCGAACTGTAGAATCTTGTCCACTATTTCAGCCAATAACCTCAGCCCACCAGACGAATTCTGTTTGCAATGTTCCAAAAACCTTTGCACGCCTGGGTTAATCTCTTTATCCCCAAAGAAAATGTAGAAGATACATGGTCCAACCTTTAGTCTTCTATCTTCAGTAAATGATTGGACTGCTGTAGGACCCTTCGCCGGCTCAACGCTGAGGTATGCTAGGATTTCGGCAAGAACACAACCCAAGGACCAAACATCACTTGCTCTTCCAATTCTTCCACGCTTGAAACCGTCCGTAATGGCCTCACACTCTGGCGCCATGTAATACCCTTCGCCTGCTTTAAACGTCGTTTGTGAGCCATCTTTCGCCATCCGCAGTTGTGAAAGACCAAAGTCAGATAATAGCAGCTTTCCATTGCTGAACAGAATATTTTTCGGTTTGATGTCATAATGGCATCCGACTTGTCGTATGTTGAGCTGGGGAAAGAAGAAGTTATGAACCGACTCGAGAGCTGAGGAGAGTCCCCATAGCGATCCGAAGATCTCGGTCTGGTTCCGAAATCCCAGTGGGCGGTGGGGGGAATTTAGAAGATCTCCTAAATCTCCGTCCGCAACTGGGAAGAGAAAATTGTGGATTGTGCCTTTCGTGAAGGCGGTTATGAGTCGGATGATATGCGGATGCTGGAGACAACGAAGGGCGGAAAGAATGCTGACCTCGTGGTCGAACTCTTTGGCCAAGGTTCCTTTGTCGTCTGGTCGTTCTAATTGTTTGCAGATTAGGTCAATATCAAGCGGTTGTGTTGACATGCTTCGGTGTTGCGTGTTTCCTAACATAGCCAGCCCGCCGACCTCGGTCAAGGTGCCTAACATATGGTGCGATCTATGTATAGTTACTCTATAGACCTTCGCAAAGCCACCTTTGTCAATGAGAATCTTTTTTAAGAATGGAAGGATGATTCGATCGTTAAGCTCACGGCGTGATTGGTTCTCGAAGAATATTGGCGCTAGAAAGCTCCACTGCCTGCGAAGGAACAGCTTGCCCTTTTCTGGATTCGAGAAATACCGAGAGATATCTGTTTCTTTCAGAGGCAGCCTTGCATCCAGCGAGACCTCGGAAAATTGATCTTCCTTGATGAACCGCGTAATACTTCGAATATCTTGGACAGCCGCCAGTGTAGCGAACGTTTTAAGACCTCCATTAAGGACTCTTTTTACTGTCTCATCGATGAGGTGAAACTCGAGGTCATGTTGTTCCAGAAGCTCGAGTACTTTGTCGTGAGTGAACAAAGCTTCGAGTTTATTGAAAGGGACGAATGGCTTGTGCTCGAAATTCTCGTGCTCGAGAGTGCCAAGGTCGGACGCAATATCCGCCATCATAACCTCACCTATGGGCAAAGAAAGGCAAGGCGAATACAAATTAAAGAGAGTGCGAAAATTATACGTTGGCGGCTACTCAATGAGCCATTTTGTTTCACATGTGCGCAGTCCGATGGGGAGAACATCACTTGCCTTCATTTGCCTTCATTTGCCTTCATTTGCCTTCATTTATCTCAGCCATCATAGACCTGTAAGAAAGGCAGCGGCTACACGCCCCGAGGCTGTGCGGTCAGCCCTCCGGCCGGCGTACTAAAAGGCACTATTGCGTCCACTTGTGCGTTGGCACACTGCGGAGGCCGCTGATTATATACTTGGCTTTGTACAGAAGGGCATCCGGCCTAAAACCGGTCTTGGGTTCCAAACTCGTGAATTCAGATTTGATTTATACTAATTGTGCTGGTTTCGAGAAGTTCAACACGGCAGATGGTCAAAAGCGACCATCTGTAATTACTAGAGAGTATGGTATCCGGGGGCCGGCTGATCGAGCTGACCACGGCTGAGTCGGGAATTTATAAGCCAAGGGGAGCCTATTTAACCCCCCCCACCTCCCATTTCTAGCGCACAGCCTTTCACGCTCCGAGGGTCGGTGGAAAAAGTCGTTAGACACCAAATTAAGCGATCCCCGCCAAACACCACCAAAAACACATACTAATCTATGGAGAAATCCATCAATTTTCTACTATTCTGTCTTCTAAAACTGAGTAGAGTATCCATTTCGCTTCCAGCACTGTTGCACCCTATCGTGCCAATTTGGCTTGCCTTTTTTGACCCCCCGAGCATCCTTTTTACCCTTTGGGCTACCCAAAATGCACTCATTGACCTCCTCCAAAGTAATCTTCTTCCACTCCTGTTCTATGGCCTTTCGTAGCTGCTCCGAAGTCGTGCATTTATGACGTTTAACGCGTGACTTCAGTATACGCCATACGTTTTCTATAGGATTCAAATCAGGTGAGTTAGGAGGCCAATTTTCGATAAATTCCAGCTCCATTTGCACCTTCCTGAATCGAGCTATGTTTTCTTCTGAACGCGTACCGTGTGAGCCGTCGTTATTCTCCTGAAACACGAATTGATCTCCTGCTGATTTTACTTCTTCCTTTCTAGCTTTGACAATAGGTAAAATCTCGTTGACGTAACGTTCTTGAGTCATAGGTCCACCCATCTTGTATGTCTTCTTTCTGATCTTTCCGTTCTTCTGCTGATAATCCTTCTCTTCTGTGTACCCGTAGAACATCAGCTCACTCTTGTAATCGACTCCTATCATAGCCCATACACTGAACTGAGTATCTGCAGTACGTCGACGTTTCTGTGTGCAATCTGAACAGTTCCTTTCCTGACGATTTCGTATAACCCACTCAGTATGTCGAGAATTTTGGTGAAAATGAACCTCGTCAGACCAATGTATCTGAAAACTGATTAAAATCTCATGCCTGTAGTACTGTGAAAGTAAGAGAAACATACTGATTTCCACTGCCACTCCTTCCACTCCTTCCACTCCTCACACGTGTTCTTTCGCGTATCGGCCTGATTTTGACTGATCCATGACTTCTGACAGCATCTACACTTGTAATATTCAGCCTGATTGAAGTGATTTTTGACTGTGTCAGCTCCA
>JAABUH010002082.1_pt1 | contig 19994 bp, 20 predicted proteins | sample 5559121 | NCBI WGS metagenome assembly JAABUH01 (sample SAMN10711871, study PRJNA513364) | rock metagenome | isolation source: Antarctica rocks | place: Antarctica: Victoria Land, Battleship Promontory nord | collected 2015-12-28
GCGTCAACACCCGCAATCCTCACAGACAGGACACTTCCCGATAAGAGCTCACCCTCCCGCGCCAGCGGGTTCGTTCAATCCCCCATAAATGGCGCCTCGTCGATTCAGAAATTCGTCGACGCTTCCTAAGGCCCCAGAAGGTATTTCTAGTTTCATTCGTGAGGTGATGTCTAGCGTGGAATCAGCCCCCGACGGCAATGATGTCCGTTGCGCGTCATGGCGCCCGCCTGCAAGGGTTGGCGGATCGAACTACGGCGAGGGCATTTGTCCTCTGCCCAGCCTTATGGACGGCAATGGTTTCTCGTCGCGTCGATATGGGCCAGCGGGTCCGCTCTCCAGCCGGGCAGTTGCTTGCTTCAGTATTCCGCGACGAACTGGGCCGGCCGGGTCTCACCAAGAGCGGATTTTGTCAGACTGTCGGGATCACACCACAGTACCTGAACTTGATGCTCGCGGGTGCCGGCAACCCATCTCTGGTGACGCTCGAAACGATGATGCGGGGTCTCGACCGAATAGTCGCCTTTCCTCGATCCAGCCCGGCGGGGGAGGGGACCGAACCCGAATCGAGTCTGAGATGGCCGATCGTTGAGCGACTGGCTTCGCTGATGCGCGAAGAACTTGAGTCAACAAGGGAAACGCAGCTCGAACTCGCGAACCGGGCGAACGTCAGTCGCTTTTACGTCAAGAAGACCATTCAGGGCCTCGCGAACCCGTCACTCTTAAGCCTGGAGATCATGCTGAAGGGCATAGGTCGGACGATCGCTTTCCCGAAGGCTGACGCGGGGGTCTGGCCCGACAACATGCGTCGCGAAGGCCATCCCGCTTCCGGAAACCTTCACAAGCGCCATGCGGGTGGGCGCCCGCGACGATCCAAATTGAAGCCGAGCGTCGACACACTGAAAGGGGGTTCTTGAGATCAGTCCAACCTCCCCTACGGCATCTGATCGACGTGCCCTGTAGGAGACGGCGGTAATTCCGCCGCTCGCCCTGCCGCAACCATCAAGGCGGCGAATCAATCGAGGCGGAACGATTCAAATTCCGCGTTGGACGTAATGCTCTGTGCATGGAACCGTCCGAGGATGATCGACGCTCATTCCTCCTTCGACGGTCTCCTGCAAGTTCTAGTGCTCGATCGTCGCGACGACAGTTTGAATATGGCTCGGTATTACGTGCTCTCCGTCCAGCAAACGCTGTTCGGCGAGAGTGCGCTTGTCCGGGAGTGGGGCCGGATAGGTTCACGCGGCCGTCGACGGCTTGATGTTCATAGCAGCGACGCGGGAGCCGGAGAAGCGCTGGACGCGTGGCTCGAGCGGAAGGTTCGACGGGGTTACCGGCTTCGACCATAACGAAGGGCCAAATAGCCGATGAGGCGCTGCGGACACTGCTCAAGGGCTTCGAGGGCTTATGCGGCCCTTCACTGCAGGAGCAGAGCAGGGGGCCTGACGTAAACCGCAGATCGCAGCGGAGTCGTCTGGACCTCGGGCCACGACCGCGGTCAGCATTCCTGCGACGACCGCGTCGACCATAGGCCAGTGATCGCAGGCCTGCAGGCGCCGGTCGGGCCGGCTGCTCGCGGCGCACGTTGGACCTTGAGCTCGCGCCTTCTCTGCGAGGGGCCCCGCTGCTAGCCGACGAGAAACGATGCTGGCGGCGCCCCTTGACAAGGGTTTACCTGGGGGACGGGGTTGGCATCCTGACCCCGACTGAAACTCAAGCCCTCCTCCCAGTTCGGCAATCATCTACGCCGCTTGCCAGATTCAGGTGGCCGCTCAAAACGTGCTGGCAGCCTTTGTTGCGACGCATTATGAAGGACGCGGGGCAGTACGCGCTGCCCTGGGGCGTGGAAACCCCGAACTTAGCGGTTTGGTGCCGGCCGTGACGGCACCAGACTCCTTGACCATAAGGTCGGGGAGCCTGCGACGTATGTCCAGGCGCCCCGGTGCTAAAGGTCGTAGGGACCGTCTAAGTTCGGTTTTCCAACTCCCCGACTATGGGGTCAGGGCTTGTTTGCGGGGGCGCACCGCAGACACAAGCTCCATCCATGGCGAGGGATCCTTGGCGAGATCAGGCGCAACCCGAGCGGCCGAACCCAGTTCTGAATCCGTTCTTCCTACAAGACACGATCTGCGTCCGACGCTGTCGCCGGCTGCCGTTGGTATCGGCCCGCAAGAGAAAGCTGTCACTGAGCGCGACAGGGCCGATCTCAAGGCTCGCACGATCGAAGCGCACCGCGAATTTTTGCTCGCGCTGATCGAACTCGAACGGCGTGAGTATGAGTGGGGACGGGTCTTGGCCGGCTACGATATTGAGGAATGCCACAACGCGAGTCCTGCGGCTTGCGTCGAGGCAGAGGTCTACAAGGACCGTTGCTATAGCACGTTCATGGAGCTCGCCGGACGGCTGGGCTTCTTCCCAGGCGGCCATGGCATCAAGCTGCCGAGGCAGCCCTATATCCGGCAGCGGCGGTTGTGACGAGCGCGACTGCTCACCGTAATCCCCGAGCACCGCTGATCGACTCAGCTCGCTCTTCGAACGAGACCGGACTTTCTTCAAGTGTCAGCCGGAACTCGCCAATGCCTGCCGCGACCACGAACATGATGCCGGTGAACGTCCGAGGATCGTAGTCGTGCACCAAGCCGGCGGCGATCACCGGACGAAACACCCGAAGGTTGTCGGCGAATTCCTGGGGCGACCGCATCGGCGCGGAATACCCGTTTCGCCCGTGGTTGCCGGTGAACACGGCGTTGCCGGCCATCATCGGAGTCCGCTCTCGCTGCGCGGTCCACAGCGCTTTTGCCGGTCGCAGCAGGGCGTGATCGTCGAAGTGGGCGACGTGATCGTTGCCCACTTCGATCTGGTCGATGCTGTCGCACCCGATGATATGGCAGCATTCGTCCCGAAACGCTGCCATATCAATTTCCGCGAGGCGAAGCGTCGCTGCCTGGGCGTCGAGGAGATAGACAATCATCATGATACCTAGCCGGGTCTCGCTCGGGCGTTCGGAACTTGAGACCAGCCACACACTCAGACCAGCCCTGTACAGCTTCGATCCGGGTGTTGCCCGCGATCTGAATGGGTCGGCATCCGGAACCGAGCGAGCGCGATGGAACAAGCCGACAAGAGCGAGCGAGTGAGATCTCGCCCGAAACTTGGCGAGATCGAACCCGAGTTCTCACGCGGCCTTGTCAGCCCGCATCCGATCCTGCATCGGGGCCGACGCCAGAAGGCGGGTGTTGAGCCGTCTCGACACCTCGGCCGTCGCGTCCCAGATACCCACGATAAGGTCGCCGACTTCCGGACGGGATCTGGCGAGCACCGCCGGCGACCAGCCAATGCGGGCGTAAACCCGCGTCATTCGGGAGTCGTAGAGGCCAATCACCTGCTCGATCCCCGACGAGATGCAGAGGTCGCAGAGCCCCGCCAGAAGCTCGGTCGAGGTGAGGCCGAACAGGCGGGGATCGTTTTCTCGATGGTCGTCAGTCGGCGGATGAACGCAAAAGCGCGTGCACTCCCAGGCTGTCGGACTCTCGACGTCGACGGGTTCGCCGAAAAAGTCCGCGAACTCGGCTTTCAGCATCGTCGAGCCCGTGGTGGGCAAGATGCGCAACGAGCCGGTCGCCCGGCCAGCCTGATCGATCGCCATGAGGTAGACCGGATCTTCCACCTCGTCATAGCGATCGATCTCCCGGCCATCGCGAACCGTTACGGCCCAGCCGAGCCGGTCATGGAAGTGGCGGGCACGCGCCCGATACATGTCGTCGAAAAGCGCCGGAAAGGCGTTCCGATCGGCGTTGGTCAGGATCTTGATCATGGGGCATCTCTCCTGACCTCAACATCGGAGCGCGCCTCGAACTTCCCAATTCGTTGATTTCGCTAGATTGACTCGGTCAGCGTGATGTTGCAGGCGCTAGCCTGAAGGGGTCAGGGCTGTGTCGGATGAAAGCGCGGCTTGATCAGCTCCAGCGCCGTCGCGGTAGCGATCGCGTGTGCGGTATTCGGCGCCTGAAGCTTGTGGCGTGCCGACCGCAGGTAGATCTGGACAGAACCGTCCGCGAGACCGAGCCGGTCGGCGACCTGCTTCACCACCCACCCTTGCGCGAGCGCCTGCAAGCACTCGAGTTCGCGGCGGGAAAGCGGGCGTATCGGAACCCCCGCGTGAAAGCCACCGAGCGCGACCGCGCGATCATGCACAAAATGCCCAAGCGTCTGGAAATCCCGGAGATAGCTGACCCGCTGTTCCCGCCAGTCGGCATCGGTCACATTCGATGTCGCGGTGAAAAGGGCCCGTTCTCCGGCCGGCCCACGAATGGGCATTGTGACGCCCTGGCGGCCGACGCCGAACTTGTCGGCTTCGGAAAAGAATCTGCGGGCCGGCAACGATGAACGATCGACATCACCCCAATCCAGCGGCAGGAAACCGCGAATGCCGCCGGTGACGACGGGGTCGATCTTGAAATAGTCGCGCTGTTTGTAAAGCCGAACCCACTCTTCATCGTATGTGAGTAGAAGGATCGGGTTCTCGGTCGAGAAAGGCGGCAGGTGAACCGCGTGATAGACAAGGTTTGCGAGACCGTACAGGTGGCACAAGGAGTGCAGAACCGCGCCGAGTTCATCCAACGTGGCGGCAGCAGCGACGGCCCCCAATGCGGACTCGAATCGGCTCTGAGTCATCATCGCGAATGCGCCTGATCACGTCATGCGGGAGTCGCCCTACAACGAAAACCGCGCCCTCCGGACGATCAGGTCTGGTCGAGAGTGAACCCGCGGCGCCGCCAAGGTAGAGGCTAGCACGCCTTCGCGAATGACTGAAATGAGGCGTTTGGGGCTTCAGCGAGCGTCGAAATCGCGGTCGCGCTCGGATGCGAGGTTCCATCCTCGGTCAGCTCGGTCGTAAATGAAAATCGTCGTTGCGCGGCCGAGGAGCCCGTGATGTTGATCCATCACGTCGGTGTCGCACGTCACGCCTGGGGCGTGACCACTGGCCGTGCTCGGCCTACGGCCACCCGGCCCGCATGCGAACATCGCGAAATATGTCGGCATCCGATCGGGCGAGATCGCGCCGAAAGTCGGAAAGACGGCGCGGTAACCGTCCCGCTTCACGGCGGCCTCAATGGCGGCCTGCGCTTCGTTCTGGGTGGGATATAGGCCGGCATGGGTCAGGAAGGGCGCGGCCGCGACAGTGTCGACGTAAGGACCGCTCCGAACGGAGCCGCCGGCGCAAGCCGAGAGAGCTCCAGCGGTCAGGACGAGAAGCAGAGTGGACACGAACCTCATGGGGCTGCCCCTGCGTGGGCGCGATACACCCACGGCATCTCGAACTGGCTGTGCCAGATGCCCTGAAAGGATCGGCGAGCCGTGGCGTCGAGCTGTTTATATTCAGCCGGTGTCGGCATCTCGGGATCCTGAGTGGTGATGGCGAGCCCCTGCACGATCATGGCTGCGGCGACGTCCGGCTGACGGGCGGTCGCGCAACGCGCGAGAGTAACGCCGGGCAGGGCCCGCAGACGATTGCACAACACCCATTGACCGAGGGTGGCTTGCGCCAGCCAACTCGTCGAAACGACGCCGCAGGGCCAAGGCTGTCCGTCGAGTTCGGCATGTTGATCAAGCGTACAAACGTCGATCGCGAAGAGGCGAAAGGCTTCGCCGGTTTGGAGGTCCGCAAATGTTCGGCCGTCGATCACGCGGACCTTCATCGGCGGCGTGACCTTGGGAAGGGCAGGGGGTACCGCGGCGGGATCGACCAGCACCGGCGCCGTTCGTTGTGCGTGAACGGGAGCCGCCAAAGCGAAAAGGGTCAGAGCGGTAGCCGCGGCTCTCGCGCTCACGGGTTTTCGCTCCGGACCTCGCCTTTGCGCTTCAGTAGGTCGAAGGCTTCAGAAATGATGTTGATGGTGTAGGTCTTGTCTTGGTCCTGACCATAGGAGCCTTCTTCAACCCGCACCTCGACATGGACGAGGTCTCCGACCCCGACATTTTTGGCCGCCCATTTGGCTTCGTGGGCGTTGAGCAGGGTGACTGGGACATAGCTTGCGCGCTCCTGATGCTCGCCGTTCGACGTCCAGCTTCGGTTGGTCGTGACCGTAACCTTCGTGGCTTTCTGGAAAGGTTTGACGCTCGCGACGTGGCCGATCAACGTGAGACGATTGGTGGTTCTCATAGCGTCACCCCGAACGGATCGAGACCGATTTGGTATCTCTAGTTTCATACCGCTGCTTCTTCAAGAGCCGAGTTGGGGAGTCTGAGCGTTGGAGGCAGAGCGGGCTTGCGCGCAGAAGTTCCATCGCGCTCTGTCGCGGCAGGATGAGCGCGATCAGGCCACCGCAGTGGATCGCGCGTCTGTTTCCGCTGCCTTGCTGGCGAGCGCGCTGACGCCCCGCTCCGGGTGGAGCGGGGCGGGGCAGGGCGGTTCGGTCAGTCGCCGTTGCGGCGGGACCAGATGAGGCTGTAGCTGCCCTCGTCCTCGCCCTCGACCAGGGTGGCGTAGATCGGAGCCGGGAAGCTCGGGTCGTCGAGCTTGACCGAGCAGTAGGAACGGCCCTCGTTCGAGGTCTTCTTCCAGGCCGCCCCGAACTCGATCGAGCCGGCGAAGACGCGGTAGTCGGGGGCCTTGTCGCTGCCCTTGTCGGCCGCCTTGATCGTGGCCTTGGCGTTGATGCTGAGGGTCTTGACCGAGCCCGTGAAGGTGTCGCCCGACTTGGTGAAGGTGCCGATGGTCGCCATGGTGAAGTCTCCTGCTGTCTACCGGGTCCGCGCCTATCGCGGCCTCGATGGCGATCGAAAGGCCGGAGGCGATCGACGACGCAGCCGTCAGGCCCGCAGCGCAGCGGAGGATGGCGGAAGGCGGCTTTCTTGCCTCGCGAGGAATGCGGGACCACCCCGCGCGACCTGTCGCGTGGGGTGGTCCCGCAGGGGAAGAAAGTTGCCGGCCGCCGTTGCGGCAAGTCGATCGAGGCGCAGCCGCCCTTCGGCCAGATCAGGCCATGAGAGGTCGTGTGGGAAGCGCTCACGGACAGCCCAGGAAGACGCAATGGCGACAGGCTCCGCCCATCCGCTGGGAGACACCCCGGCTCGGCCGACAGCATCTCCTCCTAAGCAGGCCTCAGCAGGCCGATACCGCAGACCTCGCTCCCTTCCTGGCGTCCTCTGCTCGGCCTCTGTCGGGGCGGTCCCGAAGAACACCTCGATGGTGCCGGACGACGCTCGGCGAGCCCGATCCGCTGCTGACGATCCGATCCTTGCCGCCCTTGCTTTGGGCGCGGGTCAGGAGCACGACCATACTCGGGTTGGCTCCGGCGATGAGGCCGTCCACCCGCATCCCGCTCCACCCGGAGCGGGGCGTCCCGCGCCTCCTGCGTCAGGGATCGAGCCCGTCAGGGGCGAAACGGCGCAGCCGGTTCGAGCGAAGCCGAAGAGCCCGGCCCAAAGGGGGACGCCAAATCTTTCTTGCGGACGGCGAAGTACATGACTTGGGGACCCGAGGCCGGTCGTGGATCCAGTTCACCCGGGAGAACGGCGGCGTACGGCGGCAGGCGGGTCGGTGCTGCGCGACGCCGCCGCCCAAGGATGCTATATCTTGTACTCCCATACGTTGACACCCACCAGTATGAGGGTATGAGACGGAACGAGGACGGCGATCTCGTTATCCTGGAGCCGGCCGAGGCTCCGAACTCGGAGGCGGCCCGGCGCCGAGCCCAGGCGGCTGCAACGAAGCATGCCGGCGCCATCGCGTTCAGCCGAACCGGCGATCCGAACACGGGCGAATTCGGCGATGCGGAGATTCTGGCGACCTATGGCGAGGTCGACAGGAACATGCTGGCGGTTTGAGGGCGGAAGAAGTGGGACTCGGCCAGCGCCTTATGCCACCTTGGGACGCGTCTGGATGACCTGGAGGTAGGCGCGGTCGGATCGCGTCGGGCTTGGCGCGGCTGTGCTCCCACTCCTGCCTGGGGAGGCCAGTACGGACGCGGTATGTCACGTTTTACCCCGGCAGGCCGGTTGTTCCGTACCCGGGTTCGGCGTCCGTGGTCGGTGTGTAAGATCAGCGGCGCTCACGCGCCGCCTCCCTTGCGGAAGTCGAACAGCGGGATGCCGAGCTTGCGGGCCTTGTCGGCCAAGTTGTCGGAGATGCCCGAGCCCGGAAAGACTATGACGCCGATCGGCATGATGTCGAGCAGCTGGTCGTTGCGCTTGAACGGGGCCGCCTTGGCGTGGCGGGTCCAATCGGGCTTGAAGGCGATCTGCTGAACCTTGCGGGTGTCGGCCCATTTGGCGGCGATCAGCTCCGCCCCCTTCGGTGAGCCCCCGTGCAGCAGCACCATGTCGGCGTGCTTGGCCCGGACCTTGTCGAGCGCGGCCCAGATGCGGCGGTGGTCGTTGCAGTCCATGCCGCCGGTGAATGCGATCTTGGCGCCCTTGGGAATCAGCACCTCGGTCTCGGCCCGGCGCTTGGCCGAGATGAAGTCGCGGCTGTCGATCATGGCCGCGGTCAGGGCCTTGCGGTTGGCCAGCGAACCGGAGCGGGGCTTCCAGGTCGTGCCGGTATGCGTCTCGAACAGTTCGCCGGCCCCGTCGCGCATGGCCTCGTAGGTGTCGCGGCGGTCGATGCGGTCCTGCCCTTCGATGAGGAGCCGTTCGAGTTCGACCGACTTCACTTCCGAGCCGTCCTGCTCGCGCTGACTGCGTTTCTGGGCGTCCTCGTTGTCGTCGAGGTCGCGCTGCGCTTTCCCGGCCTGGCGATGGAAGACGTTGACCGTGGACCAGAGGAGCTGTTCGAGGTCGGGTTCGAGCGGCGTGTCGGTGAAGGTCGAGACCAGGGCGTCGAAGACATCGGCCAGCGCGCCTTGGAGGGTGAGCGGCTCGGGCATGGGCCGGGGATCGTGCTCGCCCCGGCCAGGATGGTAGCCGTGGAGTTCGAGACTCTCGACGATGTGGGCGGTGGAGCTGCTGGCGTGCGGGGGCTCGTAATCGTGGCTATCGCGCTCGGTCGCCATCGGGGTGGTCCATCTTAGGCTGAAGCCGCGCCCATCGCGGCCTTCGTGGCGTTTCCGGTGCCGGGAGCGGGACGGGCTTGCACCGCCGGGCTCTCGCCCGAGCGGCCGCAGCGCAGCGGAGGACGGCGAAGGACGGCTTTCTTGCCTCGCGAGGAATGGGCGCATCCGGGGTCCCCGCGCGACCTGTCGCGCGGGGTGGTGAGCCCAGGGGAAGAAAGTCGCCCGCAGCCGTTGCCGGCCCGGGCCGCTTCCGGCCGAAATCGCCCTCTCAGAAGGCCGTGGGCGGCGGCCTCTCGCCGGACCAGGACAGACACGGTGACCATGCGCGCGTCACCTACGGCGTGAACGAGCCTGCGTTCAGCCCGTCATCGGTTGCCGGCGTCGGTGCCGCGCCGCGTCCTCCGGGACGAGCTGCATCCGAAGGGCATCAATCAGCGCCTCCGGCCCCCGGCGTCGCAGGTCCTCGTTGAAGTCGCCCAGGGTCGGCACGAGTTCGCAGAGCTCGATCCCGCGCAGGTCCTCCCGGTTGCGCAGTCGCTCCACTGCGTGTCGGCCGGCGCGGTCGTCGTCTCGAGCGACGTAAAGGCGCTTCAGCCCGGCCGGGAGCAGGAGTGCGGCGAGGTGGGCGGACGAGAGTGCGGCGACCATCGGCATGGTGGGCAGGACCGTGCGCAGCGACAGCATCGTCTCGAGGCCCTCGCCGGCCGCGAGCACCTCGTGCGCTGCCCCGAACCTGACCCCGTTGCCGACGAGCTGCCCCATGGCCTTCCGTGGTGCCGAAAGCTGGGCCTTGGTCGCCTGCGCCGGGTCGAGCCAGGTGCGATGCACGCCGGTGATCGTTCCGGCGAGGTCGGTGACGGCCGCCAGCAAGGCGGGTCGTGCCTCGCGTCGTCCATGCGGGCCGGACTGGTGGTAGCAGGAGGAGTGGAAGCGGAGCGGTAGCGATCGAACGTCGGCGGTGATGCCCCGCTCAAGCAGGTAGTCGTGCGCGAGCGTGCCCCGGAGCGGCTGGCCCATGGCGAACAAGCACCGCGACGCCTCGGGCGACGAGCGTGGCGCCGGGATCGACTTGGGCGGTTCTGGTCGTGGCAGGCTGAGGAACAGACGCGCTTCGTCCATCGCCTCGACGACGCTGGCGAGGTTGCGGCTGAGGCGGACAATGTCGAGCAGGTCGCCATGTTCGCCGGTGGCGGCGTCGGTCCACTTGCCCGCTGCACCCTTGCCCGACTCCGGCCCGCGCAGGCGGACGTAGAGACTGCGCCCCGGCGCGTTGGCGGCGTCGCCGACCAGCCAATAGGCGCCCTCGCGTCGACTGTTGGAGAGAAAATGTCGGCACACCGCCTCGGCATCGCGCGCGAGGCGGTGTGCCAGGTCGGAAGCCTGGCCCTGCACGGCGCCACCTTAGGCCGCCACGCGGTTCACAACCCGCGCGAGCGGGTGACGGTCGATGAGCGCCGCCAAGATTGGAATGCCTTGGTGGTCGGTCGGCACGAACAGGCGCAGCCTCCAGCTGATAATCTCGGAGACGAGCCCCATCGCTTTGAGCCGGTCGACCATGCCATCTGTGAACCCCGTCAGCTCCACCCGATTGGCATGCATGACGCTGGAGCGTCGGACCGTTAGTCCGTCGGCGAGTTGCAGCACCGCGCCCTTGACCAGTACTGAGTTCCAGCCATCGGCCGGCACGATTGTGTGCGCTGCCGCCCCGAGCGCGTCGGCGACCCATTCGGGCGACACCAGACGGCCGATCACCCGCTCGCCATCATCAGCCTGCAGCCGGTAGACGCGACAGCCGTCATCGGGCAGCCGCCGCCAGATCGGCAGCAGCAACCCGGTGACGACGTGGAAGGTGCTGTCGACGAACTCAGGCAGCGCCTCTACCTCGGCCTGCCAGGCAGCCGAGAAGGTGGCCTTGTCCACCTCGTCCCAGTGCGACCCGGCAAGGACGTCGAGCGGCATTGCCCGGCGCTCCATCGGCCGAAGCAGCCGCATGCGACGCTCGACCTCGCCGTCGTCGAGCGTGACACTGGCCGCGGGCACCTGCACGGCGGCATGGCCCGACTTGCCGCTGACCAGCAGCCGCGACCAAGGCTTCGATCCGCGCTCGAGTGCCTCACCGAGGCCGAGCGGGGAGTTGCGATCGCGCCGGGCGATCGTCAGCGCCTGTGTCTCGGCCCCGCTGGCCGGGTGGGTGTAGACGGTCCGGCGTTCGACGATGCGAAGACTTTCGGCGGTGATCGTCTCCAGGCCGAGGTCGTAGGTCCCGGCCGCGACCGCGCCCTCGATGCGGGCGGTGAGCAGGCCGTCGAACACCTCGAACAGCAGGTTCTGCAGCTCGATGGTGAGCGCGAGCACGCGGTTCAGGAACTGCGTGATCGGCAGCAGGTCCTCCCGGACCGCGCCGTCGCGCGTCATCAACGACAGCCCCGTTGCGTCCTCGAACCGCTGCAGCGAGCAGCCCTCGATGCGACCCAGGATCAGCAGCGTGTAGAGCTGACGGAGCGCAGCGCGGGCGTAGTCGCTTTCCAGGTTGTCGGCGGCGCGGAACAAGCCCTGACCGCCGGTCTGGCGCTGGCCGCGAGTGATGGCGCCCAACGTGTCGAGCCGCCGCGCGATGGTCGAGGTGAACCGCTTCTCGCCACGCACGTCGGTGGTGATCGGCCGGAACAGCGGCGGCTGGGCCTGGTGGGTTCGGTTGGTGCGGCCGAGCCCCTGGATTGCGGTATCGGCCTTCCAACCGGCTTCGAGCAGGTAGTGGACCCGCAGGCGCCGGTTCTTGGCCCCGAGGTCGGCATGGTAGCTGCGCCCCGTGCCGCCCGCGTCGGAGAAGACGAGGATGCGTTTGTCGTCGTCCATGAAGGCGGAGGTCTCGGCGAGGTTGGACCCGGCGGGCCGGCCTTCGATGGCGAGGCGGTCGACACCATCCTCGCCCCGCTTGCGGACGATGCGGCGCGAGCGGCCGGTGACTTCCGCGACCATGTCGGTGCCGAACCGCTGCACGATCTGGTCGAGCGCGCCCTGCACGGGCGGCAGCGCGGCCAGGCGCTCGATCAGCCGGTCGCGCCGCTGCACCGCATCGCGGCACTGTACAGGGTGGCCGTCGCGCGTGGCGGGCCGGGAGGACAGGTTGCCCTCGCTGTCGGTGAACGGCTCGTAGAGGTGGGTCGGGAAGGCGTGGGCGAGATAGTCGAGCACGTACTCGCGGGGCGTGATGTCGACCTGGACGTCGCCCCATTCCTCGGCGGGGATCTCGGCAATGCGGCACTCCATCAGCGCTTCGCCGGTCGAGACGATCTGCGCCACGCAGGCGTGGCCGGCCGTGAGGTCGGCCTCGACCGCGGCGATCAGCGTCGGCGTCTTCATCGCCGTGATCAGGTGGTTGAAGAAGCGCTGCTTGGAACTCTCGAAAGCGGAACGCGCCGCCGACTTGGCCTGAGCGTTGAGCGTGCGCCTGCCGCCGTCCGCGCCCGTGCCGGTGACGCCGGTCGCTTCCAGCGCGGCGTCGAGGTTGGTGTGGATCACCTGGAAGGCGCCCGCGTAGGCATCGTAGATGCGGGTCTGCTCGGGAGTGAGCGGATGTTCGACGAGCTCGTATTCGACGCCGTCGTAGGAGAGCGAACGGGCCGTGTAGAGGCCAAGCGCCTTCAGGTCGCGGGCCAGCCACCTCCATGGCAGCCACGCCGCCGGTCTCGATCGCGGCCACGAACTCGGCCCGGTTGGCGAAGGGGAAGTCCTCGCCGCCCCAAAGGCCGAGCCGCTGGGCATAGGCGAGGTTCTGGACCGTGGTGGCGCCGGTGGCCGAGACGTAAAGCACGCGGGCGTCGGGCAGCGCGTGCTGAAGCCGCAGGCCGGCACGACCCTGCTGCGAGGGAGAGGACTCACCGCGCGGGCCGCTTCCGCCGGCGGCGTTCTGCATGGCATGGCTCTCGTCGAAGACGATCACGCCGTCGAAGTCTCGGCCGAGCCAGTCGACGATCTGTTGGACCCGCGAGACACGCTCCCCTCGCGCGTCGGAGCGCAGCGTGGCGTAGGTCGCGAACAGGACGCCCTCCTCGAGCCGGATCGGCGTGCCCTGGCGGAAGCGTGACAGCGGCTGAATGAGCAGGCGTTCCTGGCCGAGGGCGGACCAGTCGCGCTGGGCGTCCTCGATCAGAGTGTCGGACTTCGAGACCCACAGCGCCCGGCGGCGGCCTTTCAGCCAGTTGTCGAGGATGATGCCCGCGACCTGGCGGCCCTTGCCCGCGCCGGTGCCGTCGCCCAGCATGAACCCGCGCCGAAAGCGGACAGCGGCCTCCGCATCGTCGGGCGCGGCCGAGACCACGTCGAAGGTGGCGTCCACGGTCCAGGCGCCCGCGAGCTGGGCGGAATACGCCTCGCCCGCCAGGACCACCGTCTCGAGCTGGGCGTCGGAGAGCAGGCCTCGCTCGACGAGGCCGGCGGGCAGGCGCGGCCGGTAGGTCGGCAGCGGTGGGCGCACGCTCGCCATGGCGGCCGACTGCACGAGCGGCGTCGGGTGCGGCCGCGCGCCGGGGATGCAGATGGTCTGCAGCGTGAACGGCTCGTAGAGCGCCTCGCTGAGGCGGGTGGCCTCCGCCGGCGGAACATCGACCGCCTCATAGACGAGCTCGACTGCGTCCGCCGCAACGGGTGCGATCGGCCGCGCGGCAACCTTCGAGCGAACCGGCAGGGAAGGGGGTCTGTGCCGATCCGCCGAACCGGAAATCCGACTCGGCGTGCAGTCTGGGCGCGGCGGCACGTACCGCATCACCCAGTCGAGCAGCGTCGCCACATCCGGCGCCATGCCGAGCGATGCGATCTCCGGAGACTGACCACAGTCCGTCATGCGGTCGATCACGGTGAGCCGTGTCTCGGTCGTGGTGCCGTGGCGCGCAAAGACGCGGCCGTCGACGGCGGCGGTGAACACGACGCGCCCGCGCTGCTCGTGCAGGCGATTGAAGGCGTCCGACCAAGTCGGGTTCTCCGGCGAGAAGGACGCGCCGGTAATGGCCACCAGGCGTCCGCCTTCGGCGAGCCGGGCCAGCGCCGAGGCGATATGCCGGCAAGCGGCATCGGCGACACGGCCGTCGACGTGCCCACCCGCCGAGAACGGCGGGTTGATCAGCACGACGCTCGGCCGCAGCTGCGGGTCGAGATGGTCGTCGATGTGGGCCGCATCGAAGCGGGTCACGGACGCGGCCGGGAAGAGGGAGGCGAGCAGGCCTGCGCGGGTTTCACCCAGCTCGTTGAGCGCCAGCGACGGCCCTCCGCAGGCATTCTCTGTCCGCTTCGCGGAAGGGGACCCCATGCCTGCTCCCCCCGCAAGCTCGGCGAAGCAGGCGAGCAGCCCGGTGCCGGCTGAGGGTTCGAGCACCACGTCGTCCGCCGTGATGGCGGCCGCGGTCGCGGCCACGAAGCCGAGCGGGATCGGCGTCGAGAACTGCTGCAGCGCTTGGCTCTCCTCCGAGCGGCGCGTGTGGGTGGGCAGCAGGGCGGCGACCTTGCCCAGCATGGCGAGCTGAGCGGGGGCGGACCTGGCGCGCATGGCCGGGCCGAACCGGCGCAGGAAGAGCAGCTGCGCGACCTCGCAAGCCTCGTAGGCGTCCTTCCACGCCCAGAAACCTTCGGCGTCCAAGCCGCCGAAGGCCGAGGTCATCGCCTCCCGCAGGGCGCGGGCATCGACGGCCTGGCCGCGCGCGAGCATCGGCAGAAGCGTCTGGGCGGCGGCGATCAGGGCCGAAGCGGTGGAAACGGTCGGCATGGCCGAGGGAACGGGCGCAAGCCCAGTTGCGGCGGCGGTTGGCATGGCATGAAGCTCCGGAAGCGAGGGGGACCGAACCCAGCGGCGCTCTCTCTCAGACCCGCCCGGTTCACCTCCTCCCGGCAACCCTCTCCCTCTCTGCCCCGACCCATGAGAAAAGGGCCCGACGCGTCAGCGCCGAGCCCTTCGGGACCGAACGGCCCAACGACGGGCCCTGGCAAAGATGACGATTTGCGGGAGGGCCGAAGCCCTCCCGCTGGTCGGCTATTCGGCCGCGACGGCTTGCGCCGGCAGCATGGGACCGGATCCGTCGAGATCGGGGTCTGCATCGGCCTTGCCTTCGTCGTCGCCAGCCAGGAACGCCGGCAGGCTCTCGGTCTCACTGACCTCGTCTACCTCCGGCCCGACCTCACCTTTGTTCGCCTGCGCGCCTGGCGTGCGCAGCGGCTCGGGCAGCCAGCCGGTGCCCGCCAGCAGCCGCTCTGCCTGCTTGGCCATCTCCGGCTTTTTCAGGTGGTCGATGAGCTGCGCCGCCTGCTCGCTCTTGGCCTCGCGCACCGCCTGCAGAATGCGCGCCTTCGTCACTCGGCCGAGGTAATTGTCGGCCGTCGGTGCCCAGCCTGCAGCGGCCATGTCGAGCCCGACCGCTTCGGCCAGCCGATCGGCATGGGCAAGCCGCCCCGGCGACCGGTTCCACGGCTCGTGCGTGGCGTTGACCGTCGTCGCGGCGCAATGCGCGAACAGGGCCTGGCGGCTGTCGCCGTCGAAGCCCTGCAGCACCCCCCAGAGCTCGCCCGGCTCACGGGGGAGGTGGTCGGCCCAGGCCTGATGACGCGCATTGATCGCTTTCGCCGATGCGGTGTCGTTGAGCCCCGGCGCCTGCGTGCCGAGGGTCGCGCTCTTCGCCTCGATCTCGAGGCAGCAGTGGACCCCGATGCGATAGAACGCCTTCAGCGCCAGCGCGTGCAGCACGGCGAGGAAAGCCGCTTCGGGGTCGTTCGCCAGCGCCTCCCGCAATGCCAGGGTACGGTGGGCGGTGAGTTCGGTCAGAAACCGCTCGGCCAGGGGCTTGATGCCGTCGTCCTCTTCCGGTTCCGGCTCACTACCGATGGTGACGACGGCCCGCTGCGGCACTGGATTGGCCGGACCGGAACTGGCAACAGTCGCCGTAGCAACGTCGTCGCCGCCCTCGGGCGAGACCTCAGGCTCCGGTGCGGGCTCGTCCTCCGGCCGCACGTAGCCCCGCTCGATGCGGAGCGTGCCAGAGCCGTCCAGGCTGACGAAGGCGCCTGCACGCGCGATCTCGGCCGGGTCGTAGCGCATCGGTCGGTTCTGGAAGGCTTCCAGAACCGTCTCGATCTCGCCCAAACGGGCATCGGCGTCCTCGGGTAAATCTTCGCCCTCATGCTCGGCGTAGAGGCGGTCCATCTCCTCCCTGAGAGCGTCGCAGGTGGCCTGCTCGTCGTCTGTGAGTGCGGGCGTGTCGCCGCTGATGCGCCGCAGGCCGTTGCTGTGGCCGTACGGGAAGTCAGGGGCGACCTCGACCCATCTCCAGCCCTCGGCCACGATCGGCCCCGCCTCCCGCGCGAGCTTCTGGGCAACGAGCCGATCCAGGAGTGCCGGATCCTGCAACCAGCCGCCATCGTCCTGCTGGAACAGGTCGCGCAGAACCACGCCGCCGGCCTGCTCATACGCCTCCACGCCGACGAACTGTGCCCGCTTGTCGGAGGCCCGAACGGCGCCTTCGGTCAGCATGCGGCGGATCTGGTAGGGCTCCTTGCCGTAGCTGCGGGCCAGGCTTTCCCAGACCTGCTCCTGTCGTGCATGGTCGGATGTGACGCTGAACGCCATGAGTTGCTCCAGCGTCATGCCGTCCTCGGCATAGACGTCGTGGAGCTTCGGGCTCACCGCGGCGAGCCTGAGCCGCTGGCGCACGACTCCGACGGGGACGAAGAACCGCGCCGCGATCTCCTCCTCGCCCGGGCCCTGCTCGCGCAGGGTCTGGAAGGCACGGAACTGATCGAGCGGATGCAGCGCCACACGCTGGACGTTCTCGGCCAGGCTGTCTTCCTCCGCCGAGACGTCGTCCGTCGAGCGGACCACGCAGGGCACGGGCGCGGTCTTGGCCAGGCGCTTCTGCTTGACAAGCAGCTCGAGCGCGCGAAACCGGCGGCCGCCGGCCGGTACCTCGTACATGCCGGTTTCTCGGCCGTCGGCGCCCACGACGGCGCGAACGCTCAGGCTTTGCAGCAAGGTGCGCCGGGCGATGTCCTCGGCGAGCTCCTCGATCGAGACGCCCGCCTTGATGCGGCGGACGTTGGACTGGCTCAGGACCAGCTTGTTGAACGGGATGTCCCGGGACGAACTCAGGACGATCTTGGCAGCTTGGGTCACGGTTGTTTCTCCGCGACGGGCGACCGAGAGCCTCTCTCTCGATCCTTTCACCCGCCGCGAAAAAACCCGCCCTCCTCTACCTCTTGTGGTGGGTAAAGCAGGACGGGTATCGGCGTCGAGGAGGGCAGGGCAGGGCGAAGCGATCCAGGGTCCCTGCCAGCGCAGCTGGCTAGGGCGGAGGGAGCGGAGTGGGCCAGGCCCTTCGCGAAGCTCCCCTCCGTCCTTCGGACGTGGGGTCCCCAGCTCCGCTTCGCCCACCGCCTGCACAGCAGGCGGGGGTGGCACACGGAGAGCAGAGGCTCCGACATGCGGAGCATGTTGGAGTGGCGATCGGAGGGGGATCGCGGAGGGAGGGATCAGGCCGCGACCTGATCCATCAGACGCTTCGCGCGGAGCTCGAGGTCGAGGCGGGCGTCCTGCCGCGGCTCGCCCCGTGCCACTGCCGTGATGCCCTGCACGAAATCGAACACGGATCTGGCAGGATGCCCTTCCTCGGCCAGCACGGTGTCGATCACCCGCGCCGTGTCGCCCTTGGAAAAGCCGCGCCGGCGCAGGAACTCGGTCCGGTCCTCGTCCGAGCGCGCCACGATCTTTTCCCGCGCGGCCCGAATCCCGCTGATGAAGGAACCCGCGCTCGAGTCGGCAAAACTGTTCAGGGCCGGCGCGGCCTCGCCGGCGAAGCGCGTGGCGGCATATTTCGAGTGGCGGATCGTGATCTCCTCGAAGGACTCGGTGCCCCAGAGATTGCGGTTCTGGCACACGGCCCGGAGATAGAAGCTAGCGATGCCGAGCGTGCGCGACCCCACCTCCGAGTTCCAGCAGTAGAAGCCGCGGAAGTAGAGGTCGGGCTCGCCCGAAGGCAGCCGTCCGGCCTCGATCGGGTTGAGGTCATCGCACAGGAACAGGAACACGTCCCGGTCGGACGCGTAAAGCGTCGTCGTGTCGGCCGTAACGTCGACGTCAGGGTTGTGGCGCATCGTGCCCCAGTCGAGCACGCCGGGAACTTTCCAGCGCATATCGCCCGTCCCGTTCCCTGCGATGCGCATCACCGCCTCGACGAGCTCGTGGTCGTGGATGCGGCCGTAGTCTGGGCCCGTGACGGCCCGGAGTTCGGTGCGGCCTTCCTCCGTCGTGTAGGTCTTGACCAGCTCGGACCGGTGCTTGGCTCAGACCGTATTGCAGGTTGATGCCGGCGAGCGACGCCGGCAGCTGCCGCAGGTAGCCCGACGGCGCGCCGACCAGCGAGCAGAGCTGCCCAAAACTCCAGTGCGTCGGGGCGATCTCCTCGACCTCGCCGGACAGCATGAGCCTCAGACGATCGCCGTCCTCCCGCCGCGCGTCGACCCGAACCTCATGGCTCGGCACCGTGCGGGCACGCGAACGTTCGGCGCGGCCCTTCACGGACCGGTGCAGGTCCGACAGGTTCAGGAAACGCTCGTCGGCGGGCCGCCGGAACCATTCCGAACTGACACGGCCGATGCGCTCGCCGCGGCTGGGGTCGACGCGGTAGCCGGCCGGGGCAGGGGAGGGGGAATGATCGGTGATGGATGAGAGCTGGGACATTTCGGATCTCCGCGACGGGACCGCCGGAAAGGCTCTCTCTCCAGCTCTTGGCTCGTCGCCGATCTTCCCAGCCCCTCTCTCCCTCTCGCGGCGACCGGCGCCCGAGTATGGGCAGCTCCACGACCAAACGTACAGGATCGCTGGCTTTGCCCACGGGCGGTGGGCCAAACGCGTCGTCCCGCACGGGGAGAAGCCGCCGAGCCGTGGCTGCCGGGCCGGCTCCAAGCCGGCACCGCCGTTTGATCTGGTCAGCGGCTGCATCAGAACGGATTCTGGTTCTGCTTCGCTTGGTGCATTGACGTACGCGCAGTGTCTAACTACTCTATATGTGGAGATTGGCTCCGGACCTGGACTGCACGATGGGTGAGGCGAAGCGAATACCATTCACCCTGCCGGCTGAGGGCTTGGCCTTCTCGCAAAGACAGGACCCCGCGATCCGCGCTCGTCTGGCGGGACCAGGCCTGCGCACCTTCTTCAACATCGCTTCCGAATGGGGCCTCACGGTCGATCAGCAGCGCGCGATCCTCGGCGGCGTCGCACCCTCCACCTACCACAAATGGAAAGCGGGCGCGGTCGGCCCTCTGTCATACGATCAGTTGGAGCGCATTTCGCTGACCCTGGGGATCTACAAGGGCATGAAGCTCCTGTTCGCGGACGATGCCGGCGGTCCGCTCTGGCTCAAGGCACCCAACACCGACTTGCCCTTCGGCGGCGGTTCACCGCTGCAGCGCATGCTGCGGGGAAGCATCGATGACCTCTATGCGGTCCGCCGCTATCTCGACGGATGGCGAGGGGTTTGGCCATAACGCCGGACGAAATCCCGATCGCGCATTTTCGGGGCCGGACGCATCGCCTGATCGCGTCGCGCTGGCCCACGGTCGGCGTGTTCGACGCCGTGAGTTCTCCCGAGGATCTCGAAGATGCCCTGCTTCTCGAGTCGCTCACCAACGATCGCGTCACCGAGACCCTGACGCGCCTCGGCCGGATCGACCGCGGCGACTGGGTCGTCGATCAGGCCGGCGCCACGATGGTTATGGCAGCTTTCTGTCATCCAGCGCCGGGCGGCGGCCGCTTCAGCACCGACGCGCTCGGGGCCTGGTATTGCGCGACCGAGATCGAGACGGCGATTACCGAGACCGTGTACCACCACACGCGGCGTCTCGCTCATTCCGCATCAGGCTTTCGCCACACGATTCAGATGCGGGAGCTGATCAGCGTTCTCGACAGCCCTATGGCTGACATCCGTGGCCTTCGGGCCATCCACCCGGACCTTTACGATCCCGACA
>JAABUH010002083.1_pt1 | contig 19993 bp, 26 predicted proteins | sample 5559121 | NCBI WGS metagenome assembly JAABUH01 (sample SAMN10711871, study PRJNA513364) | rock metagenome | isolation source: Antarctica rocks | place: Antarctica: Victoria Land, Battleship Promontory nord | collected 2015-12-28
GCATGCCGCCGCATGCGGCCTCCGCGCCTGGCGGCACGCGCGCTCGCCCTGCCGAGCGCGTCTCGCCGCACTGGACGCGCCCCCGTCAGGGCGTCGCCGCCGCACCGGGCGCGCGGCGCGCGCGCTGCGGCATGGGAGGTAGGGTAGGGTAGGGTTATGGTAGGGTTAGGAGCGGGGTAGGGGCGCGCCTGCCGCGCGGACGCGTACAGCACGGGGAAGTCAAGCTGCTCCTCGCTCGCGCCCAGCTGCGCGAACAGGTCGAAGAGCTGGCTCTCCACATGCCCGCAGCGCTCCGCCGTCGCGCTCGGGCGGTCCACCTGCGCCGCCGCCGCCGCCGCGCGCGCTAGTGCCCGCGCGACCGGAGGGCGCAGCGCGCTGCTTTTGACGCGAATGCACGCGCCGCGGGCGCTGCGCGGGCGATGTGGAAGCCGGCGGCGCGCAGAGCGGGCAGCTCCCGGGCGCTCAATCAAGCAGGCATGCTTGGGCAGTACATTGAGGCACGGCCTGAGTGAGACAGGCTTACGGACAAACCCGAGGCGCTGTGCTGCGCAACCAAGCGAAGGAAGCGCCACATATATATTCCCTCGGTGACTGCACAGCAGCGCAAGCGCGGCGCGGGCGGGCGCCTGGCGCGCGGCAGGCAGGGCGCATGCCTTGCCGAGCGCGCGACCGCGGGCGCAGGACAGGGTTTCTACCTACCCTATGCAGGCAGCAGGGCGCGCCTTTTGACAAGCACAATCGGGGTGCATGCTAGGGGCTGCGGGCCCAACCGCGACCCCTGGTGCAGGCAGCAGGCAGGGAGCGCGCCTTATTGAGCACGACCAGCGGGCGCAGGCCGTGCCGCAGCGCCTTCTCGACCACGAACTTGGTCTGCGAGAGCGGGCCCTCGTTCGCGTCCACGAGCAGCACCGCGCCGTCCACCATGCCCAGTATCCTACGCGCGCCAGGGCTTTGGGTGATAGGGCTAGGGTGATAGGGTTAGTGTGATAGGGCTAGGGTGAGTGCTGCGCTGCTCCATGTGGCCGCAAACAGGCCCTGACATGGGCGCAGCCCCGCCGAAATGTGCGGGCTCCGCGCAGCAGGTACCGCGTGCGCCGCGTGCAGGGGCCTGTCCCTGAGCTTGTGCCCGCGCGCCGGCTGGCCGCCAGCTGCTGGTGACTGCTGCGCGAGCGGCGCTCCTAGGCCAGTGGCGGAGCTCAGGCGAACACAGCGGGTGGCCGGGGCAGCAAGGGACGGAACAGGCTGCAGGGACATGCGAGCAGGGGGGCCACACCGCTCCACCTCGCCGCCAAAGTCGGCGTGGCCGGGCGTGTCGACCGCGTTGATGACGTGGCCCTTGTGCTGGATGGACGTGTACTTGGCGGAGATGGTGATCCCGCGCTCCTTCTCCAGCGCGTTGCTGTCCATGAAGCGCTCCTCGCCCGCCAGCGCCACGCCGCAGTGCGACAGCAGCCGGTCCATGAGCGTCGTCTTCCCATGGTCGACATGCGCTGCAAGCAAGCCGCGTGCACACGCGCGCTCGTCAGCAACGGCCACCAGGACAGCGGCGCGCGCGTGCGGAGCGCGGAAGCGCAAAGCGCCGGCAGCTGCGCAGCAGCTTTCGTTCCCAGTGCTTGTACGTGGTGATATTGTGATAGAGTCTGTTGCCTCCATATGAGTGTATGTGTTGGAGTGCATGCACATCCTGGAATAGCAACTCTACTTTTTACTATGCAACGCAGTGGTCCAGGAGGTAGCAACACGGGCGTAACAGGATGCCATCAGGAACGTTTACAAACTGATAGATAGCAGCGCACCAATGATTGCAAAGTCGCGGATGAGGCGCGGCTCCGGGGACACTGCGGAGCTGCTGTGCCGGCAGTGCGCCAGGTTGGTCAGCTGCGGCACGGGCGCGAGCACGCTGGCCAGCGCCGCCCAGCCGCCTGCCACGCCCAGCCTGAGCTCGCTGCACAGAGCCTGCTGCAGCGGCGCGCTGCGCAGGAGCGCGCTGCGCCAGGCTGCTGCCATAGCCCCGCACGGCAACATGGGCGTTCTTGCACCGCTTAGAGCCCCGCCCACACTCTTGTGCTGCCTGAGGAGTCCTCAGTGAGGACCCAAAACCCTCTTTTCTCAATGCGCAGCGCAAAACACGCAAGAACAGCCAAGTAATTTGCATGTTCCGGGCACCTGGGTACATAGCAGGGCTTCCCAGATCCGGAGTCAGCTCTAGAGTCAGCCTGTACGGCCGCGCGCTAGCGCTGGTCCGGTGCTCGCTGATGACGAAGAAGGGCGAGAAGCGACCGCACGAGCAGCAGGCTCCCAGGTGCGGCGCCTGGGTTTGAGCGCGTTACAGACACGCTCCTGTCATGTATGTGGTCACCCGCGCTGCACTCCAACATCCAACATCCTGACATCCTGGAAGTGCAGACGCTGCTTGCTCAGGCTGGGCTGTGCCTGCTGTGCCTCCCCAGGCGCAGCACCAGGGCGAAGCGGACTGCGGCAGAGACCGAGAACAAGAAGGGGGAGTCTGGCGCAAGCAAGGCGCGCCCGCGCCAGAGCTCGCACGCAGGACACCCCAGTGCCTGGGTTCTGCGGTTCCTACCAAACAGAGCTCAACACCAGGCAGGGGAGCAGGCAGCAGTGAGACAGGCATGCGCCGTCCGGCATCGCGGGGGCTCAGAAGCTTACTGCTGTTGCACGCACGCGGCAGGATGAGAAGCCCTCGTATGAGCCGCCCAGCGAGGCGCACGATGTTTTTGACCCGGCGCTGGATGACGAGCAGGCCAGCCGCGACGAGCGCGGGCGCCTGATCTTTGAGGGCCACGACGTCTTCAGGCCCACGCTGACCCCGCGGCAGGCGCGCTCGCTGGCCCCGTGCAGCGCTGCCCCCTACCTTTCCTGCAAGGCGCCTGCTGCAAATCATCTGACGCCCGCACCGGCTGCCGCAGGTCATCCGCGCCGGCAGCTTCGGCGGGTGCGTGTCGCCACCAGCCGCACCCTGTCCTGGTGTACGTGCTCGCTTTGCGCACTCTGCCAATGCTTCCTTACCTGCGTCACAAGATCCCAGCACTCAACATGTGGTGCGCAGCATCTACTTCAACCCCAAGGGCGGACGGCCGGGGATCTGGGGCCCCACGGTGGACATTGACCACAAGGAGTTCCCGGCGGACTGGTTCGAGGGCCTGCCCGACAAGATGTTCCAGGCCCGCCGCTACGATATCAAGACCAACAAGTACGGCGTGAAGGCGGGCCAGCCCCAGGCGGCGTGGTGCGGGCGGCTGCTGACTGGCCAGCTGTGAGAGCCAGGGCGCTCGTGGCAGGCGCTCGAGCGCCGCACGGGCGTTGTGTGCATGTGTGTGTGCTCACGGCACGGAACCATCTTTCAGCAGTGCTTGCCACGGGCCGCTGGCGCTGGAGCGCGCCGCTGCACAGGCTGACTGCGGGCGCCCTCGCACGCAGGGAGGAGAAGGGCTGGATCAAGCGGGAGCTGGACCCGCGCGGCTGGTTCCACTGGTGCGCCAGGGTACTGAGAGCCGAACGCGCTGAGTTATGCCAGTCTGCTTCAAGCAGCTGGGCATTTGGGCCTGGCAGGTGTCAACCCTTCCCGGACAAGCGCAGAGACCCCCCGCGCAGTGCATGTGTCAATGAACTGAGAATGACCTGGTCCTGCAGTCTTGACCAGGCAGTATGACACAGGGGTATTCGGCAGCGCATTAATAGCCTGAAGCCCATCAGGCGATGCGAGCGCACGCGCGGCGCGCGCGCAGGTACTGCCGCTTCTACCAGGGCCGGCGCACGGACGACGACGAGCGGCAGGTCGGCCGCTGGAAGGGCGTCGCCGGCGAGAAGGGCCGCTGGAAGCGCCAGCTCGTCAAGCAGTGCGTCGGCAAGAACAAGTGCGCGCGCGCGCGCCGGACGTGCGGAGACCTGCTCCAACCTTTGCTGCCATGCGGTGGGCTGCCTGGCGCACGCTCGTGCTCATGCATGTGGATCACGGAAGTCCCCTCCCCACAAAGCGCAAGCTGTCTGCAGGCGTGGGCAGGCGTGAGCAATGACCCAACTGGCCGATTGTTGGTATCAGGCTGTCGGTGCGTCCCGGGTGCGAGCGCACCTCACCGGCAGGCATGCGCTTCGCAGGCGGTGGGACGACAAGAGCGTGTCGCCGGTGATCCGCCAGAGCCTGCTGCACTGGGCGTACGAGCTCACGGACGCCGACTTCAAGCGCATCAGCAAGGAGATCTGAGGCGCAGGAGGCTGGCTCGTGCGGCACGCTGTCTCATTGCTTTCTCGGGCTGTATCTTGCTTCCTTTGTGTTTGGCAAGGAGATCTGAGGCGCAGGAGGCTCCTTGCGAGGCACGCTGTCTTCATGCTTTCTCAGGTTGTTTTTTACTTATCTTTGTGTTCAGCCTCCTGCCTTGTTGGCATGCGTGGGGAGTCCTCACTGAAGACAGCAAAACCTCTGAGATTGACTGTAGTCTCTGAGTACCGAGGAGTTACAGGTACTCGGAGTGTTGCTTGTGTATAAATGTGTATAAAACAGTATGTGTGTGCATGTACATGGTACAAATGTGTACAAGCGTGTTATTGTGCTCCACTGCGGTAAGTCCACCGCTGTGAATCATTCATTCACTCATTGCCTTAGTCCGCCCTGCCCTATACGTGTCCATGAGCTGACAAGCAAGTGGACGGGCTGAATGCGTGTCAGGTGCCTCAGGTGTACTTTGTGCGCGCTCACATCTCACACGGCCTGGTGCGCAGCGACCTCCGGGAGGCCGGATATATGAAATAGGGCTTCCAATCAGGCTGCGCGACCGAGGCACAGGGGCGCCGCATGCACTGTATGAGCGTTGGCGAGGCGCCGCCAGAGCGCTGCAGGCGGCAACGGAACGATGAGCAGACATAGATACTGGCTGGCATGTTGCACGCGAGCGTGCGCGCGCGCGAGCCTGCCCGCACCACCACAGGCTGATGTGCGCGGCGCGGGGCCCAGTGAGGAGATAGCATGAGCCCGAGACCCAACGCCCTGCGCACACCTCTGGCCTTCCCCGCGCTCTGTGCGCAGCTCTTAACAGACGCCTGCCAGCACGCGAACGCGCGGACCCCTGTCGCAGTGCAGCGCCTCCCAGGCCAGCAAGAGAGTGCCTAGCTGCCGGACAGCAGGCCGACCAGCGCTGCTTGTGGCGCCTGCACTGTTCACGGCGGCCTGTCCTATGCCGTCGCTGCCGCCGGGCCTAGGCAGCACAACGGGTGGCGCTGGCCCAACTTTCTGGGCATGCGCGGCAGCCGCGCGCGCGTGCCTGCATTGCCCTGACAGCGCAGCATGCACATACTCCAGCACTCAATACGCGCTCGGAGCCTGCAAAAGCATTGCCTACTGACTGCGCGCGCAGCAAGCGCCCGCTTGTATGCGGGCAACCTGCATGTCTGCCTGCCTCTGCATCCCATTCCGCCGGGATTGCCTGCCATTTGAGCACAGATGCTGTATGTGCGACGTGCTCACGGTCACGCCTGGGCGCCTACATTGCCCTGCGGCTGCACGCAAGCGCAGCAGCCTGCGCGGCGTGCGCATCGGGTAGATGGTGACAGTACGCGAACACCCAGGCACAAAGTTTGCCGCAGAGGCACGCGCGCTACGAGCAGCGAGGATGCACACAGCAGCTTGGGACTGTTAAACGGCCTGGTGCTCTGCGTATGTAAAGCCAGCATGACATTCGCAAGCGTGCGAGCCTGGCAAAATGTTGCACCGGTGTTCAGGCTGACCTATGAAGCATGCAAGCAGGCAGGTAAACAGAAACCAACACTCAACCGTTCACACACAGTTGCCTCCGTGCACACTTGCCCATCCTGCACACATATAGCTCCTGCACACATATAGCACACACAAGTAATGTGCTCGGGGGCGTTCGCCGCAGTGCACCGCTCTGTGCCTGCCTACCCTCTGCAACCAGTCTGTGACACCTCGCATAGCTCACTACGCCGCCCATGCATTGTTGTACTCAGCTCCATAGTCATCACCACCATAGTCGTCCTCCTCCTCGTCATAGTACTCATCCTGATACATTTCTGGATGGTGCTGAACTCCCGCTGCCGCCCATGCGCGGGCGCGCTCGTGCGCCGCTCTGGCCGCCGGCAGGTCGGGCGCGCCCGGGGCAGGCCAGCGGCGCCAGGCCAGGCGGCGTACGTCGGACTTGTTCCAACACTCCCCATCATCATCAGACGTCCCCTCCCAACAGTCCTCAGCACAACCAGACCGCTCACAGACTTCCACCTCAACCGCAAAGCGGTCGCTGTGCATGCTGATGATTTCGCGCACGATGTCGTGAATGACCAAGCGCTCACTGGGGAGGTCAACGTAGTACTCCGCGCGCAGCTCTGCAGCCTGCAGGCCAGCCGGGCAGAGGCGGGCCACGAGAGTGGCCACAGCCTCCTGAGTATCGCACAGGCACACTCCGGATAGAAACATGCGCACTGACCTGACCCGGCCAAACAGTTCGGCGTGAACTAGAACGTCCGCCCCACAGCTGCCCATCTCAAATGCCGGCAAGACAGGGAAGCCCTCCAGGAGGGGGATACTGTCAGTATGCAGTGTAGCCCCTTTGCAGCATTCTACGCGCAGGGTGTGCAGCTGCGGCAGCCGTCCTGCCAAGCCTGCGTCGGGTTGCGGCGCCCACGCTAGCTTCTCCAGGCAAGTGCCGTACAGGCCGAGTAGCTCCAGCTGCTCCAGGGCGCCTGGCAGGCGCTCTGGCCACAACCACAAACACTTGGCTTCCATTTTGTCGTCCCCGTCCGTAACCATCAGATCGTAGATATCGTAGCAGTCGACACCGAGCTTGGTTAGGCGCAGGCCGCTCAGGTCCAGTGCGGGCCGCTGTCCCTGGCTCGCGCAGGCTGCCAGCCGCAGCGGCACGCCGGACAGCTGCAGCAGCGTGCGGCCGTGTAGGGCCCAGAACTTGCCAAGCAGCGGCTCGTCCCACAGATCGTCCTCGAAAAGAAAGCTGGCGGCCTCCACGCGGCCCGCCTGTGCGGGCTCCAGCAGCCAGCGGCGCTGGGCCGTGCTCAAAGGCGCCGTGCTGAAGTCGAGTGCCAGCGGCAGCGGCTGCGCCCGCAGCAGCTCGCGCCAGCGGCGGCACACGCATGCCAGGCCGGCCGCGGCGCGCACTTCACCTGCTACACGTCGCGGCGGCCGGACCGCCCAGGCGCGCCGAAGGATGCCGCCCAGCAGCTCGTCGGGCAGCGCAAGCAAGGTCGCCTGCGCGCCCGGCAGCACAGAGTTTGAGACACACGCGCTCTGTAGCGAGCAGAGCGTTGAAGTAAGGCAGCTAAGACTCGTGCAGCCACGTGTATGGAAGGACCCGGCCTCTTGCCTGTGGCTCTGCGCTGCGTGCAGGCTGCACACTGCGTGCACATGCACGCTGCCGACGTACCTGTCTTGCCAGATCATAAGCTCAACACCTGACAGGTGTCATGCGCAACTGGATGCTACAAAAACGCCGCACCTCCGTGGCGACTTGATCGCCGGCTCCAGGGCGCGCCATGCCAAGGACTGCCTGCCGCAGAACCAAGCTCAGGTATGCAGGCCGTCACAAAGGGGCCCTATGCCCTTGGCCGGGTGTCACACTGCCGCAACTGACAACCCCCCTCCGCGCGCGGCAATGTGCACCCAATGACGTCAACTACACTGCTCGCAGCGGCTCTCCTCACAACACATAGCACTGTAATACAATACGCTGATAAGCAACAAGGCAGCTCCATACGCGAGTTTTCAACTGCGGACGGGAAGCCAGAAGCGCGCCTGTTCCCGCTCGTGTACACAGCGCGCACAGCGTGCTCTCCTGTGGCGTACTATCCAGGGCCTTCAGCCGCCCGCAGTCAGGCCTGGCTGATAGCAGCGCGTCAAGCTGCTGCTCGACCTGCGCAGCTTTCAAGCAGGCCCTCGCCTGAGCAGTTGGTTCTGGGCTGGCGTTTCAACCACGCGCGTGCTAAAGCATACTCTGTGCTCTTGGACTTATGGTGCCCAAGGCTGTGCAACCCATCACCTGCCCTAGGCTTCCCTGCAGTTGGCCTGGTGCGCCTCACTGGCGCGCCCAATGACTTGATACTTTGTATGCACACAGCAGCTTTGCCAGGTCCGTGCGATGCAATACAGAAGGCAGAAACAGGTGCAGCGCACTGCAGCTTGCCAAGATGCCCCAGCGCTGAGCGCGTCAGCAGAATAGGCGTACAGAGAGCTTGCGGACTTTTGTTGCTTACAGCACGTCAAAGCGCTTGCTTATTAACCGCTCCTCTGAAGCAAAGGTCGGACTAGAGCTTGCGAGCCCGCTCCCGCCGCAAATGTTCCGTAAGTGCCCCTAGATTTCCTCGCCATTCCGTTCACCGAGCTCGGGATGAGGGAGACATTTTGTTTTCTGTTTCCAAAAGCCCCGTGTAGGAGAGCAGCAGCACTCACAAGCGGTTGTTCTATAAAAAGAAACACGAAAGCATGGCAGCGCTAACCTCACAGCAGAGTTGCGGAGGCATACTTATCAGGTGCGCTGCATGCCTGCGATTCTTTGCTGCATACAGTAGCTCTCGTTGTTGGCAAACGTCCGTGTATGTGTGTATAAGCGCAGGTTGCAGGAGCAACAGCGGCGCTTGTCGCACCAGGCCGCCTCGTCGTCCTCTGTGCCGTGCCGGCTGGCGCAGGCTGACAGCCTACAGGCACAGACACGCTCAGCGCTGTCCCGGTCGTTCTTTGTGTACACTGTGTTGCGTTGGCTACAGACAGCAAACTGCGTAAAAAAAACAAGCTATGGTGCTAGCACTTGCACGTCTGGCGGAGACGTGCGTGCTCCACGCAGCGACCATCCGCGAGCCGGCACGCCGGCCGGCGCGGGCGGCGGCGGGCGGCCGCAGCGGCAGCGGCGTCGGCGGCGGGGCTGCGCACGCGCGAGCGCGAGGTGGCCGAAGCGGTGGCGAGCACCGGCAGCGCGCGCACGGACGTGGTGTACGACGCGGTGGTCATCGGCGGCGGCGTCGGCGGCCTCACCGCCGCGACGCAGCTGGCCGCCAAGGGCGCGAGCGTGCTCGTGCTCGAAAAGTGACCCGCCCCGCTGGGCCATGCGCTCTCGCCCCCTATGACAACGCGGAGTGGGCAGCGCCGAGCCTGCGTGGCAGCGGCCAACAGCGTGAGCATGGGTGTGAAGCAGCGTGCCTTGAGCTATTCGGTGTGCAGGTGTGCAGTCTACAGACGTTCGTCTACAGAGGTGTGCAGTCTACGGACGTTGGTGCGGACCAGCACTGTGCTCAAGCAGGCGCATGGGGCGCAGGTACATCATACCCGGCGGCAGCGCTGGCCACTTCCAGCGGGACGGCTACGTGCTCGACGTCGGCGCGTCAATGATGTTTGGCATGGGCGACGTGCGCTCCCTCGGCCCCAAGCTCCCCTGATGGCTGCTGAGCACTGATGGCATGCATGATGCTGCTGTTCTTCAGGCATGGAAAGCAGGGGCGAGCGCACCGCCGGTCTTCAGGCGTGCCACAGTGTAAAATCTTCATGAGGCCTGTGCATGCTGTTGCTGTTCTTCAGGCATGGTGAGCGTGGGCTAGCGCCAGCCGTTGTTTAGACGCGCCAGTGTGAAGTTATTATGAGGCCTGCCCGGGCAGGGCCTGTGATGTAACAGCCAGGTGGCCTTGCACCCACTGTGCATGCTCCTTGCCCCATGCCTTGGCCCCACGCATGCCCCCTGAGCAGCGGCGGCGCCGCGCCGGCAGCACGGCACGACCAACCTTATCACGCGCGCGCTCGCGGCGGTGGGCAAGCGGCTGGAGACGGTGCCCGACCCGACCTCCGTGTTCTACCACCTGCCGGCCTCCGAGGCGCACCCGCAGGTGCGGCATGGGTTTAGGGTTAGATAAGTTGACATAACCTCCGTCTTCTACCACCTGCCGGCCTCCGGGGCGCACCCGCAGGTGCGGCGGCGGCGGCCTGCGCCCGCGCGTTGACGCTCAGCCAGCCGTGCATGCTTGGGGCGGTTATATTTAAAACGTCCAGCCTTCCAGCGCTGGCAGCTTACCGGACTGGCGTGCTGCCCGCTCCGCGCGTGGCCTGGTGGTAGCATTTGCAATCCGCAGGCCGCAAGCAATGCTTGAAGCATAGCCCGGTCCTGTGGGCGCAGCGATGTTTGGGATTTGAGAGGACCGCAGGAGGTAGGTTTGGCATGCTCGCAGGTGCCCCTGTGTGCCCGCCCGCAGCCTGCGCGGCCGCGCTCGACTGGGACAGGGGCGGCGCGGGGGTCGGCGCAGGGTCTGGAGGTCAGGGTGTGGCGCGGGTATGAGGACTTTGTGGACGAGCTGGCGGCGCGCTTTCCGGCCGAGCGCGCCGGCATCCAGGCGTTCTACGGCGAGGCCTGGCGCGTGTTCAACGCGCTCAACAGCCTGGAGCTGAAGAGCCTGGAGGAGCCGCGCTACCTGCTCGGCGGTGCGCGCTTCTGGCCGCGTCCGGGTGTCAGGGTTTGGCTACCCTAACCCTACCCGTCGTGCACCAGGCTGGGCTGCTTCCCCTGTAAAAGCAGACGCTGCTGCATTGCTGCGCTGCATGCACATCACTGTGCGGCACATGAGTCACGAAGTCACTCTGTTTGAACGCTAGGCTGCGCCCAGGCGCGGGCAGGCCATCCAGGCCCGCTGCCAACCCCCGCGCCTTGCAGGGGCCTGGCTCAGCAGGCGTGCGCGGCGCGCGCGCAGAGTTCGCCAAGCACCCGCTGGCGTGCCTGACGCTTGCGTCGTACCTGCCGTCCAACGCGGGCGCGGTCGCGCGCAAGCACATCCGCGACCCCGAGCTGCTGCGCTTCATCGACGTGGAGTGCTACTTCTGGAGCACGGTGCTCGCCGACAGCACGCCCATGATCAACGCGGGCGCGCATCCCTAGACCCCACCCCGGCAGCGAGGTGGGTGGGAAGGAGGTTGCTCTCTGGAGCACAGCGTCCGCCGACACCATGTACATGGTCGATGCGGGTGGGGCTGCGAGCCACAAGCGTGCACGGTGAGCATGTGAAGAGCATGCAGGCTGTTGTTGGCCTTTCACAATGGCATCATTCGGTGTGTGCCTGCAGAGCAAGCAGAAAAGCAAGCAGGTCTGTACTTGCGCCAGGTGGGGATGCGCATCGCGCAGTGCATGAAGCAGACAGCTGCCGCAAAACGGCTGTTGTCAGGCTAGCCGTTGACACTCACGATGGAAGTTGACACAGCAGCATGGGTAAGGGGTTTATCTGCTCTGTGCGCAACCGCAGCAAACAGCATACCGCTTTACAGTCGACTATGGGCTACATTTGGCAGTGGCGCCACGGAGCGTCTGCGACCGGCCGCAGACCCTTGCCGCGCGCGCGCGTGAGCAGGCATGGTGTTCTGCGACCGGCACTTTGGCGGCATCAATTACCCGGTGGGCGGCGTGGGGCGCATCGCGGAGGAGCTCGCGGAGGGCTTGTGCGAGCGGGGAGGCCACATCGAGTACCGCGCGAATGTGCGCATATAAGACCCGTTCATGCTTGCCAGGGCCATGCAATATTCACATGCTGAGCGAAAGCGCGACAACTACAGGCAGGCGCCGAGGCTGCGCCCCGCTGCGGGCGCTTGAGCCACTCAGCACGCCCTGCTTGGCCGGCGAGGCGCGTGCCGGCATGCAAAGGTGGCGGTCCGCGCGGCGCGAGCGCTGCAGCTGAGCGCTGTTCGGCCGCCGAGCCGCCTGCATGTGGCAACGCGCAGGTGCGCGAGATTATCACAGAGGGCGAGGGCGCCGCGGCGCGCGCGGTGGGCGTGCGCCTGGCCGACGGGCGCGTGTTCCGCGGCCGCACCGTCGTCTCCAACGCCACGCGCTGGGACACATTCGACGGCCTGCTGCCGCCCGAGCGCCTGCCTGAGCCCGAGCGCCTGTTCAGGCGCGGCTGGCGGCATGCGGCCCCGCGCCCCCGGCGCGGCCCAGGGGCGCGCGTCCGGCTCCGGCTGGGAGATGCTCGGGCGCCCGGCAGCCTGTCGTGCAGCAAGTGCATGAGATTGGGCCTGCCGCGTGGGTGCGCGGCGCGACGCCGCTCGCGCATCTGCAGCCCTCGGATGCTGCGAGTCCGGGCAGCGCTGGAGCAGGGCCTCCAATCGGTGTCGCCCTCAGCATGGTCATATGCCGAGTCTGGGATCCTGGGACAGCTGTGCTACGCTGCGCGCACATGCCGGCGCCCGCGCCGCGCAGGGAGCGGTACACCAAGGCGCCCTCCTTCCTGTCCATCACATAGGCGTGGCGGCGCGGCATGCTGGTGAACCCTAACCCTATCTTAAACCCTATGCTGTGCGCTGCGCAGGGAGCGATACACCAAGGCGCCCTCGTTCCTGTCCATCCACATGGGCGTGGATGCCGGCGCGCTCGCGCCCGGCACCGAGTGCCACCACATCTGCGTGGACGCCTGGGCCGACATGGAGGTGCCGCTGGGCACCGTGTTTGTCAGTATCCCCACGCTGCTGGACCCGGGCCTCGCGCCGCCCGGCGCGCACATCGTCCACATCTTCGCACCGGACTGGATCGACAACTGGAAGGCGCGGCCCCTGCTTGCGATCCCGAGCGTTGCACTAGGGTAGGGTTAGGGGTAGGCTTGCAAGCTGGACCCGGGCGCGCCTGGCGCGCACATCGTCCACACCCTCGCGCCCGACTGGATCGACAACTGAAAGGCGGGGCCCCGGCCCATGCCCCTCTTGAAACCCTGATTCGGAGCGCGCGCGCAAGCCGGGCGTGGGCGCGCAGCGCCGCACGTGGGATGCGCAGGTGTGCACACGGCCCTCTGCTTGCGGGCAGGCTCTGCAATGGCCAGCGCTGGCGCTGGCGCTGTGCCCGCATCCGCGCCTCCCGCCGTCCCTGGCCTGGCGCGCAGGCGCTTCGCAGGCACGGAGCGCGCCGCGCACAGCCGGCCATGCATGGCCCAGCTTGCACGGCGGCGCGCGGGCACTGATGCGCGCGTGCCGGCGGCCGCAGGGCCTGTCGGTGGCGGACTATGAGCGGCGGAAGGAGGAGGCCGCGGACGGCATCCTCGAGCGCCTTGAGCGCCACCTGCCGGGGCTCCGGGCGGCCACGCTGTTTCGGGAGGCGCGCCGCAGCCGCCCGGGCCCTCGCCTGCACCATAGCGGCGTTCAGGGCGGCTGCGCTCACAGCGCCACCTGTTGGGGCATGAGGCAGCTCCTTGGGGGAAGTGCCACCATGCGTGCTGCAGTGCGGTGTCTGCACACGCCAGGCGCCGCGTGTCACGTGTCAAAAGTCCCGTCGCCATGCTGGAGACTTGCGCAGTGCGATGAGCAGCGCTTACTCTGCCGAGCAGCGTCGGCTGTCTAGCAGCAGGGCAGGGGCCTGCAGGGAGCAGCTCGTCTGCTAATACCTGCGCACCCTGGCGGCAGGTGGGCACGCCGCGCACGCACCGCCGCTTCCTGAACAGGCGCGACGGCTCGTACGGGCCCATCCCCGCGCGGCGGCCGCTCGGCATGCTCGGCATGCCCTTCAACCGCACCGCCGTCAAGGCGCGCTGCAGGCCCCGCCTGCCTGCTGCGCGCGTGTCTGCACGAAACGCATCTGCAGCACTGGCGGCGCGTGTCACCATGTGTGGCACGCGGACCGGTCGCTCCTTGGACCGTGTCCAGCCGCACGCCCGCAGGATGAGCACAGACACCGCGATGGACAGCCCCGGGTCCGCGTCTGCAGAGAAGCCGCACAGCTCTATCCGCCTGCCTGACAGGAGCTTGTCCGTGGCCTGACGCGCCCTGGGCCCCGCTTGGCTGCCATGCGTGCGCGAAGGCATCTGCAGCACTGGCGGCGCGTGTCGGCGTTTGCTTGGTACGCGGGCTCGTCGCTCCTTGGATCATGTCCAGCCACACGGCACGCCTTGCTCCTTGTGAGCACAGCCGCGTGTCCGTGGCCTGACGCGCTTCTGGCGGCGCGCAGGGCCTGTACTGCGTCGGCGACAGCACATTCCCGGGCCAGGGCGTGAACGCGGTGGTCTTCTCGGGCTTCGGCTGCGCGCACCGCGTGCTCACCGACCTGGGCCGCGCGCCCGCGCTGCCCGGGCTGGACGCGGGGTACAACGCGCTGCTCGGCGCGGTGCGCGACCGCGCGTGAGCGCCGCGCTGCTGGGCAGGGGGCCTGCGTTGCCCAGGCCGGACGCGGAGTGCAGTCCGCTGCTTGCCGCAGTGCGCGGAGCGCGCTGCGCCACCGCGTGCGAGCGCCGCGTTGCTCGGGAGCGGGGGGCGTCTGCCGCATGCGTGCAGCTGCCTGAGCGCATCCCTTCGGTGTCTGTCAGACCGGCAGTCTTGGTGCCCAAATGTTCTATTTAGTTTGATGATGCTGCCGGGTGCCAGCCGTATCGCTTTTGAGGCTGCCCCAATGGCGGCCTCCCTCGGTTTTGCACAGGCATGGGTGCTGGCGCTTGGCGTACGAACTTTAATAGAGGTGCAGGGTGAATCAGCGTTGGGCGCCGGCGCACGATAAGGACTCCTTGCTGCCGAACTGATGATGAGTGTTGGTCTTTGCATGGTGAGTGACCTGTGTAGCAGGCGGGCATACTGACGGGGCGTGCACCACGCCTTGCACACCCATCTTGCTGCATTCGATGCAGAGTTGCATGTGAGCACTGCATTTGTAACAGAGCCGCCACCTAGCCTGGCTTGATTGCGCCGTCAGGCGGCTGTGACGAGCCCACACGCGTCCGCTCAGCTCGAGGAGGACCACAAATGTGTCGGCTTAGCAGCACACTGCGACACCCGGGAGCGGAGGCCAACAGCGCCCCCGCCGGGCTTACACGCTTGTCAGTAGGCCTGCGTGCATTTGGCCACTTCCTGACAACAGGTGACCCAGCACAGGACAATGCCCGGCTAGGCCTCGAGCGCTGCACCAGGAGGAGGCGCGCGCGCTGGCGTGCGCCGGGGTCCGGACAAGACGGACTGCCCCGGCCGGGTCCGCCCGCGCCACATCAGAACAGGTGCGTGTAGTTGTGCGCTAGCGTCCAGAACAGGATGAACGTCAGCAGCAGCGTCGAGTTGAACACCTCGCCCAGGAACAGCGCGCGCCTGCGCGCCCCAGCAGGCTGCGCTCACGCACCTACCCTAAACCTAACCCTTGCGGCCACACGTAGCGCGCGCGCACGGGCAGGCCGGCGCGGCGCAGCGGTGAGGGGGCACCAAACCTGGACTTGAAGGATGACTCTGTCCTGGAGCTGCATTACCCTATACCCTATACCCTTGCAGCCACACGCAGGACACGCGCACGGGCAGGCGGGCCGGGTGCCAGGGTGCGGGAGCGCCGGACCTGGACCGAGTTAACGACTCCGGCCTGAAACCGCACCACACTAAAGCTGCACCACCCTATACCCTAACCCTTGCAGCCACACGCAGCGCATTCGCACGCGGGCAGGCGGGCGCGGCGCCGGGGTGGGGGGAGCGGGCGGACCTGGACTGGAAGAACGCCTCCGTCCTGAAGCCGCACTTCACCAGCAGCAGCGCGCACACCTGCGCGCGCGCGCGCCCCGCTCAGGCCGGGCGGCCGGGCGCGGCCGCCTGCCTGGGCGGCAGGCGGCGGCGCGGCTGGGGCGGGCGCCAGCCGCCAGCCGGGGCCCGCAAGGCAGTGAGGTCGGCTTGGGCGCCTCGCCAAGCGGCTGGCGTGTGGCAGGAGAGCGGCGTGCAGCGGTGACGCGCGGCAGGGCCGGGTGTCCAAGGGTGGGCAGCGCGGTCCGGCGGGGCAGCAAGCAGCGCGGCCCAGTTCCCCAGCATGTCGGCAGGGCCTTAGCAGCATGGAAAAGACGCCGCGCGAAGGCAGCAGGCCGCTGCGCAGCCGCGCAGGGCGCACCACGGCGTGCATGGCCAGGTAGTACAGGAAGCCGGTCCAGCCGGTGACGCCCCAGAGGCCGGCGACCATGCCCGCCACCAGCGCGCCGACCACGCCGCTGCCGGCCCCGCGCGCGCGTCAGCTCGCCGCAAGCTGTGCGTGGTCGCGGGCATGGGCCTGCTCGGCAGAAGGCACCCAGCACCGGCGCTGCAGCGCTCCATATCGCTGAGTGCGATTGCGCCATCTATGCACAAGTGCTGCCGATAGACTGCCAAGAGGCTGCCAGCGCGGGCCGCCGCGCACATGAAGTTGGCGACGCCCGCGTTGTGCGCCACATTCTTCTGCAGGATGAGCTCCTTGCGCAGCGCGTGCGCGTCCAGGCCGGGCTTCCCGGGCTTGCGCTCGCGGCGCTCCTTCGCGGCCTGCATCTGCGCCTGCCAGGCGGATGCCCCGGGCCGGGGCGCGGCCGGGTGGATCAGCGGCGGCGGGGCATCGGGTCACCGAGGGTGGCTGCTGCAAGGCTCGGATGCCAGGCAGCTGGTCGCGCTCCGCACGCGTTTGGCAGGAACAGGCGTGTGTGCTCTGTCCCTGATGGCAAGTAGGCGCAACACAAAGCCTTTGACTTGAAGTGCTTGAGACTCTTGCTTGCCCACTGACAAATCCTATTCCCTAATATACTTCAGGCACTTTAAACCTCCGGACTTCCACAAGAGAACTCGACTTCTTTGGACTCTGCTTGCGCACAGCTGCTGTCTACCAACAAACGGCGCTGATTGGCGACTTGGATTGCACTTTGGCGGTGCAAGAGAGTGCCAGCTTGCGAGGGTCCAGATTGATCGGAGGGGCGCCGTGCACACGCTTGGCACGCTGGCACCCAGGCACGAAGGAGCCGACGGGAGCGCGTGAGGCGCCAGCGGCAGCGGGGTTGCTGCCCCTGGCCGGATGGTGGAGGGCGCCGCCAAAGCCGTGGCGCCCGTGCCCGTCTCCCCAGGCCAGGTGGGGCATTGCGGGCTGATCAGAGCCCCGTGCTGTGGCTGGAGTCTCCTGCACAGAGCTTGCTCCCAGACCTTTCTCCCAGACATCGCACCCCAACTCCATAGCCTGCTTGCCTTCGCCGGGAGCGCGGTTGCCGACTTTGGCCGCAGATCTCCTGCACAGCTGCTCCTGCTTTGTGGCAGGAGTTCAAAGGGGCCAAGTTGAGGTCTGCGCTCAGCGCGCTTCCAAACGCCCGCGTCTGCGCATGCGCCGCAGGTCGGCGCACTGCTGGCCTATGGGCTCTTCTGGGGCCTGTACGGCTATGCCGAGTGGCTGCAGTACCAGCGCAGGCGCGCCCGCACGCACCTCCTGCCTTGCCCGCGGCGGTCCTCGCCCGACTGCCGGCCAATACGGCGCTGCGCAGCCTGCGCTGGGCCGGCAGGCGCTCTGTTGCTATCCCGCACCCCTCGCCGTGCGTGTGCCTGCCCTGCTCCCAGCGGGGCCCGCGCCGCGCGGCGCGCCTGCGGCAGCCGGCGCGGCGCGCCCGGCAGCGGCCTGACCGCGGCACCCCCGCGCATGCGCAGCCGGCGCAGCTACAAGGGCGTGTACAATTCGGATGAAGACGTAGAGGAGGCGAACGCGAAGGCGACCAATGGCAAGGCGCCCAACGGCGCGGCCGCGGCGCCGGGGTCGCCGACGCACGGCGGCGTCGGCTCGCCGACCGCGCAGCCGCGCTTCAGCTACCTGGGCTGCGGCTTTGCGCGGTGCGCCTGCCCCGGGAAGCCACCTGAGCTGCTGCGGTCGCGCGGGGCGCGCAGCGCGCCTTTGCGCAGCAGCGCACCGCCTGACCAGCCCGTGTCTTTTGAGCACAGCAGCCCCTTAGCTGACCGTCCGACCCATGTGTTTGAGCTGTGTGGGTGCCTCATGTACCGAGCCAAGCTCTAGGGTCGTTACAACGGCGCCGCAGCCGCTTTGCGGCGGGACCCTGGCCCTGCTCACCCCCCGGGGCATCTCGCCTTGCAACGCGTCGCTGCAATGCATGTGAGCAGCGACTTGTGCGTCGCTGAAGGTCGTGGAGAACCAACGCCGCGTCCTGCCGACGCCCCGCAGGTGCCTGCTGCTGGACGAGCCCGCGCTGCTGGACGCGCGCCTGAACCTGCGAGCAGCGTGCGCGCCCGCGCCCCGCGACGCGCTGTAGCCTGGAACATGTTGTCCCAAGCATCTCTGTTGACCGCAGGAGAGGGGCCTTGCTGGTGGCGTGTGTGAAAGAGGCTCTGCAGACCTAGCCGTTGTGTCAGAGCGCCGGGCCAGTGCGCGTCGAGCCTGAAACACCGTTCGCCTGGCTGCGGCATGCAAGGCCAGCAGGAACTGCTCTGCGGCAAGCGCGGCGCGCGTGCGTGCTTTGCTCGCACCACGACGCGCCCGCCGCAAGCTGGGCACGTCGCAGCGCCGCCCTCAAAGTGTGGGCCGGCGCTGTGACGGCCTGGGGCCGCGGCGCACGCAGCGTGGAGTTTGGCACAATCATGTGCTGGTACTACCTGGCGGACCGCACGCGCACGTTCCCGCGCGGCACCAAGGTGCGCCACGCTGCGCAGAGGCGGGATCTAGCGCGCCGCGCGGCGGGCGTGGCTGCCAGGGCCGGCAGTGCGGCGGTGGGCAGCACGCCTGCGGCAGCCAGGGCCGGCAGCGCGGCGGTGGGCAGCACGCCTGCGGCAGCCAGGGCCGGCAGAGCGGCTTTAGGCAGCACGCTGCTGCGGGCTGTTCTGCCAGACCGCTCGCATTTGACGTGTGCGTCACGCCCTGACGCTGCACGTGGACTTGTCCAAATACCGTATGCAACATCCAAAAGACCGTACGCAACATCCGCACCCTGACAAGGAGCACACGTGGACCTTGGCTTGAGAGTGCTGTGCCACAGGGGCCCGCGGAGGGCGCAGGTGTGCAGTCCGGACAAGTGCGGCGCCCTATCCAACCCTATATGCGTGCAGCCCTGGGTTTGACCTGACGCCGCGCGGCCCCGGCGCGGCCAGGCATACAGCCGGGACGTGCTCGCGGCCGTCTTCGGCGCGCTGACGGTCGTGGCGGCCTGGACGAGCACCAAGAAGAGCCGCGCGGTCGTGCTGCTCAACCGCCAGCAGACCGAGGAGTGGAAGGGCTGGATGCAGGCGCGCGGCCAGGTTTAGGGTTGCATCACCCCTCCCCCACCCAGACCCATCCACCGCGGCCGGCCGAGCTCCCTCCCGGTCTGTGCGCGCGCTCGTGTTCTTGCGGGGCCGCACGCGCCCCGTGCTCAGCTCAATGAACGGGAGCCACCCGGATGCATTGCGTGTGCTACGGCTGAGCGATGACTGCGTCTGGACCGAGGCTCCGTAACGTGCCCAGTCGGGATATCCAGGTTGAGGGCCGGTGTGGTTCCCCGTCCACCCCACAAAACCGGTTCCACCCTGTGCTCTGAGCACTGTCTGACAGCTGCAACATGGGCACTGTCCAACAGCCACAGGCGCGCGCAGAAAGACATTGTCCGACAGCCACAGGCGCGCGCAGAAAGACATTGTCCGACAGCCACAGGCGCTCGCTTCTGACGGAGCGGGCGGCGACGCAGGTCTTTGTTCCTGCTGTACCTTACCTGAAAACCCTGACTCCGCCCTGTACCCTGGAGAGTGTCTGACAACACTAGTTGCTCAGCGCGCACAAAGCGGGCGCGGCGCCGTAGGTCCTGTTCCTGCTGTACCACTACTTCAACGCGCGCGAGATCTACAACGCCATCCGCGTGTTCATCGCCGGCTATGTCTGGATGACCGGCTTCGGCAACTTCTCCTACTACTACAAGTCCAAGGACTTCTGCCTTGGCCGGTGCGCGCCGGCGGGGGTCGCTCACCCGCGGCCGCCTGCGCGGGGTCCCTGCCCCGCCCGACCCTGGCGCAGTCATGCCGGGTGCGGCGCTCCTCAAGCTACCCTGGCGCGATCACGCCAGGTGCAGCGGTCCTCAAGCGCAAGCGCGCCGCGGCTTGCTGATGGTGGCGCTGTTTGGGGCGGGGCCCGGGCTTGCAGCCTCTGCCTGGAGCGGGACAGGGAGGGGTTTTTTGTTGGCGGGCATCCGCGGCGCTGCGCGGGACGGCGCTTCCACGCAGGCGGCGACACGGGCGCGCGCGGCGCCGCGCGCAGGTTCATGGCGATGATGTGGCGGCTGAACTTCCTGGTGGCGGTCACGTGCG
>JAABUH010002084.1_pt1 | contig 19955 bp, 27 predicted proteins | sample 5559121 | NCBI WGS metagenome assembly JAABUH01 (sample SAMN10711871, study PRJNA513364) | rock metagenome | isolation source: Antarctica rocks | place: Antarctica: Victoria Land, Battleship Promontory nord | collected 2015-12-28
TTCCTGCTTCTGTCATACCTGATGTACTTCAGAGCACAGATCATGTCTGCTGAGACCATGCAGCAGATGGAAGGCATCACTCGCCGCTGCAACCCTCTGGACCTCAACAAGGTGACACAACACCTACGTGACATGAATGACTGGGCTGCATGACATGAACGCATGTGGGCTGCAAGCAAAGGGTTTTCATATCGCTCTGGCTGGACTCCTCCTCATATTGCTGCCTCAGACCTCAGCACAGTGAGCATGTCCAACTCATCAAATGCAACAGAACTGCCTGCTCAGCTGTGATACTGCACAGTGTCACGCACAGCTCTGCATGATTTATCGCTCTTTGTGGTATTACTCTTCTGAGTTGCTGTTCACTGCAGCACGTGGAGCCAGTATGGTGTCTGTGATGTGATTGATTGCTGTATGCATGAGCCTGTGATTGTCAGTCCTGATGCATCTGTCTTTTACGTATGCTGGCAAATGTTCACGCATGCCTGTTCTGCCAATTGAAAGCTCTAGCTACACAACGCTGTATGCCACTTGCCTGTTGGCCAGCCTGTGCAGGAAGACTTACTGGACCTGTATGCAGGTTCTGTGTCGCAGTCCTGCTGACATACAACTCACCTCGCAACTGAATGAACACACTGCATGAACAACCCAGTGACAGCACACCTGTTCCAGTTCTGACTCCATGTGCTGCAATTTATGGCTGCATGCAGATGATCAGGCATGCGTACCAGCTGCGAGATGCAACCCCAGAGGATGTAGGCCCCCCTGCTCAGGCCCTGCACCCCCTGGCCTGTGGGGATCATAACTATCCCCTCTTCAAGCACTTTCCCCCATCCGCTGTCAAGCTGCAGGTCAGCTGCTCATTGCAACTACGTCACCCTTGGAAATGCTGCATGTCTGCCTCAAAGATCAACTCTGTAGCAAGCTTGCTTTCCTTGCTTGTCTGTCCCACCAGCCGAGTGGCAGCGCAACTAGTCACACACAGGCTTGCTTTGTTGCAGGCCATGCATCAGTGCACCATCACTCAGCTTTGCCCCGCTTGCATGACTGTCTTCCATCCATCCCTCCACGCTATCTCATGTACAAATGTCTGTATGTGAGCCCCCTTGCGACGTTTCACTTGTCTTACGTGCCTTCTGACATATCTGGGTATATGTTCACAAGTACAGCAACAACCGACTCGTCAGCATATATTGCCTAGCTTTTGCAGCAGTTGAAACAGCATCTTCCAGCCTGTTGCAAGTGCCACAGAGTTGTTGCAGATTGGAGAGAGAGAGCGTGTCCAGGCAGCAGAGGATGCGCTAGCCCGCCGCAGGAAGGTGGTGGCCAAGCTGGAAGCCCAGGCCAACTGCCAAGCCCAGCAGCAGCGAGCCTTTGCCAGAGTTAGTCTCCGCCCTCTGCCCAGTCTGTACATTCGTACTCTTGCTGAAAGCTGCTCCCAAGCTATCCTGAAGCTGGACCTGCATGTTTTGAGCCTTGAGCCGGTGGATCGTTGTGGCAATATGGCTGTACTCTCTGCATGTTGGGTGCTGTCAAAGGCTTGATCAGATGCACAGCAGATGCATGCATGCAACCAATGATCCTGCCTATGTGAACGAGAGGCAGCGGCCGACCTCTTTGACAGAACAAGTTGTGTACTCACCAGTATTCACCAGAACTTGGCAGCAGAGGGTCAGAGACTCTCAGACAGTAGCCACTCTGTTGCAATGTTGAGCTCGCATGAGAGGTGTCAGTGTTTGTTCTCTCAGGACAAGCACCAGATGAGCTTTGCTGGCAAGGCCGAGCACTAAGCTGATTGGCAGCTACTGACAGCACATGAACTGTTGCTGCATGTGCTGTGCCTTTGTAGGTGAGCTTGCTGGAGACACAGCAGCCTTGAAGCAGCAAGATGGTGAATGAGTCACAGGGCTGTGTCTGTTGCAGCATCATGAGAGAGTACAGGACTGCTGATGTGTTCCTGTAGGAAAGGCAGCAGCTGAGCTTGCTTGAGACCGAGCGCCGAGCAGCCTTGAGGCAGCATGAGGATGAGCTGGCAGCTGAGGCTCAGAGGCTGGATGATGTTGCCAAGGAGCAGCGGCTGAGACAAGTGGAGAGCATGGAGCAGGCCTACCAGACTCAGCTCCAGGCAAGCCAGTCATCCTGCCTCATTGCATCAGTCCAAATCAGCCTTCAGAAATCAGGTTTCACTGAAAAGCAGTTGCAGTCCAACAATTGGCACAGACACAGGACGTCTGCCAGATCAAAATATCAGTCAAGATGCTGTGCACAGCACCAGCTGGCGTTGTCATTCACAGGCTGGTCATAAATCTGGGCAGTACAGACAGCAATGAGTGTGCAACTTCATCGCTGAAGTAACAGTAAATTGTAATCAGCTTTGCAAGTTCTGCAGTACAACCACATGCAACATGCCAGCAGCCCACTGAGGGTATTCCACGGTGTGGCAGGCGGTGAAGCAGCAGTGCGCAGTGGAGGTGGAGTCAGTGAAGCAGGAGGTGCAGCACAAGCAGCGCCAGGCCGCCCGCCTCCTCAAGGCCAAGGCAGAAGAGGAAGCCATCAAGGTCAGTCCTGTCACTCATATGCTTCGCCCACCTCCTGTGCCCGGTCAGCAGAATGAGTCAGGACAAGACGCCAGCAGTCATTGAGTATGACCTCTTGTGCATGCTGTTTTGGCCTGCAGTGCAGCAACACTCCACACCACTGTCACATTGGTGTGTGAGGGCATCACCACATAGTGATGCAGCAGGGTTCAGCACATGCAGCACCTCAGACAAGCAACTCCGTGCAACAGCTCATCTGTCGCTGCATCTGCATTGAGACATAGATCGCAAACTTGTGACATGATGACATGCTGCTGCCCCAGGCATTGGGGTTGGCGGCAAACCAGCACAAGCGGCTGCTGCAGGATGCTTTGGTTTCAGCAGCTGCAGACAAGATGCTGCAAGCTACAATTCATGTGGTACAGAGTTTGCAGTTGCAACCCTACTTTGGACATGCTGTGGCTACAGGCGTTGGAATTTGAGGCGGGGCAGCGTAACTGGCTGCTACAGCAGGATGCATTGCATGCAGCAGCCGAGATGCGATTGAGGCAGGAGGTGGCTGCCAGCCAGGCTGCAGTTGAGGCCCACCGCACCAGCCAGCTGGCTGACTGGGCTGCACAAGAGCAGGAAGACGCCCTCAGATTGCACCAGGTCAGTCATGCCTGCTGAATGTTGGAAAGGTCAAGGAAGGAAGCTTGCATGTGGCCAGTGTCCAGGATTGTGAGCTTTATGCAGTGTGGGCATTGAATGCCAGCAGGTAGTTGCGCTAGTGTTCTCACGTGGGCAAGTTTGATGCTGCCATGCTTTACACTCAAGAGCGCCAATCTGAAGGATCCCAGGCGCAGGTGCTGCTCAGCCATGACACTGTAGCAAACAGGTTGTGCAGGCTCTGGATGTGGCAGATGGTCATCAAGCTGAACAAGCCTTGAGCTTGTGCATGGTGTGTGTGCAGGCAGAGAGGCGGCGGGCTGCAGAGGCAGCTGCAGAGATGGAGGCTGCTGCAAGAGCTGAGGCTGCTCGCCTTGTCCTAGAGAAGCAGCTCCAACAAGAAGCAGACTTACAGCAGGTCACTTGCTGTCTATGTCTATTACTTGTTTGCTTGCTTAGCATCAGCCAACATCCTTTTGTGTTGTGTGGGATTCTGCTTTATGGGACAGATGCCCCGGTTGTCTGCAGCTACAGGATTTTCAGGGTGTTCAGCTGCAGCAAGACTGCAAGGTTTGACAGCGCACGTAGCAATGCATGTGCACTGCAGAACTTGAACTCCCAGTCCAGGCCGTGTTGACAGACGCTGCTCAGACCACACACAAGGTTGACAGGCTTGAGGCGTGCGTATAGTCTCTGAGAGGACCTGAGCAGCGGTGCGCATTATACAGGTAGCAAGGGAAAGGCGGCTGCGCAAAGCAAGTGAGCATGCGGCTCAGGCAGCAGCCGACAGTGTGGATGCCGAAAGACAGCGGCAAGCAGCAAGAGCTGCACAAGAAGCCACCTTCCTTCATCTCAAGGTGCTGCTCAATTTGCTGTTGGCACTGCTCCTGGTCCAACTGCAGCTGTGTGGCACCTTGCAATCCAAGCCTGGTTGACACGCTCTAGAATGATGCCAATGATGATGATGTGACCATGCTGCTGCTGCCTTATATATGTTATGTTTTGCCTGAAGAGCCACTGCATCCATCTGCGAGTCCATGCCTGGCCTAAATGAGTCTGACGTTGGCTTTCCCACAGATCTCTGTGATCCACACAGCCAAGCATGGGGCACATGCAGGTTGCCAGCACATGTTGCGGGAGGGTGAGGTCGGCAGCCAAAGCATGCTGATTTCCTGTTAGAATACATGCATGCATGCATGTCAGCACAGTGTTTGTGCCTTGCAGGCTGACTCAGACAGGGCATGGTATGAAGGGGAGGCAGGGCGGCGCCAGGCGGCCAAGGCAGCTGCTGAATTGCAACGTCAGGTGGAGCAAGCCCAGCGCAAGGTGCTGTACCAAGACCTGCAGTCTGCCGCTGTGCTGCGCCAGAAAGAGGCCCAACTGCTGGAACACCGGTGTGTATCTTACTGCATGCTCCCTTTGGCTTCTGCTGAATCGAACGTTCCCCCCTGAGTGTCCTTTAGCTTCCAGTGTTTTTGGGTTGATGAGCATGTCAGAGTTGAGATTGCCATGCACCTGCTGCACAGCAACTTGTCTCTTTTGTCAGCCTTCTCATATGCTCTTGGATTTGTACAAGTGTGCAGCCTGATCTACTGTAGCAACCTCAGTGCTTGCTTGCATGCTGTTCTGTGTTTGACGGTCAGCCTGTGTTGACAGGGTCCACATCATTGCGCTGCCAACTATGACTGTTTGAATACTGTATAGGCGGCAGCTGGAGAGGGCTAATGCAGAAGAGGAGCAAATTGCTGGTGAGACATTGCAGCAAGTACAGGCTGAGCGGCAGAGGGACCAGGACACCAACTTTCAACTGCTACTACAAGCAGATGAGATCAAGGTAAAATCAACCATGATGTTGTTTCTTGATCCATTGGTGGTTTACGCCTCCCAATGCAAGCTGCAGACAATGTATGCTTTCACTGTAAAGAATGTCATGGGCTCAAGAGCACAACCAGAGACGGAGATTGCAATTGGAAAGGCTTTACTCAACACATCAAGACAGTTTCCCACAAGTGACATGCCTGGCCATCAGGATCAGCAGGTCAGTGTGACACAGCTGTAAGGGCCCCGGGGGGGGGGAGGGGTGAGCACAGAGCACGCCATCTGCATGATTTCTGCTGAAGTCTGCTGCATGTGCTCAGGCCCGGCTGGATCATGCCACAGCTGTGGGCGAGCAGCAGAGGGTGGTAGAGGAAGAGGAGCGTGCCAAGATGGCAGCTTTGGCCGAGCAAATGAGTAACGAGAGCGCACAGCGTGAAGGGGAAGTCCGGCGCCGGCATGAGGCTGCTATGGCCAAGCTGGCACTCAACAGGGAGCAGCAGGTCACAAACTCATTTGCTGCCCCTCAAACCTCCCACCGGCCAGCCACTGTGAACTGCATTCCAGTCAATCGCCGACCCATCCACTCACTTGGTGCTGAGCACATCTGGTCACAGACTTGACCATCCAATGACTGTGTGACTGATGACATGCACAATGACTGCTGTTGTGACGCAGATACTGGAGCTGGACACAGCATGGCGGCAGCGCATGCAGAAGGAGCAGGTTGCCCACCTTGCCCATGCTGCCTCTTCTTCCCAAGCCCGGCATCAAACCACTGAGCAGCAGCTGCTGCAGAAGGAGCGGTCTGCAGCCAAACAGGTCTGCCTTGCCACTGTGTATATGCTGTTTGCACGCTGAATTTTCCAATGGCATTGCCCTTGTGAAAGTGACACGCTGCGCTGTGTCCTGCAAGAGCGCACCCTGAGAATCCCAGAATGCTTAGTTGCTGATGCTCAATCATCAGTGAAATGTGCAGAACATCAGCATAGGCAGGGTGGCTAATTCAAAGCTGGTCCTGGCAGGCTAGATATGGATTTTGGCAGAACTGCAAGCCCAGGCGGTCGAAATTACGCATTCCAGGGTGCACACATGTCTTCAAATCCCAATTCAAACAGGCGGACTCACTCACAAAGCAGGATGCATGCTTGGCTTGCTTTAGTCCCCTTGCAGCGGTTTTGCTGCGCATACCTAATAGGGGCCACTTGCAGGTGGCCCGTCTGGCTGATCAAGCACGCCGTCTGCAAGGGCAATTGCAGGACTTCCTGCCCTCCCAGATTCCTGTGAGGCAGCAGCAAACTGCAGGGCATCCCCAAGCAGCCCCAGCTGAGGACAGCATGCAAGCCCAGCTTCATCCCAACAGCCCTGCCATGTAAGCCTTCTGCCCCATGCCATGACAACTCAAACGCTGCTGAGCTGCCAGATCTGTGCAAGTGCTCAGCTCTGCACAGACTGTTGCTCTTTTTGTGCTCATCTGACGCGTATGACAATGGAACTGAACAAGTCAATTAATCACATTGCCCAGTATCAGCAATTGCATCGCAGCAAAAAAGCAATGGGTCTTAGCACAGGATGGGCAAAACCCAGGGTCATCAGATAAGCCGGAGGGAGGAGAGTGCATCCTCCCAGCAATCTTGGTCATCTGGCAGCACCTCCAGCACAGCCTCCTCAGAGTTGTCAGACCCGGATGCCACCTTGCAGTTCTTGCGTCAGTCCTACGGCGCAGCTCAGCCTGTTTTGACAGCCAAGGCAAAGTATGCAGGTGCAAATGAGACATGATAGTCATACGAGTAACAAATTTCAAAATTTCTTGTGTTCTGATGATGCAAAGCGTCTTGCCTGTTCAGTTGCCAGCTTCTGAGGGCTCTGAAGTCATGGTGAGCATCACACGATGCACCTACCAGCAACTGAGCATGTTCACCACCTTGATCTCGCGCAGTTCAATGATATGAGAGGGTGCACAAGACGCTGTGCATGGTGCATGTGTCTAGCTACATGCAACGCAAGTCACAGCTCATGTTGACAAAGCTTCATGACAACCTACCACAGGAGATTGAACATTCGTATGTGAATGCAGGCGAAGCAAGAGCAGCTTCTGCAGCATTGCCACTGTCAGATGGCAGTGGTGGCGAGTTAGGCTCACAAGCAGTGAGTAATGGCTTCCAAAGCAGGCTGCCCAGCATGACAACTGACACTGAGCCATGGAGCACAGATGGGGCACTCCTGCATGCTTGTGAGGACAGGGCTGTTGCAAATGAGATGCCAAGCAGGAAAGCTGATATAAGTTTGCCAGCTCCTGCAAGTCCTGACTTCAGCTTGAGTCACCAAGAGATGGCAGCTGAGCCTACATTCAGCCTCAGCAGCACAGATGTCAGCCCTGACAAGTCCATCACTGGCACTCTTTGAAAGTCATTCTGTTATTGTACATCACTCACATAGTTCCCATTGCTTGTTTGTTCAGTGCAGTTCTAGGGACACATTAAACGTTCCGAGGTGAACGTGCTACTTGAGTTGGCACATATTGACGATGTGCGATTAGATACGACTTTGTACATGTTATTTGATTTGTTCAAGGCTAATATTGTGGTTTCGAGGCTGGAGGGACAGCGCACCAGTATGACATTGCGCAATCAGATGTGAGTTTGTTACATCGACATTGCATTCATCAAAACAGCCTTGAACTGGATTTGATCTTCATTGTCGGTTGCTAAGCAGTTCTGAACAAAAATGAAATATTTCCACTGACAAAGCTCAACAGAGTACAGGTACCAGACAGATCATTGAGACTGTGCATCATCAACAAAAGAAACTAGCAAGCACATCATCATGATGCATCTGCCCACAACACAACCTGTATGGAATCATGTTCTTGACAAGATGGCTTCACATTGCAACCATAACTGGGGCCAGGAAAGGGGAAGGGAAGGTGCTGGCAGCACGATAAATGTATGTGCGCTCAGAAAAAGCACCTGTTGGCTCTCACTCACAAATGCATTCATTGTTTGCCACTCAAAAGTGCATGATGCCCAAAAGCATGATGTAAGTCTGACATGACGGATCACACGCTCACTTTTGAGGCACTTCTCATCTCTTCTTGCTACTCTTATTTCAAGCTACACCAAATGGACTGCATGGTTTACTGAGTTGAACGACGTCTTTCTGCTCAAAGCGTTGATGGACTGCTGCACAGTGGCTACCACACCTGCTGGCGGTGTAGCCCCACGTGGAGCCACCACAGTTGTGCTAGGGCTCTCACTGAATTTCCTCCTGCTGCCCTCATCAAGTGACAAACGGCCCTTACGACTGCCATCATCAAGTGACACTCGAGCAGTTGCACCATGACGTCGAGCAGGCCATGCATTGTTGGCATTGTTGGTGCTATGACGCTGCAAGTACCCATGACCAGGACCCCCCAGATGATGGCGAATTACAGGGGGCGGCAGGTCTTGTGGAAGAGAGGGTGTTCTGCTGTCTAAAGTCTGCCCTTCAAAGCTGACATCTTCTGACTTGCGTGGTTGCCATTTGCTGAGCATACTGGCTGTATGACGCCAAGGGGGCAGAGTAGCACCTGCTTGCTGGAACGCTCGACTGATCTCTTTGGACATAATTTCTACTACAGCTGCTACCTGTTCCTCAGTGCCAATGAAGTGGGCGGGAACCTCTGACAGTACACAGTCATAACGGGGAGTTACATGAGCAATTTCAAACTGCTCTCTGAAACAAGGGTCTACAATGTAGTTCACATGCCCTTGGGTGCCTGCATGCACACACACACACCTTCAACTACAGCAGCACATTGAGTTTGCCTGACTGACAGGATGAAAGAAGTTAGGTAGTGCCTTGTTGGATGTGTCCATATGTACTTGCACAAATGCACATACATAGCTATATGTACAAAGCTGTAAGTGTGATTGCTTCAGATGGCAATGGTCAGAGATCTATACCTTGCATGCGGCATGTCAAAAATCTGTGCCTTAGGTTTCGGAGACACTCATTGCCGCCGCCCCCTCCCAGCGCACTACGGATTGTGACAGCATGTCCTAGCTTGCGCAGTCCCTCTGCAACCTCAAAGACGTCGAGCCCTTGACGCTTGCCACTCTCAACAAGCAATCTTTGCACCAGCTGCACATGAGATGCCAGCTGCAGAAGCAATTCATTTGTTAGATTCAATGAGTGTCAGAAACACTACAAAAAGAGACACACGTGCAGCAAAGCTTCAACAGCAAACACAAATACATGTCTGTTCACCTGGCACTCTTCTTCAGAGCGCGGCTCAGTAAGGGATCTTATATGAGCAGCAACTGTAGGAGCACCAGGATCTTCTTGGTTCTCTGCAGATGCTGTACTGCCATCCTCCAGCTGCAGCATGTTCCAAAATTTGCAGTGCAACAATCGGTCAAATGCCATAGTTATTTTCCGACAGGGCCAAATGCCCACATCGCGTCGTGCTATTACCTCCAAATCAAACAGCAGACTGGGAACCTTGGGTATAAACCCTGAGGCAGAATCCTCAGGTTTGGGAGCAGATCCTTGATAACAACCCCCGGCCAAAGAAGATCGAATGAAACTGAAAGCCTTCATGCGATGTACCTGAAAGTGCACGGACACAGTAATTAATCCAAACATGACTCGTACAGCAGGTCATAGGCAGTTGTGGAGCTGCCGTCCACAAGATACCGTTCGAGAGCGGCAGCGTGTATGCTGTTGACACAAATCGATACCTTCACACACAGCAGCCGCAGACTCTCGTGACAACGGTAAACTACAAGGCCAAGCCTTCTTACCTTCATATACTGCCCGTTCCGCCTAAGTTTGGTGCTCTTATTGGCGAATGCCTTGTCAGCACTTTTCAGTGCCTCCTGTTACTCCTCCGCAAGCATACTGTCGCACCTGAACGGCTAAGTAGTTTCCCAAGTGTGTATGCGTGTGTCGAGTGGTGTTATGAGTCTGACTGCAGCGAGTGATCTCTGTGCCCTCGGATGCGCATCCTGCGTGCGAATCCAGCTAGATTGGGGCAAGAATTTCCCCCTTTCATGCACGTGGCTGAGTCTAAACGTTTTGCAAGCTCCTAGTCAGCTTGATGTTATATATTTGAACATATCCTGACATAATGCAGAGAAAACCCTAAGGTCAGTAGTCAGTTACATTGCCGGATAGTTGTATGGATATATATTTGTCTGACTGACCACTGACCACTGACCACATCCAGTATCCTTAGCTTTCCTGGGATTTGTCAGAGTTTGTCATCAGGCATAGGGTTGTGTGTGTGACTAAACCCAGTCAAAACAGGGCCCGTTGGTAAGCAATGTTTTAAAGATATGAAATCAGACCCTATCTGTCAGCCCAAATCACCTGTGCTACAAAGGATTTCAGAGCCAAATAAGCATCCAGTACTTAGTGCAGTACCTAATTCCCATGTAACAAAGTAACACTTATTACAGAAATTTTAGAAAATATAGGGGGTTAATGGTTAATTCTCTATAATCGGGGGAGAGTGGCCAGAGGTGTTACAAGGTGACTAAGGCCCTTGCCTGTGACTAACACCCACACCATGCCTGTTTGCCCTTATTTTCAGGGTTGTGTTGGGGTTTCCCCAACTTAACCCTCGAAATCTATAGAAGATCAGTCAACTCTATCATAATCCAGAGATGGCAGAAGCTTCTTCTGCAGCCCTAGACCTGCAGAACTCTGCACACAGATTTAGGCTTCTCCTCTTCTGCATGCAGACCCTACAGAACTCTAGAGCAGACCCTACAGTGCTCTGGCGCTGATCCATAGACGGTCTAGGGCAGATGCTACAGTGGTCTAGGGCAGATCATCGGATGGGCAGAGATCTACGCCAGACGCTGCAGAAATTACGTAAAGACATTATCTGCATTATGATAGCGTTGACTAACCGTGACATGACACTGCTTTTTTCTGTACACAGAGTATTGTAGCTCTGCAGGACCTTGACAAAACTCTGAATTTTCTGTAATTCCATGTGGCACCTCGTGATGATAACCTGATAAAGCACCTAAAACTGGTGTTAGAATTCCTGGAAGAATTAAGCACACAAGAGCATCGAGGATGAGACGTTCGATCTCCTAGACAAAATCAGTGGTCTGTTAATAAAGTTGACATCCCTTGGATTTTAACAATCATGAAGGGATTGGAAAATGGTAAACACGACGAGCCTGAATACCCAGGATAAAGTAGCCATTCGATCGTTGTTGGACATCATAAAACTTTGTCTCTCCGCTCCTACTTACCAAGGGAATGCCTACCACAATACCTACTACCAGTTACGGTTGGGCGGTTAGCGATCTCAGAGATCTAGCTAACGAACTGGACCAGATAGCCTACAAGACATTCGAGAGCATCACTGAGGTAGAAGCAGCTCTTTGCCATTGCACAATAATCAAAATACAGCACATCTGTTTACAGCCAGATTTTTGTTCAAGACATTACGCAACTGTTGCAGTGCTGTAAGGCTGCCCAAGAACCAATTGGGTAAAGTCATTTTTGTATGCAGTTACCATCCAAATCATTAACCTGCGTCATGCTGGAGTTCATGCCATCAAAAAGGTTGTGCAAAAAGCTGATTGGGATTGACTGTCTGTAATACTGGGTTTCCCAGCTTACTTAGCTTTCCCAGTTTTATTGTCATTCCTAGAAAAAGCCATTTATTGCTCAGAGCTAACAACTTTCTGAGGAGCAAGCAGAAAAGTTGGAAAGAAGGGTAAGTCGGGTAAGGTGACCCACATCCACAGCCACACCACTTGCTCAATTTGGGAGTACAGGTGCGAAGCAAAATGTTGAGCAAGACTGTGCAAGACTTGCTACAGGTTAGACACTTGCCGAAAGGGTACACCACTCATGGTCGCATTAAAACCAGGATGCAGCCAGCCTTTTGAAGCAGGTGTTTGATGAGCAAATTATGAAGTGCCAGTGCACGACTAGAGAAGTCAACAATGAACGTGCATGTACTGTACATGTATTTCCATATTGACAGTTGTACACCTGCATGTCTGCAAGATGCATCAGCACCAAAATAACTCACCTGATTTGTTTTATAGAGTCAGCTGCAAGGCCTTGCTCCAGGAAGCGGGCTGACATGCTGTCGTATTGTTGCTGGAGCTGCTCATAAAAGTGCATGGTTTTGGGTACATTCTCACTGGCTGAAGGAGAGGTCAGGGTGCACAAAACCCGAGGTCAAACTGTGTCCTTCTAACACTCGTTGACTTGCAAGGGCTTTCATCAGATACATTGCGAATGCTGAAATCTCTTCAAGCTTCATGATTCTTGCACTCATAACACTCATTGATCAATAATTTGATGATCTTGATGTCCTTGGGGCGAATAGGGGCACAATAGACAGTCAAAGCAACAACAGTGAAACCTCAACTGTTTGGCGTCTACGCAACAGTCGCAACAGTCAGAAGATTCCAGTCAGTATCAGTTACGATACATGCTAACACTGCCTAATACTGCCTAGGCACCCTGTACAGCCTTGCGCAAGCGCACAGGAAGCATTAGCGCATGCACATGGTTTCGGAGGGATCGACCCTGCTGCATGTCGGTCTATCCACGTAGCTTCTCCCTGCCTGCGAATCTGAGGCAAAGCTGCTATCGACCAGCAGCCATGTTAGATGAGTCGAAGATCGAGGATTTGGTGTCACAAGGGCAAGAACTGGCAGAAAATGGGGTACGAGCGTCGAATAGCTGCGAATCAGCTGCTAGCTCTGCCCTCACTTAACGTGACTGTTTTGCAGGCGTTGGAGTGGGATCTGACTCATCTCAATCTCATGGACAGTGATGTGGAGGGTCTGCTGCAAGGGTTGGAGCAGTCCGACTGGCGACCAAGCGCACCCATCTTCCACCTGAACTTGATGTTCAACCGTTTTACAGTCACTGTTTTGCCCAGCATCTTTCAGTTTCTTTCAGCCAGAGAAAGCGTAACAGTCAATGTTGGCTTCAATCATTTCTCAGCATTGGATCTGCAGCATGCTCTGCAGCAAGCAGGTCTGTCACACTGGCTTGGCAAACGGATGTTTTACGAAATAGGCGAAATCAGTAGGCATTTATCCAACACGTCAGTGCTGTTGGAGCAACATCAGGTCTTTGTGGATGGGTGGACCAAGCACTCAAACACAGGCACTGAGCAGGAAGTCACAGCTGCAGTCGTCAAGCATCTCAAGGACTCAGTGCAGCTTCAGATCACTCAGATCATCAGAGATGATGGGTCAGTACTCTGTGAATTTGATGGAGCTGTGATGGGCAAACTGGACGCCCAGGCGGTGCTGGTGTTTGTGGAAGCAAAGCATTGCATCAAGGCAGAGCATTTGGATTCTGTGATGAAAAAGGGTGCTAAGCAAGCAATACCATTGCAAGTCAAGCTGAAAATCATGCAGGATTGGCTCAACAACTTGCGTGAACCAGGTGTTCCTGACAATCCTAGGCGGCAGAGGCAACTTGAGAGGCAGTACGATGAGTACAAGAGATATAAAGAGCTGGCTGTGAAAGGTGCTATTGGCGGCCCTTTGTTTGATACAGCATTGCAGAACAGTGCTAGGAAAATGCGGTTTTTGTGTGTGACCTGCAGTGGCAGTCGGTATGCAGTGGCATAATTCCACATTAGGGCAGCATTTGTTTTTTGGTACTACATGACTCACACTGCAGGTTAGCTGAAGCTTTTTGCTCACAATTGTGTCAACACTAGATGCCTTTTTTGTTACAACAAACACCAAGGTCGATGTTTGAGTGACGAGTTTCAGTTTGCTCAGATTGGATATTGTAGCAATGGGCTCAGCCTGGTATTATCATATATTGCTGCTGCTGCGGGAGCCGCATTAATTAAGTGGCTTAGGCCGCATGCATAGGGTGCGGCGTGAGCCACGTCATAAAAGGCTCCCGCTGTAGGGGTTAACCGCCCCTTTTGAGCAGTTATTAGCCTACATTTTTGGTTTTGTATCCTGGGGACCATCTGAGGGCCAACAGACAATAGACAATTTAAGTGAATTCTGTTCGAAAAAGTCCATCAATTCGGCATGCGGTTGTACACGGGAGAAAAAAGAAAACCAATCAAATCAAGCCCTTGAAATTGTGCCCTCAGAGTTGTGTTGAGGTTGTGCCCTCAGAGTTGTGTTGAAGTTGTGCCCTCAGAGTGAGATTTCGCCCTCAGAGTTGTGTTGAGGTTGTGCCCTTAGAGTTGTGTTGAAGTTGTGCCCTCAGAGTGAGGTTTCGCCCTCAGAGTTGTGTTGAGGTTGTGCCCTCAGAGTGAGGTTATGCCCTCAGAGATGTGTTGAGGGCTGCCCTCAGTGTGAGTTGTGAACTCAACCAGTGTTATATCCGTTCAATGACAATTTGGCTTTGTGCTCACTGTGTTCCTAACCTTGGAGCTTGGTGATGATCGAGGACGTTCACACTTAAGTGGGGGGGAATGTTGCAGTGTGGCAATGTATTACAGTGTATTACGGCGTGACGCGGCCCGATCACAGCACATGTGTCTTGTCAGGATATAGCTCTGCAACCAAGCTCATTGCGATACAACTGATTCTACGTGCGAGCTTTGGTGTGTGCCTAATAGCACTAAGCCAATTACTTGTATAAGCGTCACCCTGTAACAGGTCCCCTTTCATGCACGTGGGCTGAGTCTGCACGTGTTGCAAGCTCCTAGTCAGCTTTTGTTCTTTTTCCAGTATTTCAATCAGCTTTTTGCAAACAAGGTCCAGTCAATTTTTATTCATTAGATTTTAAAGGTCATTGGGGCCAACCATGACCATTTGACCAGTAGACTGAAATGTCAAACAAAGATACCCACATGTTCTAAAGCACTTATGTAAAACACTAATCTTCGCAGCTGACGCACTCTAAGCTAAACTACAGGGTTTGCCCAGATTGTGCTGCCAACAGGGTGTTCCTATGTTCAAAACATTCCCTCAAAAACCTAGCTATGACTTTGGGATCAGGTTGAGTACAAAACGAAGACAGTGTAAGGGCTGGGCCCCACAATATCTTTGTGAATCTGATCTTGATGGCACAGTATGCAGGGCAATCAAACACAAAATGATGTTCATCCTCTGCTGAACCAGAAGCGTAGAAAACACAATGGCGTCGCTCCCTGGGCACCTGCTATGCTAAAGGCAAAAGCCTACCAGTATCTACATGAAGACCATGACATCCACATCTAAACCTGCTGATCATTTTTCGGCTCTTGAAGCCCTGGACTGCTGAAAGGTAAGGTGCTAGGACACGTTCTGGCTGCAAGGGTTGGTACCTAGCAACACTGCTGAGATCCTTGGCAGAAACAGAAGAAGAAGAAGCACATCCAGTTTTGCCTCGAACACAATCTTTCCGCCTGATCAAAGGCAATGAATGAAGCGTTCAGCAAGGCAGCGATACGCTCTTGCAGCTTTTGCCGATCTCGGCTGGTTGACAAGCACCTTCTGCTTGCATTGGGTCGGCGGCATAGCGTGGCCCGCAGGAATCAAAAGGCGTTTCCGAGGCTGATCGGTTCAGCAAACGCGGCAACCGTACTCGGCGCGACGCAAGCGGACTCATGGGCAAGGCAACACAAGGTAACCAAGTCAACACGTGATCACTCACTCTGTTTCATGTCTCCTGGAGACCTGAACCGTGTGTCGGTGCAACGGATGCACCTAGCTGACAAAGCAACCTGATTTTGTCGACCAGGCAGGAAGAAGGAAACAAATGAGGACAAACGCAAAAGAAAAGCGGCGAACAAAGAGATTCATGACATGTTGAAATGGGTAGGCAACAACTGTTTAGAAAGCACGATACCTGCACAAGTGCAAGTCAGGCTGCATAGCTTTCTGCTACTACAGTGCTGGTTACTGACATACTTTTCTGCTGTGGCCAGGTTTTACCCATCACTGCTGCGGTATTTTTGTCTTGCTTTGCGCTGATATACTTCTATGCATCCAGACCTATCCCACCACTTCCAGACAGCATAGTGGAGGGTGTCAGCAAGCTTGATTAGATGACAGGCTGCTAATTTGCTGGAGCTAGTCTGACATGATATCATTTTCAACGCAGTTGCATACATCGTGAACGCATTTCTGACTTAAGTAAGCTGTATCCAAGGTCATGCGTGGAAGTCAAGGATTCAGCCAGCGCCTTCCTGCAGCTTGACACATCATGAATGATATAGACATAAATCGTGTGTGAATGCTGCAACAGCCTCAGCTGTCACATTTGTATGTAAGACTCCGTCAAAGATGCTTCCAGATACTTGGCCGTACCTCGGTTGAACTTGCAGAACCCAGATTTTGGCATGCAGTATACAACCCTGATGCATAATCTAGCTGTAGCAACGGGCCGGGCTTTGCAATGCATGTTGGTGGAGACAACCCTGATACTTGCTGGATATGATCATTCTTTGCGCAATCTGTAGAACTTACAACCAGCATCAGAAGCTGTTTATGGTGATGTCGAAGGGGCACAATATCTGCCACAAGCTGAAGCTATGAATGTACGAGTCAAACATGTTGTGTCGACACACCCCGAAAACATAACAAAATCCTGCAAAACTGTACAATAAAATGGAGCTGCGTAATGCATGTCAGGCCAAAAACCATGTGGAAAACAACAGTGTGTAACAAAGCTCACAACAGAGAAGATTGTCTCTAAACCAGTGCTCCTGCTCACAACAGCAAAATTTGAGGTCCTGCAATGGCTCAACATCAGTTCCACCGTCAAGGTCATCTCAGAAGACATTCCTGGCTCCTTGCCGTCTTTGGGGAACACAAGGGATGGTGGCTGTTACAACCCGCACAGTAGTCTCCCCATGAACCTCATAGATCTCAAGGACCTGCAGACAGTTTGCGTGCCTTGCATTTTGCACTTGCAAACCAATGACCTCTAGACAACACAAAATACAGCACACACCAAGCTGCAAAGCTTTTGGGCAGCAAAGCAAGGACCTGACATGAAATGCATGGCGCAGTCTGCATCGAACAGTCAAACTGCTACCTGAGGGAGCGCATTCAAAACACCTCCTGACATGCCCACATCCATCCGCCACACATGGCCATTGCATTCACAATTGGCTCCAGTCGTCTGCATTGCATTTCAAAGATTCGGTGCCACAAGTTTTGTCATTCCACGTCACTATACATAGATAGGCAGCATACAACACTGCCATGTCACCAAAAGTGCTTCAGCATACGCTTTTGTCCAAATTGAGGGAATATACAGCATGTCTTGGCCGGTCCTGACCAACAACCTGTGCAGGCCCACTATGTATGTTATTCAACTATGTCTGGTACCTGTGGCGTATGGCCTATGATCATATGCCGTGCGCCTGTAGCCTCCAAAGTTGCTTTCAGCTGCCGACAAACGCAAAAGCGGTCATATGGCGTGAATGCTTCTTTGCTGTACATCCTGTTCCACATGACACTGCTTGCATCCCTGCAGATGCAAACACAGAAATGTCAGCCCAGACATCACACAAGAGCAAATTGTGCACACAAGAGCAAGTTGTGCACACCATGATGCATGACCCAACATCTACATTGGCAGGCTGCCAACCCTTGGCCAGCTACTACAGCCTGCATCATACCAGCATGTCATCATCAAAACTGTATATACACCCTGATTTTGCATGTCTGTATGACGACAGCGCGACAGCTGCTGCTTTGCACTTAGCCCAGCCAGACCACCCACCTTGTAAGCTTTGTCTCGACCATCAAAAGACCATGCAAGGCAACACAAGTAAATGCAGCTGGAACAGAGGCAAGGCAGCAGGTGGTGTACAAAGCCAGGCTATGCTACAGTGAGCACTTGCATCATACTCGACATGGAACTCATGATTGGCAGGTGTGGCGATTCTGGCACCAAAGCCTCACCCAGTGGCAAAGAAAGGGGGTGTGGGCCGGCTGCCATCAGCATTATGCAGACCCCGCATCCAAAGAGAAACCTCCTGATTCATCATTCCAGCCCATATTGCACTGCAGTCCACATTGCCAGCTGCCTTCACTCTCAGAGTGTTACCATTGGGACAACACGTGCCCATGCAGCATGGTATGCAGCGCCTCACACCCTTCACGGGAGGACCACAGATAAAATGCAGACGCATGATGACTACACATTAGCAGGTGGTCAAGGATGTTCACATCTGTCCATGACATGCCCTCCAGCCAAAACACCTACCATGGCGTTTCAAGACGCCTCCATGTGCAAACAACGTGTCATTGACAATCAGTACGGTTGGATTCTTGGCCAGCTCACGGGCCATGGGCCCTCCAGGTGTGTACATGCGCTGCCGAGCTTGTTTCTGCTTCTCAATGTTCTGAAGGTCTTCACCACGCAGGCCTGCCGCAAGCGCTGACTCCCTGAAGCCTCCAGGGGTTGCGTATCTGCATGACCATTGCCATGTTGCATGCATGCCAGGCATCAAAAAGTCAAGTTAGTTGCTTTGTCAGATCACAGCTACACACAGCTCATTCATCACCATGTGAGGTGCCACTTTCGCTGTGATTAGATCTGGTTGGAGCGTACTAATACATAGCATTAGTCTGTTCCATAAGCACCTTCAGCTGTTGTACTGCTTAAGTGCCAAGTCCAATGCATGTGCACAATGCGGTCTAGGCATGTGACCATGCCTACCTGAAGTTGCCAGACACGTTCAAGCTCTCATGATTGCCATTGAGCATGTACACAGCTCCGCCCTCAAGCTGAGCCTGCTTGTGCAGTTCCCTCAAAAGCATGACAACACCTGCATGCAATTTACTGTTATTGCAGCAGATAGACTTCTACGCATGCAGTCACTCTGCATCAGGCTAAAGCATGGCAGTACTGCATCAATGGTCACTGAGTACATCTGACCTATTTCACTGTCTCCTCTATCAAGGACATCACCAAGCTGGACGACAACGGTGTCACCGCCCGCCCACCTAACCTGGCCCCCAACCTCTTGAAGCACCCTTGCAGCCTCCAAAGATGATATGGCCTTTCGCAAGTCTCCATGGATGTCACCAACTACAGTGTGTGGTTCTCTGTCAGCGTTTACAGCCCAAGCGTGACCTTGGGAGATGTGCTAAAGGCTTTGGAGCAGCTTTGCAGCTCGAGGCCAATCTCTGTGTCATTGTGCCAGCTGCAAACTTACTGGCAACTATGCGCCCTGTCGCTCGCACATACGTAGGAACCTTGTACGGGCTTGGATTGGCGACAGTTGCTGCTCTGCGTTCGCTCTGAACTGTATGTACTTGACAGCGACACCCTCTGTTCAAGGAATTTGGTGACCGCCGGCTGGCCTTGAGGCTTCGGACGCCAATGCTATTGCCGAGGCTGCCAAGACAACGTTCTGGAAAATTGTTACTCAAGCAGAGAGGTGCTGGACCCTTCAAGCTACCGCTACTAAGCTGACCTGTATGCATGCTATGTGTACACAAGGCCGCTTGTAATACTTATGTCGCCAGCAACGCATAGCTGCCACATTAAATGTTATCTCAGAGGCTATCGATATGCCCCAGACCTGTCCTCGCCCAGCAGAACACAGCGAAGTCGCCTAGTGTTATCGAGTGCGCGTGCATGTCTGAAGCCAACGAAGAAGATGTACCCAAGCTATGTGTCAATAACAGCGTGCAACAAAAAAAATGTGCCATCAGGAACAGATTCACAAACATATTTTGGGGCCCAGCCCCTACACTGTCTTCTTTTTTTACTCTACATGATCCCAAAGTCATAGCTAGGTTTTTGAGGGAATGTTTTGAACATAGGAACACCCTGGTGGCAGCACAATCTGGACATATCCTTTAGTTTAGCTTAGAGTGCGTCAGCTGTGAACATTAGTGTTTTCATAAGTGCTTCAGAACATTTGGGTATCTTTGTTTGACATTTCAAGTCTACTGGTCCAACGGTCGTGGCTGGCCCCAACGACCTTTAAAATCTAATGAATCAATGAATGAATGAATGCTGGCTCTGATGCTGGCTCGACATCCATGAAGTCGTGCA
>JAABUH010002085.1_pt1 | contig 19950 bp, 29 predicted proteins | sample 5559121 | NCBI WGS metagenome assembly JAABUH01 (sample SAMN10711871, study PRJNA513364) | rock metagenome | isolation source: Antarctica rocks | place: Antarctica: Victoria Land, Battleship Promontory nord | collected 2015-12-28
GCAGCAGGCGCGCCCCAGGGCGCACCGGCCGTTGCCGCAGCACGGCCAGCACCGGTGGGCAGGCAACAATGTGCCCTCAGGCTAGGGTTAGGATAACCTAACCTATCAGGCTAGCCAGCTGCCGCGCTGCAGGCGCGCGCCTGTGCACGTTCAGCGGGTTCTCGAGCTCCTCGGACAGCGCCTTGACACGCGTGCGCTCCTGCAGCAGCTCGCGGCCCAGGTGCGCCACCTGGTCGCAGATCAGCACCCAGCCGGCAACGTCAGGGAAGCTGCATGTCCCAATGATGGTGGGATGTGCGAAGCCCCCCACGTGTGCACTGACGTGTGAACAGAACGGTCCATGTCTTCGGTTCAGGCTCACTAACTAGGAGGCAGCGCACGCCTTAGGCATGCGTTTGGCGGCCCCTGATGCCGAGGCAGATGCCGGGCAATGGTGAGCGCCGACACAGCCCCCAACCAGGGGTTTCATGCCCTGCGTTCGGCAGGGCAGACACACGCACTGCACAAGGCGTGTGGGGCTCCGGGAATCAACGCCAACACGGCCGTGCAGGGTAGGATTAGACGGGCGCCATGGTGGGCGGGCAGGGTCAGGTCAGACGTGCGCCATGACCGCATGCAGGGTGGGCTGAGACGGGCGCCACGGCGGGCGGGCAAGGGGCGCGCCTCGCGGCGCAGCACGTCCACGTTGGCGACGCCCGTGCGCAGCAGGTGCAGCTCGCGCCGCGCGTCCGCCAGGCCCAGGCGCAGCAGCCGCAGCTGCGCGAGCCGGTCGCGGTACGCCGCGTGGCCCTGCCGCCGCCCCCGCATGCGTATGTGGGCCTGCCGCTCATGGCGGCCCGACCTGCCCCCATCGGCCCCCTAGTGTGGGCCCGCGACGTGCCGCCACATGCCTTGAACGAGCCGCGGGCATGCCAGGGCGCGCGCCTGCAGCAAGGTGGACTTAGGTCTAGGGTCAGCAGCGCGCGCCTGGGCCAAGGCGGCCTGCTGCAGGCGCGTCTTGTGGTAGAGCAGCGCGAGCTCATCGTTGCGGCGCACAAGCTGCGCGCCGAGCAAGTCACGCTCGCTGGCCACCAGCTCCACCTCACGCCGCTGCCGCAGCCGCTCCTGCGCGCCGGGCGCCCCGTCACCCGCGCGTCTCCGGCGCGTACGGTTCCTGCAGGGCGCGCTGGCTCGCCGCCCGCCACGCGCTGTCGCGGCAGCTCCTGCCGTGCAAGCGTTGGTCAGCCACGGCTGCCTGCCGGCCCTATGCTGCGCACGCCTTGCTGCGGCGGAGCACCAGGCACCATCCGAGGCCCAACCTGACAGGCAGCCAGCACCAGTGGCCAGCCGGCGCGCCTTGTCGGCCTCCATGATGACCGCGTTGAGCTGCTCAACCTCCGCCGCCTGCTTGGCGACGACGCCCTCTGCGTCCCGCACGCGCTTGCCGGCCTGCAGCGCATGGCGCAGGAGGCGTGCGCTGCGGGCTCATGGGCTGCAGTCACCAGCTCGCAGAGCTGCTCCACAAAGCTTACATGCACTTGGCCGCTGCGACATGCTGGCGTGATGTGTATATTGAATGCTGAGCTATGCTGCCATATTCGGGCTGGTCTGAAGTGAATATAGTGCTCTGCAGGGCTATGCAGGATCCTGGCTCTGCTGCTCCATACAGCTCAGGCGCTTCACACTGTGCATGGAACAGAACATTGCACGGAACAGAATGACATCGACGAGGGCCATGAGCAATGGGACCACGGCAGCATGCCCCGCGCGCCTGCTCGCCCTCGGTGCGCAGCGAGTCGCACTCCTGCTCGGCGCGCACGTGCCCGAAGTGCTCCTTGACCAGCGCGGCGTCCTTGGCCATCACCTCCGCTTTGAGCTGCTCGATCTGGTGCGCCTGCGCTGCCATGCCACAGCAATTTATACCTTCTGTACGGCGACAGAGCTGCTCAGTCTGGGGCGCCCGTGCCGCCGTGCCCCAGGAACACATACCTTGCATGATGCGTGGCATGCAGAAGTACGACTGCGTGCCATGTTGCATCAGAGGAAGCAGCAAGGCACACTCCCATCATTGCCGAGACCTGAATCATGCGCTTCAACTTTATGAGACATGTCCTCGCTCAGCTCCTGCTAGATGCAAGGGCAAAAGTGCGGTGCACGAGAGCAGCGCAGCGCGCGCAAGCACTCCCTAGGGCACCGCAGCGCGCACGAGGATCTTGAACTTGCGCTTGAGGTCCAGGATCTCGTCCTGCGCGGCGATGAGGTTCTTGGAGTACAGGTTGCGGTCGCTGCGCACGGCCTCGTACAGGTTCTGCTGCTGCCGCAGGCCCGCCTCGCCCTCCGCGATCTGTCGGCGCGCGCCAAGGCTCAGGCTCTGTGGTATCCCTCTCATAGTTCAGGAGGCCATGCCTGTTCACTGTCAGCAAAAGGCTGGCATGCATGCCAGCCTCTTAGGTCACCCCTTGCCTGCGTGTGTATCATTTTTCAGCACTTCCTCTTGCAGAGGAGAGGTTCCGCAAAGGTGGCCTGTAATACGAGCTGCTGCAGCCTGTGAGCAGGCGCCTCTGACTCACAGGCTCTTCGCAAGTTGTGATAGGTTCTCTGTGATATCGCCAGCTATGCTGAGTTTGCCTGCATTTCTGCGGCGCATTCTGGGAAGCGGCGGCGGGGCGCGGCGCCTTCTTTTGCAGGTCGGCGATGGCCTGCTCGCGCTGCGCCACCTCGGCAAGCGCGGCCGCCAGGCGCACGCCCGTCCCGGCAGCCTCGGCCGCCTTGGCCTCGCGCTCGCGGTCCAGTGCCTGCGCGCGCCGCGAGGCTGTGCGGCGCGGACATCAATGTGGTCTGCTGTATAGAGCATAGGGTGAAGTTAGGGCATGACGCGGTGTGACGCAGCACCCTTGCGCTTGCTGCTGAGCTCCAGGGCGCTGCAGCGGCCGGCGACAGGCAATCCGAGCAGCGCAGCGCAGTGGTCTGGGCTGCCGACCCGCGTGCTGCGCTCCCTTACCTGGTCTGGCCTCAGGCGCCCAGTGAGGATTGCGAAACAGCTGTGCTCTTCCCCCTTCCAGCATCAAAGACACTTCATGTCTGCTCGCCAGCGCCTGTGCTGCAACGCATGAGCACGGCCGCTGCTTGTTGCAACCTACTATGGCAAAGTCGACATGCACAGCGAGTGATGCATCAGACCGGCCTGTGCGGTGGGATGGCGGGCCGCATGTATCGCCAACGCCAGGCAGCAAGCGCGAGCGCGTGCACACATGGAAGCGCGCGCAAGTACAGCCTGCCGCATCAGGGGAGGCGCGGCAGACCGCTGCCCTCAGATGGGAGCGGGCGAACGGGAGCCGCGCCTGCATGGCGCGCTCGCCGGCTGCCGCGTGCGCGCGGAAGCCCGCGATCTCCTGCTCCAGGTTGCGCCGCGTGTTCTCGTTGACGAGCATCAGGTCCTCCTGCGCCGCGCCGCGCCCGGCTGCAGCGGGGCCTACGGGTGGGGTAGGGTAGGGTGCACTCCTACCCTACCCCTGCGGCACGCCGCCCGGATGCAGCGGGGCCGGCTCGCGCCGCTGGCCGCCATCCGTCTGGAGGGCGCAGGGGGTGCAGGAAGGCATGGGCCGGCTCGTGAACTGTATGCCAACCTTGCAGAGTTCATGGTGGTGCTCAGAGCAGCGTGAGCAACAGCGAGATTTGTTGGCTGACGGGCACAGCGGACATGCGTGTCTGCTCAGGTATTGAGAGCAGCCGTGCATTGCACACAGGCCCGCTGTGACTGTAAAACAAGCTCCTATAACACGCCAAGGCAGGCCGGTGTCCCGTGCTGGGAGGGTGAGGGCATGCCTGGCGGTGGGAGGCGCCCTCTGCCTGCGTGCGCAGCTTGGTGAGCAGGTCGCGCTCGCGGCCGAGCTCCTCGCCGCGCCGCCGCTCCGCGTCGACGCGCAGCCGCAGCGCCTCCGCCTCACGCTCCATCGCCGCCACGTCCGCCCTGGCGGCGGCAGAGAGCGTATCTGAGCTCAAAGTGGACGCTTCCTGCATGCCCTTGTAAGGAGCACTCTGGTGGCTGCACAAACAGCGCTGTGACATGCGCCTCTCCTGGGTCTCATCTGGGCTACAGGTTGACCGCCTGGACGATGTTTGTATGTAGTCTGAACCAGGGCACAGCCGCGTATGTGCCATTGTTCGTGTGCGAGCAGGAGCGGCACCGCAGCTCGTCTCGCACGCGCTCCACGTCCGCCTTCTGCTTCTCCACCGTCTTGAGCTTGGCCAGCGCCAGGTCCCGCACCTTGGCCGCCTGCGCGCGGCCCCGTCCTGCTAGGCAAGCACTGCCTTGGCAGCAAGCATGCGGTATCATGTGTGCATGCAAACTGGAAAGGCCTTTTGCATGTTTGATGGAGTCGCTGCCTCATGCATGAAAGCCACATGTGTACTCGACAGTGTGCGCACCCCTGTCCCACCTCACGAGCATCATCTCAGACACAATAGATAAAATTCACAATAACAACGAACGATGAGGCCGCGCCTTGGCCGCCTCGGAGCGCACGCGGCTCATTGCGTCCTCGCCCAGCCGCAGCGCCACCGCCTTCTGGCTGTTCTCCGCCAGCAGCTGCGTGTTTGTGTGCACCTGCCGCATGCCACACTGCTCACGGCGCTGCTTGCTAGGACAGGACCATACAGGCTGCCACAAGTGCACTGCTACAAGTGCACTGCCAGCAACAACATGAGCACTTGAGAGTCCTGCGCAGCCACATCATAGCAGCGCATGAGCAGGGTCAGGCATAGCAGAGTCAGAAGCCCATGCGAGTTGCAGGAGGGGCAGACCTGCTCGGCCAGCTCGCGCTGCAGCTTGGCGCCGCGCTCGCCTGCTGCATTGGCCTCTTTGGCTGCGTGCTCGGAGGCCGCCTGGTGCACAAGCGAGGTGCGTCAGCATTCGGTGAGACAGGAACGCCACTGACACAAAAAGCTTAACGTCAGCCAGGCTCTTGCGCCAATGGCCTGTACGTATGAGGCGCTTTGAACTAACATTCATGTCAGCAGCATGTTGAATAACAATAACACATGCAGTCTGGCCCCGTATGTGCTACACCTGAGGAAGCACTTCACAGCACTGATGTGGACAAGGTGCAGGGGCGGGCCTTGGCCTCGCGCAGCGCCTGCTCCAGGCGCACGACGTCCTCCTCGGCGGCCGCGGCCGCGGCCTGGCGCGCTCGCGCCTCGGCACCGCGCGCCTCCACCGCCGCGCGCGCCTCGCGCAGCTCGCGCTCCGCGCGCTCCTTGCGCCGCTGCTCCCTGCGGCATGTTCAGTAGTGACAGCTCTTCACGAGGCAGGTCTGGTCGTTGAGAAATCATGGTGTGATGATGTAGAGAAGATCCTGCATGCCCTTGCAAATTCCGTGAGCCGAAAGTATGAGCGGTGTGCATGCGCCGCACTCTGCCACTACGTACACCGTGCGAGCACCCTCCAGTGCTTCGGCTACGCACCACACCGAGCACACCTTGTGTGTTGTGTGTGTTTGTGTGTTCTATGCAAATGCGCACTGCCAGGCGATGTGGCGCGCCTGTCGGTGTCCGCGGCGCGCGCGGCGGCCTGGTCATGCAGGGCCGCCACCTGCGCCTCCGCATCGGCGCGCACGGCCTCCGCCTCGCGCAGCCGCGCGCTCAGCGCGGCCGTCTCCGCGCGCACCGCTGTGATCGCTGTCACCTGCAGGTAAGGGACAGGGGCGCTTGACTCGCCGTAGCCCTAGGACCAGGCCTGCCGCGCGCAGGCGCGCTGGCCGAAGTGGCAGCTGCGCTTGCAGATGCCGCATTCCCTACAGAGCTTGCGCTCTGTCCGCCCTCAGGGTCCTGGCAGGGCCCACTTGTGCCTACGTGTCACAGTCGAGCTGAAGGTGACGGTGCTGCTGCCGTCCCTCGGGGCACACGCTGCTTGCATACGTATCAGCTTGTGTAATGACAGCCACACACAGGGACCATTTCACGCATGCAACTTGCGCTCGGCCAGAATAGCACTGGCACTTCAGCTTCGTGCTGAGGATGGACGCGTGTCCGTCCTGTGCATGAGGCAGCCAGAATAGCGCTGGCACTTCAGCTTCGTGCTGAGGATGGACGCGTGTCCGTCCTGTGCATGAGGCAGCCGCGCGCAGGGCCGCGCGCGCCTGTGCGTCGCGCTCGGCCAGCAGGGCGTCGCCCTGGCGCAGCAGCTCGTCGCGCGCGGTCTCCTCGCCTGCGCTTAGGCCCGTGCCGGCCTCCACCAGGCGGCTGAGGTCGGCGACTTCCGCGCGCAGCGCGGCGGCCTCGCCGCGCGCCGCCGCCTCCTGCGCGCCGCATGCGCATGCGAGCTGACCGGCATGACCCAGAAGCTGCATGCGAGGGGCAGCATCTGTGGCTGGAGACCAGAGGTTTGAGCAGCCTCGATGACCTCCATGCCCACGCGCACGCCTCAATTTGGCGGTTTCTGGTAGGAATGAGGTCGTCAGACTCTGCTACAGCGGCCAACCTCATGCCTGGCACCGCCGCCCCGCCTCCAGCGCCGTGCGCGCAAATGAGCTAGTGGCATGAGATGCTGAGCACTGATGCGCGGTAGCGCTCAGACCATGCAGTCAGTCCAACTCATGCGCCTGCTGCAGCATGACCTTTAGTAGGCAGAGCCCATGCAGCCGAAATGTTGTCCATGCACACTGCACAGTTGTCAGTGTCGGAAGGGCAGTGCCTTGTCAGCGCTGGCGTCGACCAGGCGCCAGGCCTTCTCAATCTCCGCCTTGAGCGCGGCGATGGCGGCCGCGTCGTCCTCGCCCAGCCGCAGTGCGGCGGCCACCTTGGCCGCGCTGCCCACCAGCTCCGCGCCCAGCTCCCGGCAGCGCTTGGTGAGCCGCCGCTCCGTGTCTGCCGCGCAGCGGCACTGTATGTAGCGCCATACGCGGCCCGTTGCTGTCGTGCTCGAGCTGCTGTGCGTCCCCCTCTCCACAGCAGGCGGGCCCGGGCTGAACACTGGCAAGCATGCATCTATGTGGAGCGTGAGCCATGTGACTGCCGCTACATACATCTGGTATACAGCAGCAAAGCGTCTCAGACACGTATGCCGAGCTGCGTTATGTGGCTTCCACCTAGAGGGCCTAGCTGTGGCGCAGCTGCACCGGGCGCTCCAACACGCTGCCCTGCGTGCCGCTGGCAGCCTGGTCAAGCTGGGCACCAGGCGCGCTCGCACCGTGCGCGCCGCGCACCGCTTGGAACAGCTTGGCGTACTCCGACCTGAAGCGCTCCAGGCTGCCGTCGTCCGGGAGCGCGCGCAGCACCTGAGCGCGCGCAGACCAGCGCCTGCTCTGACACGCCCGTCCCCGGCAGCGTGGGGCCCTGCCAGGGCTATGCGCGCTTCTTGCGCCCTCCTCACAGTATGCACAGAACTCTGGCCAGTCGCACAGACCACGACTTGCTTTTTACTGCGTGACCTCTCTGCCTCTGCAAAGCAATACGCTGCAGCGCTACTGTGACGTGAAAAATTTGTGAGTCTGACCATGCAAAGACGTCTGGTGTGCTGTTCCAGTGGTGATGTCTCTCTGCCCAGGTTGCGCGCCTCGCGAAAATCGCGCTCCATCGCGTCATAGTCCTGTGGCTCCATGCTGAGCACCTCACCCGCTGGCAGCTTTGCCTCCATAAACTCCGCTTTCTCCGCCATGGTCCTCCTCACGGCGGCAGCGACGCTGACCTGCTCACCTCCAACTCATCTCCAGTATCGAAACCGCTGCACACCCTGACCCTGGAGGTTCTGTTGGTCTCTGCCTCTTGAGGTCTAGCCAGTCCTACCTTTGTAGAACACAGGTGAGTTGACAACGTCGAAGTGAGTCATTCACCGTGTCACCCTTGCATTACCATGCTTAGACCTTCCAACAGCCCTCTCACCCCTCCATGTACACTGTCTGGCCATGCTCCATTCAGGGACAGTATAGCAACGAACGCACGTCTCAGATGTGACAGCGCTCTGTAGTGTTGCTAACAACTTTGATTTGTGGTCAGTGTCCAACTCCCAAGTGTGCTCTTATAAGAACAATTTGGTGTAAGGTGCAGTCACAACTCAAGTAGGACCGGCATCTAGGCACAGCTACGCGGCTGCTAGCAGATGTGAGGAAACAACCCAAGGCCGTTCAGATGCCCACTGCTGTTTCAATGCACCTGGTCACTAAACCTGGCACGTACACACTCCTATGCATTCGGATGCTTGCATTTGAGGCACCTGAAGCTGCTCAGCCTGAGCAGCTCGCAAAGTGGCCAGCGCTAGGGCAGCATCTGACAGTGCTGAAAAACCCCCAAGATGTACACAGTTCAAGTAGGGCACCATCGCCGTCTGCGGCAGCAGCAACCCAGTCAGGCATGATGAGAGGAGCATGCCTTATGCCGCGAAGGTGCCCGCTCAGCAGCACGCAGTCGAGAGGAATCACAGCCTGCTCAGGCGCCAGCAGGCTGGCCAGGCCCGCTGTGAGCAGCACGTGTTTATGACTCCAGGCACAGGCAGTTTGAAGGAACACACACGCCCCGCAAGTTCTGGCAGCCTCGTTCAAAAAAGCAGCGGCTGCTCGGGCGCGCAACCTGCTGCCACAGGACCAGTGGAGGCGGCATGTGGTCAGGGGCCGGCGGCCCGCTCGGGCGCCAGCAGGCCGACCAGGCACGCCGAGAGCAGCATGTCCGCGTTCACCCACGCGTGGTACTTGTCGAACAGCGCGCCCGCGTCCCGCCCCGCGCCCTTCAGCAGCCACGCCGCGCCGCCCGGGTGGAAGCGCTGGTAGGGCGTCACGTTGTACACCTGTGCGCCGCGGGTGCCTCACGCAAGTGCTGGCCAGGTCTGCCAGGCATGGCCGCGCACGGCCGCGGCACGCCGCCCGGGTGGGAGCGCTGGTATGGGGTTGCACGCAAGCCTGCCAGTGTCGGGTGTGTAACCGCTGGGCGCGCGTGCTCTCTGGCCGCGCCGCGCCCTGCTGCGCTGACAGCCTGTGGCAGATGGACAGCAGGCCGGCCTACTGACAAGGCTGGCTCATGTCACAACAAGCCGCCTGCCCCTCGTGTCAGGAGCACTGTGTTGCCGCACACCGCCGCTCGCATGACTCGCAGCTGTAGTACACAGAGCTTGATAGCTCGCCAGGCCCGGTCATAGGGTCAGGGCCCCGTCGCGCCGCGCCGCACCTTGCCGCGCAGCGCAAGCCACGCGTCCTCCGGCGTGTTGTGCCGCGCGACCTCCGCCAGCGTGATGTCCCGCCGCAGCGCCCGGCCCCCCAGGCCTGCCCGCCCGCACAGCAGCCTGAGCAGCGCCGCGCCGCTAAGCACGCTCCAGGCTGTGCTGCGTTTGCTCCCAGAAGCAAAACAGAGTCACGAGGTGAGGTCCCAGGTCGGCAGGACGAACAGGGCAGACAGACCGGGTCGCTGTCTTCACGGCGAGTACCTGCCAGGTCCGGGTGTGTACGCGTCAGCCGCAGCCAGTCCATCTGGCTGTATCCCTTCTCCAGTGGGACCTTGCCCGGCCGCGCCGGCTGCTTTGTGCGCGCCTGCGGCAGCCCGCGAGTCACGCACGCGTCGTGCAGCGCGTGGCCCGCCGTGCATGCAAGACGGGCAGGGCAGGGGCGGCCTGACACAAAGACAAACCTGCGGCAGCGGGGCAGCGTTGACGGTCGCTCGCGCCAACAGGGGGTTCTGCACGCGGGCGACCGGGCGCTCGTTACAGCTGCAGCGCGCACGCTCCTTGGGTCGTCGACACGCTTTGAGCACGGCAGGACTGCAAGCTGTGAGCATCTCAGCAACAGGAGTGCGCCTGGCATACGAGGACGCCTGCCTGCTGCGCTGGCACCGCAAAAGTGAAGTCTCCGCCCCCTCCGTTGCTATCCCTGCTGCCCTCCCGGGCGCCTCGTGGGGCAGGCGGTGGCATGCTGCTGCTGCTCTGTGCCCTGACCTGAGCATCCCTGGCTTGAGCGTTAGTACCGTTGCTGGTGCTGGTTGGTGCGGGCGCACTGTTCCTGCCGTACTCACTGCTGCTAACCGCACCGCCGCCCCTATCCTCGGCCGACGCTGTAAGTTCTACCATAGCGCCCCGGGCAACCGACTGCAGTCGATGGTTTACTGGTGGCCCGCTATGGACTTGCTCTGTCACAGATTAAAACAGGGTGGGCTCTGTCACAGATAAAACAGGGTGAGCCTCATGGAGATGCGTGAATGCCTTCCATTAAGGCAAGGTCTACTGCACCGAATACATACATAAACTGCGTGGGCTCTATGCCAAACTCGTCTCATAGTAAGCCGAGCTCCTGACTCTCACTCTCCTATTTCTTGGACACTCCACGCCTCCTGTGTGTTCACACCTTTGCATGCGTTCAACTGAAATACGCTCGCCTGTGTGCCCTATGGCACGCCCACCTTGCCGGCCGAAGGCTGCTGCCCCGGCAGACGAACAGCTCAGGCAGTAGCACAATTCAAAAGCTCCTGGCAATCCAGTAATGCGCCTGCGTGAAATGCATATGTACATACAGTTTGTAACTAGTACATGCCCACAAGCCCGCTGAAACCAGCGGCACTGCCCTGACGCGAGGAGGCCACACAACAGATACTCACGCAGGTATCACATTTCCCTGAATAATCACTTGTACTGATGTATAGGACCTCTAGTACATCACCTGTAGGAGCGCTAAGTAGACTGCCAACGATGCTCACCTGGTCCATGCCTGGACACAAGCTGCCCCGGAAGGGAATCGAAGGGCGACCACATATGCATGACATGCTGCGACGCGCTGCGTAGGGGCAGACGCGGGCGCGCCACCCTGCACCGCCCCTGCGGCGAGCGTCACTGCCTGCCTGCCTCGCTCACGCCGCCCACGCCATCCCTGTTGCCGCCGCCCACTGCCTGCGAGACGGCGTCGACGGCCTCCGCCACGGGCCCCGGCGGCTTGGCGGCATCCTGCGCGTCCTGCCCCAGCGCGGTCGTCCCGTTGGCTGGAGCCACGCCTGTCGCACGCACGCACATGCCTGATCAGGCGCAACCCTTAATGTCGAGGGGACGGCTGCCATGCCGCGCGGGTGCTCCACACCCTGTCATGCAACACTGTCGAGGCGTGGTCAACCCATAACACTGTAAGGCTAGGGCAATTGGGGTTGCAGCAGCCCCCTATGGCCCCAGCCCCAACTCCGCTCACGCACCTCCAGCCCTGTGCTCAGCGCCTGGCACGCCGTTGGCCGCCGCGCCTCCGGGCGCGCCGGCCGCGCCCGCCTGGCCGGGCCTGGTCAGGTTGACGCGTATGGCGTCCACCTCTGCGTCGCCCAGGCCGACGGCGCGCGCGTAGCCCAGCGCGCCGCCGTACGAGGCGCCTAGATAGGCGAGCGTCTCCTCCAGCGTCCCGGGCGCCGAGGCGAGCAGGCCGTCGGACACCATCGAGTCTGCGCGCAGGCGCGGGCTTGCAGCAGATGCGGTGGTCGCGGGCGCAGCGGTGTGCGCCCCGCTGCCGTGCCGGCGCCCGGTCCCAGCAACGCCACTGCCCGGAGATTCGCGGAATATCCCTGGGGCGAAGGCACGCACAGCCTCCTGCACCCAAAGTTCCCGTCAGGCTGCACAGCGGCCAACGCCAGAGCGGTCGCAGCAGCGCCTGCCGGCGCGGCCCGGCAGGCGCGCGGTTCAGCCCCGGCGACGCTGCCGGGGGCGCGGGGGGGGCGCACCGCCCAGCTCGGACAGGCGGCCCGCGGACCGGCCGGCCTTCAGGCGCGCCTCGGACAGCGCATAGTCGCGCACGATCGCCGGCTCCTCCACGCCGCACAGGCCGAGCAGCAGCATGGCGATGAGCCCGGTGCGGTCCTTGCCGTGCACGCAGTGCACCAGGATAGGGAAGTTGGCGGCCTCCGCGAACAGCCGCAGCGAGGCCGCGATTGGCGCGTGCGCCTGCGCGCCCGGCCGCGCCTCGCCGCACACGCCTCAAGTTTGCGCGTCAATTCTGGCGTCCGCTGCCGCCGCGCGTCTGGTCAGAGGCGGCGGCGCGCGAACCTGCCTCGCGGCCTGCTGCCCCGCTCGCAGCAGGGCGGCCGCTGCCGCTGCCGCAAGCGCCGCCCCGAGCGGCCCGGGGCGAGCCGCGGGGCAGGCCGGCGCACTGCAGGCTGGACCCGCATCTCGGCAATCTCACTCGAGGCGCGTGCGGCGGAATGGTCAGGATAAGGGTAGGGTGCGGCGGCGTGGACGCGCACGTGGTCCAGCAGCAGGCGGTAGAGCGCGGTGAGGCCCAGGCGCTCGGTGAGCGCAGGCGCGATCACGGCCTGCGGGTCGCCACCGGTGAGCACCGCCAGCAGCGTGCGCGCCTGCACGCTGTACGGCAGCGCCGCGAACACCGAGCGCTTGACGCCCCAGGTCATGATGTCCGCTACGCGCGGCACCCCGGCCGCGGCTTACTCGCTTGCCGGCTGACCGGCGCCGCTTCGCCGCTGTCGGGCCGCCGCCTGGGTGCTCACGTGCGCGTGCATGGCAGCAGCGACCGTGCTGCACTTTCTGAACCCACCCACAGGGCGCCTTTTAGACCTGCTGAGGACTGGAGCGAGGAGACAGCAGGCCGAGCAACGTGCTGACAAAGGCGTGAAGCTGTTTGTATGCACTGAAACTCAGGACGCACTAGCTCACGTCATCGGAGCAGGCGCAGAGAGGCGCGCCGTGGTGCACAGTGACCGGCACATGGTGGCGGCGTTTGAACTCGCGCGCGCACGCGCTGCAGCCCGGCGACGAGGCCGCGGGCGCCGCTTTCTGCCCGGGCACGCAGCCTGGCTCAGTTGCCTGCTGTGCCACACGCAGCACACGACACAGCACACGACACAGCAAGACAGCCCGCCAGGCTCAAGCTGCAGGTTGTCTGCGGCCTCAGGAGGAGCCGGAGCAGCGCGCACTCTGGCTGAGGTGCAAGCAGGCGGGCAAGAGCAGCTCTTGCGAGCACCAGGTGACCTCCAACCTCTGTTTGACGGAGGGCCGGTGCATGGGGAGGTCGTCCGGGCCATGCTTGCGCGGAGCGCCAGGCCGCCGCACCAGCAGCAGGTCCATGGAGAAAATGCTGTCCGAGTGGCCGCGCTGGCGCTCAGCCTCTGCTGAGGCCTCCGCCTGGCACTCCTTCCCCAGCAGGCGCAGATCCAGGACTGTCTGCCGCGCCGCGCGCACGCGGCCGCGTAGGTCGCGCATCGGCGAGAGCACGCGGACGCCCATGCCTCGTTGCAGCGGTGGGCACCAGGCACGACGCTTAAACGCTCAACGCGCAAGCTGAATATCACTGTAACAAGTTTGAAGACTCGTGGTCGCTGCGACGCTGGACAGGAGCCGGGCTCGTGCACACGCAGCGCACCCGTATGTGCGTGCGCTGCAGCTCCGCAGAGCTGCCCAGACCGCAGCTCGTGGTCAGCGCTTGTTACGCTCCACGTTGCATTCATGACAGTCCGGCAGACACAGGCCAGGGCAGACCTGAAGATCTGCGAGCAGCGATAGACTGCGCCCTTCCTCAGCAGGTTTGCGGCGCTGCCCAGGTCGCGAAAGTTGACGCCGCTCTGCATGCCGCCGCAACACTCCTCCCGCTCCGTTCTGCTCGAGGCTCAAGATGGTGCAATCACTGCCAGGCTGATGCTTTGTAGCAAAGTGGCAGTTTGCACTCCGTAACCCCTGGAGCTAGGGTGTTGGGGCTGCTTGCCATCTGCTCGCCATCGTCTCATGCCCGTTGATCAGCGCGACGGCCAGGCCCGATGCTCGGCATTCGGCAGAGATGAGCCTGGTCTGATACATTGCCGTTTGCTGGTCGGCAGCCGGCGTTGCACTCTCTGCAGGCCTAACTGCCGGGCGCAGCGCCCTCGCGCTATGTGCTTCCACAGAAATGCCGGCGTCATCGCTGCGAAGGCCGCCCCGACAACGCCGGGGACTTCATTCACCGTCTGGGTGCGTTGCCCACTCGCCAGCTTTCCATCACAGCAGTGTCGTGTGACTGTGTAGAGCCAACTTGGTGCGCAACGAAGGGGTGGGCAATCTGACTAAGCTGGCACCTTACTGTGCTGTGCGGTGCGTGCTGGGCGGCCTGGGCGGTCTGGGCACGATGCTTGGCGCTGCGCGCAGCACATGTTGCCTATGTCACTCTCAGTAAGCTAGCACGTGCCATCAACAGCCGCTGGCGCAGCCTGAGTAGCTGCCAGTGGCCAGCGGTAGCGTGACCGCATGGCGGGACTAGCAGCGCCCGGGCTGCCGGGCGCCTCCTTGTCATGCAGCTGCCCGCCGCGGTTGCCTTGCAGGCATGATGTGCAGAAACACGCTGTGAACCTGGCGTTGCCAAGCGCCCGACGCGTGACCAACGCATGCGTGACCGCAGGTGGACACCTGTAGGGCGGACTCTGTTACGCGGCTGGCGCTCCTGCCCCTCTGTGGTACGCCCTGCGCCGGCCCCTGTGTGTCCTGGATCATGTTGTCGGCGTCATGTGCGATCTGCACGGTAGACCACTTGCGCCGCCTGCCACCAGAGTGCACCGTGGGTGCATGCCAGAATGTGAGGTACGAGGAAGGGCAGACGGCCACTGCTTTTGTCCTCTGTTGCTGGATCACTATGCGGCCATACGTTCCGACGGTGCCGCATGACGCCCTGCTGCCTGTGGCGCAGCAGCGGAACACACAGCCGCCCGGCACAGCCCCGCGCCCTGACTGCCGGCAGCCTGCAGGCTCCGCGCTGCCGGCCTCGCTCCCAGACGGCCGCTGGCCGTCCGGCCCAGCCCCGTCTGCGCGCCCCATTGTGCTGAGCGGGCTGGTGGGCGGCAGGCGCGGCGGCGCGGCGGCCGCCCTCGCCGCTGGACCTGCTGCCCGAGGAGCTGCTGCACGAGATCTTCCGGCACGCCGGCCTGCACCTGAGCGCAGGCGCGCCGGCCCCCCGCTAGCGTTAGGGTTATCCCTATAGCTTCATCCGGCCGGCCCCCGCCGCGCGCCAGGCCCGTGGCGCCCGCGGGCGCTCTCCAGGCATGCCCTGCTGTGCCTGCTGTCTCTGCTGTGTCTGCAGACAGCAGGGCATGCTCGCGCGGGCGCGGGCGAGTGCGAGCACGGCAGCGGGCGAGCGCGAGGACGGCAGCCTGCATGGACGCCGCATTTGGCCTCCCTGCTGTGTCTGCCGTTGCTGCTGCGAATGCGTCTGTGTCCCGGAATGAGCATCCTCTGGTGCCAGCCCCAGACATGCCGGCAGGCAAGCGTGGGCGCTGTGCTGCACGCGGTTGAGCCTTGGAGGTTGGCGCGGCAGCGCGACGGGCAGCCGCGCTGCGCGCAGGCACGCGCGAGCGGTGTCGCCTCAGCACTGTGTGCCGCAGCTGGCGGACAAAGCTGGCGGCGCCCGCATACTGGCAGGTCCGCCCCCGCTCGCTGACCCCCGACGCGCGCGCGGCTGCCGCAGAGCACGCCCTGCCTGCCGCAGGGCACGCCCTGCCTGGCGCATGGCGCTGTGCAGCGCTGGGCGTGCCCGCGCACCATGGCCTGCCGGGCTGCAGACGTGGCTGTGTAGAGCTGCCCGCGCGCACACGGCTTTTGCCTGTAGGAGCTTGCCGCCTGACTGTCAGTCGGCCACGTGCGCACGGAGGGCGGGCCCGCCGCTGCCCTACACGAGCCGGGAAGGCCGGCGCCCAAGCCCGTGCAGGCCCTATCTACCCTATACCCTACCCTTCACGCGCGCAGGAGATCGGGCTGAACACGGCCGAGTTCTGCAGCGGCGGCGCGTTCGCGGACGCGCTGCTGGCGCTTGCGCCGCGCGCGGGGCCCGGCCTGCGCGCGATCCGGCTCATCGCGGCCGCGCCGGGGCGTGCCAAGCAGTCGGTTCTGTACGGCGGCGCCGAGCGGCTCTGCATGTACCGCGGCGCCCAGGCATGTGCCCATCCCTGAGCGGGTGTGCAGCACGCCTGGTACCAGGACTGTCCTACCGCCACGGGCGATTGTCTGGGTAAACACAGCTGCCAGCTCGTGGTAAACAGAGCATCGGCGCCCGGGCGTGCAGCTGGGCTTCAGCGCGGCGGCGCGAGAGCTAGAGGCGTGGCTGGTCGGCTGCCACGCGCGGCTGCAGGCGCAGGCGGCGCGCGCGCCGTCGCGCGCGGACCCGGCCTGGCGCCGGGAGTACGACTGCATCGAGGAGGCGCGCCGCGCGCCGATGTGTCGTTCTCGGGCGCACGCCTCCGTGCCTGCCGGAGCACACCTCCCTGTGCCCTCGCAGTGTGTGTGGGGCGCCAGGCTGCAGCTGATGTGTGGCGTGAGGCCCTGTGCGGGTGCTGTGACGCACTGAAGCTAATCCTGGCCAGCGAGCGCGCCTGCCTGGACATGCAACGCTCAGAGCCCGTCGGCGCTGAGCTTCGAGCAGGTATGGATTTAGGGTGCAGGTATAGGGTGTTGATTGGCGCAGCGGGGCGGCAGGTGATGTGCGGCAAGCGCTTCCGGCAGGCCGCCGCCCGCGCGCGCCCCGAGTGGGCCGCGCTCGCGGCCGGCCTGGCGCGCGCGGCCGGCGCCGCCGCCAGCGGCTGCCTGCTGGTGCTGGGCGTCGCGCTCTGGACGCGCCTGCTCGGCGTCTTCATCTGGCCGGCCGTGCTCGCCATGGCCACGCTTGCCTGCAGCGCCTGACCAGGCTCGCGCCGCCGCCCGTCTTGCCGGGGAAAGGGGGAGGGGGGGGGGGGAGGGCTGCGAGGAGCTGGCTGTAGACGCGGCGGCGTGGTGTGCAGCAGCGTGGTGTGCAGCAGCGCTAGGGGCCGTGCCCTCGGGCTGGGCAGCCGTCGGGGGGAGATGCGAGGTTGCAACAGCACGGACAGAATGCATTGTTACCGCACTTGAGACCCAAGCATTTGGTGTGAGAAGCGCAGGGGCGCGCCTGCGGCGCGCTCCTGTGTGCTGTTGGGGTCTGGTCGACAGCTTTTGTCAGGGTGACCACTGACGGTCTGGCATGGCCCCTTACATGGAGGTTTCTACCAGGCCAAGGGGTCCCCACACCTGGGCAGTTCTGTCGCGCCGGTTGGGTCGACGGCGCGCCTCAGGTTGCTTGTACCGTGCGCGGTTCGCGCCGCGCCTACGCGCGTGGCGGGGCAGGCGGCGCCCTACATATCAGTGTCCTTTACGCTCTGCTTGCTCTGCAGATTTGCTTAGCCAAGCGGCGCAACGTATATCACAGCACTTTGCTGATAGCTAGCACCGTAGGCACCGCAGGCGGCCAGACACCTGGGGTTGCGGCCGCGCGTCCGCAGTGCAGAGGGTGGCTAGCACGCTTTTGGAATAACACTGCGGGGCCTGTGCGGCACCCTCAGGCGTGAAGTATGTGACAGCGGGCTGAGGTCAAGACGGTCCGGTGGCACGCAGTCAGCAAAGTGCACAGCTTGCGCGCTCCGGGCTCCTTTGTAGGTGGGTCAGCAACCCATGAGAGGTGGCTTGCTCAGCAAGTGCTCAGCAAGTTGCTTAGGCAACCCATTTCATTGCCTGTACAGGATAGCATCAGGACAGCACCTACACTGTAGGTACATGTGACATGTAGCGGCACATGCGCGGGCCCTTGCCCAGCAGCGCTGCCTGTTGGCTCATGGGTGGCCAAGCAACAGTGAAAGCGCGCGGACAATGTACGCGTGATGCTGAGCCTGAACCTGCGCATGCTGGCACTTGGCTGCGTGCGCAGAGTGAGCAGGAGGGCCAGGAGGAGGCTGAGTGACCTTTTGGCATGCAAGATATTGTGGATAAAGTGCGCACTGTGATGTTTTGGTCGTTGAGGCTGCCTCATGCATCACGTCAGCTGCCCCGCCAGAGAGGGCGCCAGGTACTCACACTTTGGTGCTTGATTGGTCCGCTGGTGTGCTGGCTTGAATGCGTTTGTTGAAACAAACGTGCGTAGTGCTGATCGTCTTGCACTGTGCTGTCACGCTGCACACCGACGACGTACAAGGCCGCTCCGGCATAGCCCAAATTGTGTGCGTGCTGTTACCTGATCCGTGCAAGTGTAAGCGTTGATAAGCTGCCAGTCCCTCAAAGTGCATGCGCACGTGTATGCACATATTGCTCACTTTGCTCGACTGCTGACACTGGCTCGACACGCTCAGCGGTTGCCGCTAGCGGTGGCAGCAGTGGCCTCCGTCATTTTAGCCTGCATTAGAGTTTCTACTGCAGTGAGTGCTCACGTTCGCCTTTGGTGTTTTCCTTTGTTTTCCAAAGGAAAACACTACTGCTCACTCAAACAATCACACATGTGAGGTCCCTGCAAAACGTCCGCGGAAAAGATTCAGAAGGAGACTTTTCACCAGGTCTACTGGCCTATAGGCGTATAGTAGCTACTCACATGTGCACATGCAGCGGCAGCCTGTTGATGCATGTCACCGAACTTTTTTTTTTCTCTTTTCCACTGCTTGACTCCATCGCCAAGTTAGGCACTGCACCTGACTTGCCCTTGGGCCAAGTCCGTAGCTGCGAGCATCTCAACTGCTGGCACCAGACATCATCAGCAGCCACTCTTGTGGGCACTGCCGTCATGTGGGCAGCTGTGCTGCTCACCCTGCTGGCCGCTGCGCCACTCCTGCTCTGCTGGCAATGCCTGCACTGGCTTGGGCCGGAGAGCGTGAGGGGCATGGCAAGGCTATGGCTCGACGGTGCGTCTGCTATTACACGCATCTACTGACACAGCCAGCAGACCTGCAGCACATATAGCTACACGTGCATTTGCACACGCATATTAAGCAGCTTCTCAGGCCTCCTTGTACGCCAAGCCTTATGTATTGCGAGCACAGCCACTGACTTCCGGGCTCCCCGCAGGCGCCATGCAAGTTGGCAGCGTCTCAGCTTCCCTGCGGCCACCAAGCCTGACGCTGAGCAAAGTCAGCATCACCTCGCCGGAGCACCTGGGGCACCACACATGCTTCCGCGCCGAGCGCATCGTGCTGCGCCCCTCGCTGCGCGAGCTGTGGCACGGTGCGCACGCACGCATTGGCGCTTGGCTTATTTTCTCTGTGTGCGTGCATGTCCTGATATGCCAGGCCCTGGACTTTGGCGGACGCCTTGGCGGGCTGCTGCTGAGCTGATGGTGCAGGCAGGAGCAATGCGTGGGCTTGTAAGTGCGCGGCGAGCGCGCCGGTGCGCTCGCAGGCGGCCCGGCCGTGGTGGTGCAGGTGCATGGCTTCTGGCTCAACGGGCTCATGGACATCGTCGGCCAGTTCCACCTCATCAACCTCATGCAGGCGCGCAGGCCCGCCGCCAGCCTTTGCTGGCGCTGCACCCCATTCAGGCACCAAGCAGTGTCCGGTTGCAAATACCAGCACTGTGACGAGTTCTCATGACACTAAGCATCCTGGGCAAGCTGCGCGCAGCACGCGGGCTTGGTGCGCGAGGTGATGGCCCCCAGCAAGCCGCCCAGCATCTCCGCCTCCGTGACAGGTACGCGCCGTTCACGTATGCCGCCGGTGTGCGCATGCTGAGGGACCGGCAGTGCAGCCGGCGAGTGCTCAGCCAGCAACCGGCGGACGCTCTGCATGATGGCGCCAGCACATGCCCTGACCTGTGAGCCAGCACAGGCCGTCTGTGTCAGCGCAAGGACCACGGCGCAGCGCAAGGACCACGTGCAGCACAGTGCCAGCGCATCGCTATTGATTGGGCAGGGGCGCACCGCGATAGCTGCGGCGCGGCGGCCGCGCCGAGCGCGCCCCTGAACGAGCATGCGCGGCGCGCAGACGAGGTGGGCAAGGCGGCGAGGCGGCGCGGGAGGCGGGCCATCACGCCAAGCGAAGGCGAGGTCGCGGCCGCGGCGTCCGGCGCGCCCTCCGCCGACGCGGACGCGGGCGCTGGGCCGCCCCTGCTGGGGCGCAGCAGCAAGGTGCGGCTTGGCAGGCGCCCCGCAGCCGCAGGCCGGGCAGGGCGCGCCGCGCGCGAGCACCGTTGTGCATGAGCATCGGGGGAGGAGGGGTTGCGCGTGCGCGCAGGTCAGCGCGGCGCTGCGGCAGGCCAGGGGCGACGAGGCGGCGCACGACCTGCACGGCGGCGGC
>JAABUH010002087.1_pt1 | contig 19945 bp, 19 predicted proteins | sample 5559121 | NCBI WGS metagenome assembly JAABUH01 (sample SAMN10711871, study PRJNA513364) | rock metagenome | isolation source: Antarctica rocks | place: Antarctica: Victoria Land, Battleship Promontory nord | collected 2015-12-28
TGGGGGTGTGGGGATGATATCTAGGTATTTGCTCTATTTGCACCAAATTTGAGGCTGATTTGTGTGTTTTCCCCGCCAAATTCGCTAAAACCCGAAAACTGAACCAGACTTTTGCATACAACGATACATACATTTCTATCGCCTTTGTTTTATTCAATCTCACTCACAACCCCACTCACCATACCTCAAAAACGTCGTCAACGTTTGATGACTACCAAATGCAATCCGGGAGCGCTTCTGAGGCTGTGAGGACAGCAAAGGCTTTAGCCGATGGTCTATCAAAGCACCAGACCGAGGCCATCATATCTTCCGACATTGATTTACACGCAAATGGCTAAGGCATAGCCAATATTTAAGCTGAACGCGGGCGATCTTGAGCTGGCAGGAAACAAGGAGCCGTCTAGGAAGTCGTTGGTCCACGGAGGGGCCCTCAATAGCTCAATTGCAAAGCTACAGTAGATTGTGCGGTGGTCAAGATTACCCGGATCTATAAATAGACGCAGGCGGAATTCGTCCCACGATTGGCGACTATCCCCACACGACATGACCATAGCGTTGCTTTTATCAGCCTCATACTCGCTTTACCACAAGATAGCTCCCATAGTGTTACCTCTAGTGACAAAGTTTCAGCGACTACAAGCCTAGCTTTTTCGAACCGACATGGCAGAAGTTGATGCGTAAGTAGACCCATTTTGATACAGCAGGAAATGATCTGAGCCTACTTGTCTAGTAGAAAGCCCTGCTTCGATTTCAGGCGGGGAAAATGCAAGTACGGAAACAGATGCAAGTTCACTCACGAGTCCAAGCCCACTTGGAAAGCACCTCATCGCGAACCACGCCCATATTTAAGAACATCGAAAGGCTGCTTCAAAGGGCAGCAGTGCAAGTTCTCGCACGAAACTGTGGCGGGTAACGGTGCCAATACACAATCACCGCAGTCTACCGCTAGGTTACGACCACGGACCGAACTCGAAACCAGCCTCCGAGAGTGGACGTTCCTTATCCCGAGGCAGAATACGCGGTTTCAAATTGTGGAGATCGGGAACTTCTTCAAGATGGCCTGGGACCTTACCAGCAAAGAGCATACAGAAATTGGGCAACAGATTATCAAGAAGCTAGCGACTGAGGAAGGTCAAAGCCCTTACAGATGAACAGGCCGATGGCGTCGAACTAGAAACGAGGCTGCGTAGCTTTGAGGACAGAACGCTCCCCTTTTTCCGAACCATCTCTCACCCGGACATTCTGTCGTTCCTGATTTTGGAGATACCACTCGATACTATTTGCACATTTCTTTTTGGCCCAAATGGTCGTCGTGCTATCAACCTGTTCGAGTCTACGACCTCCGCTTGTGGTGCCCTTGCTTGGGACGAAAGAGCCAAAGATGAAGAGCTAACTTCGATTGCGGTAACAGCGAGCTTAGCAGTGCTGGAAAGAATCGTGGAGTTAAACCAAGGCGCCCAGGTCATTCCCGAGTTCACGTCGATTGTGAACGACTTTTCAACCGCTATCCCAGAACAACTCATCCAGACCGGAAGTCGAAGCTTAGCCCGTATTCGCCAACGACTTGGTGTTGGAGCTGTAATGCCAGTGTCAGGGGGCCGCCCTCTAGAGCAAAAGAGCCATCGACCGGTCTTCGAAGTAGGCCAAGACCTTCCTGGTGCGTTATCTGAACTAGGTCCACGCCACGATAACGATCATGCAAATATCTTCGACATCAAGATCCTGCCGACTACCGAAGAAATTCAGTCCCTACGACTGGAGTACCTCCCTTCAAGCGATCCTACGAAGCACCATTTTCCTGGTCTGGTGGGCTTACTTGATCGACAGTTTAGACTTCTGCGTGAAGATACAGTTGGTCAACTCCGGGATGCAGTGCAGATTAAGTGTAAGCGGCTCAACAAACTCACCAATGCCCAACCGCCACCGAAGCGACAGAACAACGGCGTTCGAAATATCATCTACTAGAACGTCGCTCTGCTTCGGCTTGAATTCGATCGGAAGAGAGGGCTCCAGGTTGTGGCTGAGTCTGACCAACCTCCCGCACTGGCGCGGAAAGGAGCCAAGGAGCGAGAAGAATGGTGGAGGAATACCAAACAGCTACAGATCGATGCTTTTGTATGCCTTGTCTCTTCTACATGTCGTGCTATCTTTTTCTCTGTTTGCGATCCTACTCCGACGCCTCCGCCAAAGAGAAAAAATGGCGATGAAGAACGTGAAGTTCGATCAGCCGGATATAGGAGAGCCTCCGATGAGCGACCGAATCTTTTCAAGCATGCGGACCGAGCCACCTTAACGCTTAGCCCAGTGGATCATAATTCGGAAGATATCACTTAGATGAACAGTCACCTCGGAAAGGCTCACAAGCCACGACAGTCGCTTGTCGAGTTCCCAGGAATTCTGCTACCGTCCTTCCGACCGACGCTGCAAGCACTTCAAAAAATGAGCCGCACCCTCGATCTCCCTTTCGCTCAATTCTTCGCCCCCGACATACAATATGTAGGAGACGTCGATATACCTGCCCCTGCGTACTCTCGCAGGCCTGGCTTCGCCTTCAACCTGGAGACCTTGAGTGGAGGAGAGCAGCTGAGACTTACACCTGGACAGCCTTTCGAGGATACCATACTCCGCGAGAAATCCACACTCGACAATGCGCAGCAGCTGTCTACCCTGAATGCATTAAGTAGATGTCTTGCGCTAATTCAAGGCCCGCCAGGTACCGGCAAGAGTTACACTGGTGTCGCTATTATTAAGGCCTTACTGAAAAACCGCAATGCAGCCAAGCTGGGGCCAATTATTTGTGTATGCTACACAAATCACGCTCTCGACCAACTTCTCGAGCATCTGGTTAAGGATGGCGTGGAGCAGCTCATTCGTTTGGGGTCGAGATCGACATCAGAGCTCCTCCAGGACTTGAACCTCCACCATGTATCGAAGGAAATCAAACCCACGAAGGTCGAAGGCCATGAGAAATATCAACTCTATGAAAAGTTGGATATCGCTCTTGATGAAATTGAGAAGCTCATGCCAGGCCTCAGGGATCCAGCCGGCTGGAGTAGTGTCAAGGAATATCTCAAGAAACACCATAACGGTCACTTCAAACAAATTTGCGGACGGAGAGTTGACGAGCAGGGATTCCAGGAGGTACGCGGTAAGAAGTTCAATGCTTTGAATAGCTGGATCAAAGGAGCACCCAAGCGCCTTGCTTCAACTCGCCCGGTTCCGGAGCTTCTCGGTGTCAATTTAAAGGAGATGTCAGGCTCCGAGCGATTGGCTTTGCACAGGTACTGGGTCCAACAAAACACCATGGAACTTACCCGCCGTTTTCTGCACGTTCTCGACTCATATCGCCACATCAATGATTCGCTTAAAAAGTGCCACCAGGAGCTAGACCTGCGTTGCCTACTTCGCGCGCACATCATCGGTGTTACAACCACAGGCCTGGCACGAAATTTAGACATCCTCCGCCGAGTGCGAGTAAAAGTGGTGGTGTTTGAAGAGGCTGGAGAGGTATTGGAGGCACATACCCTCACCGCACTTCTGCCTTCCGTCGAGCATGCCATTCTTATTGGGGATCACGAGCAGCTAAGGCCCCAGATCAACAACTACGAGTTCCAACACGACAATCCCAGGGGTGCAAAGTTCTCGTTGGATATCTCGCTTTTCGAACGACTGGTCCATCCTCAATCTGGATATCCGAAGCTTCCTTACAGTTCGCTGGAGGTTCAGCGTCGGATGTATCCATCGATTGCGGAGCTGATTAGGTCCACGCTCTATCCTAAGTTGCAAGATCACCCATCAGTATCCACGTATCCAGAAGTCGACGGAATGCGGAAACGTCTCTTCTGGCTCGATCATAACAAGAGGGATGCTTCCCCCTCGAATACAGCGGAGTCATTTTCCAAGACTAATGCTTGGGAAGTAGAGATGACAGCTGCTCTGGTCTCCCATCTCGTCCGCCAGGGAATCTACCGGAACGAAGATATCGCGGTCCTGACTCCTCATCTGAGACAGTTGCAGAAGCTCAAACAGCGCCTACGATCCTCCTTCGCGATCGTGGTCGGTGACCGAGATCTCGAATATTTGGAGGCGAAGGGACTGGAGGGTGACAGTGAAGAAGAGACGACTGCAAATCAAGGTAATGTTCGCAAGACAACGTTGCTGAACGCTTTGAGGATCGCTAGTGTGGACAGCTTCCAGGGAGAAGAGGCGAAAGTCATCGTCATCTCATTGGTCCGGTGTAACGACGAAAGAAAGTGTGGATTCCTAAAGATGTCGAATCGCATCAACGTCTTGCTAAGTCGCGCCCGCCACGGAATATATATCATCGGCAACACACACACCGCACGTCCTGTTCCTATGTGGGATAAGGTTATCACAATCCTCGATAACGGCGGAAACATAGGTAACACTCTAGCGCCATGCTGCCCCCGACATAAAGAAACCCCAATCGAGGTGTCGGAGCCCGACGACTTCTCTATCTTGTCGCCCGAAGGTGGCTGCAACAGAAAGTGTATCTCACGACTTAGATGCGGACATGCCTGTATCAATAAATGCCATTCGGAACCGCTGCATAATGCCGTTCGGTGCCTGGAGCGCTGCCAAAGGATCAAGAAAGGTTGTGATCACGCCTGTCCGAAGATTTGCGGAGACCTCTGTGATTCGAAATGTCAAATCCAGATGCCGAATATCGCCTTGCCTTGTGGGCACGTTCAAACAAGTTTGGCATGCCACCTGGTACAGGCTCCGGAAGCTGTTCAATGTCATGTCTTGGTTGAAACTGTTATGCCAGATTGCAAGCATACTGTAAAGGTTCATTGCTGCGAATTTCCACTTGCAGTAAATTACCCATGCAACGCTACAGGCGGGGCCGTTCTCGGGTGTGGCCACAATTGTAAACAGATTTGCAAGAATTGCAATCCAAGAGGTGAAAGCGGCCATATCTCGGATATTAATCACGGTATCTGCAAGACTCCATGTGGTAGACAGTACACCACCTGCAGCCATGCGTGCTCAGAGGCATGCCATGGGGATAAGCCATGTCGGCTCTGCTTGGAGCCGTGCGAAGTTCGGTGCAGTCACTCGCGTTGCAGTAAGAAGTGCCACGAGCCTTGTATTCCTTGCGTCGAAAACTGCTCTTGGTCTTGTGCACATCGCGGCCCGTGCAAATTGCCATGTGCGGTGCCCTGTGACCTGCTTCCGTGTTCCAAACGCTGCTCGTTGACACTCAGTTGTGGTCATGAGTGTCCTTCCGTCTGCGGAGAGGTATGTCCAGAGGCCCGATACTGTCAGAAGTGCGCCGATAAGTCGGTGAAGGATACGATGGTTGATTGCATCGTGGGATCCACCTACGCGGAGATTGATTTAGACGAAAGCCCTTGTATCATACCATCTTGTGGTCACATCCTCACTTTCGAAAGCATGGATGGCCACATGGAGATCGCGAAACACTATACCATATCTGATGACACTAATGGCGAGACCTCATTGAAGTCGAGGTCGGTTCCATTCTCGACCTCGGACCTGAAAAACTGTCCTATGTGCCGTAGCCCTCTTCGCAATATCAATAAATATGGCCGCAAAGTTCGACGAGCGTGGATCGACGAGGCGACTAAGAAATTTATTGTTTGGGCAAACGCTCAGTTTGTTCCCTTGGCCTTCAGAGCGGAGCAGGCAGAGGCCAAACTTCGAGAGTCCGTCACTGCAAAGCAACCCCCCAAATCTCCGCTGCCTGGACAGGCGGAGCTATCTTCTGCGCTTGACAAGCTTTCCCTCGAGCAAATTGGGCTTACCGGTTCTCGTGATCAACAGATAAAGGTAAGTGCTAGATACAAGGATATCTCCTTGCTCCGCACTGACATTAAAAGATTTCTCAAGGAGGTTGATGAAGCAGAACAACCCATCAGCCGCATTCACGGTCTCGTACAAGACGCCCACAAACATCGTGGGGTCAACACCGAAATCACTGACGTACCCTCTGTACTTCAAGTCCGCAACCGGCTCCTAGCAAGAGTGCTACTCCTCCGCTGCGACTACACCATACTCTCCGACTTCGTCACTCACGACGGTGGAATTGCTTCAGGGGGATATCTTCGAGACTTTCGTCTCAGTCTTGCCCTCAATCGAAAAGATTGCGAGAACTTGATCCAAGAGTCCCGATGCCGGCAACAACCCGCACACGAAGTCGAAGTTCTCCTATATTGGGCCCGCTTCGTCGCCTTACAGCGCAGCTGCTCCGCCAGCCTCTCTGACGCAGACATGACCACCCTCGTCGACCGTGCCCACGACCAGCTCCACCTCGCCCGCACTATTTGCAACACCTACCCGGGTCAAACAGCCGGCATGCCAGCGGAAGTGTCTGAAGCAGAGAAAATGCTCCGCGACTCGACATTCTATGCGCCTGTGACGAATCTAGAGAAGGCAGCCGTGTACGCGGCCATGGCGCAGAGCTTTCAAGGTACGGGACACTGGTATTACTGCGCTAATGGACATCCGTTTACAGTGGGCGAGTGCGGCACGCCGATGCAGACGGCTAGGTGTCCGCAGTGTGGGGCTACTGTGGGTGGGACCCACCATCAACCTGCAGCGGGGGTGACGCGGGCAGTAGACTGGAAGTGGAGTTTGAGAGGCGAGAGCGGTAGATTTATTAGATGCTGGAAGGGTTGTCAGTGGAAGAAAGGCGATGCGGCGTTCTTGTTCCAGTTTAAAGTGGGAGGGAAATCGCTTGACCGGTGTCAGAGTGCCGCGATAGGCGGGGTTGCAGTAGGTGATATTCACGCTGGAATTGCTCGGGCGGCACTCACAAGAGTGGCCTACATTCTGTGATTCCTTGGGACATTTAAGTCCAGCTTCATGGACAGAAGTCTATTTAGAGGTCTTTACGCTGAGAGACATTGTTTTTACTCTACGCTACTGGTATTCTCCCCTCAATCTCTAACGTACAAGCGATGATTCTCTAACAACTCGTACAGATCCTAAAAACTTCCTCGCGGGCGTTCGTCGTCCCTCAATCCTGGATCGAGCTGTATATCCCGCGAATGAGTTAAAGCAGCCTTTCACCTAGGTCACTGGTGTGGGAGGATACGTACAAATATCATGAATGCCTTCTCCAGCTAGTGCAGACCTTCTCTCGTCTCCTTACCCGTTTGGACAAAGCGCTGCGACAAGGCTGGTCTTTCTCGTACGGCAGAAGAATTTACCATCAGTCACTTTTGCAGCAGCGAAACGCAGAGATTCTGGTGATTGGGCTCGTCAACCTACCAACATCTCAAAGTGGGATTAGTACTGTGAGGCAATATGCAAATGAGATGAGTTTTGGGGAGTTGAGGCCTTTTAATTTGTCACTGAATTGTGGATGCGGAAGGTCTTTCGCTACTCCTCTATACGTGCAGATCATCTCGAATACAAAAATCCCGACGAGCTAGGCCAGAAACTTCCTTCCTCATTTGCGATGTACGAAGGCAAGAATTCACTGATAATCGTGTCCAATGATCCACGTCAATCACAATCCTTCAGCAAGTTTCAAAATGAGGCTGGAGTGACGACCCTGTTTATTGACTTGATTGCAGATGTTGCTACCCTCCTCAAGAAATTCGAAGCCGACATGGCTCTCGAAGTCGATGAACTCGTCGCCGAAAAGATGCAGCAACAGTTGGACCGTCCTGGTCAAGCCCCTTGACACCGTCGGGTCCCCAGTCCTTGATGCCGACACACCCGGTTTCCAGGGCGATCCATACGCGGATGTGCTCGAGCCGGAGGATTCGGAAGCACCAGTCTCCTCGTCGCTCACTAGACTCTCCACTCCACCCACGGGCACCATGCCTGAGGCACCTCTGCCGGATCTTGCTACCACCACCGCTGATAAACCTGCGCCTCCAACTGCACCTGCACTCCCTTTAAAACGTAAGAAGTCATTCATGATTGATATCCTGCTTGTTCCCTTGCTGACCGCTTGCTAGCCTGGCACACAAACTCTCCTGAACGTGAAGAACCCAATCATCCCGGGCTGGGTCCTGACGATGGATCTATGAAGGCCCTCATACAAGAGCCGGAGGAAGACGATCAGGAAGAGGAGGAACAACCCAAGAAAGGACCAAAGAGAGGACCAAAGAAAGTACCAAAGAAAACACCAAGGAAGGGGAAGTGGGACAAAGGTGGTAGGGGAGGGAACGATGGTCGTGGAGGAGGGAAGACGGGGGGTCGTGGAACAGGGAAGAAGGGGGGTCGCGGCGGAATAAAGGGCCGACGCCAGATTTTCCAAGTTCACGAGCTCTTTGCGAAGCTCGAGAATCTCACGACACCAGAGGCCAAATCAAGTCAAGGACTGGAAATCCTCGTCCAAATGGTGATAACATGTCAGCACGTACACGGTCGACGCATCCTACATGAGATGTTAACAAGGTCATCTCGGCTAGACCCAGGCTCAAGAGCGAGCATTGCCCTGACTATAACCAAGCTCAGTCGTTACTCCTCTGTATGCCGATTCCTTCTACAAGCTGCACGGAAATATCCAGTCTTTAGCAGAGTTCGATTCTCCGCCGTTTGTTTCAGAGCGCCGAATCTGCCTGCCACGGAACTTGATTCAATGACGACGGACATCATTCATAGTCTATTAGACGACCCCAAGCCTAGAAAGCTCGCGTCGAAGTTTCATGGGTCATCTTCATTCGCAATCAAAGACCAAATACGTCATGAAGCAACCTTAGCCGTTCCTGTGCATGCAGAAGTCCAGCTGCTTTTCCACTACGAGCGAAACCCCTGCAATCTACCTCCCAGAATCATATGTTCGAGCAAACAGGCCTGCTTCCTTTGCGACCTGTGCTTCAGGATACATGGCAGGTTCACCACTCCGAGCACGCATGGAAGACTCTATGAGAAGTGGGCATTGCCGGGTGCAGTGAAGAGTATCGGAAAGGCCGACGGAGACATCCTTACCACATTAGGGAGTTTCGTCTCAGCAATTTAAAATGCCCTTCTATACGAAACTCAATCGATTAGGACGTCCTATCCAGATCCTTACGAGAGCATAATCCTCCACTCTGCGGTCTATTCACAGTCCAACCAATCCACGACCAGCGCTCGTAGTTCATCAGCAAGCCAAAGACCTGTACGGTATAAAGATCCGATATCTGCTTCCAAGAATGACACTATATCGAACAAGTTCACCCACACCCTACGCAGGAAAGACTGTGAGATTTGAATTCAGCTGACTCAGAGCTACAATTATGTCTCTCAAAGTATGTCAGATACTCAATGCGCGAAATTCACCTTCAGCCGGGGAACAGCTGCCAGGCGGAGGACTTAGCGATTCAGCGCATCGAAATATCTCCAACCTCATTTACTAGATCAAACCTTCATATTTTTCAATCGTTTTACAAGCATTGAACTCGGCTGATTCAAAGCTACAAATATGTCTCTCAAAGTATGTCGAGTAGTCACCGCGCATAGATTGATCCGAGCGGGGGAAGGTGCTAAGAGATGGGAGGGCCGAAGCAGCCTGCGCAGTAATATCCCCAACCCCATTTACTAGATCAAACCTTCGTATTTTTCGATTATTTCTGAATCACTGAACTCGCCTCGGTCGGCTCTACAATCGCCGTCATAGAAAGTTCTTGGTTAGAGGGCGCCTTTGCGAAGTTCGGGGCTGGTGGCCGATTGACCGGGGGGGTGGCCCCGCTAGCCGTCGGCGGCCTAGCGGCGGGTGGATTTCTCTGGGCCACCGATGTCGGGAATAAGAGGTAGTATGTGAGCCTATCGTAGTTTTTTCAAGCGATCGTCTTTTTATGCATCGGGTGGCCTTGTTATCTACCCCTGCAGTGGTCGCCCCAGTTCGCCTGATTTATTGTTGTTACACTGCTTAGGTACCTCACACCATGAGAAGATCTTTCTATATGTGAAGTGGAGCATCATATTCTTGAGATGGGAATGATAGAGCACGAGAGAATGATTGAGGCAGCCGTACTCGACAGATACGATCGGGGAGGTATTTAACGAATTCATGCTTTCCTGACCAACCAAAGAATACAACGTCTGAATCGCACGAAGCACTACTCCGTACATCTCCCCCTATACGTGCCCCTCACTAAACTCCAAGTATTCGCTTAGTGCTTACCGGCCACCCAACCCTATCGGCCACCCAACGTTTTTTTCAACATTATGTTACATTCTATACAATTAATCGACGCTTTGATCATTACACGCTTCATAATCCTTTGAACCTTAGTTCGCTTGCCATACCAGGTATTTCTGTGCTTTATAGTAGCCTTGTGAACCTTGTTAAGAACACGCTTATCGCTGCGTTGTGTACGCTCTCGTTGACGTAAATCCTCCAAATTTTGCCTATCCCGTGTCATACCTCGAGCCTCTTTGGCGTATAGTACACCTCCTGATTGTAGAACCTTAGCAGATTGCTTTTTGCGTGCGTTTCGGGCGTTGGTGGCCGATTGAGTGCGGGCTAATCTGGACTCTAGTAGGCTAACCCGACGAGCCATCGCATGTGATCCTCTAATAAACTGATCAAGCTTCGTTGAAACCACGGGTTCGAGCCCTGGCATATCCATTAATTGAACGCCTTGATCGAGTATTTGCTTTCTGGATGTAGGAGTTTTCCATTCCTGTAGTGATGCGATAGCAAAGAGACCTGGGGTGAGGGTGTAACTGGTCGAGCTTCGAGCGCGCAATTCTCGTCCGCATCGCGTTCGGACGCGTTTGTATGACTTCAATAGCTTGTTGGATTCGATCCTCCGTTTGCATGTAAATAGAAGTCATTGTGTTGAATTTTGGTCGATTTTTGAAGTTGGTGGATTTAATTTTTGAAAAAAAACGTTGGGTGGCCGATAGGGTTGGGTGACCGGTAAGCACTAAGCGAATACTTGGAGGGGCACGTATACATTCTTACCTTCATGGCATACCAGCAGATATGCGCTCTACAGGCTTTGCACTCCCTATGATTGCAGCCTTCCAACTTTTGGATCATGCACCCGCACGGCCTGTAATAGATACAGGGGAAATAGACTGTGAGGAGCTCGTCTGGCTTTATTACATAGCTACAACCACGAAGCATTTGTTCTCAATCACTGTTATCCCTTTGTCCGTCACCACCATACGCCCGCTAAGCAGGGGCCAAAGACAAGGAATTAGTTGGCCACATCGCTGAGGCGCAAGAAATAAGAGTGTGGCTCGTGAGCGGGAGGCTGAGGCGACCAATCTCACCCCCACGCGGGTAGCAAAAAAAGCCGGACTCACAAATTTTCCCCGCACCCAACCACCAAATTTACTACTCATTTTTCCGAGAACCATGGAACCAGAGGATCACTACAACCATCATGACACTCCTACTAAGGCTAAAGTTCAGGGGGCCATTGAATTCTGCGAGCGAATGAACATACCGTACTTCAAAAACGATGTTTTTAAAACGTTCGGAGTGTCAAAACAGCAAGGATATCAGATGCTTCAGCCTGAGGCCTCCGCACGTCGACGAAACAACGATCCTGAACACGAAGAAACGCGTGGCCGTAAATCACTGATATCGGACAAAGATATACGGGAAATGGAAAGAGTTTTGGAGTCGGAGAGCTTTGAAGCCGGAGCTTTAACATGGGAGCAATTAGGCTTCGAGGTGGGCCTGGAGTGTTCAGGCGATACAATTAAGAGAGCTATGGGAACAATGGACTATCACAAGTGCATTGCCTGTATGAAGGGCTGGGTTTCGCCTAGAACAGCCACTAAAAGGGTTGAATACGCTGTCATCATGTTGGAAAGATATTCTGAAGAGGAGGATTGGTGGCCAGTTCGATTCAGCGATGAGGTTCACTTTGGATACGGGCCTCAAGGAAAGCTGCGAATTATACGAAAGCCAGGCCAAAGATACTGCATGGACTGCATACAGGAGGCGGATTCATCTAAAGATAAGGATTTAAAGAGACAGCATTGCTGGGCTGCAGTAGGTCATAATTTCAAGTCGGATATTCATTTTTACGACGTGCCCGGAAATACCAATGGAAAACTCACTCTGAAGGTCTACTTGGAGCAAATTCTGAAGCCTATAGTCAAGCCCTGGATCGAAAATCATCCCCGTTTCGTGCTGGAGGAGGATGGTGATTCAGGTCATGGAACAGGGCCAAAAAACATCGTTAGGACCTGGAAACAAGAGAACAAGCTGGAGCACTACTTCAATTGTGCATCTTCACCTGATTTATCTTCTATAGAGAACATGTGGCAGGTACCAAAACAGGAGCTTCGGAAGTATCCTCATTGGGATGATCACACTACGAAGGGGCTAATTTACGAAGGATGGTCCCATGTCTCACAGGAGTACATAAATGAGAAGGTTTCTACTATGCCAGAGCGATTAAAAGCAGTTATAGAAGGAGAGGGTAGAATGACAGGCTATTAAAATATAATATATCTCTTTTAATTCAGTAGTAAATTTGGTGGTTGGGTGCGGGGAAAATTTGTGAGTCCGGCTTTTTTTGCTACCCGCGTGACCCCCTACTTGAGGCCCCTGCTTAGCGGGCATATGGTGGTGACGGACAAATGGATAGATCTCTCTGCTTGCCCACCGCCACCCGCTCCACTTTCCATTTTCTAAGACCTGGTCCCTTCTTATAAGTTGGATGCGGGTTAAATTGACGTGCAGCAGCAGGTCAGCTGCGCAAACCTGGGCCGTCCAGTCCTCTTTTCCAAGTAAAGTATGCCGACAGTTTACCAACGGTTTTCTGTAAGTCACGATTAGTCGGTCGGTAGGAAAGCTGGACATGTTGTTTCCAACCTGTGGGAAGACGGAGAAAATGGTAAGAGGTAGGTGACGGAGTTTCAATAGCTGCCATTACGGCGACCGAGCGAATGACAGCGAGCGACGAGTATGATCCGAAAGTGACTGGTAGTGGCAGCACTGCGAAAGACAGCACTAGCAAAGATTCTTTCTTGTTGAATAACAATTTTCTCAGCTGCAGAGACTGCGTGACTGCGTAGTGTAAGCGGATGGTGGCCGTGTTGGTGGCGAACTCTTCAAGGTGGGCTTTTGTCACTGAGGCATGGGGTGGGCTGGCAGACCATCTATACGTTCACCCTTCTCGTCGCCACTCTCGCTCTTCAACCTCAAGTCTAACTGGCGTCCTCTTCGACTGTCGAATCGGGGAAATGGAAAGTCCTTGTTTATTGAGTACTTTCGGAAGCTCAGGGGAGGAAGGCAGCGGTGCGCTTGGCGTTGCTCCAATTCTAGACTAGCCAGCCCGATCCCGGCTCCCGCATTTCTGCGCCCCAGGCAAGACTTTAGGATGCAAGGCATGAATATAGCCCACCATCTCTCCACATCATCTTGGTTCTTCATTTCATACCGGTTTCGTCCTTCTCCTGGAATTTTCGATTTAGGGAAGCGTCGTTCCTCACTGAAACTCGCTTCACGTTTGTCGAAGAGAATCACACGTTGTCAGATAGATGGCGTGTCTTGACATACCTCTGCCTCGGTGTATGCAAGCACTTCCGAGCGCACCACCAGTCGCCTTGGGAAACACGAATGATCATGAGGTGTTAGAACTCTTGAGAAGATTTGGGCGAAGATTGCATCGACCTGAAGATGAGATCGAACAAGCGTGCAACCTTGCCTCGGGGCCGGCAGATCTAGTTGTCATCTTGGAACGCCCGGCTCTAAATCAGAAATACCGTGTCAGCTTTGAGCAGTTTGTCACTGATTGCAAAACCTTGAAAGCTGTGGACGACCTTATCAAATTCGCTACTAGAGGCGCGCGGAGCATTTCTACTGTGACCGTCCTTGACGCCTTCTCTTTCAAGCCATTAAAAGAGCAAGCTGAACCCTCCGACGAGAAGTGTCAGGATCTGATCAAGGAGGTACTTTGGTTGAAGAAGCCACGGGTGCTATTATGCTGCTCCAAAGGAGAACGTACCAATCACTGGGTGGATAAGTTTTGGTCACGGGGGGTCGGCTCGCTACCTCTACGAATTGAGACAGTCATCAAAGATCAGCCCGCAGTCATCGTGCCATCATTTCATCCGGCTACGGCCGTGTGTCACAACAAATGCAACGCCAACTATCGAGTCCTTCTAATATATCATTTTGTCTCTGCATTTGCCGAGTTGAACAAGCCAATCGCGCTGCCAGAGTGGATAGAGACAATCAGCCAGAGCAGCTCCTACGATGCCAGGTAAGTAACCGCTAGATGACGGAGGTTGTTGCTGATCTTTGGTAGTAGGGGGAATGAAGAATTCTGTGGGATGGAGGCACGCAGTCGCGTCATTAAAATGCTAGGTAAAGTCCATAGAGAGAGCGAAAGCTCTACGACAGAGAAAGATGATCCGATAAGTCGTCTGAACAGGTCATCCTACGTGAATCGAGCTCTCAATATAGCGAGACTCACGCTCTTGTGGAAGGAACATTTTCACAATCACCCTTCCCACAAAGGAGTTGCCACGTTGCTGCTCGAAACGGGTAACCAACAGCAGTGCTTCATATCGACTGACAAGTCCACCTCGTCGAAACTCACGTTGACTTCAAGTCCCGTCGGAGTCCTGTTGGCTTTGCCGACGACGGGGATGACGGTATGGCTGATACGGAAACTAGCCGCAGTGCTACCCTCGAAGAAGAGTTAGATGAGCTGTTGCATAAATTGCATATCAATGCCGACATACATTAGTATGAACTAGGTTGCCGCCTCTGGCCCGCTCCTTCGGCCAAGGCCGGCAGATGATGGCTATGCACAACCTGGTAGCGGCAGCTCTCAGGTCCATGTACTAAGAGAAATCACTCGCGTTCACATTTCGACAATACTGATGAAAAAGTTCCAGCGTTAAATCAAAACATCTATCAAATTCTTCTAGCACATATCCGTGTCTGTCTTTCGAGACTAGACGTGCGAACCTCTAGATAAGATATAAGAGGCCCAAAGAAGCCAGAAGGTTGCCGTTCAGGCTCAGCTGCTCGCCCCCAGCCGATCGATGCACCACGTATTAATCGCACGTTCCCAACCTGCAGACATAGTGCACACGACGCCCTTTCGCTTCCCCAAACACCTGTCTTTTACCCGAAACACCACATATGCATTTTGGATTGGTCGGATCGTTTCCCGCTTGTCTATGAAGCAGTGAAATCTGCCACAACGAAAACACTTCGAATACGAACGTCCAGCATTGCCGTTCCGATTCAACTACCGCGTTATACGTACTTTCGTTGCGTTGCCGCACCCGCGGCATTTTAGAGGTGTTTTAGGGGTCACCTCAAGGCGGTTTTGAAGGGGCGACATGCCTAAGTATTATCGTCAGACAGTTGTAGAGGCGAACAACAACTAATTTACCTCGTGTTCGAGAGGGTTGACCAAATTTGATTCGACAAAACCTTAGTATCCCGCTAAGGTTGTTGCTAAAGATGATAGGAAAATTGCGACTCCTAGTTTAGGTTAGACCTCGTTTTACAGTACGCCAGGTATAGGTTAGACCTCGTGCTTTCTTATATGTGTGAGGGCTTGGCGCGTTGCAGGGATGTTACAGCTGAACCCACCTGTAGTACATACAGGTGAACCCACTTTCAATCGTTCGATTTCCATTAGTTAATTCCACCACAATTCATGTGCTCGGGGAGGGGAAACTCACCGAGCCGTGACTTCTAAATGACAGAGCTAGAGAGGTATACAACGAAACCCGTGTGCGAATACCACCGTAGCGCTAGGCCCTATGGTGTTATCAGATGGCTGCAGCCATTGCGCATACCCATTTCGTTGCGCACACCTACCACATGGACGTTAAGCCTGGGAATTCCCTGCTCGACGCAGATTTCAACCTTGTCGAGACTTTCGTTCTTATCGATAGAGAAATGGTTGTGCAGCAAGATGATGCCGAACAGTCTCTGAACCTTATGCTTGACGAACACCTGCCCGATAGCCGTGGTCAAAAGATCAGTGTCCGCGGGCTTCGAGCTGGTACCAGCATCCGCGATGCTTGGCAACGAGTTGTAGTGTTGAGCGGAGTAAGAAAGGTGAGATGATCGATCGAATGATTTCAAATCTGAAAGTTGAGGGCAGTTGGTTGTTGGATAAATTGGCAAACAGTGTTTAGTCAGTCGATAGCACGCTCTGGAGACTAGGGCGCTGCTTCGCCCAATGCCTGAACATGGGGGATAGCCGCGCAAGCAACCGGTCTTAAGACTAGGGTCTAAAGACTACAAATATTGTAAGACATGTGAAGTCTAGGGACACTAGTCTCAAGACGAAATATGTCTGAAAACCAATTCAAACATTGGTCTGAAGACATCTGATGTCTCCAGACTAGATAGCAGGTGAAAGTTGAATCTCGTACCAATGGCCTATGGATCAGGCATTAAGAAACTGGATGGCGCCTTCATCTCCGCAAGCCCATACCATGAATCTTTCATATGCGAACTTTCAGGGCTCTACATTGAGGAAAGACGTATGAGCGCTGGCTACCGCCCAATCTCAGCAGCCACTATTGTCTTGAGTGGGACCGCAGTTGTGAGCTGGAAGATATACACCGGAGACTGGAATACTGCTTTTGCTTTGGGAAGCTATTTGGTTGGCACAGTTGCAATATTTGCCATGTTAAGCCATTCACGACCATGATACCTGCATGGACCAGCATTCTCGAGCTGAATCAGATGATTCTGTATACTTGTGTATTGACAGGGAAGTAGCGCTGAAATGTCAAAAGCAAGCCGTAATGTCGTCATGTGTGGTAGAGAACGTATGGATATGCCTCGGCTTGCTCTCTGCATTCAGGAGACACGTGTTATGCGGAATATTTTTCTCTACTACGACAGTCATCTGCTACCCAGAGATAAAATGCCTCCTCACCCTCTAACATAGAAATGCTACATCACCCAGCTTTCCGCCAAAGCCATTCTTCGAATCCTTCAGACTCCGGTGATCGAGCATGTCCAACTATCGATCTCCATTTGTTCGTGGTGCCGGCAAGCCGGTGCGTTTGTGGTGATTGAATGAAGCGTCATATTTCCTCGATGCCGTCAGCATCATTCCCTTGGCAGTCACTCTTAGCCTTTGCGGCTAGACCTGCCATGGCACTAGCTCGACCAAAATCACCATGTGCCACGCACACCTGAAATGCGGCGGCATAGACTGTTACATCTGACTCTCCCTCTTCTTTCAGCAACTGAAGTACATCTTTACAAGATTTGAGAGCGCGACCTGGATTCGTGACAATGAGTATGCCATCCTCTATAGCGGCATTCAGCTGAGATAACTTTCGTCGCCTTGTAACGCTTGCAGAAGCACCTTCGGTGTTTTGGGAGCATTAATCACAGTAGCACTGGAACCCAAATTCGCCCAAAAGATGCCGTCGGCGTTCACTCCTAGGTGTCACCCCAAATTGTTCGGATAGGTAGCTGACCGATATTTCTTCTCTTTCTTTGATGTCTTTTACGGCGAAAACCCGTTCAAGTCCAAGCTTGTTGCACCAAGAGTAACTGGCGTTAGAGCAACAGTTGTGGTTGAAACGGGAACAGTTAGGAAATATCCCACCACGCTCGCGTTGGTACCCAATGGCATGGCGTTGGTCTTAACGATTCCTTCAAATGGGGAGAGTTCTTTGAAGCTGTTGCGGAGGGCAAAGAAGCTGCGTTACTGATCTCTATCCAAAGCACGTACTTGCTGAAGAATTAGCTCGGAGACTCGCTGTGGATTGCGGATAAGACGTGGGAGCGTGAAAAGAGGCGACTCTGAAATTATCATGGTGCCTCTTGCAATGTCCGAGCATGCAACAACTCCATCCCCTTTCCCAATAACCTGTTCTACTCGGTACAAAGTCATCATACGTCTGCCTTTATGGATATGATGATGAAATATAATTTCGACCGACAGCGAGGTAATAGCAGTTCAGCTTAAAGTACATAGCAAAGGAAGAAACGCCGCGGCGAGGCACTCTTTTTCCATAAACGGTTTAGCTCGAAGGCCTGCGGGGTATAGCAACCAGATGAGATTATGACCTGTAAACATACACACCAGTGGCACAAACTTGGAAAGTGATGATGACTTCGTTTGAGCAGTAAGTTTGCTTCACGCGCCGTGTTGGTCTTGCGAAGGCTAATGTTGTTCCTAAATCGCTAGACTACTGCGCTCGCATGTGTTCACCTTTAATGTCGGTCCCGAAAAGGTGCCCATAGTCGTTCATTCTATCGCTATATCACGATTGTCACGTACCTTGAACACTCTCTTGAATGGCTCTATGACAGAGACACAGACAAGACTTGTTACTCTAGACAATGTGCCGGAAGACACCTTTAGTCTCTTCTGTCAGTTTGCATATACTGGAGATTATGAGACGCCATCATGTGATATTCTCCCAAAAGAGTCGAATGAGGGTTTTGAGGTTGAAGCGGCATCGGATGCTTTCGCCACTAGCTCTGTAGCTCCGGCAGAGCCAGTATCAGACACGGAGCCACCTGCACCGTTTGGTGAATCGAAATTAGATTTTGGTAACGGATTTGGGAAGTCGTCTAAGAAGTCGAAAAAAACAAAAAAAGCTTTGCTACGAGAATCTTTTAATCACAGGGAATACAGTCCTACAATTTCTGGACAGATGTATGTGGACTACAGTATTCATGCCAATGGTGGGCCTGAGGAAGATTTCACGCGAGTGTTTCTGGGACATGCCCGCCTATATGTACTTGCAGAAAAGTACGGGGTTGAACATCTGAAAAAGCTCGTTTTGCACAAAATCCACAAGACACTTGTTCTATTCACATTACACGAGACGCGGATTGGCGACGTGGTTGAATTGGCCCAGTATATTTACTCGACGGAGAACATTCCAGACCAAGACCAGCAAATCGACGAACTCAGAGCACTTGTTGTCTTCTATATGGTATGCGAGATGGACGTCCTTTCAGGGTCAGAGAAATTTCTCTCTTTCTTAGAGTGTGGCGGCCTTTTCGTTCGCGATTTCTGGATGAAAGCGAAATTGCACTTCCTTTGAGGGCACAGACCGAATCTGGAGCCACTGCTGTGGTCAAAGTGGAGATCTGGTGTTCTGTAACAGTAGGGCCCTCCGCCTGCTATGCTCGGTGTCGCTCTTGCTCTCGAAGCCTGCATTCATTTTCAATGCGCTTTTTCTCGGCAATTGTGGAAGGTACCATTAGCAGCGTTGGACTTGCCCTTTGGAGACCAAGCATTTCAATCAATATTGCTTTTAGTTGGCGGTTGTACGCCTAAGCCCTAGCTTAGTCATATGACCGCACTACTGATAACAACAACCTCATATGTACTAAACACCTTCATTTACCAACTCTTTTAAGTGGGGTGCCTGATTTTGCCTTGATGAACCATCTCCAGAGCCGCAAAGCATTGAAATAGCGCCCACAATCCTTCCTATCCGCAATGCCCATTTTGCGGCTTTTGGTATTCAGTGTCCTGCTCTTGTCCACAACGAGATATAGCCGAAGTTCTTTGATCGTGATTGCCTAGAACTTCGGCGAAAGACTGCCAGAGGTTATGCCTGCCCCTTCTGTACCGAGATACACCACCAGGGGCCAAAGATTTGGAGCCATGCAAAACGAAATCACCGAGATTTACTTGGGGACTTGGGATTGACGGAAACAGCAGACCGTCAATTGGGACAAAATTGCGATGGAGGTGATCGTCAACGAGTGGTATTGACAGACGACGGAGGCTGCAGAGGCGGCGGCGGCGACGAAAACGTCGGTGGACTACTGATGGATATGGCCGAAGACAAAGGAGATGTTAAACCATCGGACGACATGTCTGGAGCAGGTGATAGTGGTGCGACTGGATCGACTTGTCGACATTTCTACCGTGTGATTTAATGTACCCAGAAGGAATATTTGATTGCCTCAGTTCTCAGACGTGCCAACGTCGCTAAGCCCCTTCGGGTTAGCGCCCTGCTGACTTCGCAGCATACGGGCGGCACGTCTGAGTGCAAACCCCTGTAAGATAGGTTGATCTGCGTTAAT
>JAABUH010002088.1_pt1 | contig 19945 bp, 29 predicted proteins | sample 5559121 | NCBI WGS metagenome assembly JAABUH01 (sample SAMN10711871, study PRJNA513364) | rock metagenome | isolation source: Antarctica rocks | place: Antarctica: Victoria Land, Battleship Promontory nord | collected 2015-12-28
GCCGGCGCCGTGCGCGAACAGCGGCGGCGCGGGCGCAATAAAGCCGGCCGGCGCGGCCGCCAGCCGCGGCGCGGGCGCGTGCCCCCCGGCCTGGGGCGCCGCGGCCGCGCCGGCGAATGCGCCTCCGGGCGCGGCCGCGGTGGCCGCCGCGGCCGCCGCGGCCGGGAGCGCCGCCAGCGGGTGCACCTGCGCGCGACCGACCGGCAGGCTCCCACCGCGGAGCCCTCTGCCTCCACGGCATGCGCCCGCGCCGGGTCGGCTGCGGCACGTCGGCGCTGCTGTGCGGCCTGCGCGCGGGGGGAGCCCCTGCAAGCGGCGCGCACAGGGCGGCGCCGCGGGGCGCGCCTGGGCGGGTGGGGGCTGGACCGGCGAGGGCGCGGCGGCGGGCACCGGCACGCCGGCCACGAGGCCCGCGCTCACCTTCTCCTTGCGCCGCCTGTGCTGGAACCAGACCTGCGGCGGCGCGGCGCGCCCTCAGCCCGCGGGCGCGGCCACGAGGCGGTCGCCTGGTGGCTACAGTGCAGGCAGGGCAGGGGCGGCCGGAAGGGCGGGGGCGGGCAGGCACGGCGCTGCAGCACGCCGACGCAGCGCCCTGAGGCGCCGGCGCGGCGCCGCGGGGCGCAGGGCGCGCGCCTGGACCTGGTCTTCGGTGAGCGAGATCCGCTCGCCCAGCGCGCGCCGCACCTCCGGCGGCGGGAACTGGTTGACTGCCGCGCGAAAAGCCCATGGTCAGGGGCCCGGCGTGGGCGCGCCCGGCGCAACATGTTTTCCGCCAAAGGCAGAGCCCGTCTCGCCAGCAGTTGGGAGGGCTCTCATCAAGCAAGTGGGTCGGTGCGCAAGCCCCCTCGCTGACCGCCCTGAACACACCGCCGGGAGCGATCGAACTAGGAGACCACGCGCGTTCATCAGGGCGCCTTGTTCCCGTGCAGCGCCGCGGGGTTGCGCGGGGGGGCGCACTGCGAAACGCAGCATCCAGGGCCTCCCTTTGAATAGGCGTCTTTTGATTCCTCGGTGGTCGCGGCGCGCGGGGCGGGGCGCTGCCGGGCGCCTCGCCGTTCGGCGTGCCTGCGCGGCCGGCCAGTGTGGGTCATGAGGCCCACAATGCTCTAGGAAGAGGGCTGGAGCGACTTGCCAGGCAGCTTTCTGCGCTGCCAGGCCAACACCAGACAATGCGCAGGAAGTGTCAGGGCGCACTGTGTCCAAGGCCGGTGTCGGGCTCCATCCGAGGCCAGTTGCCACCTTGGCAGTCGGCCCCCGCTTTGCAGCCTCGCCAGTCGAGGCTGTACACGGCCTGTGATGGCCGCTAGGTTGGCCAGCCAGAGCACTCGCGACGTCGTAGGCCGAGGATCTTGGCAGCAGCCTCGTTGAGAGCTGGTGGGCACGCCTCGCAGGGTCTCTCATGGCGATCCAGTGCGCTGGCGACCGCATCACCCTGCTGCGGCCTCTCCTGCCAAAACTTGATGGAAAGTCCTCAATAAGTTATATCGAGAAATTGGCGAGTGCCCACTGCGCAAGCGAAGCCTGAGCAAGGAACAAGATTCAGCAGCAGCAGTCAGAGCCTGTGCTCGCCAAGCGAGCGCCGGCATGGCGCACTGCTAATCGCACATGGTTGCATCTGATTTCTGGAAGAGCAGCCACTCGTGCGTGCGGTCCTTGTGTGCTGCGCAGCCCGCAGCCTTGCACAAATAGAGCGCGTGGTTGGCGTGCTGCTGTTTATTTCGCGCGGTGCAAAACTAAACTTATGATGAATGCAGGCGCTGGCTGCTGGCTCCAGAGCAGCTTCGGGATGCGCACGCCCAGGACATTGCCAGAGGGCTCACAGCTGAGCAAGTACAGCAGATTAAGACGTTCATGGTGCAATGTACGCCCGTCTGCAACATTCTCTGCGACCGGCCTGGTCTGCTGTTTGCCAACCCGTGACGCACTGCAGACATCGAGGACCTGGCGAAGAGCTCGCAGAGCTATGTGCGCAGACGGTGAGCCGCGGGTGCCCGGCCCTGGCCTGTGCGCACAGCCAGTGCTTCCGCCGGGCTCTGGCGAAGTGGCGGGCACTGCCTGCCGCACGTATCCTTTGTGTCCTCGCCGGCGGTGTTGAGCGCGTGGTAGCCCGCACGTGGCATCCAGGATCCCAGGGCATACACGGAGCTTCCTGTGGCGCGGCGTCACTGCCGCCTGCGCGGGCAGCGCGCACCGCCCCGCGCCGGGCAGCCTCGAGCCTAATGCGGCCCTGCCGCGGGCAGGGTCGTGGCGACCGCGTGCATGTACCTGCGCCGCTTCTACGTGCGGCGGTGCCTGTGCGAGTACGACCCGCGCGCCGTCGCGCCGGCCTGCCTGTACCTGGCGGCCAAGGCGGAGGAGGCGCAGGCGCAGGCCAAGGCACTGTTCCACTTCATGAAGAAGCTGAACGCCGCGGGTGCCGCCCCGGCGCGCCCAAGCCGCCTGCGCAGCCGCCGCGCTGCGGCGCCCGGCTGCGATGGGCTGAGACGCGCGCGCGCGCGCATGCGCGGGCTCTGGCCGCACGGGAGCGTCCCACATCGCAATGTGAAGTAAGCCTGCTGGACATGAGCAGAGTGTGATATGAGCTGCGTTTGCTGGCCGGGTTGGTGACTCTGGCAATGGGGGGGTGCAGGCCGGTACCAGCATATGCCGGTGCTGGAGATGAAGGAACTGTTGGACCTGGAGATGGCCATCATGGTGCGCCGGCCGCTCTTAACACTGCTGCCAGCGGTTGCCAGCGGAGCTGGGGGGCAGGCAGCCGAGGACGTCCAAGCTGCAAGCTCTTGGACTGCTTGCCAACCCCGCGTAGCCTATGCTGAGGAAAGAGGGCAGCCAATGGGCGCTGCTCTGCTGACTGCGGGCGCTCGATGCCCGCGCCGGAGGGCGCCTGCTTGCCGGAGGCCAGACTCGCGCAGACGGTACATGCGCGGGGAAGATGCGGCGCCCACGGCGGCGTCTATGGCGTTCATGTCTGCCCTGAATTCCGCCCGCGCGGTCGCCAGGAGGAGCTGGACTTCAACCTGGTCGTCTTTAGCCCCTACCGGGACCTCATGGTGTTCCTGAAGGACGCCGGGATGCTGGACGCTGCCGAGTGTGCCTGGTGCGTCTCCTGCAGGGACAGCAGCCGTTGAGCGTGCGCAGCAGGCTGTAAGGTGCTCAGGCGCTGCCAGTGGCCTGCTACGTGGAATGTGCACTATCGCGTGGACAGCTAGCGGCGCGCTTCTCAGCTGCTCTGAGAAAGCACACGGCAAGGCGTAAATGCTGCTGCGGAGAGCGAGTGCCTGCTTTTTTAGGTGTCTCGCATCTCATCCATGCAGTGTGTGGAAATGCTGCACTTACTTGCAATGTCATGCGCCACAGCTGTTGCCAGCAGCAAGTATGCCCTGCGCACAGGGCCGTGCTGAATGACTCGTACCGGACGGATGTAAGCCTGGTGCACGCGCCGTACGTCGTCGCCATCGGCTGCATGGTGGTCGCCGCGGCGCTGACCGATCGGGACCTGCAGCCCTGGCTTGAGGGCCTGGCATGCGACATGGACCAGGTGGGACACCCCCAGGGTCTGCGCTAGACTGATTTATTGCTCGTTGTGTCTGGACACGGGATACATGGTGATATAAGGAGGCAGCGCTGCTGGTGCAGAAGACGCCCTGCCAGTGCATGCGACACAGCACTCTCTTGTGTGTCTGTTTGTGTCAGGTTTTGCTAGGGCTGCACTGAGGCTTCCTATTCCTGACACGGTGCGTACAAGCGCGTACTCATTGCTATTATGCGGCTCAGTGTGGATGACAGGGTTGGTGCCCTGCAGGTGTACGCTGTGACCCAGGCGCTCTTTGAGATGTATGAGAAGTTTCGGCAGGGGCTGGCGCCGGAGGCTGTGCATCGCTACCTGGCACTGGTCTGCGAGTAGGGTGCAGGGGTCAGGGGCCCAGCATGGAACAGCTCAGCTGATCGCGCACAAAGTGACATATCTGCGACAGCCCCGTGTGCAAGCTGAAAATGGCAACATGTGAAACGCAGGCAAAGGCAAGACATCGAAAATACTTGCAGAGGTCAGCCCCTTTGGAGGCGTGAAAGTGACATCGCAGGATGCCCGGCATGCTGCTTGCGAGCAGGCACACGTGTCACATGTCTTGGTAGCGGGCAGTAGCAAGCAGCGCCATGACAATCCAATAGCCATGCATGAGAGGCATGACAGGTTTTTTTACAGGGCATTGATGGCATCCAATTGAAATCGAGTGCGAGGAGCGTGTGTGTGCTTCACACACAGGGGAGGAGGCGCTCGAGCAATTTCATTAGCGTGTATGGTGGAGGAGTCTCAACGTCTGGAGGATGAACTGCAGTGCGCTTACTGGCAGCTCGCACCCCCTGCTCAGGTTTGCAAAGTTTATTGCCACTGACACCAAGCATAGCTCAGCACAGCTCTCAAGGTCTTTTGTCACGCCGTGTGTGCTCGGAGCAGCGCAGTTGGTCGAGCTTCTGCGACGACTGGGCGATGGCAGAGTCAGCGTTCCCGCTCAGAAAGTCTTTGCAACTTCTTGTCTTTCACATGCCATATCCCGGCCTGGGAGTGCCTACTGCAGGTTGCGTTTCTGCGTCAGCCCCTCCTGCTCCTCCAATGTTGGTGTGGTGCACCTCGGTCTGCTGAAACATTAGCAGCAACTGGAGCAGCACCCAAGTTGCCCACTCGACAGCCAACAGCAGCTTCTGTGGCAGCAGGCGCGTGTTGAAACACATTCTCTTGGCAGCCGAGCGCGACGGAGAGGAAGTTGATGAAGCGCTGATGCAGAGGCACACGGCGCTGCTCATGTCCCCCGCGGTATGTGGTGCCTAGGCAGCGCCTCCTGCGCCTTCTCAGCGCTAGGAAACTGACAAGGACAGCACTGGCAGGTGCCAGGCGTGGCAGACCAGTGGTGCCACAAGACGTACGTGTATGGTCAGGGAGCCTGCCACCCTGCGGAGCAGACGCAGCCACGCTCGCACATCACGCTGCGTCTGTCTGTCAACCTGCTTGAGGGCGACACAGGCTGTCACGAGTGGGAGGCAGGCTTCCACCTAGCAGAGTTCGTCTTGAACAACCCTTCCTTGGTCTTGGATGCGCCTCCAGCGCTGTGCACATGCATCGGCTGAGCCAAGAGGCAGGCTCCTGCCCTTTGTGTTGCGCGTGGCAGCATTTGGCTTTGCGAGCACATGGAGCCTCTACAGCAGGGTTGCCAGCAGAGGCGAACCTAAGGCTTATCATGCTTTGCAGGCAAACGCTGCCTCGAGCTGGGCAGCGGCGCAGGCCTCCTCGGCTGCGTCCTGGCAAGGCAGGGCGTAGCAGACATGGTGCTGACAGACGGCGACGCTGCAACTCTGGCAAACCTGGACTGCAACCTTCGCTTGAACGGCATCGCCGCGCTCCCGGTGCCGTCCCAGTGCCTGGCGTGCTCATGCGGCAGCCTTTGCATGGCTCAACTTACGGGTGTCATAACCAGGGTAAGCCGCTGAGTGACAAGGTGCATCTGTCTCACCGCCCAAGGCAAAGGAGGCCCGCGCAGCAAGTAGCATGTGGACGCTTGCAGGGCGCCAGGGTGGAGCGTTTGCGCTGGCATGAGCCATGCTCACTTCAGCCAGACATCATCCTCGGCTCGGACCTCATCTACGACCCAGGCATGCCTGTGGAGTGCCGGTCCATCATGCAACTTGAGTCATGCAACTTGCATGTTACCACGCGAACCAATCCCGCTGACGTTGAGGCGTGCGGACTGCCATGCAGACTCCATCCGCGCCCTGGTTGTGCTGCTGCGCTCGCTGTTACTGCGACCTGTCGAGTCAAAGGCCAACGCGGAGGCGGCCAGCCAGGATGCGCACGATACGCTCGCGGTGAGGCGCCCTGCACGTATGGCTCTGAATTTATGTCGAGTTCTGCATTCGAAGGAGGACTGGCTTGAGCTCAGCTGTTTCTTTGGGACAGGATGCTCCGAGCAGGCCGGGCGTGGCTCCTGTAGCATACCTAGCCACAGCTGTGCGCAACGAGGCCTCCCTGCAGCTGTTCATGCAGGCCGCCGCTGAGGCACAGTTGCACGTATGCGACTGCACTAGGCTGTTGCAGGTCGGCAGCATGCGCTTCCTTCATCGCTTACGGTCCAGCACAGATGCGGTGGTGCTGCACGCTGTCATGCAGATGCAGGCATGATGTAGTGCAGCGTAAGTCGTCACACCTGCCGCCCCTGTTGGCCCCGCTCAACTGCCCTACCACATACACAGCTAACACACTCCCGCAAGACTTCCACCTGACTGGACCTGCTATGTTTCTTTCGAGTACTTGCAAATATGCATACTGTCACACGCCAGCAAACAGCACAGGCTGCTCAGCGGGGCTGGGCCACCCCCGGCGGCCTGACAAGGACATGCTCACTGCTTGTCCCCGTGCAGGTGCTCGACTGTGTGCTTCTGCAGCTCCTCCACAGACGTGTGCTCATCCACGTGCCGCTCTGCCTTCACCTGCACGACACTCAACTGCGCTCAGGCACTGGAATCAACGTATTCAGTGAACGCGCAGGCACAAAGCGACAGGCATATAAGCAGAGGAAAGCCCAGCGGAAGCGAACCGAGGCTTCGCTGTCAGAGGCCAGCTTCTCATTCCACCCCGGCATTTCCTTATGGGGGCTCTTCTGCTCGCCTGCGCCCCGCCAATAGTGAGTATGAACATCTGTACCCTTTTGTTCGTGCTTGAACCTTCCACGCCATACGTGAACCAATGCGTGTAGCGCTGCGTGAGAGTGAGGCAGCGCATGGAGTTGCATGGCACCAGGTCCCAACCTGGCTCACCCTTCAAGTTCTTCTGCTTCTCGGCCTCGAGCATCTCTGGATCATTGTCGCTCACGTGGCTGCCGTGCCCTCGGCACACTGACGCACTGTGGATGCGCCTAAAAGCGCTTGTCAAGCTCAACCTAGAGGTGCGCCCAACCGCGTGAGAAAGCATGCTTCTGGGCTTGACTGCACAGCTTAGACACAATGTGGCTGGTGTGCTCATATGCGCACTCCTCCCTTTTCCTTGTGCGTGTATTTAGAGTGTAGTCAGCCCTAACAGGTTTGCACAGTCCTTGCAAGCTTGCCTGTTGATGGGGGGATGAGGGGCGGCATAGGTAGATTGATGGCTAGCTTATACACAGGCGCGCTGCAAGCGTTTCACACCATACAAGCACTCACAGGCGCTCCATACCTTGCACGCTTGAAACCAAGCAAACTTGCTCCACTCTTCACGCGTGTGCTACCGTGAACACCAATACATGCTGCCCTGCATTTGCCCCGTCCACTTCCTCTTCACACCAGAAACAAAGGGGCAGCCAGGCGAGCGCCTCAACACTGCGTGCAGATGAAACCTACCAGTGCCTGCCACGAAACCAACGCCGTGTGCATGCAGGCTGCATGCCGTGCACACTCTGCCGACCAGAGGTCAGGGAGCAAAGCCCCGGAACATACTAAATGGAAATCAAAAAATTGGAGCACTGCCGCAGGCTGCTCCCAGGTGGCACATGGGTACACCAGCAGCGCCTACACGTCTACAACCTGCCACATGCGCGCGCCTCACCCTAGGCCGCTTGGCCCTTCCAGGCGAGCACCGCAGGCGCATGCCACCGTGCGGCGGCTCCCTCTCCCACTGCCGACCCGCCAGCCTCGCGCCTGGCAACGAGCGTACCTCGCGCAGCGTATCATGCAGCGGTCCGCGAGCGGCCGGCCTGCAGGCTGCCCGCCCGCTCTGGGCAGACACGCGACATACGCGCGGCCCTCACGCGGCGGCCCAGGCTCCGGGCGCCGGGCTGCAGGCTGCGTGCGCCGCGGGGGGCGAGCTCGGCGGCCGCACGAGCGCCAGCACGCGCTGCAGGTCCTCCACGCGGAACGGCTTGCAGATGAACTCCTCGATGCCCACCTCGCGCCCCTTGTCGTGCATGACCTGCCGCGCTCACAGTCTGCCGATCAGCAAAGTCCGGCAGACAGCTACGCCTTCTGTAACACAGCTTCCTGCCTAAAGACGGTCGGTGAGACCGCACAACCACCGACCACAGCAGCAGAGGGTTCACGACATATGACACAGCTCCCAGCGCCGGTGCGTGCGCCGCGCTGTCTTGGCGACCCAAAAGCAAGGTGCGCCGCCCGTCGGCCGCTAGTCACGCTGCACCGCATGCGCTGCGGGCGCGCCTGCAGCGTGTCGGCAGACAACGCCACGATGCGCGGCCGCACGTGCGGCGGGTACCTGGCCTGGATCTGGCGCGACGCCTCCAAGCCATCCATGATCTGCACGGGAAAAAGCCCGCCATGAGAACGAAACCTGCCATCATGTGCACTCTCAACGTCCACCAGGCATTCCGCTGGCTCCTGGGCTTGCTATTGTTGAGCGGCAGAACAGCAGCGCTGCATGGGACCACGCCTCAAGAGTCCCGCTGACACACACAGGCTATCAGCTTGATTGTGGCACTTCCAGGCTGCGCCAGAAGCTGGGGCGGACCGGCATGTGAATGTCCATGAACACCAGATCGTACGCGGCCGCGTCCAGCTCCTGCACGCGCAGGGCCCCGCACGCCTCAGCGCGCTGGCAGCCAGGCACGCAACGGCCGTCCTCGCCACGCTCCCCAGCCTCGCCTTTCCAGCAAGCCCGCAAAACCCCTTCCCACTGCAAACCCCGGCACGCATGCGTGGCTTGCGCGCACAGCTGCAAACGCCGTCGCAGCCAGGTGCCGCCGCACTGCAGCAGCGGCGCGGCGCGCGCGCCGGGGGTAGGGTTAGGGCGCCCGGGGCGGGGCCGCCGCGCGCCTGCAGCGCCTCGCAGCCGTTGCTGACGACCTTGGGGTGCGCGTCGGGCAGCACGCGCTGCAGCACCTTCAGCAGCACCTTCTGGTTCACCAGGTTGTCCTCGGCGATGAGGATGCGCAGCGCCGCGGGCCCCGGCCCGGCTGCGCGCGCGCGCCCGCCGCGTCAGCGCGCGCCCGTACGCAGTCCAGCGCTGCAGCACTGCAGCTGTAGACGCTCAAGACGCTCGCAGCACGCCCATACCAGAGACGGGGGCAAACAGTCCCAGCGCCTGCCCTTGTCACGCACGCGCCCACGAGGGGCGCGAATATGCACGGCTCAAGAGCCCACTTGCGCTCGCTAACACAGCTGAGAACGCGCATGCATTTCGTATCACGGGTCCACTCCCGTTGCCCATTTCCTAGGACTTCTGCCTTAGGTCAGCCCTTCGTCCACAAGCCAAACAGAAAACAACGTGTACTTTTACCAATGATGCTGGCGCTGTCCATAGATGCGTCTGAACATGCTCTTGACTATCACAAGCCTTCTATCACAATTACTGGCCAGGGCATGGGCCCCAACGAGCGCGCACAGGAGGATGATGACATGGACAGCGTGCTCTGGGTGCTGCTGCCGCTGCCGCTGCTGGCCCCGTTGCCGTGCCCGTTGCCGGTCCCGTTCTGCTGGCCCTCCTCCTTGATGGTGTCGGCCCAGCCGAAGCCGCCGCTGCGGCGCCCGTGCCGCCGCAGGCGCGCCCCTGGCTGCCCGCCGCCCGCGCCCTCCCTGCCGGCCCGGGAGGCAGCCATCAGAGCTGAGGCAGGCGCGTTCCTCGGCGCCGCCAGCGAAGCGGCCGCCGCCGGCACTTGACCTCCAGCTCGCGCATGTTGAGGTGCTCCCCACCCCTGCTGGCTGCTGCACGGAGCTCCGTCACTCTCCTGCTCCACCACCTGTCACATGGCAGCCCCTGTGCGCAAGCTCAAGCACTTGCACGCGACGCCACATTTGCGCACAGTCAGGCTGCAGCTGCGCATGTCGCTGCCCTCCAGCGTGCTGCGTGTACCAACCACAGCCGCAGATCGCAATACTTGGCACGCAGGCGGCGTGCGTTCGCAACCGCGCGGCCGCGCGCGCACCCGCAGGCCGCGCAGCCGGGCTGCGGCATGTCCGGCCGCTCCAGCGCGCTGTTGTCCAGGCTGGTGCGCCGGTGCCAGGCCATGACGTTGTTGAAGGCGCGCACGTCGCCCGCGCCGCCATAGCCGCCGCCGCCGCCGCCGGGGTCGCTGGCGCTGCTGGCGGTGCGGGCGGCGCCGCCGCGCGCGCCCAGGGGCAGCACGTTGAAGGCGCCGCTGGCCGCCGCGGCCGCGCGCGCGCCTGCGCCGCTGTGCAGCGGCACATGCTGCGCGCGCCGCTGCCCGCGTCAGCGCCAGTCACAGAGCACATCTGCGCGCAGAGCTGTGGGCACGACCGTACTGCCCTGCCACACATCGTGCAGCTGCTGAGTGCCCCGCATCTGCATGACGACCCTAGGGTTGGGCATATACCCTAACCCTAAGCAAAGGGCCAGGCGCGGCGGGCGCGCGCCTGCGACTTGGACCGCATCAGCGCGCTGGCCTTGAGCAGCGCGGTCGCCAGCCGCACGTGCTTGACCGGGCGCGCCACGAAGGACACGAGCGGGTGCAGGCCCATGGGCACGCCGTCGCGCTGGCCCAGTACCACCACCGGCCGGCCCTTCCAGCCGCCCCTGGCCGCGGCGCCGCCGCAGTCAGGCCCTGTGGGCTGCGAGCATGGGCTCATGCTACCACATCTCTCTATGTAAGAACACCCCCCCGATTGCCCCACATGCCTCTGCACTGGGTGCATGCAGCACACTGGGCCGCATGCGGCATGCGCCTAACCTCCTGAGTTTGTCAATGGGCGCAACTCCATGCTAACGTGCGGCGAGCCCAAACGCATGTACCACAGCAGCTACATGCACTGCCTCGGCTCACGCCGCCCCCCATCTGCCCGGCGTAAGATGCCAACGCACCGCAGCGCCGCCACGGCGTCCTCCGCGCCGACGATGGCAAAGTCGCACGATGCGTCGCGCGCCGCGGCCGGGCCCGCCGCGACCTCCATGCCCAGCATCCGGCAGCTCTGCAGCACCTGCGCACGGGGATGCGCGCAGTGTGAGCAGCGCGCGGCCCGCAGCGCGCACGGCAGGCGGGCGCCCACTGGAAGTAAACTGCCTCTCTTATTTGCTGCAACAGATCAACAGTGGGTTGGCTGAGTCGCATGGGCAAAACCTGGTGCAGCTCGCGCGGCTTCACGTTCGGTACATGTGCACACTCGCAGACACGTGGCGCGGCACAGAGCGCGTGCGCTCACCTGCTCTGCGGTGGGCTGGTGGCAGACATCAACGACGACGCGACGCCGCCGCAACACCGCGCACTCGGCCTCGCTGGGGCCGCTCCAGTCCGCCGCCGCGTCGGGGCTCAGCTGCCGCCAGCCCAGGCCAGGCGGCGGCGCTGCGCTATTGCTGCCACCGCCCGCCGCGCGCAGCGACGGCGGCGGCGGCTGGTGCGCTCCTGTCGCCGCTGCGCGGGCAAGCACTGTCACGCAGCGGCATCGTGTGCGACCAGCAGGCATAAGCTCTGTTGTGCGCAAAAGGCTACCTGGTCTTATGCCTGATGCAAAGCATGGCACACTAGAAATGCCAAGCCACTGCAATACACACAGCGTCGAACGTAAGGATAGAGCTCGACTTGACACAGACCATGACAACAGCAGGCCTTACCACCGGAGCCAAACTGCGCTGCCTGCGGCCCCGCCGCCGTGGCATGCGCCTCAGCCGCGGCATCCGCCGCCGCATGGCTGGCGCCGTTGCTGCTGCCGCCGCGGTCGCCGCCAGGCCCCGCAGCTGCGCGTGCCTCAGCCGGGGCCGCGCTGGTGAATGCGGATGGTGCCGGCAGCGCCGCCGCGGACGCCGCCACTGCAGCGGCCGGCTCCTGCAGCAGCTCAAGCTGTCAGTCACACGCCGATGCACCGCCCCTTCCCACCTGTGCTCGCAGATGCATGGCAGGCCCCTCCCTCATCTGGCAGGCGGCCCCTGTGCGCTCTCCCAGGCGCGCTCTGCCATGCACAGGCGCCCCTGTGCAGCCGCGCTGCATGCGCCCCACGGTGCCGCAGGCGCCTCGCAGATGCAAGCACGGCAGCTCAGCGCCGCCTGAGGCACCACCCACGCGAGACGCTGGGGCAGGCCGTTGCCGGCAGCGCGCTGGGGGGTTGTGTGCGGCGCGCCGGCGCGGGCGCCCAGGGCAGCAGGAGCGTGAAGTGGAAGGTGGACCCGCGGTCGGCCGCCGACTCGACCCAGATCGTGCCGCCCATCAGCTCCGCGAGGCGCCGCGAGATCGCCAGGCCCAGGCCTGGCCGCGCCCCGGAATGCTCAACATCGCGCGCCCTTGCCGCACTCGTCATGAACTACTCAGCATGCATGGCGCTGCATCAGCGGCGCAACACACAGCAGCGCTGCAGGCGTGCTGGGCACTCTTGGCGAGAGGGGCCACGCTGCAGGGCAGTGCCCTGGGCACACGCAAAAGCAGGGCTGGCTGCCGCGCACCCGTGCCGCCGTACTTGCGGCTCATGGACTCGTGGCCCTGCCGGAAGCACTGGAACAGCTTCTTCATGGAGTCGGCCGAGATGCCGATGCCCGTGTCGCGGATCGTGAAGTGGATGCGCATGCCGGGCGCCGCCGCCTCGCCCGGCGCGCCCGGCGCGCCCGGCGCGCCCGCCTCCGCGTTGCCGCCGCCGCCGCCGCCGTCGGGCGCCGACCTTGCCGAAGGGCCGGGCGCGGGCGCGGCGCCGCGCGGCGACGCGGGCGGCTGCGCGAGCGCGGAGGCCGGCAGCGGGTCATGCTCCGGCGACACGGTCGCGCTAACCACCACCTCGCCGCGCTCCGTGAACTTGACCGCGTTGGCCAGGATGTTGGCGAGCACCTGCGGCGCATGGGCGGGTCGCTACGATGCCCGCACGTGCGTACAAATTGCGAGCAGCAAGCGCTGCAGGCTTGCGCGCCGCGCACGGGGCCGGCCTCGGGCGGTCAGCAGCGCCTCTGCCTGGCTCAGATTAGGGTAGGGGCCTACCCTGAGTGCGCCCATCGGGCGCGCATGCATCGGGCGCGCATGCGCGCCCGTGCATCGAGTCGCCAGGATCGGGACGCCAGCGTGGCCGGGCGCGTGCGCGCGCGCCTGGCGGATGCGGATGGCGTCGCCGAGCACGCGCCGGCTGAGCAGCGGCTCGTCCAGCAAGTACGCCAGCGCCAGGCCCTTCTTGTTGGCCTCCGCGGCCACCATCTCCACGGTGCTCTCCACCATCGCCCGCAGATCCACCGGCGCGGACTCCAGCACCATGCTGCGCGGCGCGGCCGGCGCACCGGCGTCAGCGCCCCAGCCGCTAATAATTGATTAACAATTAATTATTGACGTCATAGCCCTGGCTGCTGACCATTTGCAAATGTGAACTGCACAGGACACGATGGGAACACTAGCTGTGAGGATGCAACACCATCCAACAGAGCATCCTCATAACAGGAGCATGGCGACCTTGCAAACGCACCGTCCAACACAGTGCCCTCACCACAGGAGCACGGCGACATTACAAATGCGCTGCTGCATCAACAGCCAGCAACCACAAAGCAGCATGCAGCGAGCAGCGGCGAGCAGCATGCAGGAAAATGTGCTGCACCTGTTGTGGTCAATCTTGGAAAAGTCGAGGATATCGCCCAGGATGGTGAGCAGCGTGTCACCGCTGTCCAGGATGGTCTCCGCAAGCTCCCTGGCGTGCGCACGCCGGTGCCGCCCGTCAGCGTCTGTTACACGATACATAAGCTGCGCACTGCAGCAGCAGAGCGGGCTCAGCCAGACATGCAGCACGAGTTGCCACTACACACCGCACTGCGTGCACAGAGCGCCAACCACAACCTGCTGCCACACCAGGCAGCTTGAATGTGGCAAGGGCGGCGGCAGGTCCGCGGCAGAGGCGCGCGGGGGCCAGCGCGGCGCGGGGCGCGCCGCTGCTCCGGCGTGAGGTTGGTGGACAGCAGCAGCTGCGCGACTGCAATCATGCCATTGAGCGGCGTGCGGATCTCGTGGCTCATGTTGGCCAGGAACATGCTCTTGGCCTCGGTCGCCATCTCCGCCGCCACCTGGCGCCCGCCACGGGGCTTAGCAACCTGGCTTGAGAACCACAGGGTAAAACAGAGCAGCGCATTGCCATGCAGCACACAGCAGGGAGCCCCATGACGCATGATCAGGCGCAGGACGGCAAGCCTCAGTCCTGCCACAGCGCCGGCGGGTCGAAGGCGGGGCGGGCTGCAGCGCGCGCCTTGGCCTCCTGCAGCTCCTTCTCGGCCTCCTTGCGGCGCACGAGCTCGGTGATGTCGGACTGCACGCCGATGTAGCTCATCACGCGCCCGGCCGCGTCGCGCACGGGCGTCATGCTGAGAAGGTTCCAGAAGCGCTCGCCCGTGCGCTTGTAGTTGAGGATCTCCGCCGTCACCTCGCTGCCCTGCGCGCCGCGCGCCGCCCCGACTCGGCGCGCCGCCCCAGGCCTCGCGAGCGGACTCGCCTGCATGGTCACCCACGGCAACCTCGCGCAGGCGACCTGTCATGCAGAAGACGCCGCGGACTGCAGCGACGCGCACCAGGAGGCGCGGCTCGAGCGGCGGCGCGCAGCACAGCAACTAGACCTCACAGCGCAGGACGCGCTCCGCGGCCAGCTCACGGTGCAGCCAGCGGCGCGGGCCCACGAGCGCGCCGCAGCCCTCCGGGGCCCTCCGCGACGCCCCCAGCAGCAGCCGCAGCGCCCGCGCCGGCGCGCTGCGGGGCGGAGCGGCCGCGGCGCGCCTGCTCCAGCGCGCCGCGCAGGAGCGCGACGACGGCGGGGTCGGTGTCGGGGCCCTGCAGGAAGCGGCAGTTGCGGCCGATGACCTCCTCGCGCGCGTAGCCGGTGATGCGGCAGAAGGCCTCGTTGACGTACACGATCGGCGTGTCGGGCATGTTGGGGTCGGCGATCGTGATGCCCTGCGCGCGACGGGCGCAGTTGCGCACGCGCGCGGCGGACAAGTGCGCCGAAGCTCGCACTGACGTGCATTTGTGCAGCAGACAGTCTCGTTAAAGGCTGTGTTGGGGGCAGCGATCGTGGTGCCCTGCGCGCGCGCGCGGTGGGGGCGCTCGCCGCGCGCGCGCGCGGTGGCCGGGCGCGCCGCAGCTCGCGCCGGTGTGCGCTTGTGCGACAGACGGTCTCGTCGGAAGTATGCACATACGTTGGAGGGCCAGGAGCTGGGACCTGCTTCACAACAGGTGGCTCCCAGGGCGCAGAGCGATCACACGCAGGGCGCAAGCCCAGCGCGGGCCGCCGCGCCTCGCTCAGGTTGGACAGCGCGTGGTCCCGCAGCTGGAATGCTGCCTCCGACGCCTTGCGCTCCGTCACATCCTGCAGCGATGCGCACACTTGCGGCCGTGCCTCCGCGACCCACTGTGACATCACAACCGACCGCGCATGCCCGCAGTGCAGGGCACTCAGATGCTTCCATGAGGGCCACTGTGACATGCCAGAGGGCGCAGCTTCCAGCTGACAATGCGGTAAATGTGAGGCGGCAGACGCGACCAGAGAACGAGTGAGGCGGCTGTGCACAGCCGCTGAGTGACCCCGGTCCGGCCTGTCTTGGCAGGCACGCCCTGCCCATCCGGCATGCAGCAGCGCATGTCGCACAGCATGCGTGCACAGCCGTAGCAGGGCGCCCGGCCGGGCGCGCGCCTGCTGCACCGCCACGAAGTTGGCCACGCAGCCGGCGCGGTCGGTGATGGGCGTGATGGACACCTGCGCGCCGCGGCCGGCCACCTCTGCCTTCTGCTCTGCACACACGCTCGGTGACGACACAAAGCGCTCACACGTGCGCGTGACTATGTCAACATGACCACATGCTGATGATGGCTTCGCCACTGGAAACCCTCATCACCGCCAACCCACCCAATCCATTTTCCTTCTGTGGCCTGCCGCTGCAGCCACGCCGGCATTCACTCCCGGGTCCCCCACCTGGTTCCAGAACTTGGAGCCGTCCTTGCGGTAGTTGATGAGCTCCACGACGACGGGCTGCTGCGCGGCGATGGCGCTGCGCAGATCGTCCAGCGCGGAGGGGTCGGTGTCGGGGCCCTGCATGAAGCGGCAGTTGCGCCCGATGACCTCGTTCTTGCTGAACCCTGCGCGCCCCCCGACATCAACCGAGCGAGTCAGCTCTGCTCTCTCCCGCACAACTTCACACTGCTCATAAATAGTTATGCATATGCCTGGAGGCAGAAATTGAAGGTCAGCCTGGCGACTTCAAGCAAGGCCTACAAGCGCGCCAGCTCTTCGCAGGGCATGGGGTCCCCGAAGGCGCGCCAGCGCAGCTCCACACGCCTAATCTGCACGCAACCTCCCGCGCGCACAGGCCGCCGCCGCGCACAGGGCGCACCAGTGAGCTTCTCGAAGCCGGCGTTGCAGTAGACGATGGGGTTGTCGGGGATGTTGGGGTCGGTGATGACGATGGCCTCGCTCGTCGCGGCGAGCGCCTTGTCGCACAGGTGCATCGCCTCCGCGGTCGAGCGCCGGCCGCGGATGTCCGTCACCACGCCCACCTGCGCGCGGCCGGGAGAGCGCCGTCTGCGCGCGCGGCGGCTGCGCGCGGCGACCCGGCGACCGGACACGCCGCTGCCTGCCCGGCGCCTCCCTGCTCTGCGGCGCACCAACGCCCCCGTTCCAGCAGCGCCTGCCGCACTGTCTTGCGGCGGGCGCGCTCTGTGCTTCCTGATGGTGCAGGGTTGGACGCCAGCCGTACCGGACGCGCCTCCAAAACCCCCTTGCCCACCAGGGCCGCGCGGCGCGCACCAGGTTCTCCGCGGACGCGCTGCCGCCATGGCGCACGGGCCGCAGCTGCACCTGCACCCACAGCTGCTCGCCCGCCTTGGTCCGCAGCTGCGCCTCAAAGTCGGCCTCGCGCCCGTCTGCGACCGGCGCCGCGGCATCAGCCACTGCGCCGTCGCGTCCCTCCACCTGCGGCCCCAGCACGGGCGTTCACCACAGCGTGCAGACAGTTGCCCAGACCATCTGCACTGCACTGCGCGGCAGTGCAGCCAGGCGTCACAGGTAGCCTTGCACTGCGCTGCAGGCCGGCAACGCAGGTGGCCTGATGTGGCGCGACTCAATCCAGCAACCCAGCCGCCCGACACGTTCACTTCAACAGTAAGCACCGCCCTTGAGGTTCACGCGCCATACACAAGTGCCGTGCAGGACATCGCACCCCGGCCAGGCAGGGGCCCATGCAGCGGGCGCGGCCGCCACTGTCAGCGGGGCGGGCCGCCGGGCGCGCCTGCAGGAACGTCCAGGGCTGCCCGAGCGCCTCGTCGGCCGAGAAGCCGGTCAGGCGCACAAAGCTCTGGTTCACGTACACCAGCGCGCCGGAGCCGCGCGCCGCGATGAAGATCCCGCCGGCCATGTGGTTGAGCGCGCGGTCGCGCAGCTCCAGCAGGCGCTGCTGCTCGCGGTCCGCCTCGCGCGAGCTCAGCGCCCACATGCAATTCGCCGCGCGGCCCGCGTCGTCCAGCACCTGCGCGAGTAGAGCTTCAGCGCAAGGTGCTGACCGAGCTAGGGACTACAAGCAGGTTAAGCAGTGCGTTATGAACAGGTGCTGGCGGCGCAGAGGGCTGGGGCAGGGAGCGCCGCCGGGCGAGTCGGGGCGGCGCTGGCCTCTCGGCGCGGCGCGCCGTATGTAATGCCGCTCGGAGAGGCGCGGCGGGGCGGGCCGGGCGCAGGGACGCCTGGGCGGCGCACCGGCGTGACGCTGAGGTGGCCCCAGAAGGGCGCGCAGTCGCGGCGGCAGCACAGCAGCTCCACGCTGGCGCCCCGCTCGTCCGCCACCGCCGCGTCCAGCTCCGCCACCGCCGCCGCGTCCGCCTCGCGGCTCAGCAGCAGCGCGCGCACGGGCCAGCCGAGCGCCTCGCCGCGGCTGAAGCCTGCCGCGCGCGGCCAGCTTACAGCTCACCCACTCAGCTCGACAGTCGGCGGCTGCACCGGCAGCAACCCCGGCAGCCCACACAGCACACACGCGTGAGCGCAGCGCCTCCGCCGCCGTCGCCGTCAGCTTTCGAGCCTGACCGGCAGCTTGTGCGCAGGCTGCTCCGCGGCACGCCGCTGCTTACGCTGGGTGCAAGTGCCCGTGCAAGCGCGAACGCGCTACAGCGCAGCAGCACAGCAAACCCACGACATGAGGCTCACGGGCTCAGCGTGCACGCACGTCCTGCCTCTGCAACAACGTCCTTGCAAGGCCGCTCCTTACACCAGCTCAGATTGTGGTGTGCTAGGCATCCTACGTAGTGGGGAAGTTAAGCAAGGTGCAGCAGCACGCCCACCTGTGAGACGGAAGAAAGCATCGTTTGCATAGATGACGGGGTGGTTGACAGCGAACGGGTCTGCGCGCAGGGAGGAGAGGTCAGGCAGTACAGCCAGTTTACCAGGGGTCACATGGCAGCAAGACACGCCCGCAAAGCTTCTGACACGCACTGATTGTCCAACCTTCTCGTGCGCACCGCAAGAACTCTTTCGGCAGCGAGCTCGCACCTGAGAGGACTATGGCTTCAGACAGCTCATTGAGCGCAGCGACGGCCAGGCCGTTGTCCGGCGCCATGCGGCGTGCAAAGCCGCGGCACTGTGAGTACTCGCTGGTGCTGCCCGGGGTCTTACATCAGCTCACTGCTGCTGGCGAGACTTCCGCATGCTGCGACCAATGCGCTACTGTAAAGTACTATTTGCTCAGCCTCTCACAGTGATGAACGAGTGCGCCACGCGGGGGTTGAGTGGGACAGTGGTAGCCTGCCAGACGCGCTCTGCACTCGTCCAAGATAGTTCCTGGGCATGATATACGGTATGGAGAAGCCACCTAGCTGAGCGCGTCCGTGACAGCCTGCGAACTGACCACGCAAAGGGTAATGGAGTGGACGTTCCCGGGTCCCCTGGTGTGGCGGGGTGTAGACTCTCTGCACCGCGCAGTGAGACCAGAGATCATCATGCCCAAGGGGGCCCTGTGTCTCTCCTCTGCACACCTCGATTGTTGCCTCGTGTGTTCGTGACATGCCAAGTAGAGAAGCCGGTGTACCACTTGTGATTAAAAAGTGCACTGCATTGGAGTGCCTGAGCACAGTGCAGCGTGGTACATGTCAGGCAGTCAAAACACGCGGGTGCGTGCCGTCCCACTCCCAACCGCTGGCAAAGCGTTCCTCATGCTAGTCTTCCGGACGCTGAGCCGCGGGTGCCCGCAGGAGTTTGTGGTGCGCGCACACGTTCCAGCACACGACAGCGCCAAGTACTCCATCGCCAAGTTCCCTGCGGTGCGTCCGCGCGCCAATGCACCTGCGAGCCGTATTGCAGGAGTCCTCCTTGCAGCTGTAACAGCCGGCAGCCTCGCTCTGCGCGTTCAGGGCCCGCCCGGCTTCAAGGGCAGCAGGGAGGCCGCCTGGCAGCTGGCGCATGAGGCGACCCAGGGCGTGCGGGCCGCCAGCGGCGCAGACGGGTGCGCTGCTCATCAGCGACCCACTCACCCTTGTGCCTGCCAGGCTGCACCGCGCCCTTGGCCTCTGCAGCCCTGCTGGTGCCTGCGCGCCTCCGCCTGCGCTGCTGGGCCGCGCGAACCTGCCGCAGCTGGGCCTGCATGCTGGGGGGGCCCTGCCGACGGCGCCGCGTGCGCCCGGACGGCCAAGCCAGGTGCCTGGCAGCCCGTGCCTGCGGCCAGCGCGCTCAGCTGCCGGGCGTGCCGATCGCGCAGGGCTCCCGGCAGCGCCTGGGTGCTGGAGGAGCGGCCGGGGGGCCCGGCGCTGCGCGGGCAGCGCGAGGGCAGCCTGGGCGGCGCGGCGTACTTCGTGCTGACGCGCGAGGGCGCCGACTTTGTCGCCGTCCCGGTGGCGCAGTGGATCAGCTTCCGGCCGCAGCGCCAGTGCGCCCCGCGCGCCCCGCGCTCGCCTGACGCTCTGCCGCTCGCCTGCCCAGGCTGCGACCAGCGCCAGCCCTCGCCGCTCGGGGCATGTCCGCGCCAGCCTTTCAGGCTGCTTCCACCACTGGCGGCTCGCAACTGGCTGAGCCTGCGCCCAGCACAACGCGCTCGCCCGCGCCCTGC
>JAABUH010002090.1_pt1 | contig 19930 bp, 27 predicted proteins | sample 5559121 | NCBI WGS metagenome assembly JAABUH01 (sample SAMN10711871, study PRJNA513364) | rock metagenome | isolation source: Antarctica rocks | place: Antarctica: Victoria Land, Battleship Promontory nord | collected 2015-12-28
GCGCCGGGCGGCGCCCAGGGGCTGGGCGGCGCGGCGTGGCACAACCCCATGTTCCGCGACAACCGCGACTCGCGCTCCCCGCCCAGCGCGGCGACCTCGGCGCAGATCAGCCCCGCCGCGGCGGGGCCGGCGCCGCCGCCGCCCACGCACGCCATCACCGCCGAGCAGGCGCGCGCCCGCCTGCCAACCAGGAGCAGCTGCCTGCGTCTGTGAACGCCGGCATGGCGTCAGGCGTGGACGTCGTCAGACCACAGGGTCGCCGCGCGCGTCTGCATGAGCGCAAATGGCTTGGCGTCCTATGAGCCGCGCCCTGCCATGCCGCCAAGCGCTGCCTGCCAGCAACGGCCGAGCAAGATACATAGCATCGTCAAATTATCCACTCGCCAGGCGCGTATGTCAAGCGCATGCACACGCGCAGCCGAGGGCAGGGCGCAAACCCTGCCGTGCAAACCCTGCTGCGCAGGCGCCCTCCGAGCCCGCGAGTGCGTCGCGCTCCGCCTCGCCGCCAGCGCAGGGCACCGACGGCGGCCCAGCCGGTCTGGCTCCGATCCGGACCGGCCGCATGCTGCGCTTCGGGCGGCTGCTGTCCACGGGGTCCAGCGCCGACGCCGAGCTGCCGGCGTTGCCCGCGCCCGCGCCGGACATGTCGGAGGCGGCCGCCGCGCGGCGCGCCGCCATGGCCGCCGTGCTGCAGGAGCCCGCGCCGCCCCGGTGCGCTGCCCCCTGACCGCGACTCCGCCGCAGCCTCTGCTCTTGGCGCGATCGGGCTGCCCAGTCTGGCTGCCAGGCGCCGCAAACCGGGGCAGCGCCACCGCGGCCGGCGCCGCTCAGGGGCATCGCAGACACCAGGAGCGCAGCGTGGCACGCTGATCGGGCGGACCGCCCTGATACGTTGGTGTGCGGGCGCGCTGTGCTGCCCGCACTGATCTGCTCTGCGCAGCCTCGGCCGCGCTGCGCCTCGGCTGCCGCCGCCTGCAGCGGGCATGCAACAGGTGCGGTGTGCGGGAGCAGGGCGGCGCCGCGGGCGTCGCCGGCGGCCGCGCCGCCGGCAGAGAGCCTGGACCGCGTGCTGCGCGACGCGCAGCGCCTGCTGCAGGCCGGCGCGGCCGGCGAGGCGCTCGGCGCCGGCCTGGCGCCGGTGCGCGCGCGCGCCGCGCGGCTGGACGGCCCGGACGACGCGTACCGCGCGCACCTGCTGATCGGCACGCGGCTGGCCGAGCTGTGCGCGCTCGCCACGCCGCCCGCCCGCCTGAGCCCCTGCGCCTGCCGGCTCGCCCGCCACCCCCATGTTTGGGCATGCCGCCCGGTGTCCGCCTCGGCGGCTCAGCACGGGGCAGCCTCTCTGCGCGCTGTGCACGATGCGTGCCCCTGCTACTCTACTGTTTGCCCCAGAACAGGCTGTGCCAAGCGCGCACGTGGAAGCGCTGTCAGGCAGGTACTCCCTAACGGCATGCCAGAGCGTGCTTGAAACCCCCTGTGCTGCGTAGCCTTCTGCAGCTGCATGCAACCCTCACAGCTCCCGGCCACCCACAGCCGTGCATGCGGCCCCTGGCAACCCCTTCGCATCCCTGCGCGCAGGGGCCACCACGAGCAGGCAGCACTGTTCTTCGCGGAGGCCGCGCGCCTGCGCCCCGGCGAGGCGCGCACGCTGTTCAAGCTGGGCAACGCGCACTTTGGCTGCCAGAGCTACGGCCCGGCCGAAGCCGCGTACGAGGCCGCGCTGCAGGTGCGCGCTGCGCCCTGCTTGTGTGCTCGGCCCGCGTTTGCACTGAAGCCCTTGCTCTGCAGCCGTTGCCCGCATTGCACAACGCAGTGCATATCTAATGATGCTGCGCTGCCTGTTGCCCCGCTCGATCGGGCGCATGTCAGACAAGCGCTGCGGGCGGGAACGCACAGCCCAAGGCGCAATCAAGCCAGTAGGCGATTGGCCCCGCTGCAGCACACGCCGACAGCAGCGACGCGCCCTGTGCAAACCCTCGCAGGCGGCGCGCGCGCCGGGCGATGACGCGCTCGCGCCCAAGGTGCACGTCAACCTGGGCATTACGCTGGAGGCCGACGGCCGGCTGCTGGCCGCGGCCGAGCACTACGGCGCGGCCACGGCGGCCTGCCCCGGCCACTTCCGCGCGCGCAAGCTGCTGGGCAGCGCGCTGTACGCGCTCGGCGACCTGGCGCCCGCGCGCGCCGAGCTCGACTTTGCGGTCGCGCTGCAGCCCGGCTACGCCGACGCGCACTGCGACCTGGGTGCGCCGCAGGCCAGCCCGGGCGCCCGGGCTCGCGCGGCCGGCTTGCCGCGGGCTGCCCGCCCTGCGGCCGTCGCCTTGGGCAGCACGGTGTGCACGGCCGCGCCCGCGAGTGCAGGCCGGGGACGCCGGCACTGCCGACAGCAGTCGCTGCGCTCGACGCGTGCCTGGGTGCTGCGCATGCGGGCGAGCCGGGACCGCGCCGAAGGCTCAGCACACCCTCAGACGCCACCTTCGGCCGCAAGCGGGGGCGCGGGCGCGTAGGCTGCGTGCTGTGCGCGCTGGGCGACGCGGACGGCGCGCGCGCCGCATTCCAGGCGGCGCTGCGCCTCGCGCCGCAGCACCTGGAGGCGCGCCGCCAGCCCACCGCTAGGGTAGGGTTGCATCGTGACGCGACCCTGGCAGCGCGGCAGGACTGCGAGCTCATGCAAGGCGGCGGAGACGTTAATGTATGATTGGTGCGCGATGGCTGCGCAGTCCGTTCTGGTGGTTAAAACGTTGAGGGGCCCCCACTGCGGCCACTGAGGGCTGTGCTGACTGGAGGCCTGCAGCCTTGGCCCCGGTCACCATTCCCACAGAGCACGCAACGGCAGCGCATGCAGGCAGAAGAACAGATGCTCGCACACCGTGCGGCCGCAGCACCTCTGCAGACGCTGAAAACCGCGCGCGCGCGCGCGCAGGCGCTCTTCAACCTGGGCAATCTGCTGCGGCAGCACGGCGAGTTCGAGGGCGCGGTGGAGTGCTACGAGGGCGTGCTCGCGCAGGCGCCCGGGCACTGGCGCGCGCTGCTCAGCCTGAGCGTCGCGCTGATCGGGCTCGCGCGCGAGGACGCCGCCAAGAAGGCGCTGCGCGCCGCGTTCAAGGCCTCCGGTGCGGGCCGTGCGGCTGCCCACCGGGCCCCGCGACGCGCGCGCTCGCGCGCTGGCGGCTTGCGCGCCGCGCGCGTCACCCTGCGGCTGTGTAGCATATGCTCAATGTCAGTGTTGCTTGCATGTTTGGGTGTTTAGGGATAATCAATCACCTCATACAGAGCTGCCGCTGTGGTGGCGCTGTAGGAATGCGCGCATGCAGCGTGTGCACTGCGCACGGCCTCGTGCCCTGCGCGGGGGCGCCTAGCGCGGGCCGGCGCGCGCAGGCTACAGCGGCAAGGTGGCCGAGGAGATCGACATGTTGCGCCGCCTGGCGCGCAAGGGCGAGGACCGCACGCGCCTGGGCCGCCTGATGGAGGTCGTGGAGGACAAGACCGCGTCCGCGGTCGCCGTTGCGCCCAAGGATGCCAAGGTAGGCTTTATGCCTAACCCTAACCGCGCCCCGCGAGCCTGTCCCTGCAATGTCCCCCCACGAATGCTTCTCTTGGCGTGCTCCCGCGTCCATGCTTGCTGCAAGCAACATGCGACATGACCTGTTCCCAGTGTGTGCAGGCCGCTTGCGCAGCCTGCCGCTCAGCAGGCCTGCCCGCGCGGAGCGCCGCAGGCAGGCAGGGGTTGATATGCGTTGCACTCTGGCCGGTGAGCGCTGGCTGGTGAGCGTGCCGGCTCGCGCCGCGCGCAGAAAGCCTCCTGGGGCGCGGCGGCATTCGCGGGCCTGCGCCGCGCGGCCAAGCCCGCGCCGCCAGCCGACCCAGCGGCCGAGCTCGCGGTGAGCGTCGACGCGGGGCTGCTGCGCGAGCTCGCGCCGCTGGCCGCGCTCGCGCCCAAGGCGCTCTGCCGCGCGGCCACCGACGCCAACCTGGCGCCCGAGGTGGCCCTCTCGTGCCATAATTCTTTACCCCGGCGGCGCTTGCCAGGGCCCCCATCTGGCCTACCTCCAGGCCGTGTGACGCCCATCAACAGCGTAGCGTGACAATACGCAGCATCCGCTGGTGTGAAGCCCATCAGTCAGCGGAGCATGACAATATGCAGCGTCCGCTGGGGTTGAGCTCCCTGCCGGCCATGTCAGGCGCCGGCCGTCAGCCGCTCGCTCTGCGAGCGCGTTTGGCGCGCGCTCGGCGGCAGGCGGCGGGCGCATCGAGCGCCGCGGGCAGCGCCAAGGCGGTGCCGGCGGCGCGCGCGGAGGCGCTGCTGCGGCGCCTGCTGCCCGGCCTGCCCGCGCTGCGCTTCCAGCACCTCATGCGCGTCGTGCGCCACGAGCTCTTCTGCACCCTGGACCCGGCCGGCGAGGGGCGGTGCGGCCCCTGATTCCCTGCCCGTCCCATCATGGCCGTGAGCAGACACTAGTTCGCTCGCATCCACTGCACGCTCTTTCGCTTTGCGCCTAACATGGGTGAGCGCAGAAGGCCGGCATGCGCATGACAAGGCGGAGCCTCGCTGCCCTGCTGCTGGCTGCTTGTCCCAAGCGCATGACACGCTGCTGAGCCAGCTCACGCCCTTCAGCACTGCCGGTCTGGCCCCTGTACCGCGGCCGTTGCGTCACTGCACTGCGAGCGCTAGCGCCCCTGTGGGCCTGCTGCTGCTGCGGCACCCCGCCGCCAAGCACTGCCAAAGCGTCGTGCGGGCGCATGCCCCGCCCGGCTGTGGTGCTCACCAGGCCCAGCAGCTGACGCTGCGGCTGCCCCAATGCAGGCGAGCCAGCCCATGTACACCCAGCACCTTGCAGACAAGCAGCGCATGCTGCGGCGTCGGCAGGCTGGTGATCGCGGGCCTGCTGCCGGCGCCGACATGACCCCCAACATGGGCACACCCGCGCCACCCTGCCTTGTATACACACTGAAACCCACGGTGGCCGCGGCAGGGTCGTGGACCTGGGCCTGCTGCTGGCGCTGCTGGCGGCGGCGGCCGCGGGCGTCGTGGAGGCGCGCGCGGAGGCCGCGCACGTCATGCTCGCCTGGCGCGCGGGCAGCCGCGGCGTGCCGCGGGCGGCCACCGCGCTCTTCATCGCCGCGCTGCACGCGCGCCCCCGGCCTCACGGCCGCCCCGCATCTGCGAGAGCATGCGCCGCGGGGCTGCAGCAGCGCTGGGTGCCCTGCCAGCTTGGATGCAGAGCCCGATCCTTCCATGCTCCCAGGGCTGCTCTGCGCGCGGCGAGGTGATGCCTGTACGATTGCTGCATGCTCACAAGTGCGACATGGCACTCTCACTGACGCGCCGCGCACACTCCGCATGCTCCTTTGCGCATGCATCACACACGCCGCCAATGCCGACCGTCGCCCGGTCTGTGCACCTGCCGCAGCAGCGCCGCCGGCGTGCTGACACCGTGGCCCCGCCACTGCGGCAGGCCGTATACGGCGTGGAGCACAAGGCGCGCCGGCTGCGCGCCGCGCAGCAGGCCGAGGCCGAGGCGGCCGCCGAGGCCGCCCCGCCGCAGAGCGCGCCGCAGTTCGTCATGATGCTGCTGCACCCACAGAACGGCTTCCCCGCGTTCGGCGCGCTGCACGCCGCCACCGAGGGCGGTGCCTGAGGACCCTAACCTAACTACCCTAACCTACCCTCAAGACGGCTTCCCCGCATTTGATGCGCTGCACGCTGCCACCGAGGGCGGCGCCAGAGGCGCAGGGGGCTCTAGCTCGGCTCGTGCCAGCGCTGCCACATCCGCGGCGCGCGGCTGCTGCTGCGTGAGTGCGCGGCGAGGGGCGTAAGGGCGCGCTGAGCATGGGTGCTGAATCATGTGCTGCCGCCTGTATGTCTGTGCTGCGCGGCATGCCGGTGGTGGGCAGGGCACAGTCGCGGTGCAGCGTTGGACAGGGTATGTCAGGCTCACGTGCGCCCGTCTTCATGACGGCACATACCGCAGGGCTAAGCACAGGTGGTTTTCGCAGTTAGGCGTCTGTGGGTCAGGAGCTTTCTGCAGCCTGCTGTGCCGCTCGCGCATGGCTTTCGCCAGGGCTCAGGGCGGCGTCACTTGTGCCCGCCCATGAGGCTGTATGATGCGACTCGGCTGCTGGGCTTGACTGCCAGCCGCTTTGTGACGGCCCAGCAGGACCCCCAAGGTAATTGACGGCTGCAAGGGGCTTCAAAATTGCTGTGACTGCAGGCTGCAGCTGCAGGGGTGCGTGCATGAAGGCATGCGGCCAGCAAGGATGCTGCAACTGGGATGATGAGGAGCCATGATGTCTCATGGAACTCGCTTTGAGGCGCGGGTTTCTGTCTGTGGGAGCACGCCACATGTCGAGGGCGACCAGCGTTCACTCTTTACCCCGCAGGGAGTGGGAGGAGCGTAGATTGAGAATGCCTGATACGTACAGTGCCTACTTTTACCTCCGCAATGGAGGCTATGGAGCAGCACAGCATGTCGTTAGCAGACATGCCTGGTCGTACTGTGGCATGGGGTACTCATACTGGTCAACGCTGTGGGTTGGTACGTGTCACACAGCAGTGCACGGCGTCGTAGAGGCAAGTCGGTTGCTTAGGTGCGCAGGAGCGTAGGCGCTGGCGCCCTGGGCGCAGACGCCAGCTTTGATATGGCAGGTCATGTTTTGTGAGTCATGGAGCTGGGGTCTTCCATACAAGGCCAAGCATGCAAGCCTATGGGTGCATCATCCGTGCCTGGAGCGCCGCAGCTGAGCGTTGAACCCAAGTGGGCTCGGACTTTGTGGGTTTTGTCACAAGTGCTGCATGTCAGCCGTCAAGCCCGGTGCAAGACCATCTGTTACGCTGACCCCCGCGCACTCCCTGAGCATACCCTTGGCCCCCTTACCAGACACTTTTGCAACCCAGCTAAGGCGTATACAGACCAAGCATGAGCGTGGACGCAGAGTGCTAGCACAGAGACAGATAGCAAAGCACACGCCAAAACACTCACCATGTACACATGCTGCCAGTGTGCAGCACAGCGCTGTCGCACTCCTATGACCTGCCACTGTGGCAGGCAAAAGTGGCGCGTGGCGCACAAGCACAAAGCGCACCCCGTCCAGGCCAGGCCTACTGGCAAATACCAAGCACAGGGGGTTCCAGGAAGGCACAGGGGATGGTAGGTCCAGCTGGGCCTCTGCCCCGCCCTCGTGTCTCTGGTGCCCTAAGTGCACAAGGTCCGCTGCAGGCTGCCGGCTGGCAACCCCGCAGTCCTGGAGCGCGCTAGACGCACTTGTAGATGGCGCGCTCCTCGGGTGAGTACATCAGCGGGAGGCCGGCCTGTTCAGGCGTCGCTGCCGTGTCCGAGCCCAGCCAGTCGGCAACGCACGCCCGTCGCCCCGCACTGCTTGCAACCTTCGCGGCCGGCGCGGTGGCAGCCCGCGCGGGGATGGCGTTGGGAGGGTGCGCCTCGGGATCCTGCCTCCGCGCGCGGCTGCGCGGCTCGGACGCCACAGCTGTGGCGGGGGCGGCTGCGCCTTCGGAGCGATCGGGCCCCTCCGCGGCCTTGTCCCAGCGCATGAGCAGCCGCTCAAGCTCCTGTCAATGCAGGTGCACCCTCTTCAGTGCCCCGTGACACTTCTGTAAGCACATAGTCTTCAGTAGTCACAAGCGTGGCCCTGCAGCAGGCACCCTCGCATTCATGGGAGTGCACAAACACCTTCCACAGGGAGCATTCATGGGAGTCCACAAATACCATCCGACATATGGACGGAGAAGTGAGCAAAGCGATGCATACCGCAACCACAGTGGCCTCGTCTGCGTCACATCCGCGCGCGCAGAGGCGTTCCAGCAGCTCGTCCAGTGGTCTGCTGCCCCAGTCGCCAACAGCGGCCAGCAGACGGCGCGCCTCCTCCCACACCAGCCGCTCAAAGGTTGGTGCGCGCTCGGGCGGCGCGGCGGCGGCGTCCTCGCTGGCCTCTGCATACAGCCTCACCTATTTAATGCAGGCCAGGCAGTGCTAACAATACCCAACCCACGTAGGAAGGACCAAAGGGCCTCCAACAAAGCACACACTGAAAGTTGGCATATGCGTAAGAGCCAGTAAGTGTGTTCTGAGTCCCTGTGGTTGAGACCTATAGGTGCAAACTGAGTACAGCGCAAGTGATGCTCACCCGCCGTGCTGTGAGCAGGCGTGGCGGCAGGCGGCTGTGGACTGCTGAGCTGAGCGGGCGTGGCAGCAGGCGACTGTGGTCTGCTGACCGCCTGGGGCGGGGAAGCTGCTTGCGCTGCGGGCCGCGCCAGTGGCTTCTCCACAAGCGCATGCCTTCTGCTCTGCAGGGCTCCCTTCACAACAGTCTGCCCGTGCGTGTGGATATCAGTCCTCAAGCAACAAGTCCTGTGGTTGCGACGCTGACATCTAAGCAGCTCTATGCTTCTGAAGATATGCACTGGCAGTGCTGTTAAGTAAACAGAGTCACGTGCGTGCCCCTCATGCTCACATGCATCAGCTTGCACAAGGACGGGCTAGGAGCACACCTCTGGCTCTGAGGTGTTGCGCTGCGCCGGCAGCGTGTTTGCATCCACGGGTTGCAGGGGCTTGCCAGCCCGCGCGCTGAGCCCGCGCCTTGCAGGCGTCTTGGCAGCGCGCGCATGCTCTGCACCACCATGCACGGGTGCCGCGTTCTCCTTGTCGGTCTGCGCACGCGGATGCGCCATACCTGATTTTGTGAAAAGGACCGTTTATCGCCTCGAGCTGAACCTGATGAGCTTGAAGCCGTACTTAGCCGGGGTTCAGCCCTTGACCTCAGCTCTTGTAACCGGTGCAAAGCTTCTAAAGCTTGGCTCCTTGCAAGAAGAGCCAGAAATACAGAATTCAACATACTTACTCATGAGTTTCCTCACCAATCAAGCGTCAAGCTGCTAGCCCTGTCTGTGTTAAGCTATGTTAAGTTATGTTAAGCCTGACAGCCGCAGTCACAGCACCGCATTACAAACAGCGAGGACTTTGTAGGGACTGATACAAACAGATACGTGAAGACTACCGCACAGAAATACTCTTATGGGCATGCATATGTACATGCATCGTATATGCGCAACATGGCAACATATATAGGCAGCATGGCAAAGACTGCACCTAGCCACTGCAGGAGTTTGTTTGCTTCAAACCGTGGCACAGATACACGTGCGCGGGCCACTCCTGGGTGCACCTTAACTGGCTCAGAGGGCACCTGCGGATCTGCCTCAGATGCACAACTGCCAGTTTCAGTAACAGCCATGCATGTAAGCTCAGCATTGCCTTGTCACGCGGTTTGCTTACATGCTGCACACCACCTGAAATGTTGGTGTACTGGCACCTTACAGGCCTGGTGCACCGCTTGGCCAGGCAACCAGGCTGCCATGACCAGCGTATGCTCGCTCAGCCGACAACGGCCGCCGCGGCGCGCCGCAGTTGCGCAGCCGCCTCACTCACGATGCGCCGCACAACCTCCTCGGCCGGCTCGTCCACGGATTTGATCAGGCCCACGCCGCCGCCAGACCAGGTTTGCACGCACACGATGCCTCCCATGTACAATTTATTGTTACATTCAGTTGCAAAACATGCAGACACGACACCTTGCTGCAAGCCCTGCGCCTGCCTCAGCTCAACAAGGCCCCGCTCGGCGACCGCCACCGCCTCTCAGCGCACTCGGCGCACCTGCACCACCGACGTGTCGCCGCGAGCAGCCGCCTCCTTCAGCTCCTTCTTCAGCGCCTCCTTCTCCTGCACGCCAGCCGCACGGCCTCGCATGCAAGGCTCTATCGAACTCAGGCCAAAGCCTGCCAGCACCCGTGTCTGGCAGCTGGCCAGCGTGCACGCAGGGTGCGCACGCAGGGTGCGCACCAAACCGCCCCGACCACGTTTCTTGTGAATGACCAGCATGACTGTAGCATTCCCGTTGCGCCTTAGACCCATGGCAAATCGTGCCAGAACGTGTGTCATTGCATGCATATGACCGTGTGTGAGTGGATCCTTGGTCGTGCAGCAAAAGCAGGGGCGCGCGCCTGCTCAGGCACGCCGCGGACATGCAGCTCGGCAAAGCGGTTCTTGAGTGCGCGGCCGTCGGCGTACGCCGGCCAGGGCACGGCGCCCAGGTCGTCGTAGATGCGCGTCCTCACGGTGGCGCCGCCCTCGCGCGCGTCGGAGGCGCCCACGTACAGCGCCTGCAGTTGTGCCAGGCTGTAAGTGACCACAGCGCACAGACAGCATGGGCCCTGCGCCCACGTGATGAAGATGCTGCGCCTGGCAGATGCTGTTGCCCATAACAGGGGGAGCTCGCCCCTGCGAAGCTGCCCATGACAGAGCAGCACACAGGCGTGGTCCTTGGCATGCACGGGGCGCTGTGTCGCGCTAAGAAGGCCAACTGCCGCGCACACCGCTCCTAATGCATGCGCACCTTCTTAGCATCGCTGAGGGTCGACTCCGGCGTTGCACATAGGCGGGTGCCCAGCACCGCGCCATCAGCGCCAGCCGCCAGCACAGCCGCCACCTGCGCGGTTTCCACGGCGACAGGTATTGACCGTACAGCTCCTGCAGGCACCCTGTGAAGCTCCCTGCAAACTGTTCGTGACGCAGCAAGCCACTCATCCAGGCTTCACATAGGCAGCCTTAGTTGGCTCTTACACAGCAAACAGGGCTGCGTGCAAGACAGCACTGTGTAGACGGGGTCCCTTGTTCCAACACATGGGCAGTCAAATCAGGGTACAGCGCGCGTGTACCTGCCGGCCGTCGCAGATGCCGCCTGCCGCCAGCACGGGCACAGGCGGCCGGCCGTGGCGCGCGCACGCCGCCGCAACGGCATCCACAACCTCAGGCAGCAGGCACAGCGTAGTCGCATTGCCGCCGCGCGCGCCGTGCCCGCCCGACTCGCTGCCCTGCATGCCCAGCGCAGGCCCCCTTGGCCGAAGCTGATGCGCTTGCAGCAGGGGTGAAGGCCTTTGCCGCGCTGGCCGGCATAGCCCAGCCTATCGCCGACATTGGCAATTCGAGGGATGATGACTCAGACATGGACTGCATTGCTACACTGCTGGGCAACACTCCCGTCAGCACCCACCAACTTACTTCCTGCCACTGCTCTGTATCCAAAAGTGAACATTCAGGCAGCCGTGCTTTCGCAAGGCCACACGCATCTGCTGCCCCGGAATCGCACCTGGGCGACGACCGCGTCCGCGCCCAGGAGTATGACCGCCTGAGCCTGCTCCACGGTCTGCACCTGGCACACGAGCTTGGCGCCGGCCGCCTTGACGCGCGCGCTCAGCGGCTCAAAGTTGCCAAAGGACCTGCGCTCGCGCTCTGGCCGGGTGTAGGTGGCTTGGCATGCCAGGTTCCGCAGCAGTCAGGTGCTCCTTCTCCCTATGTATGTAAGAGAGCTAGCTGGCCATGCGTGATCAGAGACAAAATGATGTTGGGGGATAAATAAGCCAAACGAGTCTTGAGCAGGCAAGGGCGGCACAACCCGAAGCGAGCGTCAGGCACTCACAGCCACACGGCGGCAGGCCTCATCGCAAGCGCGGAGGTGACAGACTCGTCGCCTCCCGGGTTGAAGAAGTTGACGAAGCTGACGCCGAGCGCGGAGTGCGCGGTGTCGGCGTTTGCGCCCAGCAGCTCCTGCGCCTTCTTGTACTCGCTGCAGCGGACCCGGCAACCCAGTGCTGAGGCAAAGCATGGAATACACAGGTGTTCCAAGTAGTGACTAGGCAAGACGAGTCCCACAGGTAGCCTGTATGCTATTGCTGATTCAGCGCTCCACTCTACCAAAGGGGGTGCACCTCTCCGTCCAGGACGCCTCTGCAGCAAAAGAATTTCCCAGCAAGCCCAAGCCGCCAGCACGGGCCACGGCGGCGGCCAGCGCAGCTCCCGACGCCCCCGCCACTGCACAAGACTCAGCAGTGTGACGGCCGGCACAGGTCACCTCAGGTTGCAGCAGGACTGAGTTGCACAGCCAGCTATCGAAAGCCACTCACTTGGAGCGCCGATGATTGGTGCAGCCACTCTAAACGCCTCTGTGAACTTGGTTTTAATCTGTGCCATGGTGCTCTATTCTGATGTGTTGCAGGCGGCCCAGACGTCTAACAGAGGTGAGTTGCTAGCTCACAGGCTAGCAGCAGTGCCGTGCATGGAAGCAGAAGTAACACATTCTGCATGTGCTCCGGCATCGCTTAATGCATGGTGAGAGGGGGTTATTATTTGAAACTCCCCTCCGAGAGCAAGTGTCGCAAGCCCTACCAGCTTTTACAGGCCGTGCATTCGCACTGTGCATGACCCTGCTCTATCACACGCCTGAGGCGGTTGCTTGTCATGTACATACGTCGAGCATGAACAATTTAGCAGCCCCAGTGTGGGGACTGAGCGCTTGAGGCTCTTGTTTGTCAGAGATGCGCTACAGGCAGTGTCAGCGATGACACTGTACTGCGGACTGAGGACTGAGAGCGTTGAGCAGGAGTGCTAGAGTGCCTTTACCATGGAAGGCACTGAACCTTGCGTTCTGAGCAGGCCGCAGGCACATGCGCTCGCACGCTTGCAGGCGCAGGCTGCGCAGCGTTCCAAGGCGGCGCTGCCGCAGCTCCAGGCGCGCGCATGCGCGCTGGGCTACACTCCCTTGGACCTCATGGGTGAGCAAGCTTGGTCGCTTCTTATGCCTGCGACCGAGTTTGGTCGCCCTCCCTGCCTGCTCCGCAGTGGGGCACCCTGTGCAAACCGGGGGAGGTATCGAGCGCTTGCGGCCGCGCAGAGCTGCTGGAGCACGTCAGGGAGCGCACGCCCATCCTCATCCACTGCCGCTTTGACGTCGGCGCCGTGCCCGACTCCGCGACGCCGCTCGCGGAGCGCCTGCTCGCTGACGGCTGCTACCGCAACGGCTTTGAGGCGGCGGCGCACGCGAGCTTCAGCGCGGCGGCCGCGCTGCACGGCGCGCCGCGCGCGCGGCTGGCCGCGCGCGGAGACTGGGAGCGCGACCTGTTCGCTGGGGCGCAGCAGAGCGGTTGGGCCTGGGACCCGCGCGCGTGGCTGGCCGGGCCGCTGGACAGCGGGTGGGCCGCCCGGGACCGGCCGCGTTACGGCGAGCTCAACCTGTTTGAGCAGCCTGGCGGCACGGCCGCCGCCGCTGCGCTGTACGGGCGCAGCTACATCGACCTGGCGGCCAGCACCGTGCTGCGCCAGCGGTGCGCATGCTGCGTCCTCCCGCACAACGCCGTACTCCTAGCACAGCGTGCACAACAGGGCGAAGCCGTCGTCGAAAGGACACACAGACACCAGATGTCATTGCTGCAATTTAGCAGCTGTGAAGAAATGTGCAAAACTAGCTCCCTGCCCAGCGCTAGATACAGCCACGCTTGGCTGAGCTCCTCTCCTGCACTCTCCGCCATCCGTGCCGAACAACGGCGCGCGTGCACGCGCCTGCGCAGCGTGACGCTGAGCGTGCGCACCTACACGCGCCGCGACGGCGCCGGCCTGGCCACGCCCGCGCACTGCGCGCACCTGCTGCTGCGCCTGCCGGACGCGACGCTGCGCGCCGCGCTGCAGCTGGTGGCGCGCTGCGACTCCGACGCCGCGCTGCCGAAAGCCGCATACGCGGCGGCGGACCCCGCGCTTCCGCGCTTCGCCAACGCCGTCGCGCGCTTCTACGTCGAGGCGCATGTGCACGGGCCCGTGCGCCTCGCACAGGACGTGGCGGCGGTGGTCGCGGACGCGGCCGAGGCCCTGCGGCCCGGCCGCGACTCTGGCGCCAGCCCAGCCAGGGGGCCGCGCGGCGAGCTGGCGAGCGTGGGCGCGCTGCGCGCGGCGCGCGATGCGGCGGCCGCGTATGGCCTGCGCTTCGCGCTGCTGAACGCGCCGCCCTGGCTCGAGCACGCCGTCCTTGGGCGCAGCGGCCGCGCCGCCGCGCAGCGGGCGCCCGCCCCTGCCGGCGCCGCGGGCGCTGGGCGCGTCGGCGCGCGTGGCTCTGCAGCGCATGCTGGTGCAGCAGCGATGCTTGCAGACAGGGGCGGGCGGGGCAAGGGCTGCCTCGCGACACGGGGAGCTCGCATGGGCTTTGCTGCCTGGGCGCCCTGGAGGCCGGGCGGGCGGGGCAGCACGCCAGGCTCGGCTGGCAAGGCTGGTGGTGTGCGGGGACTGGTGTGCGCGGGTGACGCAGTCGCGGCGGTCAGCATGGCAGCATGCTGCGCCTGCGCCTGCGTCCTCCTGATCGGCGCGCTGTGCGCGCTGCTTCAATGAGAGCCGCCGCGGGTCATGCAGTACGTGCAGCTGCCAGCAAGATCCCTCCGTCCACTGTTGAGGCCTGGGCCGCAAGCGCGGGCCGCAAGCGCTGATCATCGCAACACGCGAGGGCGTGGCCTCTGTTGCCGAGCCGAGCGATGCACGCTGCATGCAACAGCTCGGCGTGGCAAGGTGCGGCATGGCTGCCGACATGCGTTCTCACTGTATGTGGCTGTGCGCGCGCTTGCTTTACATGCGCTGAGCCGCGTCACATTGGTCTGCGCAGGTGTCACACTGGGCGACACCTGGACCAAAACTTGATTGCAACACAAATCGCAGTGCTTGCCCATGCTTTGGAAGGGCATGCATTGGGCGCTTAATATGCGCTTGTAATCCTCAGGTCTGCCCCTTAATGCTCATAAAGTGCTTGCAGAGGCTCAGTATTGTCTGCGCCATACACATCAGGAGGCGTTCTCTATAGTATATTACATAGAACTGCCTAGTACCCTTGAAAGCAGCCAGAACAGCCAAGCACGCTTTTGTTGTAAGCAAGACGTACCACTGCGTCGTGTCCGTACATGTGCTACCGCTTGTATCACGCACATCCACACGCATACCTACAGCCAGCAGTGCCTATATAAAACAAGCAGCCGCCTGATGCGAACAGTCAGCGGGTAGCGCCGGGCGCCCCGCCAGCTCAGCACGGCCTCGGCGCAGCGCAAGGGCCGCGCTTTGGAGGCCGCGCGTCAGACGCGGGGCGCCAGACAGCCGCCCTGCTCGCCTCGAGGCAGTGCATACAACCCACTCAGCTTCACGCTCCGCAGGCGCCCTCAGCCCAGGCAGCCGCGTGCGGCCGCCCTACTTGGCCAGCGGCTTGGCGGCGTCGAGCAGGCGCTGCAGGTCGATGTGCGCGCCGGTCGCGCGGTCCTTGTGCTCCAGCACGCACTGCGTGCCGTCAAAGACGACCACGCCGCCCTGCTGCGTCGCCTGCGCGCCCGACCAGCCCGTCATGTCACCGCTGGCACCCTTGCTCGGACTTACCTCCATCCAATAACTCTGCCTCCACATATGCATCTGGTAATGGCAGGGGGGCCAGGGCGGACTGTGCACGCGGGCGGCACCGCCGCAGTCTCTGCAGTGGCGCCCGCTTGCACTCCCGTTATGGAGGGCGATGCGCAGCCTGGGGCGCGCGCCTGGCCCTGCTTGGGCGGCACCCAGGGCTTCCAGGACGCGAGCGCCGCGCGCAGCCCGGCCGCGCCGTCCTTCTGGATGCGCGCCCAGATGCTCTGCGGCGTCTGCGCGGCGCGCAACCCCGCGCCCTCAGCACTGCAGTCCTGCATTGCTGTCGCCCGTGCGGCCTGCCCATGCATGTTACTCGAGAGGGGGTGCAGGCTCGTACAGACGTAACTCTTGCGCCAGCCCAGCCCGCGCACCTCGTAACCCAGGTCCTGTCAGAACACAGCGCAGATCTGCTGTGACGCATGCACGTATCATGAAGCACCAACCGTGCAGCCACAAGGCGCCCCGGAAAGCATCAACACTGACGCGGCAAACGTGCGCCGGCCTGCCGGCACGCCGCGCTGTCAGGCGCGGGGCGGCCCGGGTGCGCGCGCCGCAATGTTGAAGAACGTGCTGCCCAGGTCCTTGCGCATGCCCAGCGCGGCGTACAGCGCGTTGTCCGGGTCGGCGAGCAGGTGGTCGCGGGGGAAGCCGGTCAGCGCGCAGAACTCGGCCGCGCGCGCGGGCGGGCCGATCGAGACCAGGAAGAACTTGATGCCGAGCGGGCGCAGCTCCGGCCACACGGTGGTGACCAGCTCACGCGCCAGCTCCCTGCGGACGCGGCGAGCCGCAGGAGTCAGGTCAGCGCGCGGCCAAAGATACTGTCGGGCTGACGCCGCTCGGTGCGTGTGCTGATACGTACGTCCTTGGCAAGACACAGCCGGAACGGAAGTGGGTAACCAGCGCCCGGTGGGGGCGCACTGGCAGAAGAATCAACCCATGGACCTGGACAGGACGACGACCGCAGCCTCGTCCTCGCTCCACAGGTCGGTCACAGCGACAGGCTTCTCCTCCAGGTACACCTGCGCGGCGGCAGCGCGGTCATGCACCAGTAGGCCTGCATAAAACGTAGGCCAAGCAGGCTCTGGATACCGTGCACCCCATATCCAAGTACGCATGGATGCCGGTCCACGGCACACGAGCTGTACCAAGGAACACCAAAGCGTCTGCCTGGTAAAGCTGTGCGGCAGCAAGGTCTGTGTTGGGACGCACTCGGTCCTGAGCATGCAAGCAGGGGAGGCTGGGCACAGCGCATGCTGCAAACAAGCAGCCCGGGCGCCTTCAATTACAAGCGCCTGTAGTCAGCGCACGGGCACACGCCTGCTTGCCGAGCAGCGCCGTGTACTGCGGCGAGGGCGTGTTGGCAGTCATGTTCAGGGCGCCGCTGCTCGCTGCAGCCAGGCAGGTGTGTCCGCGTGCGGCTCTGCGGCTTTGACCGAACGCGTGCAGTGCTCTTGCGTGCGCCCCTGCACGCTGCCTGTACACAGCGGCGCGGCGCACCAGCGGCCGCGGCAGAACTACCTGCCGGAGCGCGACCTGCCCAAGCGTGGCTATTGTCATGCTCCTTAAGTGTTGCGGCTGTTCTTTGAAGCGATGCATCAACACGTCGCAGGATGCCTGAATAGGACAGGACAGCGTATCGAAAAGAAGAAGAACCCCTCCTCTGCCCAGGCCAATGCAAAGCAGCTGTCGGTAGACAGATCAGCTGTTGAAGCGGGAGCGTCTCAAATGGTGTTGCTATGGCGCCGTGCGTAGTAGAGCTAGGATGTGACTAGAGTCCTCACTTGGAATGGATTATGTCGGGCTCAGCGACAGACAGGTGTGCAGGCGGCCCTCTACCTGCCCGTCACTACAGTGGCTGACTTAACAAGTGCGGTAGTGTGCTGGCTGGCACGGCAGCGCATGGCTCTGAGGCTGCCTGTGCTGGGCCCGCAGAAGCGCACGCTGCTTCACGACGAGGCCGTCCGTGAGAATGCAAAGGTGTGCACCCCGCTTGAGTGCTGCGGTGCCTGCCGCTTGCCGCTGCGGAGCTGCGACCCCGTCGTCTGAGCGCCTGCACGCTGTCACGCAGATTGTTGACGTATTCCTGTGCGCGGACCGGCTGCACGAAATGGACCACGTCACGCTGCGCAAGGTGCTGCAGCGGGGCAGCGTGCTGACGTTGCCGCGCGCCAACGGCGCGGCCGCGCTCAAGTGCGACCTGGCGCTGCTGCTGCAGCGGCTGCCGCGCCACGCGATGGCGTGCATACTGGCGCGGCAGCCGGTGCCCGCCGCGCAAGGTGCCGGTCCCTGGGAGCGCCGCTGTCGCTGCAGTCCTGCGACCCAGGCAGAGCACGCCTGACGGCAGCGGCCGCGCGGACGCAGGCGGCTGGCAGGAGGAGCTGACGGCCGCGCGGCTGGGCAGCACGACGCGCTTTGGCCACCTCGGCCGCGCGCTGTCCCTGCTGGCCACGCTGTGCGGCGCGGCGGAGGCTGTCCCGGCGCTCATGCAGACGCTCGCGGTGGGCGGCGCCGCCAGCATGCATGCATGGCCAGACAGGCCGTGAAGGACTGAAACATAGAATGAGTTCGGCACTTGTGTGAATCCATGCACGCGGTCGCAGCGCATCAACCTGGCTGCACAGGCATCTGTCCGGATTATGTGAGGCTATCATGCGCAGCATGTGCAGCTGTGGCTCTTGTTGATACATTGGCGCATGCGATGCGAGGTAGTGCCGGGCAGCATGGGGCAGCGTCCCGGCATGCATGCTGGCCACAGTGCGGCTAAACGTTGTCAGCTGAGTTGTGCACGATCACCGCCGGGCGCGCCTGCGGGGAGCATGCCGCGCGGGGCAGCCGCATGGCCGCATCACCGGTGGCGCTGTCCCGGGCACGCAGTCACGAGGCGCCGGGCGCGCCTGCGGGGCGCAGGCGCCCGGCTTCCAGGCGCAGGTGCTGGACCTGGTCGCCCTGGTGCTCGCCGGCATGGCCGGCCCGGACGCGCCCGCCTGCATCGCCGCGGCAGCCGACCCCGCACGGGCACAGGCGCGCGTCGCCCCGGTGCCCCAGCGAGCGCCCTGCACCCAGCGTGCCTGACGACGGGCGCGCCCGCTCGTGGCGGCGGAGCACAGGCTGCATGCGCTGGCCCCCCAGCGCAGCGGCAGAGCAGAAACCTAGTCCACAGGTGGGCGTGCAGGCAGTCCTCTCAGTCGGGCTGCGCTCTGCGGCATGCTGCATGCACCCGTGAGCTTGACAGCAACATTGCACGCATGGGGTATTGAGCACCTAGTTTGCACACGCGGTCCTGACAGTTGCGCCTCAGCGCATCCTGCAGGGCTGCTGCGCAGTACATGGTAGCGCTACAGCGCTATGCTGAGTGGCGCGGGCGGCTGTGAGGAGCCTGCACAGGGCCGCGCAGCACGATAACCCTACCAAGCTGCTGTACCTGTGCAGGCCAGAGGGCGCTTGGGCTGCTGCACATGCGCCGCCCGCCTGCCTCATTGCATCACCGTGACTCGTACCAAACACGGTGCCCCACCCAGCCATTACTGGGCCCCAGGAAGCGCTGGAGCGGGTGGCGCTGGTACCGGCCGCGCTGCGTGCGGCGCTGTGCGCGCTGCAGCCGGCCGCGGGCACGGAGGCCGGGCTGCAGCCGGCGCACTGGCGCGCGGTGGCGGCGGGGCTCACGCGCGGGCCGCGCGCGGCGCTGCTGCTGGACGCGCTGTGGGATTCCACGGCCACCGTGTACGCCATGGCGCGCGCCCATCGCTGCCGCCCCGCTGCACTGCTTGACGGGGAAGCGGGCTGGCGGCACGCCCCTATGAGGCACAAGCCCTCTTCAAGGCGTGGCTGTGAGTATCCCTGGCTGTCGCGAACGTTCCCGAGGCGCCCAAGGCGCGCTCTGCATCGTTGCAACAAGTTCCCTGCGCACACGGGCTTCATGAGGCGGCGGCGGTGTAGCGCCTCAGCGGCGCGCACACGAACGGCAGCCGCGCTGCGCGCGGCCGCTGAGGCGCGACGCTGCGCGCCGCGCGGCCGCGCAGGTTCGCGCCGCGGTGACCGGCGGCGCGGACGGCGAGACCGTGTATGAGCTGACGTTCCAGGCGGCGGCGGCGCTGGAGGTGCTGGCCGAGCTGGCGGCGACGCCGCTGTTCTACCACCGCCTGGCCGCGCACGACGGCGGCCTGGCCGCGCCGCTGCGCCTGCTGGCCGCCACGCTGTCGCTGCACGACCCGCCGCTCGCGCCGCCGCCCTGGGCGGCCGCGCCGGGCGGCGGCAGCGCGTTCGGGAGCGGCTATGTGCCCGACGCGGCGGGGTGCGCGCCGCGGCCTCCTTTCGCGGCCTGGCTGCAGCAAGAATGGCTGGACCCTCCGGCCCAGCTGGGCCGTCGGTGCTCGACCCGCGCTGCCCGCGCTGGCGGCCGTCGCCGCGCCGGACGGCGGCAACGCATGCGTGGCAGCTAGCACTCTTGACTTGCACCAAAGTAGGCCCGTTTGGTCGACGCGCTGCATCTGGGCGCCGCAGGTACGCCACCGCCGGCGCGCGCGGCGCGGTGGAGCTGCTGGCCGCGCGCGGCCTGGCGCTGCTCAACGGGCTGGCCGAGTCGGACGCGGCGCCGTTCCTGGACCGCGTCGCGGGCGCGCCGGCCGGGCGCGGGCTGGCGGGCGAGGTGGCGGCGCGCGCGCTGGCGTACG
>JAABUH010002091.1_pt1 | contig 19923 bp, 17 predicted proteins | sample 5559121 | NCBI WGS metagenome assembly JAABUH01 (sample SAMN10711871, study PRJNA513364) | rock metagenome | isolation source: Antarctica rocks | place: Antarctica: Victoria Land, Battleship Promontory nord | collected 2015-12-28
CGCGCGGCCGCGCTGCCAGCGCGCGCTTGCGCCTCGCCGCGCATGCGCCGGGCAGCGCGTGCGCGACGCGCGGCATGCCGGGTCCCCTGGAGGGCTCCCGGCAGGGCGTGTGGGCACAGCAGGCGCTGTGCGCCTTGGAACATCACGCACTGCGGGTGCATTGGCGGGGGCCGTGGAGCCCATGACCTGGCATGGTGTAGGGTAGGGTAGGGCGCGCCTTGATCTGCGGCGCCCCCCAGAACGCCTTCTCGTTGTAGAACAGCCAGGCCTGCATGATCCAGCGCGCGCCCGCGTCCCCCGCCGCCATCGCCTGCGCGCCCGGACCGCTTAGGTGGAGCTGCCACAGCTCTCGCGCCTGCTGCGCCGGGCGGGGCCCGGCGGCCCGGCCAGCCGGGGCCCTAGAGCACCAAGACCACGCGCATCCCGCTGGCGCGCGCACGCCGGTCCAGCCCGGGGGCGGCAGTGGCGGGCGCGCCAGGTGCGACAGCAGGCCCCCCCGCACAGAGGCTGGGGGAGCAGGCCGGGCGTGTGCGCTGCGGGCTGCGGCGGCGAGAGGGCGGCCCGGCCGCGGCCAGCGCAGCGGCAAGCACGCCATTGTCCCGTCACCAAGCAAACTCTTCAGGTTTCTTGTGTACAATACACAACCTCTTTGACCTTGCCCTTTCTGGGCGAAGCCACGGCTCCTGCGGCCGGGCGGGGGGGCGCGCGCGTTGTAGACCGCGGAGGACGCGTTGCGCAGGTAGGCCGGGTCGTTGGTGCCGGGGTCCATCTCGTTGAACGTGTCGGCCGCGTAGAAGTTGTGCTCGTCGTCGCCGTACTGCGCGCGCACCTCCTGCGCGCCCGCCGCCGGCGAAGGATCAAGGTCGTAGCCCTAACCCTACCCGTAACCCTACCCGTAGCTTGATGCACTGAACCCCGGTGGCATCGTGCGCGCTGCGAGCTGCGCACGCCGGCGCGCTTCCGCACACGCAGCGGCCGCTTGAGCCTGCAGCCGCCGGCACGCCGCGGCCTGAAGGGTCTGCTTGCCCCGCCCTCGTTGCTGGCCGCATGGCTTCCCATGGGCCGCGCAGAAAGCACACAGCCCTGTGGGCCAGGCAGGCGTCCTGCTGTGGTGTGCCCAAGTACGCCCCTGCACTGCAGCTCATGGGCCAAATGCGCCCCACCACTGGCGCGCGATGCAGCTCTGCTGTTGAATTTCGCCGCAGCAGGTCCCAGCGGCATGCAGCGCCCTGGACAGCACCGCTGCAGGCGGCCGGGCGGGCCGCACTTGGCGGGAGCGCGGGCGCCTGACCCCGTCCTAACCCTAACCCTATGGCGATGATCCTTACCCTACCCTACCCTACCCTAAGCGCGCGCCTTTACGAAGGCGCTGCCGATCTCGGTGAAGAGCGGGTCCAGCGGGTTGAGCAGCCGCACGCAGCAGAAGCGCTCGGTGAAGCCGCCCCAATTGCCGGCGGGCTCGATGCGCGCGCCCGGCTGGCGCTCCGCCAGCGCCGCCGGGACGTACCTGGCGGCTCGACCATGCAGCTTACGCGCGCGCGCCGCCCCCGCCTTGCAGCCCGTCTGCTTGGCGAGGCAGGCAGCGCAGGCCGCCTGGCATGACACTGAAGCCTCATCCAAGCATGTTGAGCCTCTTGTGCATGCGACTCATGCAACCCAGCTGGAGCAGCAATATCAGATACCCATCAGCTCAGATTGACCAGGTGATGACTGACACATGGGTGCAGGTCGCGTCCCGGGCTCACCCGGCGAAAGCGGGCAGCACGGGCGTCATGCCGAGCGCGCGCATGCGCGCCAGGATCCTGCGCTGCAGCTCTGCGCGCGCGCAGGCGCAGCTGTGTGGCCTGGTGCCCGCTATGCGCCGCCTGCATCCGTCACAGAGCACCAGCTGTGCGGCTGGGTGGCATGGACGGATGACTGCGACAGGCGCCCAGTAGGACCATACCCTCTCGAGCAACCTGGCGCCCTGCAAGCGCTCTAGCATGGCGCGGGCGAACAGCCGCGCTGCGGGGCGGGCCAACGGAGTGCCAGGCCATGCGCGCGCTGCATGGGCACGCACCAGCCTGCCCGTCGATGAAGCCCTGCGGCAGTGGGCCGCCCCAGCCGCGCAGGTTGCCCATGCGCTGCCAGGCCAGGAAGGCCGGCCCGGAGAAGAAGCCCGCCAGGTCGCCGCTCGACAGGCCGAAGCGCGCCCACACGCGCTGCCACACCGCCTCCTGCCCTGCGGGCCGCGCGCGCCGGGGCGCGTTTGCGCGTGCTCCGCGGCGGCCCGGCATGCAGCGGCTCGTCGGGCCTTGGCCCTGGAGGGTGCCTCGTCAGACCTTGACCCTACCCTAGAAAGCCGCTCACCGACCCCAGGGAAGCAGCTCCGCAGACCTGGCTAGCAGAGCCGTAGCCCTCCCGGCGCGCGGACAAGCAGCCTGGCGGCGCCTGTGGGGTGCAGCCGCGCCAGGCCGAGCGTGCGAAAGGGGGGCGGCTCTAAGGGGAGTGCGTGCGCCTGTGAAAGCCATGGGCAGGTTGATGCCGTGCAGCGCCATCCAGTCGATCTCGGCCTCCCAGCGCTCCCAGCTCCACCACGTCATGCTGTAGCTGCGCGCCGCCGCCGCGCCCCCCGGTTGCGCCGGCGCCGGCGCAGCCGCATGCGCGCCACGCGGGGCGCCCGCGCATGCATAAACTTGTGTGCGACGCAGCTGTGTAAGAGAAGCGAGCGAGCACCACCAGGCCGCATGCGAGGAGCTGCAGAGCCAGATGGGGATACGGGGTTCGGCAAGCTGTTCCAAGGCAGCCAGGCCAGCCCGCGCACGCGCCGCTGGCCAGGCGCCGCAGCGCCGCGCGCTGTGCGGTGCGGCACGGCGCCACGGCGCGGCCGCGCAGGGGCCGCGAGGCACGCGCGCGCGTGGTAGGGTATCTAACCCTATGCACGCGCCTGGGCGTGACGGCGTTCTGGTAGTAGTGGTACGGCACGCTGCGCCCGCGGTACAGCGGCCGGCCGGCCGCGCGCGCCGCCAGCGCGCCGGGCGCCAGGCAGGCCAGGTCGAGCTGGTTGCCGCCGGTCGCCGCCCAGGCGACCGACGAGTTGCAGCGCTCCTTCAGGAACCAGTGCACGCCCGACGCGAGCTCCACGCCTGCGGCGGGTCGCCGGGCGGGCGGGGTGCAGTGAGAAGGTCTCTCTTGAAGTCCCAGCGCGGGCGGGCGCAAACACACAACTGTCAAGCTGTCAGCGTCCACAAGCCGGCCGGCTTGAGGGGCCGGGCGCCGTGACCCCACCAGCAGGAGCGCAGCAAGGAGGTTATGGACCACGCACAGGGTGTTTGGGGGTGTCCCTGAGCCGCACGAGCGGCGCGGTGCAGGCACCGGGGCTGTGACTGTGGTGGCAGTGAGTACAGCCCACCGCGCACGACAGAGCCGCGGCGTCGCCAGGCAGGCGCGCCTGTGGTGCCGCCGACGGACACGGCGCCGCCGCCCGCGGCCACCTCGAAGCAGGCCGCGTGGCCGCTGCGGCACTGCAGGCCCAGGCGCAGCTGGAAGGCCGCGGCGTGGCCCGGCAGCAGGCGCGCGAGCAGGCCCCGGACCGCCCCCAGCTGCTCCACCTCCCTCTGGCCGCGCGGCCGCGCCGGGCGCGCCGCGGGGAGCGGCGCCGGGCCGGGCATGCGCGGCGCGCCGGCGCCAGCCTCAGGCGCTCGCGCGGGCCGCTGCCGGGCCAGCAGGGCGGCCGGGCAGCGCAGGCGCTGGCTGGTCGCAGCGGAAAGCGCCCTGCAGACGCTCTGGAGGGGCGATGCATGGGCACGCGCATGGCCGCCCATGAGCACCATCACAGCCATCACAGCACAAGCACATGTCCAGCACGTGCGGGAGTGTGTGCATTTGCGCAACATCTTGGCCGATGGGCGGGAAACGCTGTGGGAAGCACTAGATTGAGCAGGTGTCCGTCCTGCTGCTCATCAGGCCTGCCTGTGTTGGTCAGTACTATCGAGGGGAGTGCAAAGTTCCCGTTGAGTCACAAGACTATCTGAAGCCCTGCCTCTAACAGCAATAGGGTATTTTCGTACAGGATGCGCCACACGCATTGCTTCTGTTTATATGTGACGAACGGGGCCAGCAAGTGCCAGTTTCCAAGCTGTTGGGCTGTCCCCCAGCGCCGATGATGCAGCAGCACAGCTTCCGGTCCGCCACCTTGGTGCTCCTTTCTTGCTTTGCTGCCTACGGCGCGCAAGATGCATCAGCACAGCCTCTGCAGCCTGGACAGCACGTGGCCAGTGCTCTAACAGAGGTTACAGGCACGCCCCTCTATGTGTCATCATGCAGCCCGCTGCACTGCAAGCCCAGTACTGCCGCAAAGTTCCGCTCGGCTCTTGCGCTATTGCGGTTGTCAAAGAAGCTGGTTTGCAAGTGCTGTAGCAGTTCTGCGGTGAGGTGGCAGGACGCGCGCATCAACGTGTTGCAAGCTGCCACCTGGCAGTGTATCGCTGTGTTGCTGCTCAAGCCTGCAGCAGCAAGGCCAGGGCACGCTCACGCAGGCCTTCAGCGCAGAATGCTTGGAGCTGTGGCAGCCCGTGTCGCTGAGCCCTGCATGGCCTCTACCAGGCTCGTGTGGCAGCAGCGCTGTTCAGCTTCTCAAGCAGCTGCACTTACCGACAAAGGAATAGGCGCAACCTGTCCTGGATGCGCCGGCAGGCGGCCTGCCCACCAGCGCCAACACGAGCGGCACGCTTGTGGACACGGGCGCGCTGCGCTTCGCACACCCCGTGCGCCTGTTCCCGGGCCTGGTATTCAAGGGCAACGGCGAGTGCAGCCCGCACTCCACGTATGACTTCCTGTCCGCGCGCGTCGCGCTCGTGCCTACGCTGGAGCGCGAGGCGCCGATGCTGCGGGTGCGGCCGCTGCGGCCCTGCTCGCCCGCCCTTCGAGCGCTTCAGGAGGGAGGGAACTTCCCTCAGGGAAGCTGTGCAAGCATGCCACTGCCCGCGCTGGATCGGGAGGCGCCTTGAGCAGTGCACGACCTGTAAGGCCTTGCCAGTTCTCAAGTCTGCTCTCGCCTTAGTGCGCGCCGTGCGAGCGTGAGGGCTGGCCGCCAGCCGGACATGCGCCACGCGCGAGCTGAATGCGCTGAGTCACGCTGATGCCGCTGCTTCGCATGAGCAACATGATGGCGTCACGCGCGGCAGGCGTACAAGCAGGCTCCCGATGCCGACTCGCCGTCCAGCGTCACCTACTTCGACCTGCCGGTGAGCCGCCCCGCACGCTGCGAGCGAGCTGTCCTGCCGTGCCGCGACGCTGCGGTGCCAGGCAGCCATGCCTGGCCGTGCAGCCAACCCGAGCGATGCTTGCTCATCTGCTTTGCACACACCTGCCGCACACCTGCGCTGTGTTTGGTGCACGTGCGCAGCGTAGCCACGGCTCAGGTGCGCAGGCCCGGCAACGTTGGAAGGGAAGATAAGGCTCTGAGTGCCCTTTGGCGCACCCATGCGTGTTTGGTCTAGGAAGGGCAGCGGGCCTGACCGCGCGCGCGCGCCGCGCGCAGACGGGCACGATCGTGCAGGCCACGCTGGCGCAGAACTGGACCGAGCAGGCGATGACGTACACATACGCCTCGCTGCGGCCCAATACGGTCGACGCGGCGCCCTATGCCGCCGCGCTCGCCGGCCTGGCGACCGTTGCGCGCGGCCTGGCGAGCGGGCGCGGCGCGCCCGCCGGCGGCGGCGGCGGCGCGCCCTCGTGCAACGCGCCGCTGCCCATGCTGGACGAGTGCGCGCCCCGGCCCGCGCAGAGCGCGCGCTCCCGCACGGGGCGCCTGCCTTCCATGGGGCGCACATGCCTCTGGGCGCATCCCGCATGTGCTCACTGTGTGCTCAAAAGTTCGCTAAAGTGATTTTCAAACTGTATGAAAAGGCTGTTGGCAGCTCCCCAGCATCCCACCTTCGTGCGCACTCCCATCTGTCTGCGGTCGTCCAGACCCCGTCTTCCCATCTGTCCTCTGTTTGCCAACCGTCTGCTACTTCCGGACACCCGAGACGTCACGGGAGTGCTCACGCTGTGTGTGACCGCAATGATGTCCGCATGTTCGCACTGGGGTGCCTGACCGGGCGGGATAGCTCACCCCTCCCTACCCTACCTCTACCCTGACCGGGCGGCGGCAGCGCGCAGGACCGCAGACTACCTGGAGTATGTGCAGACGCAGCTGCCCAACGCGACGGCCGGCACGGACGGCCTGCGGCCGACCGAGGCGCGCGCGCCCAGCGGTTGCATCGTGGAGCTCAACACGTACTACAAGGGTGCGCGCGGCGCGGCGCCGGACAGGCAGCGCTGCATGTGCCTCGCGGGCCGGCGCTGTCGGCGGCGCCGCCGCGCGCATGCGCACGCACACGGCAGTGACACGCCAGCATCATTGCTGAGATTGCGGGGACGGCGCGACACCTCGAAGACCTCTGCCGCGCGTACCTGTGCAGCTCCTGAGTCCGTGAGGCTCGCAGCCTTACCCAGCACAAGGGCATGCATCATGGCTATATGCTATTTGGCTATATGGCAAGCTCTCAAGCCTGGGTGCTAGGGTGGGCTAACATGCGCCCGACTGCGCAGGTGACGCCGTGGGCGACATGGCGCTGAACGTGCGCACATACGACGCCTGCTGCCAGCTGTGCAGGCGCGCGCCCCGTCTCGGGGACCACCAGACTCTGGGCCAACTTCCGCATGGGCGCCAGTGCACGCGCGTAGCACCAGTGCAGAGCGGTGTATGTCGGGTATCCAACCGACCTGCATGCCAGTGAGAGCTGACTTTCGTATGGGTTATTACAACACTCTGACGCACTCAAGTTGGACGCCTGATGACGGCTCGGACGCCTGCCTGAGCACGGCCGCGCTGACCGCGCCGCCGGCCGCCCCGCCGCAGGAGCCGCCAGGGCTGCAACGTCTTCGTGTGGTGCCCGCTGACGTCGGGCTGCGCGGCCGCGGGCGGCGGCAACGCTACCGCGCCCTTCCTCAGCTGCCAGCTCCAGCGGCAGGCCGGCCTGGGCGGCCAGCCGGGCGCGCAGCCGGCGGCCTGGCAGCGCGGCCCGCCCGCCAGCTTTGTGTCGGGTGCGCCGCCCGCCAGCGGCGCACGGTGACCGCGGCGTGTTGCCTGTGCCGCTTATGCATACAGCACCTTGGGTGTTTGAAGGAGGCTGTACCATGTTGACGCAGCCAGCAAGCGGAAAACGTGTCCTGAATGTTCAGGACACGTTGACGGTATGGAGCACCGCCCACGGCCAACTTGGTTTTAAAACGGCATGCTTCTTAACACTTGCGCGTGCAGCTTACCAAGTGCACTTAAAGCAAGTAATACTCCTGAGCACGCTGTTTGACGTGCGCAGGGCGTATGGTGGTGGACGCGTGAGGCAGCGTTCACGCCCTTTAGCTAAGTCGCTTGTTCACGTTGTGTGACGGTTCTCTGCCTGTGCTTGTTGATCAAGTTTACAAGTGCCAGTTGGCAGGTATAGACAAAAACAAAGCTGTAAACTTTTGCTGTTGTTCACAGTGGATGTGGTTTGAAACTTCAAACTCAAAAGAAGACATTGAGGCCATATGTCACCCAGCAGGGGCCCATACTGAGCCCGGGCCATTCAATGGCATGCAGCTAGAGGCTATAGCCATATATGCAGCTGTCTGTCGTAGCTCGGTGTGGAGACGTGCGCAGGGACTGCCTGGCCAGGCCCTTCAGCGCATGACGGCAGGTGCTGACATGTGCGTGCCTGCGAGCTGCCGGTCAGCGTGACAGCACGCTGCAGGATGAACTGCACAGGGCTCAGGACGAGCAGGTTCTCTGGCGCGCCTGCGCCAGACCGCTCACCAAAGGTAGGATGGTGCATCGCGCGATTCGAGCACGGTAAAGCTCGACCGAGCTGCCCCACACACCGCACGCGCGGCTGACACGGAACTGGGGCTTGCAGAGGAGCTGCATATTCTGCGACATCGTTGCAAAGGGAGGCTCCAAGCTGGTGTATGAGGCGCGCCTGGCCGTCGCGTCCACTGCAGCGCGTTTCACGGCGGTCAATGTGAAACAGGCACACTGAGGCCTGCAGCGCTGCGCGTGTGCAGCCAGGATGCAGCCCTGGGCCTGGTGGCTTTCAGGGATCACCGGCCTGCGGCCAGCGCCCACTTCCTCGTCATCCCTAAGGCGCACGTAGCAACGGTGTACGACCTGCGGGCCGGCCCTGAGGATGCCAGCCTCGGTGCTGGCCTGCTCGTGCTCTGCTTCACCAGCTCGTGGCCTTGCTTCTGGCCGGCCAGACCGCCCCAGGCCTGTGCGCGCAGTCGAAGCCCTGCTGCGCACCGGGCGGGCGCTGCTGACGCAGCACGCGCCCGGCGCGCCCCAGAAGTTTGGTTCCACTACCCGCCGTTCAACAGGTGCGGCCGGCCCCGCCGCCGCAGCCCCGCTCCCGCGCGCCGCGCCGGGCTCACTACACCTAGCTTGCGGCCTCCGCTGCACCGCACGCCGCCTACGTTGCGCACTGCCAACCGCCTGCACCTGCGCACGCGCCCCGCACTGCGCTCGCTGGCCAGCTCGCGGCCCCAGCTGCACCGCACGCCGCGCGCGCCGCGCAGCGTCAACCACCTGCACCTGCATTGCTTCGGGCTGCCGCACAAGTGGTGGGGCCGCGGCGCGTACCTGGAGTCGGAGCCGCCGCAGCTGGGCTTTGTCACGGCGGAGCAGCTGCTGCGCTGCCTGCGCGCCGCGCCGCCCGCCGGCGCTGGTGCACCAGCGTCTGGCGTCGAGCCCGCTGGTCGTTGAGGTGTGTGCCGCATTGGGCACCTCCGCGGGGAACATTGGTGGTGCAAGCGTCTGGGGCTAACGGGCATGAGGCTGTCGCACGCCCGGCAGACTTGAGCTGCTGTGCAACAAATGCGTGGCTGCAAATGCAGGTTGCATTGTTCCAGGTACCTTCACACACCATTGTCCTGAAAGAGCTGTGCATGCATACCTCATTGATGCAGCTCCTTTCACTCTCAAACAACCTTAGTAGAGGTACTGTGAAAACGCACACACGACGATGAATGAAGCCCAGCAACATGCAAGCAAAACTTGCTGACATACCGCGATAAACAGTATACACTGGCAGCCCAACAGAACACTGGCAGGGCCAGGCAGAGCGCCAGAGAATATGGCTGCCTCAATACCTGCCCCGCCCCCTGCCCCCGCCGCCGCGGCCGCCAAAACCGCCGCTGCGGCCCCCGCCAAAGCTCCGCCCCCCGCCGCCGCGGCCGCCGAAACTCCGGCCGCCGCGCCCGCCGCCCACCCCGCCGCCGCGCACGCCGAAGCGCCCGCCGCGCGCGCCCCGCGCGCCACCACGCCCGCCCCGCCCGCCGCGGCCTGCGCGCGCCAGTCAGTCCCCACGACGCTGTCTCATGGTGCTTACCGCGGCGGGTACAGAACACCAGCATGTTGTTCGCTGCGCTCGAGGGCTGTCCCGCAGACACTAGAGCACTGGCCAGCAAAGCTCCGATGGAGGGACGCAGGCTGCGCCACTTTGCAGGACGTGCACATTGGCATCACAACCGTACAAACGGGCAGAGCGCGGGCGGCGCACCGCCGCGCGACGGCGCGCCCTTGGGCTGCGGCAGGAAGCTCCATGGGCAGCAGCTTCATCGGGTCGATGTAGAACTTGTCGCCGGCCGCGTAGGACGTCGCGACCACGCCCTCCTGCATCTTCACCGTGAAGTACTGCGCGCCGGACGGGCGCTATACTTCAGCCCGCCTCTCAGGGACGCAGCGGCGTCCGGCCGGTGTGGGGTGCGGAGCGGGCCTGCTGCAGTAGGCGCTGAGCCTCGGCGCGGGCGCGCGGGGGGGCGGCGCGCGGCGCACCGGCGTGGTGATGCTGCCGAAGATCTCCTCGATCTTGCCCACCTGCGTCTTGTTCTGCAGGAAGATGGGCGCGTTGAAGTAGGGCACCTGCGCCGCAGGCGCCGCAGCAGCTCAGGACAGTGCGCTCCTGTGCTCCTCGTCAGACTCTCCCTGTCTCTATTTCTGCCCGCACGCCGCGTTGGCTGCGGGGTGCGGCTGCCAGCACAGGCAAAGCAGCTCAGGACAACGCGCTGTGCTCCTCGTCGAACTCCCCTCTCTCCAGCTCTGGCCCGCACGCCGAGTCGGCTACGAGGTGCGGCAGCCAGCACAGGCGAGCGCGCCCCCACAGGCCAGCGCTCGGCGAGCCTTCTCGATGGAGAGCTTGCACACGGCCTCGCCCTCGCACGGGTGCTCAAACACGCCCGCCTCCACCACGGTGTCCGGCGGCCCATAGTCCACCCAGCCGCGCCCGCCGCCGCGGCCGCCGCCGAAGCCGCGGCCGCCGCCGCGCCCCCGGTCGCCGCCGCGGCCCCCGCGGAAGCCGCCGCGGCCGCCGCCGCGCTGCATGCGCGCCCGCCCACCAGCGCCCGAGCGGCAGACCTCGCCGATGTCCGAGGACTTGTGCGAGTGCTGGTCTGTTTCCGCGGCGGGGCTCCTTGTGTGTGCCTTGCGATACGACCTTGCCGCGCTGCGAGGGTCTGTGTACACAGACCTACGGTAGGTCTCCAACTCGACTGGCGCGAGCAGCTGTTGAGGAACGTATCCATGCTAATTCGGAGCTTGGCCGCGTCCTCGGTCAGCTGGGGCCTGCCGTGCCAGGACTGTGCAATCACTGCCAGCAGGTAGAGACATAGACCTGCCGGGGCTGCCGCTGTGCGACTTTGGGCGGCACGGGCGGGCACCTGCAGCTCGCCAGACTGCCTGGCGCCTGGATGCACAAAGCCAGTCTGGGCTGCAGCCAGTGGTGAGTGCTTGCTTACCCCTGTTTTGCTGGCCCCCTTTGCTAACGCCCCCGGGCACGCAGCTCACGCGCGCTCCGCATGGTCCAGGCAGGCGGCCCTGTGTAGCATCCTGCGCTGCGGCGATGCGCACAACCGCCACGTCGGCCGCATACCGTGGTGGGTGCGCGCCGCCACATGCCTCTCCCACAGCCCCACGCAGCGGCGGCCCCTCCCATGTTGTGCGTCTGCTGCGTGCCACCGCACACATCTTCTTATATATTGTACACGCTGTAGCTGTGTATTATTTCCTGTTCTACACCACTTAAAAAAGCCCTCACAAACGCCATAGCGCAGGACGAGGTCGAGCTGGGCAGGGGCGAGCTGCTGTACGAGGCGCCGTCGGAGCACAGCGGCGCCGTCGCCGTCTGGCAGCACGGGGACTTCAGGGCGCGCCCCGCCCCGCCAGCCTCCCCGCCCGGCCACGAGCTGCAACCGCCACAGCATCCCTGCAACGCACGCCGCCCCGGGCGCCGGAGCCTGCACTCTGCGCCGGAGCGTGCGCGCTGCACCGCTGCAGCGGCAGGAATGAATGAATGAGTGAAATACAACCGTGCATCAGCCAGGTTTGGCCGCTGAAGGGCAGGGCGCGCGCGCGCAGGCGCTGTGGCTTGAGGACGTGCTGCAGAGCGTGGCGTGGGCGCCCGGCGGCGGCGGCGGCGCGTGCTCGGATGCGCTCGTGGCGGGTGCGCTCTGGAGCGCAGACGTCGTGAGCCGCACGCGCTGGGGGAAGCCCCACATGTGTGTCCCTTGCGTCCGGCAATCCACGGCAGGGCGGAGGGAGGGCGTGCAGGGTCGGCCCAGCTCGCGCCTGGGAGCACCGGCGCGTTTGGACGCGCGGCTCCCCACCGTCTGGTTGCCCCATGCGGCCAGCATGCGCGGCCGCCCAGCCAAGGCACCGCATGCGTCGCGGCGCCAGGCAGTCCTGGCCAGCGGTATATAGCGTCCTCGTAGTAACATCATAGGGGCCGTCAGAGGGGTGCATGGCGCGTGACGTCAGCAGCGTGTGCAGCAGCAGGGTGCAGAGTGTGGCGGGCCATGGCGGCCGGTGAGCCCAGGCGGTCACTTTAGCCGGGCAGCGGTGAGGTGCGCGGCGCGCCGCCGCGGCAGGCTACCCGCAGGTCATGGTGGCCGCCGCGGCGGCGTTCGGCGCGTGCGCGGCCGGCGGCGAGGCCGGCGCCTTCCCCATGCTCCAGCCTGTGCGCACCTCCGCGCCCGACCCCTCGTCACGCTGACAGCCGCCCCTTGCACATGATAGTGGGCTCTATGTGTTGCTACGCGCGTGTCGCGCCTGCGCGCAAGTGCGCATTCACCAGCCGCCCCGACCAATCAAGCAGAGGCTCAATGATGCATCACATGTAGCACGGCGGCCTCGGCGCCGTCTGCAGACTGCCTGCGCTGCAATCTCTTCTGCACCGCCGCGCATCGAGGCAAGGCTCCGCCAGGTCAAGAGCAGCACGGCGCACGCGCGCGGGCGCTTTTAGGGTTTTGCTACCCTACCCTATCTTACCTACCCCGCACCTGGCGCAGGGCGCGCGCGCGGCGTGCCTCGGCGTGGGCGCGGGCGCGCTCCCGCGCTTCCTGATCAGGCGCGCGTCGGGCCTGGCCGTGGACGCGGTCGAGCTGGACCCCGCGGTTGCGGCCGCCGCGCGCCGCTGCTTCGGCTTCCCGCCGCCGCAGGCGCGCCGACGGGGCGAGAAGGCTGTGTTCATACACGCGGCCTGCTTGCTTGTACAAGCAAGGAGCAAGGGGACGATCGGGCTCGCGCTGCCGGCGGCGTCACAGCGCCCGAGGCGGGCGGCGTGCGCTCGCGGACTGCCTGCGCGCGTCAAGGCCGGCACCACCGAGGCAGCCTCATGACAGGCCAAGCGATGTTGCTTGCCCGAGCCGCTGCATCTGCGCGGACGCGCCCGCGGCCTGACGCCGGGCCGCCCGCGCAGGCTGAGGCGGGCCCGGCGGTCGCCCTGCTCGTGGAGGACGCGGCGGCCTACATGGCGCGCCTCGCCGCGCGCGCGCGCGCGGGGACCCTGACCCTGCCCGCCGGCGGCCCTGAGGCGGCAAAGCGCCCGAGCGCTGTGAGCGCGGTGGTCGACTGCAGGGGGAGCGCTCTGGAAAGCGGCGCGGCCTGCCCCGGCGGGCGCGTTGCCTCACCCGCCGGAAGCAAGAGCCGGCAGGCGCCGGCAGAGGAACGCCCTGTCAGGCGGGGCCCCCGCTGGGCCGCTCCCGCCCGCCGGCGTGCAGCGCAGGCGGGCGCAGCGCGCGCACAGAGCGGCGGCCGCGAGGCGTGTGTGCCGGAACCCTGCTCCGGGGTGGCGCCCAGCGCGGCGAAAGGGGGCTGCCGGCCAGGGGTGCACGACCAGGTGGGGGTGGCTGCTGCAGGACCGCGCTCGGCCGCCCCCCCGTGCGCGGCCGCGGGTGGCGGCGGCTGCTCTGCTGCGCATAGCGCGCTGCCGCTGGCTGCGACCGCTGCCGGGTTCCCTGCGGCAGCGAGCGACGTGCGCATCGGGCGCCTCGCGGCAGTGTTCCTGGACGCGTTCGACGGGCGCGGCGAGGTCCCGGTGGCGCTGCAGGCGCGGCCGCCGCCGGGCAGCATTGCGTGGCGGGTCAGGCGTTGCGGCAGCGCATGGCCCAATGACCGGAAAGGCCTGTCCTGGCGCCAGGCGGGCGCGTTTCTGGGCGGCTGAGCGGCCGCGCTGCAGGGCGCGGCCGCCGCCGAGCAGCACTATGTGCTGGGTCAGCCGTCGTCGCGGCAGCGCGTGGCTGAGGGCCTTTCTGGCGCCAGGCGGCCGCATTCCTGGGCGACTGCGCGGCCGCGCTGCAGGGCGCGGCCGCCGCCGAGCAGCTCTATTTGGCAGAGTCGTCGTCGCGGCAGCGCACGACCATACGACCAAAAGTGCCTGTTCTGGCGCAAGGCAGCAGCGTTCCTGCGCGACCGCACGGCCGCGCTGCAGGGCGCGGCCGCCGCCGGGCAGCATGGGGTGGCAGGGCTGTCATTGCGGCAGTGCATGGCTGAGGGGCCTGTTTTGGCGCCAGGCGGGCGCGTTCCTGGGCGACTGCGCGGCTGCGCTGGCGCCCGGCGGCGTGCTGGTCGCCAATCTGCTCAACGGGCCGCCCGGCTCGCCGCAGCGCGCATGCATCGGCGCGTTTGCCGCCGAGGCGCGCACCTGGCGTTCTTGTTCTGAGGATACGACAAGCTCTTCCTCTGCTCCTCTGCTGTCGCTGCAGCTCCGGGACGGTGTCTGGCGTGAGCGGGGGACGATGCCGGCGCTCGCGTGTTGACGCTGGCGCATGCAGCGAGGCGCACTCGGGCCATGTGGGCTGGTGACAGGCTGCAGCCCGGGAAGCAACCCCAGCATAGCCACAGCGAGCGCGGCCGCAGCCGCGCCGTGCGTGCCCGCTGCGCTGCAGAGGCGAGGCTGCTCCAGCGTGCTCCGGCCGCCCAGCCCTGAAGGGCCTGGCGTGCGGGCGGCGACAGGCGGCGCGCGCCTTCGGCGGCGGCGTGTACAGCATCAGGGTGCTTGGGCGGGCGCCCAACGTCGTGCTGGTCGCCGTCAGGTGCGCCGGCGCTTCCCCGGCCCCAAGCGCGCGCGCGCTCGCGCGCGCTCGCATCGCCCCAGCTCAGTTTGCCCGCCTGCGCCTGCGTGCCTGCTGAGGTCGCCGCCGCTGACTGTCCGCCGACTGGGCAGCCGCATGCTGCCCGCCGCTGCGCGGGCCCTGCGGCGCGCGGCACCCTCCGCGGCCGCGCGTGTCAGGCCCGCTGCCGGCTCACCCGGTACCAGGGCCTGGCGTCCGCGCAGCAGGGCAGCTGCGGCCAGCGCCAGGGCGTGCGGCGCACCCAGGGCTTGCAGTTGTGCAGGGGCGCCGCCGGGGAGCAGCGCTTCGACGGCCGTGCGCTGCGGCGCGCGGCCGGGCGGGCCGCCAGGGCGGCCGGCTTCGGCTTCGACGCGGCCGCGCTGCTCCGCGGCGTCTACCGCGTGGAGCCCGGCGGCCCGGGCGCGCCCGACGACTTCAGGGAGCTCGCGACCTAGCCGACGCGTGCGTGGCGGGCCGACCCGGCTTTCGCGCGCGCGCGCCGCGTTGCGCTGAGCTCCGGGCGGAGCACAGCTGCTTTGGTGCTTGTGCACACCGACCCCTCTGATTGTGCTTGGCCACTTGTAGTGTGCGCCGCTGCACTGTGCGCCCCCTCAGCATGTCCCCCACACCCTGTGCAGCTTCCTGCACTTCGCGCTGTGCTTTTGCAACCGGCGTGCGACCCCTGACCTCGACCACAAGAGTTCTTTGATCTCCTGCAACGTGGCTACGCACTGTGTGTGTTCAGCAGCACACCCGCTTCCGCTCTGCATGTCAGGCTCAGCGGCGCTGTGCCAGATGGGCGTGTTGTCAGCAAACTCCACAGCGCCGCCATGCCTATTTTTACATTATGGTAAATTCGCACGCAGAGTCACACACTTGGGCCGCAAACATATATGCTTCAACTGGGATTGCTATGTAAAAGCATCATGCGCCGAACGGCATCATGTCGCAACTCTAAGAGAGCTTTATGACAGCGCACTGCAGCCTGGCATGCAGCCTTCGGCGTGCTCAAAACTGTGTGCAAGCCTATGCATAGGCTCCAAAGGTGAGCCTGCTGCCACAGTGCTTGCAGATCCCAGCATCAGAGGGGGCAGCTCTTACAATTCCAGCCCCTATGTCCAGCCCCAACGTCCCTACAGCCCAATACTCGTCCAGGGAGTCCTGGGCAAAACCGCGCCAGTGGTGCCAGCTGTGAGGAGCGCGCGCGTCGGCGCGTCTCACGCTGCAATTTCCCTGCTTAACCATAGCACCTCTGCCCCATCTGCCTACCCTCCTACCGCACCTGCACCTTGCCTGACCGCACTGTGCCGGCGCAGCAGAGCAGCTGCGCGGGCCAGTGCAAGCACAAGCTTGCCTGTGCAAAGGGCGCTGGGTCAGTCCAGCTACATTGCGTGCTAGCAGAAGAGCCTACCTGGTAAAACCCTTGCACAAATCCCCGCGACGGCACACCCCGCCTTTCACCACATGGACGCTCCCAAATTCGCAGTGCTTCACATACATGGGCATCCAGGCCCCCGATGCAGAAATGCAGGGAGCCGCAAAGCACAGCAATGCTCGGAGGCCCGAGCGAGTGCTGGGCCGACAGAAAGTGGCCCTCCGCGAATGCGGGCGGGGCTCACGCGGAGGGCGCTAGAACAAGGCACGAAAATGCACAATCTCAGCTGCTTGCTCAAAGCGGCCTTTTCTCATTGCTTGCCGCCAAATCCTCGCGCTGCCGCAGAGAAAGGCACGTGACCCGGAACCACCTCTCAACCTCACAAAGAGCCGTTGTCGCCCTGGCGCTCCCGCGTTGCAGGACGCAAGGCAAAGAATCGCAAGCATACACACGGGGAGCTGCCGCAACTGCAGACTCCCTCACGCGCCACCTCAGAAAAAAGCAATGCAGGCGTGCCCAACCCAGATACAAGCAAGCCCAAACACTCTCACACGAGCACGGGCCTACCCAGAGCGCTCCGACATGAGAGCGCCGCGGTCTCTCTGGCGTCGCGCAGAGCGCTCTTAGCTGCAGCGCGGCGCGGGCCGCCGCTCGAGCGGGCCCTGCACTGGGCGCCGGGTCGGCCAGAGAGCGCACGCGCGCGCGCCCAGACGGGGGGGCGGCGGCCGCCCGGGCGCTCACAGGGACAGGCACACGCTGTACCGCACGTTGCACAGCATCGGCTGCGCCGCGCAGAACAGCTCCAGCAGCTTCTCGTCGGTGCCCGCCTCCGTCGCCGGCAGCTGCCCCGCCTGCACCTGCGCGCCGCGGCCTGCCGGGTCAGCGCGGGGCCGCCGCGCGGCCGCGCCGGCGCGCGCCGCGGCCCGGCCGGCTCCACAAGGGCGCCGGCTGGCTGTGCGCCAGGGCGAGGCAGCATGCCGTATCAGGCTTGTGCCACATGCTGATATAGGGTTAGGGTGTAAGGCACGCCTGCACGCTGACATCGCGGAAGCCGAGCAGCTCCAGCGCCCAGGTCAGCGCCTCGCGCTGGCGCAGCCCGTAGACGGCCGCGGACCGCAGCGCGCGCGCGCTTGCCGGCAGCCCGGCCAGGCAGTGGGCCTCGTACACGCGCAGCGTCTTGATCCGCGCGCGCGCCTCGTAGCCGCCGCCGTAGACGGCCGGGTCGTACGACAGCGTCTCGCGCTCGTACATCAGCTGGCTCTCGTGCTTGGCGTCGTAGACGTCACTGTGCCCGGGGCCCTGCATGCGGATGTGCTGGTGGAAGGCGACAAAGACGGTCTCGTCGCGCCGCTCGTACCGCCGGTCCTCGCCCAAGCGGTTGAACGCGTTCTCGCGCACGGCCACCTGCGGCGCGCGCGGCGCGCCTCAGCTCCGGCCGCCCTCCGACTGTCTCCTGGCTGCCTCGGGCGCGACCCATTGCACATGGGGGCCGTCAGAGGACAAGGCGTGATGCTGCACTGCCCGCCACGCACTCCGACCAGGCGCAGCCCCCTGCTCTAGGTCAAGAGGCTGCGGGGCAGCGCCGCTGGGAAGGGGTGCAGGCCAGGTTCAGGGTTGGAATAAACCTAGCCAGGGCCGCCGCAGGCGCGGGCCGCGCCTCGATTACAGCCGCGCGGGGCGGGATGCGCGCGCGGGGCTCGTGCGGTGCGGCGCCGTACGCACACAGCAGCACCGCATCGACCGCGGCTTTGAGCTGTGCATCTGCGTGCAGGTGGTCCGCGATGCACACGCGCAACTGCGACGCGGTCTCCGGCCGGCCCCGGCGGCCCTCGCACGCCACAAATGCGCGCAGGCTCTCCAGCTGCACGCGCGCGGACATGCAGCCTCGCACACTGGGCGACCATGTGATACGATGCCGCCGCGGGCACCCACGCCGCTCCATGTGCGCGACCAAACGGGCGCACGCTCTCGAGCTGCACGGCTGGCAACTGCTGTCCCGCCGCGGCGCAGCTGCGCCCCAACCGCCTCGCTGCGACCCATCTGGTGTGACGCCCGCCGCGAAGACACACACGTCTCTTGCTGGATGGCTGAGCCCAGGAGTGCGGAGGCCAGCGCGAAAACGTGCGTACGACACTGTATCAAACACGCTCAGCTCCGCCCAGTGGATGCAATACTCGCCCGCCCGCCAGAACATATGAGCGCGTTGGCTTTGCGCGGGCGTGCCTGGTAATAGTCAGCCTCGCGCATGAGCTCGCGCCGGTCGACGCTCGACTCAGGCAGCTCGCAGCCGCCGTCGCGCAGAAAATTGAGCACCAGCCGGAACCAGCGCGGGTCCCGGTCTACAAACACCCGCCCCTGCACGCCGCACATACGCCGAAATGAACATTCAGCTCTGCCCAGCACGCGCGTGCCACGCGGCCCAAACGCTGGTCTGGGCAGGCGCGGGCGACATAAGCAAGACGAAGCGCTATTTGTCCCTCGCGAGCAAGCAGCGAGCATCGCAAGCTCACTGCCGCCTGGGCGTGCTGGCAAGCTCTGGAGTCTGCATCGCATCTCAGGTGTAGGACACGGGCGTGTGCTTCCCTAGGAGTGTGCCGCGCGTGTGCAGACAGAGGTTCACTTCATCCTGTAACACGGTACTCTTCAGCAGACAGCGCCGTCATATGGCGCTCGCACCCGGCTATCCAAGCGGCTGTGGCCGCTCCACTCGCGGCTGCACAGACGTGCGAGCATAGACGAGGGGTCCTGTGCGCAACAATAACACAGTCAAGTGCAGAACGCTGCTGTTTTTGCGCCGGCGCGTCTGGTACATGCACTCCCAGGCTGCGCGACGCAGCCCTGACTCGCGCACTTACGGTGACTGGCTGCGGCCCGTGAGTACTTTTGCTGTGGTGCAGGCATGGGGCTGCAGATGCGTCCCATTCCACCTCTCTTAGCACGCTCAGGCAGATGACACATCAACAAAATCACTCACAACCGGCCTGAATCGTGCAGATGCCCAGATGTCTGACCCACATCGGCCTATACCCGCAGAACTGGAGTGAAGGGGGTGCGCCGTCCCGCCTGCCGAGCAGAACCCAACGGCATGTTGCCGCCAGTCCATCACCTTATGGAGAGTCTCAACGCTTGTGCAAAACTCCTTGCCACCGACGTTGAAGGTGACGAGTCCGTCCTGCATGGTGCCGTGCCACTGCGTGGCGTACTGTTTCTAACGAGCTCTTGCACAATACATGGTGATCCCTTACGGCGTGGCAGACTTCCGTATTTGCTTGGCCTCCCCCCCGGCCTGTTTTGCCGTCTATTGACAGGCCGCAAGACACGATGAGAAGAGGCGGCGATCGAGCATGAACTGAGGCCCATGACGCAGCGGCTTTGCTTGGGAAACCCTAGCACGGCTCGATATGAAGTGGCTGATGCAGCTGTCACAATCATTGTCCTTGGATGGGCACATGACTTCAACGCATGGCTTCAACAGACGAGGATGCTGCAAACAATGCAAGTAATGCAACGCTAGCATGCATCTGCGCGCGCTGAAGTCGTGCGGCGCTGCAGGTTCACTCACTCGTGCTTTATGTGCAGCCTCAGCCCCCCGGAAAGCAACCAGCTCTTGAAGGCAGTCATTCGTTTGCTTGGTGCATGACCTGTGGCCTTGACGGTGCACAGGACACGCCATAGGGCCGCAGCCAACCCCGGCCGCGGGGCAGGGCAGCACTGGCGTTGCCTGCGGGCCGTCAGCGGCCAGTTGCCGTGCTGCCGCTCTGGCTCATGCTTGCCAGTGACTGGGTCTGCGCGCGCCGCATGCCGCAGCGTCAGCACGCTGTTGCGAGTAGGGCAGCCATGGTTGGCTGGCTTTGAGCCCGGCTCCAAGCCGCAGCGGCGCTGCACAGCGGACCTTGCAATGAGCTGCAGTGAGAGCCCTGGGAGTGCTTGGACGCCGGGGTTGAGGCATGATATATTTTACTGCCTTGGTGTGCATGTGTGCATGAATTGATATCGCGAGCTGCGCCTGGCCAGATTCTGCCATATTTTTGCCTGATGAGCCCATCCAAATTGCGACGCATGTAAGCCCGCACAGCGTCTGTGAGAAAAGGCTGAGTGTGGATGCAAGGGCCAGTCGGACGTGCCCGCAACCCCACTCCCCTGGCCAGCGCTACAGGGCGCGC
>JAABUH010002093.1_pt1 | contig 19918 bp, 23 predicted proteins | sample 5559121 | NCBI WGS metagenome assembly JAABUH01 (sample SAMN10711871, study PRJNA513364) | rock metagenome | isolation source: Antarctica rocks | place: Antarctica: Victoria Land, Battleship Promontory nord | collected 2015-12-28
ATTGACTGGGAGGATTTCTGGAACGATGAGAACTTCGATTATAGCGATGGAGAGACTGCAGAGCAGATCTCATCTGCAGAAGACGATCGAGCTTGGAGAGCATTGATGGCTAAAACATACAAATTGCCAGCCCAGAACCAGCAACCGTGCATCAAGGCCCTGGAAATTCAAGCGCTCATGCCGAAAGAAAGTTTCTACGTTCAGCAATCGAGCTTTCTATGATTTCCTGGGCATGCTAGAGCGATTCACTCTCTCGATATATGGGAACCATAATGGCGCCCGGTGGAACATCAACACCATTCACGGCCATCCGGCCTTTTTATCTAAACTTGACAAGATCTTCTTCGATCATTTGCAGAACGTGACGTATTTTGATCTCAAAGCCGATTGGACGGGTCCCATTGGGTTGGAGGGTTTAAGACATGCACGGCTCGCGCTCCGTGGGGACCAAATGCCACTGCTCATGTACCTTTACCTGAAATACATTTTCGTGTGTCCCGAGCTCTTGGACTTCCTCGTTTGGCATGCCGGCACTCTGGAGAGCGTTTCATTTAGTGACTGGTATGGCAGGACCAGCGACCGTGGGCCGACCGAGCACAGCACTATTTGGTACGCACTTTTTATAGCCTTTTCAGATGCCGAACCCAGGAAGCTAAGCCAATTCGAAATATTACCTGTTAATGTTCCTTATCATATGCCACCCTGCCAAATCCCCCCGCCGCAACCCAGCAGGGCCGAGGAGGTCCGCTTACTCCTCGAGGAAAACCCAAAGAGAAGATTATTTCCATATGCAGTGCTAGACGACAAGTACGGCATGCTGTTAGAAGACGAGTACGAAAACCAGGCGAGTTTTTTCAAGGGAGATGACCAGAAAAGTTGGGAGAGGTTGATGGAGATTGTGGAGGGGAACAGGGGAGCAGGGGTTTCCTAGGGGGACATGGGGGTTTGTGACGGAAACGTTTGCCACATAATCTCGCAGGCCTTTTGTGCCTCTGTGCCCAAGATATTCGTTTCATCGATGCGACTTATTCGGCAAGCATGCTACAAGCATCTAGAGCGCGTGATTTGCGAAGCATCCACCCAACCCAAATCTTCCGCTCACTTGAAATAGAGTCACTGGGCCCGCTCTACTTCCTTCCTCATTATTATCCATCGTCAAGGCGGACAAACTTCCACAAGCACTTCGGGAAAAGGGCCGGTATACCTCCGCCACCGCCATCCATCACCCACATTAAACACCCTCGCCTGCAAACCAACCCCGAAACTATTTCCCAGAACATCGAAAACGCGAAGCCATCGCAATTGACCACTTACTTCCCGTCCACACTCCTTCGAACCTTCCTATGGCTCTTCCCACTGCCCTTCACACCACCCAACCATATCACACACATATCAAACCTCAACCACCAACAACCCCCAATCAACCGTCAAACTCTTCTCTTCCCTCTTCCTTCATCTTATTCCCATCTAACCTTCAGCAAAAAACATCATCCTACCGGTTTTTCCTTATTGTCTATCCTTTATTCCTAAATTACAGTTCTAGCTGAGAGACGTGGCTACGAGCGATGCTGGGAAAGTGCAGAAAATCTACCGACGACTGCGAAGGTTTAGGATTTGGGGGAAAAAGTGAAAAGCGGGGTTGAAAGATTTGGTCTAGAGGGGGGGTTGGGGCGAAGAAAGGGGCTGAGACAAGAGAGAACGAAGAAGATGGAAAGTAAAAGGGAAGACGATAAGAGACCGCACTGAAAAGGAAGAAAAAGAAGAAAGAAAAATAGAAAGGGGTAATAAGATAGGGAACAGAAACCATAAAAATCGAGAAGTGTCAAAGCCATCAAAAACCCCGTAAAGCCAAAAAAAGGAAATCCAAATCAAAAATAAATAAAAAAGCCCATATTCCCATCCTCCCTCCACGTCCCCCCCTCCCTTTTCCACCAACCAAAAAAAGAAAGAAAAAAACAAGCAGCCAAAAGCCCCCGAAACTAGAAACTAGAAACGAAATTCAACAATACCACGAATCCCCCCCCCCCCAAAAAACAATCCAAAAAACAACAGCGAAAGGAATTACAACCCCATAACCCACCTTTCCCTCACCAACCCCCCCCCCTTTCCCATCCCATCCCTTTCAGTCCCATTCCACCACTTTAATTCCTCCTCAAACACCAGAAAAATCCCCCTTTCCTTTGCCAAAAAGAAAAGACGGGAAACACACACCTTTCCACACAAAGTACAAACCGAACCGAAATAATATATCCCCCACAGACCCAAAAAACCAAATTTAAAACATCTTGCACCTTTTTTACCGTTTACTGTACTAGGCGTTTGCATTATTCCCCCTCGGTTTATTCTCAATCCCCCCCCCCCCCCCAACCAGCTTTCTCATCAATCAATCCCCTTCGCACACCAACCCCCCCCTTCCTCTCCCTCCTCCACCCCCTTCGTCACGTCTCTCTCTCCTCTACAACAACTCGCTGCTGGAGAAAAGTTTTCTAAAACGGAGAGGAATGCTGCGGATGTCTCGAGCACGGCACATAAAGATCAAAGCAGAGCGGGGTGAGGGGATTTTGGGTGTGTGTAGATGGCTGTGGTGACGCCAGGGGAGCGCTTCAAGCTCGTGGCTGAGTGGCATACTGTATGTGGGTTTGGTTTTGGAAAACACTCTCGAAGCCATTGGCTCACAATGGTCTACTTGAATATCATAAAAAAACCTTGGCATTCTCTAAAACATGCCAAGTTTCTAGATACATCCATCCAAATACTTTCGTTTGAATGATTCTGGCTATCGATCATGAATATCTCCGTCTCGCTGATCAAAGGCCAGCAAGTTGCTTTTTCGTGCAAATGTATGAAGATGGTATGGATCTGCCACAAGAAAATGAAAACGCAACAAGTAAGAAAATCGTGATATGGCTGATGCCAGGCTGCTAAAGTATCTGCCGAAAGATTGCAGGTAGAGCCAGGCGAAATAGCTGTTTTCGGGTCGGCAAGGCTAGATGCTGCACCGGTAGCAGAAATAGCCACGTAAGATGACGGCTGGCTGCTCTTAGGACAAGAGTCCGCAGAAGCAGGAAACAGCCAGGTAAAAAGGGAATTTTGGGCAAGTGTTGATCTTGAAAACATAATGGGGCCGTAATGCAAAAAGAAAAAAACCACTGGGTAGTCTATGCGTAAAGATACAGAAAGAAACAAAACACCTTCTCGGTATGTCGTCGTTACCAAACCCGCTAGAGAAGCAAATGCCCTCGTGAGATCAAGCAATACTGGATATCGAACACCAAGTAAAGCGCAAAGACTGCAGATACGCCCAATGGTACAGCAAGTGCTCAAGGCGCCACACCTGGTATTGAGTTGTTCAACCTCCAAAGCTATGTGCAAATCGTAATGCTTCGTAAAGGTAGAAGATAATGTGACATTTGCAAGTCAATCCTGGGCCGTATTTGCGTAATATTCGTTTCGTCGTTCGTTGTACAACATGGTAAGTCTGCAACTAGTATAAAGCTCAGAAGTAGTTGAACCCGTTGAGTTGGGGAGCGCGGGCGTATGGTGTGGGCTGATGTACAGAGTTTGCGCTAGCGTCAGAACCGAACTGGGTGAAGGTGTTAGATCCGTTGCTGAAGGTCTGCGAATGTGCTGCTGATCCGGCTGTGCTGGATGGCGAATAGGATGCCAAGTTGTTCAAGTTACCATTGGCCAGATAGGCGCCGTGTGTGGGCGAGACGTATGCACCATTCATACCCTGGAAACCATTAACAGCTGGTGCTGGATAAGAGTTGGGTACTGTTTTGGTGTTCATCTGTCGTGGTAATGGGATCTGTCCTGGCGAAGACGCATCATTGGGAGTGGCACCACCACTGAGGCGGCCCTGGCCTTCATTTCCAGATATGCGACCATGGATGCGGCGTCCGTAAGGGGTTGAACGAACAGCTGGCAGAATCGGACGGATAGCCTCAACCAAGCGAGACTTGGTCTCTGGGTCGGCGTAGTCTAGAGCTGTCTGGACAACGTAGTTGGCGAAAGAATCGCGGAGCATCTTTTCAAGCTCGTTGGCGTTCAACATCTCCTCGATCATCATACGGGTAACGCTCGATTGGGCTCCACGGAGACATTTTTCCATAACGTTGGAGCTAAACTTCTGCTTCGACAACAAGGGAATGCTGCCTTGGAAGCTGTAACACAGTGGGTCGGTAAAAGCAGGCTCGGCGAGGTCTACAATGTATTGTAACACGTAATTTCCAAAGGGGTCCTGAACAAGGGAAAAGGCATTGGCGGTGATTTGACTAATGAGGTGTGCTTTTTGATGACCAGATGCATGATCGATACAACGCTGCAAAACGCAGCAACCGTGGCGGTGAGTACCGACGACGACGCAATTGATGCCAACAGCGTCAAAAATGAACTACACCCGATTACTTATAGTCAAATAGATCAACATGTTGAGACCATACCTGAGCGTCTTCCGGAGAGAGACGGTTAAGACACTTTTGAATTACATGGTTGCCATTCAGGTCCTGAATCAACTCAACTACTCTATCTTTCAAAGCTTCGATAATGGTTTGAATCTAATCCAGAGTCAGCGAAGACAAACGATCAAAGAGAAATTGAAGGCATACCTGCTCTCGTGTAGAGATGAACTCGATCATCTTCTGCAATGCACGAGTCCCATGTTGATTAAGAGCAATCTTGACCATCTGTGGTGCAGCGTTGTTGATCAATACTGTGCGTTGATCGTCGTTTGAGAACTCAAGTAGCTTCTGGCACAAGTAGTTGCCGAAAGGATCTGACAAGGTCAGCTAAGTCATCTTTGTTCAAGGTTCTCAACGTACCAGTCATCAGCTCTACAACATGCTGGTTTGTTTCAACGAAAATCAAATGCACATGCTCAGGATCGCGTTCTTCTAACTTCTTTTGTAAATAACGGCATCCATGCTGATCTTTGCACAGCCCATAAATCTCGCCCTGAAGATGCTCCAACTTGACGTTGGTAAAACGAGCATTCTCTTCTCCATTCTGTAGACGACGCTGCTGGATGACCCTAGCTTGACTATCGCCGAAGCGACCTGGGGGTCCATAGTTGGGGTATTGAGAGAAAGAAGAATGAGATTGATATGCCTGCATCGGATTGTTGAAAGGTATAGGACTCGCCATGTGCATCGGGCTCATTCCCATATTCATTAGTTGCATCCCGTATCCACCATAGTAAGCAGGGCTCGGATACTGAGCCGCGTTGTTCATGTGGGTCACAGCGCTGGGAGCCGATTCAGTCGGCGACGGCGCCGTTGTAGACGGACCAAAGGGTGCTGCACTAGCTTGTAGACCTGACTGGAAGTAGCCATAGCCATTACTTGGCTCTTCGCGACGCCCTTCACCTCCTGAAAACTCGCGGCTGTGGCGATTGTTGACGGCATTGTTGACGGGGTTGTTGACGGAGTTGTTAATGGCGTTGTTATTAACAGCATGTGGGGGGATACGACCAAGGCTGGCATTGTGATTATGAAAGTGTTGCTGCGCATGTGTCTTTGGAGGCGTGATCGTTGTTCCGAGGCCATTTGTGGTCTTCATGGTGGGAATATCGTTCGTAGAGTACGATGACTGGATGTTGGCCAAAGTAGGTCTACCCGATGTCGTATCATCAGACAGGGCCAATCCCGCCAGACTCGATTGAGCGTACGATGCCAATGTTGCCTCCATCGAGTGCCGATTGGGTTGACGTGAGCTACCGATAGCTTCAGGAGACATTTGTGATCCGCTCTGCGAAGTACCATTGCTGGGATTCCCATTCGGAACAGAATTGAAGGTATTTTGAGGGAGACTGGGCTGAGAAGAGCGGTGACGGGCAAACGGTGTCCACCCATTGGGTTGCGAGTCTGGACCAGGGGATTGAGAAAGCGCTAGGTCTAGCGCAGCTGAAGACGCCGATAGCTGTAGAGATCCGTTAGTACGACCAAAAGCTGAAGTAAAGGCGTTACTTACGAGGCCGGGATACTCGTCTCGGCGGACGAGGATCGGAAATTTGTCGTCAGTAGCGTTCATTTGAAGGTAGCTCTTCACATCTGGCGAAGTCGCGGATTCTTTCTTTGACGCTTCGTCATCGTCTGTAAAAAGAAAGCTTGTTGTATTGATCTGACCCAATCCCACGGCTGGGGAGTACTCAGTGTTGGCTCCGTTGATACGACCTCTGGACCCAGTTACCGGCATCGAGTATCGATTTTTCCTAAGGCCTGAGTTAGCACAATATCAAGGGAGCAGTTCCACTCGAGGGCGTTGGTTGACCCCATGAGCGTCAAAAATAGCAGAGCAAACGGAAACCCAGGCTACGCTTACGACGAAGATAAACGATGCGAATGGTCGATATAATGAATGTAAAATAGGTCAACAAGGTGAAGGTGACTTACGCTGCTCCGCCACGTTGTGTTGTCGAACTAATCTCAGGAACATAACCTGCAATCCTATCGCTCGAGCCCCGCCTAGAGCCCGGCACAGATTTCGATGGCAATGTATCCGAATTGATATGATTATGAAGAGTCTGTGCTAATTCCGAAGGTGGAGATGTCAATTGAGAACCCGAACGGCTGGTACGGTTCAACCCTGGGGGCGATGTCAAACTCGAGGATGAGTAACGATTGGTTCGTGAAAAGACCGAAGGATAGCCATGGTCACGATACTCTGGAGGTGTGGTTGGTTCGCTCTGATGTCCAGTAGACAAGTTAACACGATGTAGTTCTTGTGCCATTTGGTCCAACTCTTGTTTCTCCTTTGCCTGCTGCATGTTGAATATTTCGAGCTCTGCATCAAATCTTCTACGCTGCTCGCGTAACATTTCGTACTCTTGACGCTTCTTCTCAAGCTGTTATTTATCAGCGACAAGTCCTACAATCGGCAATGCAGATGTAAAGGCTTCAATCTGACATGTTTGGGAGAAAGGTGAGGTGGGGGAGGAGGGGTGAAGCTTACTAGTTGGACCTTGTGAAGAGTCTAAGGGAAGGGAATGTCAGCAATTGTTCGTGAATGCTAGCTTCAAGCAAGGATCAACGAGTGATGGAAGTAAGTGATGTGTTCAGAGTTACACGAAAAGGGTGCGATCGCGAGCGGGGAAGCGATGAACTCACCGTTGATGATATTTCTATCGGCTCCAGCGCTTGCCCTGGTTGTTGCCCAATTGGTGTCAACGTCGACATCTTGCTCAAATCCGTGGTGAAGCGGCGTTGTAGACTTGCTCGAGCGTCATTAGAGGGTTGAGAGTGACTGGTCATGAAGCTTCCGCTGTATCGCGAAGGGGTTGTGTAACCGCTGTTGGTCTCACTTGATGTTGCTTGCGGATTCTTGGATCGCAAGTCGTCAAGACGACTGGTGAGGGAGTTGTTGAATGCCATGCTGGTCTATGATCACCTCAGTAAGTACGAGCCTCTGGCACATCGGTGCACGTTCATGTCAAGAATGAAGATTCAAGATGAAGATGCTTGGCGGCGAGGATGAAGCAAGGAGCAAGGAGGTGAACAAGGGACTACACGATTGATTGAATGAGGAGTGAATGATGGCAACGGAAGGCTTTGAGCTCACCGGAAATGATGTCAATCTGGGGCCGGCTGTATCTCAATCGGACAGACAAGTGAATGAAATTGCGTGCAGTGGGTCGGCCTGCGAAGCCCCTGCTGTCTTTTGATTCTTGGACCCGGTACAGCTTTCCAAGAGAGTACCAATGATGATATGAAGAGGCCCTTAGTACAAGTACAACAGAAACGATGGGGGGGAAGGGGGGAAGGTCGAGGTTGAGGGTAAAAATAGGAATTGAATGGTTGAGGGGAGTTGCCAGTGAGAGTTCAAGATGGGGGTTCTCCGCTAGCGGCACTGGTAAATGCTGGTAAATTACCCCTGCCACTGCTAGAGCAGAACAGACATGAGGGAGACGACAAACCACTTGACTTTGACTTGTCTATCAACGCCACTTCAGAGAAGCTGTCAGAGGCAATCTGTCGTAGGGTTGATTGACTTGAATCCTACACGGAGTACTGTTCAGAGTGCTGTGCTTGCATGCGTGATGGCTACATCTGGCGACTTTCTCCCTACTTATTCTGCATGGAAGCTGTCGTTGGTGGCACAGAAGCCAGCACATGTACATTAAATCGATATCATCAGGTAGGCACCTTAGGTACTTCTGGAAGCGCCATCCATCTGCACGTTTATATGTAAAGTATTTTCCGGACTCACTCTACTGATACTAGTAATTCTTAATGAATTGTTGTGGGTCTGCGAGTGACACTATACTACCGTACCTTACCTCTCATACAGTTTCTTTCAGCGGGAGGAAGCGAATTGGTTTCCTTCCAGTAAGATACCTTACCTTAGGTACCGTATGTATGATAGAACAACACACGCTCGGAAGAGGCTCTTTGACGTTGTACCAAATCAGATGTGGGGGAAGGATGAAGGAAGGCCGTTCTCCCCCGGGCTTCTTGCCGTGCCGGCGTGTGGAGAGTTTCAGAGCTTCGACGATTGATTGACCAATGGGTGTTGTACTGATCACATGCATGCATGAACTTGCTCATGTCGATGAGCGGCCTCGGCCTCGATTGTTACTTGTATCTTTTGCCTCCAGGTCGCACAAGCAGATGATGGTCGTGGTTGTTGCTGGCCAACCCCACATCTTGAAGTTGCTTTGAATCCTCTGGACCAACAATTCAGGCGACGATCAGGGGACTACAAATGAGTACGTTGACTACCTACCTCACCTTCTGCAGTTGGGACTCGGAGGAGAGAAGCGGTGAGCGTTGAGCTAACTGTCTTGGTGTTAGCCGCCACTAGGTACGACACTCAAATCCAGGGTCCAGTAGATTTGCGCTTGATCGACAGAATCCTTCTATTCCTCTTTGGGCTTGCTCGCTGTCGATGGAGGAGCGACGCACGAGCGAACGCACGAACATCAAACTGTTATTGTCATGGCTCCTGCAACTGCACGCAAGAGACCGCCAGAACCGGTAGAAACTACGGAAGTCATCGCAGAAGGCCAGGATCTGGTTCAGGTATGTCCTTTTCAAGCCTGCTAACGAAAACCCGACGATGCTGAGAATATTCAGCCAGCAGCTAAACCTCCAGCAAAAAAAGGAAGAAAACCAAGCCAACCCAAAAAAGCAGTCCATCACGATGAGGCACAAGATGTTCCTGCGGCAGACCAGCAAAAAGCCAAGAGAGCTGGTCAAGGAGATGTAGCTAATAACCCTGTGGAATTTCATTTCCTTTCGGCAAGTCTAACCCGACTTAGGGCTTTGATGCTCTCCTCGAACCGTTTTATCAAGGCAAATCACTCACTGCACCCATTGATACGGCAAAGGTACGTGGATGCTCTCGATTCATGCTCTCTCTCGCACTTTTGCACTTTACTCAACGCTTTCAGGACAAATGGAATCTTCTTCCGGCCTTTCTGAAAGTAAAAGGGCTTGTCAAGCAGCACATTGACTCGTTCAACTTCTTCATGGAAGTGGAGCTGAAGAAGATCGTTGAAGCAAATCGGACCGTCGTTAGCGATGTGGATCCGAAGTTCTTCCTCACCTTTACCGACATCTATATTGGGAAACCGAATCGCCTTGACGAGGAGCAGTCCGATTATTCAAGGTCGGAATGGAATTCAACTGTGACGCCGAATGAGTGTAGGTTACGTGATTCAACCTACGCAGCCCCGATCCTTGTCAACATCTCCTACTGGCGTGGAGTTCGTGAGGTTCGGAGGAAGGCAGTCTCGATTGGCCGGCTACCGATGATGCTCCGGAGTTCTAGATGCGTTCTCACGGACAAGGCCGAGAAGGATATGAGTCTCCTTCATGAATGTCCGCTGGATCCTGGTGGCTACTTTATTGTCAACGGCACCGAAAAGGTCATCTTAGTCCAAGAGCAACTTAGCAAAAACCGAGTTATCGTAGAACGGGAGTCTCGGAAAGATACGGTTCAAGCATCCGTCACAAGGTAGACGTCCCCGTGAATTGCCATCTTCCAACACTAATCTGGACAGTTCAACGCATGAGCGCAAGTCAAAGAGCTACGTTGTCATGAAGAATGACCGGATGTTTTTGAAGCATAACGTTCTCAACGAAGATATTCCCGTTGTGCTTATCTTCAAGGCCATGGGCGTTCACTCCGACAACGAGATTTTCCTTATGGTTGCAGGAAAAGACGCCACGTACCAAGATCTTTTCTTGGCTAACTTCGAAGAATGTGCAAAGCTCGGGGTTTATACTCAGCATGAAGCCCTGGAATACTTAGGCGCCCGTATAAAACTCGTGCGGAAGAATGTCGCTGGGATGCCGCGAAGAATGTACGCTCAGGATGCCTTGGAGGCTTTGCGTTCCGTTATCATAACGCATGTCCCGGTGGAAGGCTTAAATTTCCGGCCAAAAGCCCTGTACGTGGCCTTCATGGTGCGAAGAGTATTAATGGCACTCCATGACCCCAGCTTGGTGGATGATCGAGACTATGTTGGGAACAAAAGACTTGAGCTAGCCGGTCAGCTCTTGTCATTGCTTTTTGAGGACTTGTTTAAGAAATTCAATCGTGATGTCAAGATGACTATCGACAAAACTCTGAAAAAGCCGGCCAGGACCGAAGCATTTGATGCTTTTAACATCTTGCAGGTGCACGCTAACCACATCACACAAGGTATGAACCGGGCAATTTCAACAGGCAATTGGGACTTGAAACGTTTCCGAATGAAGCGAGCCGGTGTCACACATGTTCTGAGCCGTTTGAGCTACATCAGCGCATTGGGTATGATGACGAGGATTACCAGTCAATTTGAGAAAACGAGAAAGATTAGTGGGCCTCGAGCTTTGCAGCCTTCTCAATTTGGAATGCTGTGTCCGTCTGACACACCTGAAGGAGAGGCCTGCGGCTTGGTGAAAAATTTGGCCTTGATGACGCATATCACTACCGACGACGAGGAAGATCCTGTCCGAAGACTAGTTTTCATACTTGGAGCTCAGGACATTGCCGCTGTCGATGGTAAAGACTTGTATGCCAGAGGCGCATATATCATCTTCATTAATGGTACACCAATTGCATTGACCCGTCTGCCAAAACAATTCCTTGACGCTTTCCGGAGACTTCGTCGTCTAGGGCGGATTTCAGAATTCGTAAGTATCTTCATCAACCATCATCACAATGCAGTCCACATTGCTACCGATGAAGGACGAATATGCCGTCCACTGATCATCGTCGAGAAACGTAAATCAAAAGTTACTGTGAATTTCCTACGGATGTTGCGAAAAGGCAAGATTGATTTCGACGGGTTTCTTTCTCGTGGACTTGTCGAATACCTTGATGTTAACGAAGAGAATGACTCCAATATTGCTATGTACGAGACCGACGTCAACGATGCTACGACCCACCTCGAAATCGAGCCATTTACAATCTTAGGAGCAGTTGCTGGCCTCATTCCATATCCCCACCATAATCAATCACCCAGAAATACCTATCAATGCGCCATGGGTAAACAAGCCATTGGTGCCATTGCACATAATCAGTTCCTACGCATCGATAGCCTACTCTACCTTATGGTCTACCCGCAGAAGCCTATGGTAAAGACACGAGCCATAGAGCTGATTAAATACGACAAGTTACCTGCAGGCCAAAATGCCACTGTGGCCGTCATGAGTTACTCTGGCTACGATATCGAGGATGCGCTGGTTTTGAACAAGGCGTCATGTGATCGAGGCTTTGGGCGCTGCCAAGTCTTCCGAAAATATGCCACTACCCTGCGGAAATACCCCAACGGAACAGAAGACCGTGTAGGTGACCGTTACATCGAGAATGGAGCTCCGATACGGAAACACGCTCTTCTCGATGAGCATGGGCTGGCGCAGGTTGGAGAGAAAGTTAGTTCAGGGGAAGTCTATATTATGAAGCAAGTCCCTCTGAATGCCAATGCCACCGGACTCGGATCGGATTACGGGACGAACGAGTACAGAGATACACCGATGACCTACCGCCTTCCTGACCCAAGCTACATCGATAAGGTCATGATATCCGTAACCGAAGCCGATCATCGATTGATAAAGGTCCAGACCCGGCAGACAAGACGGCCAGAAGTTGGCGACAAATTCTCTTCTCGTCATGGGCAGAAAGGGGTCGTTGGCATTATTGCAGAGCAAGTAGACATGCCTTTCAACGACGACGGTATTGTGCCAGACATAATCATGAATCCCCACGGTTTCCCGTCACGTATGACGGTGGGAAAGATGCTCGAGCTTGTTTCTGGAAAAGCAGGCGTCATGTCCGGCGACTTGCAATATGGTACGGCTTTTGGTGGCAGTAAAGTTGAAGACATGGGGAACATCCTCATCAGAAATGGATTCAGCTACTCGGGCAAGGATTTTCTTACCAGTGGAATCACAGGCGAGAGCCTCCCCGCCTATGTCTTCTTCGGTCCTATCTATTACCAGAAGCTCAAGCACATGGTTCAAGACAAAATGCACTCTCGAGCCCGCGGACCCAGAGCCACTCTGACGCGTCAACCTACCGAAGGACGATCGAGAGATGGAGGACTTCGTCTCGGGGAGATGGAACGTGATTGTCTCATTGCTTACGGGGCTTCGCAATTACTCCTTGAAAGATTAATGATATCCAGTGATGCGCATCAAGTCGACATCTGCGGCACCTGCGGGCTGATGGGTTATCAAGGGTATTGTCAGACCTGCAAAAAGTCAGAAGGGATGGCAAAAATGATCATACCGTACGCGGCGAAGTTGTTGATACAGGAATTGCTGAGTATGAATGTCATGGCGAGACTGACGCTCGAGGATGAGTTTCCGGCTTGAGGGTTGATGAAGATATGATAGATGGGATTTAAGCGGCTTTTACAGGTGCATGGGATAGCGATATGAGCGAAGTATTAGCATAGTGTTTACATACCCAAGCACTGTAGATCGTGATTAAATTAGATATTGTCAACAAGTCCTTTTCACATTCTGTATGGAATTATGCATCCCAGTGGGTTTTCGAGCGAGAAGAATCCTATTCCGCTCCGCTCCACTCCCCATGTTCCTACATACTTACTCTTGACGTCACTTCCGCAGCTTTCCCCACCACCCCTCCTCCCAATCCTCCCCTGGACATCCACCACCACACAAGTATGCCTCTTATCATACCCCTAACAATGCTAGCATCCACAGACTCTACAGAACCGCTCACCCCGACTCCCTCTCATTACTCCGCTCTCCCCTCCGCCCAAAACCCATCCCCGAATCTACCCAATGCAGCCAGTACTAGCAATGCAGCCAGTCCAATGCACACTCCAGAAATCATCGCCTTTGCGACTCGCATGTACGATGCCGCACGCCAAGGCCGCCTCGATGTCTTCCAGCAAGCACTTCCCGCGGGGCTACCGGCAAACATGACGAATGACAAGGGGGATAGCCTGGTGTGTCTCCCTCTTCCATCCCTTCCCCCTAAACTCCATCGCCTCAACTACCCCAACCCCCCATCCTCCACCCTACCGCGCAAACTCCAAAACCTCCCAACTAACCCCCTCCCCTCACCCCCAGCTCATGCTCTCCGCCTACCACGGCCACACCCCCCTCGTCCGCCTCCTCCTCCAGCATAACGCCAACCCGAACCAGCTCAACGACCGCGGGCAGTCGCCGCTCGCGGGCGCGGTGTTCAAGAACGAGGAAGGGGTTATTGAGGCGCTGCTAGAGGGAGGGGCGGATCCGGATGTTGGGAGGCCGAGTGCGATGGAGGCGGTGGGCTTGTTTGGGGCGGAGGAGAGGTGGGGGGAGAGGTTTATGGGGGCGAGGGGGAAGGGGGGGACAGGGGAACCGGGGGCGGGGGATGGGGGGGCGAGGGAGTTGAAGTAATCAGAGAGGAGTGGGAGGAGGGGTGAGTGGGGTGATGGCGGGGAGGATAAGTGGTGGGAGGGGGGGATAAGATGAAGATGGGTGACCTATCAGTGCACAAGGGAACGAGTATATATGTCTATGTGGAACGAGAGGTTTGGGAAACACTGATCTCAACGATGCTAGGTACGGCCTTTGAAGGATCAGTGCCGGATATTTACGTACGCAACAAACGCATTCGAACGATCGATTGAACTAAGGACTGTTGCCCATTCATCTAAAAGATTGTTGCAGGTCCTTAAGCCTCTACGGAAGCTATAATCTCGCCGGAAGAAAGCATGAGGACCCAGCCATTATTGGACTGTCTCAACTCGGCATTTTGGCTTCTAGAAATTTTCCTTGGCTTGGGAAGGAATATGCAGATGTACACGCTACAGACTTCATAATCGCTACAGGAGAGAACCTATGGAGACCGCCCGGAATGGATCCTCAATGAGGGGATCAGCACGTTTCAGTGGTTCGACAACGGGGTTGATTACTTTGTCCGTGATAATAAGGCATCCAATTATCGGGAGGTGTAGAAAATACTTACTGTTCTCCGTTAAGATGTTCAAATGGACAACCCGACTCAACATTTCTTGGAAGAATACAAGCGTTGGCTGGGTTTCTATCTCAAAGCACAAAGAACGATTGGACAAAGCAAAGAAAGGTACTGATCAATATCTGATCTTTATGTTTTGAACTGCTGCTAGTTGACCCGGCGAGTTTGGCCCTGTTTCTTGTTTTACTGGTTTTCTGCACGGCCTGGTGCGTAGCATGAAAGGACAAAGACCACGGCTTTCATCCAAGTGCTTTTCCCATTCGACATGACTGCTGCTCTATGTTTGTCATCCACTGTCATTCAATTTGCCGTTACATTCTTTTACCCTCCCTAAAGCCGACGCTTGTGGCGATGTATAGGAGCAATGACAATCAGGAGATTTGCCAACAGGCATTCTGCATTTTATGCTCTGTGGGGATCCGCTGAAGCTGGCTGCTCTAATGTTTGCTAAATTGGGAATATATAGCGTCTGGACCTATATCGGGACTATGATGGCTGTCAGGAAAGACAGCTTCATCTTACATTATGAAAACACGGAGCGCTAAAGGAAAAGAGAAGACTTTCTCCGACTTGGACGAGGATACTTTGTACGTCGTAGCAGAAATGGTAAGCAGAAAGAGACTCGTTGATTTGCTGTCTAGCTGCTTGTACTAGCTCACACCCTTTCGCTCGGTGTTAGCTGTACCGGAATGGAGCGAAACAAGATCTCGCTTCTTTATGTAGAGTGCGGAAGATAGCCAAGAAACCAGGGCTCAAGTGGCTGTATCGTGATATAGTTCTCGATTTCTCGGGTATGGAGGCACCATGGACTTCACTACTCTTGAGCGTGCTCATGCACATCACACCCGGACACCGGTCGTATGTTCAAAGCCTAACGGTGACCATGGGATCCAAGCTTTACAGTTATTCGATGACGCTCGCACGCCGTTATATGGTGGATGTGCTTAGTCTTCTACCTCAGTTGCCAATGGTCAAATTTTTCTGGTACGTACGAGGACGCTTCTCATTTTGAGGTAACTTGAGCGCCACCTAACCACGCTTCATTCAGTTGGGATGCACTAGAACCTTTAAGCGATCGGCTCACGAGAGCTATTGAAGCTCATCCGAATATTGAAGAACTCCATATAACAATATTGGACGCGGGCTACGGAAAATTCGGATATCTCCCATCCTTTCCTTACATGAGCCACAACCCAAGGTCAGTCAAGTTGACTGTGGCTTATTGCAATATTGGCTCTGCAAGATGCTTTGGATTCCGAGGTAATATCAGAAAATACGTCGATCGTTATAAGCCTGATGGTATAATGGAAATCGAGAATTGTCAGACGTTACCGAATTTGGAGACGCTCTGCTTAGAGTACTACACTTTCCGTCGTAGAACATTAAACATGGTCCAGCAACAAGTGCGCTTTTCCATGCTGAAATCTCTTGAATTGAGGGCATGCTATCATGTTAATAACCTGCTACAATCAATCTCTTATGCACCAGAAGGCATTCGGCTTAAAACATTGAAGATCGTTGGCGTTGCGGAAGATTACGATGATGCCACCAGTATTCACTACAGATTCCAACAGCAACATTGTTACTCGGACTTTCTTGAATCATTTGAAGGATTGGAAGAGCTCGTCCTCGACGATTATGGACTTGATCAAGACTTCGTGAGATCTATTGCCTCTCATGGAACTACACTTCGGAAACTTGAGATACATGAATACGGCAGTACCAGTCGCAGTACCAGTCGCACCCGAGAACTGCTAAGATTTGATGGTTACTCAGAGCCTAGTCTGCTGAGCCTTCTGGAACTTCGAGACAGTTGTCCCGACCTGCAAGTCCTCCACCTGGACTTGCCCCGCGCTGAGAGCAACGTTAAAGTCGGTAAGTCTTATCTTCGAAGCTGTTCACTAGCTTATTAGAAATCCTTAGTCGCCTGACGTGGCTAGACTCCTTCGCTCTTTCACCAACCTCATTCAACTTACAATAACTTTAATTTGCGACGATTATGTCCGCCACCTGCTTAGTTTTGGAGTCGCCCCCACAACCAAGCTGACGAAAAAGCAAGCCGAGCGCATGTCAAACCTCGTTTGGGGTCCGAAGCTCGAAAGATGTGACCTCATCACCTGCGACTCCTATGGAGCACAATATGAATATTGGCCAGAACACAGTGTCAACAAGTGGGGTCGGTGGACAAAGCACCATGAAGAATATCATCGAATGCACTGGCGCATTACACATGAGGGAAATAAGTCTAGAGCTACAGACGTGCTACTTAGGACTGACACGCCGGAGGAGAAATATATCAAGAGGCTAGCAAGATCCCTTGAAGAATCCTACGAACTTCCTCAACCTCCGGGTGGCAGAGCAGCAAGGCTCAAGTGGAAAAATGACCTGTCTCTCCGAGCCGAAAGTAGGAGGGTGACCTGCGATGAGAACTTGACTACAGTATGGGATCGGTCATCACGGTTTCACCCTCTGGACACTAATAATCACCCTGCTGGCTAGCTTGGGTTTCTTCGAGTAGGACTACACTATACCATACGGGACACTCTCTTTGCAATATACGGCAAGTAAATGTAAGAAATGACTGAAGATCAGTCTCTGTGCCTGTTCCGTTCCAATTATGGGGGCGTTTGGCACCACAGGCTGCATCTATCTAGTGGCGCTCCTGGGCTGTATTTGAGTGTGCAGGGAGGGGCAGCTCGTTTTTGAAGCTTTTTGACTGAGTCTCGCGTCCAATATGACTTTTCTACGTCTGTTCTGCACATACCTTTAGTCATTTTTATCTTGTCTTCTCTGATATCTGACGATGGGCTAACGACGTGAATCGAGTACTCAATGAAATGGATACTTATCGAAATTTTGAGTCTGACGAACCACATCTAGACAAAAACTCTCTTCATCTGTTGATCTACATGATGCATGGTCTGCATGATGAAACTCCTAATTGGTCGCCTCAGTGGGCGAATCCAACCTGATCAGAAGAGACTGGTCGAGGGCTTGATTGCTGTAGGTTCCTTGTTTTCTATCATACGGTTTGCTGATTTCTGTAGAGTAATTATTGTGGCTTTCTATTGGGGTGAGGGCTGTTACTCAATGCTAGGCTAAGTGTTGTTACTTCACATGGGAGCTTTGTAATAACCATGGCCACCTCAACATCACTTTCTCGTCATACTTGCATCAGCTCCAACTCACATCTTAATTACACCTTGAACTCTGTAAATATCAACACACCCTAGCCAGCACCGACACAATCTCAACAATATTCTACGTAACACTAAGTTTTAGAGTGCAATCACAACATCTACACCACCAATATACTCTACTTTGGATGCACATTCGAGCACAACTTATTTATAGATCCGCTGGCCGTCATTGATCAAACATCAACGCAGCTCCAGAGAAACCCAGCTCGAATCAAACTCTGCTTTGGGTTCATCATGCCTTTTCATGATATCAACGAAGATGTTCTTACCATGATCGCAGAAGCGCTCTATAAAGTTGGCAAGAAACAGGATCTTGCATCTTTCAGCATAGCGTTGGGCAAAACCAGTACAGCAACTGTAAGATGGCTATATCGAGATATCGAGCTCGATTTCTCTGCTGTTGAAGCTCCGCGAACGTCTGCAATTTTGAACGTTCTGTTACGGAAACCTGAATATGGGCCATTTGTGCAAAAGCTTACAGTAACAATGGAACCTGCCTTGTTCAGCGTGGATGGCAGACTCCAATCTCGCTACTCGAATTACATTTTATGGCTTCTGCCTTTGCTGCCCGGTCTTCAAAGCTTTAGGTACCTTCCAGTATCTAATGCTGAGTTTGCAATAACTGACCTCCATAGCTGGAATTCCTGGGAACCAATAAGCAACCCGCTCATGGACATCGTTCGATCGGCTAAAAATCTCAAACATTTTCACGTGCAGCTACTTCATGGAAAATCCCGTGCTCTACCCATATTCCCCGATCTGCAACACCGTTCTGGGGAAGTCGAACAAACGGTGTCAATCTGCGACATTCAAAACTTGCAAGGAATGCAGTTTCCTCAACATATCATTCAACGCCTGAAAGGAGATGACCCCAGTGTGCTCTCAATCCCTGAAGCTCCTTACGACGAGCTCATAACAACCTCATATCAGCCACCACTCTATCAGAAAATGTGGTTGGAGGGCTATGATTGGTCTTCCGGCAAGCGTTCTACCTGCATGTTTGAAAGAATGTTCGCCAAGCTTGATTTTCTTGAAACCAAATCGTGCAAAAATACCGATGCCATGATCAATGCGACAATGAAAGGACACGATTTTACTCGACTGAAGACCTTCAAAGTCGTCAACAGCTTTGGCTCTGGAGCATACCACAAAGAGGACTTTAGCGAATTTTTGGCATCGTTTGACGGGCTAGAAGATTTATCTTTGGGAGATCGGGGACTAGGGACTCATACTACGGACACAATATCAGCGCACACTGGTAGTCTTGAGACTTTGGAATTGCACGACCAGCTCTACGAGGATGATCTCTTTCCAGGATTGAATTTGAGTGGTTGGTTTTCAGAGTGGCACTCAAGTGGAAGAGTTCAAAGGCTTTCGAGTATTCTACGAAACTACTCGCAGCTGCGATCCTTGCATGTTGACATGCTTGCAAAGGAAATACAACATCAGGTCGGTTTCCATACTTCAATCCAATCACGCACTGACTTGTCGCACAGTCCTCTCCAATGGTCGAAGCCCTTCGTTCGTTTGGCCAACTGAGCCATCTGACGATCTCTATCCCTTATATCGTTTGTCGTATTAGTGCAAACCAGCACGACTCGTCTGGGCCCGTCCTCACTCTTCAGGAGGCCATCAAGGTCGCCAAATTACTATTCTCACCATCGCTTCAGGAGCTGGATCTTCTATCGTGGACCCGCCACAACCCACGACAACTTCCGCCTTGGTCCACTGAAGCGGGAGAAGAACGTAAGATGCATTACTCCATAACGCGTTCCGGACAAGGTGTCAACATCGTCGATAGGCTAGCTCTGACCAACACCCCGGAAGAGAAGATCTTACAGAGATTGGCCGAATCCCTTGGTGAGCTATACTGGCCACCCGCGGAGCCGGGCTGCAGGAATCTGAGGCTGAAATGGAAGAAGGATCTTTATCGAAACGTCCGGAAGCGCCACATTATCTATGAAGAGGGAAAAGGGTTCAGAACTAAGGGGGCAATTCGATACAAAGTCGTCCAGCTGCCGGATGACTATAGAGTGGCGAGGCAAATGGGCGGCGACTGAGATCTACGGATCCAATCCTCCAAGGCAACGGCCGTTTATTCAAAATGCGAAGAGCGAGCAGTGCAAGCTATCCCACTCAGGTAGCAGGGATACCACAACTCGAATGCCACCTGGGTATCCTGTGACAAGGAGGCTTTCATGTTCTTAGGTTTAGATAGGTCTATCTCACGCAGTTGCCCTGGATACGTTTGTTCTTAGGAGGGATGTCCCAACTATTTAGCTCCATCAGAAGTTTCTGCTTTC